>WNFJ01363881.1_pt1 | contig 14217 bp, 8 predicted proteins | sample 5400461 | NCBI WGS metagenome assembly WNFJ01 (sample SAMN13153349, study PRJNA577476) | soil metagenome | isolation source: 115 cm saprolite on Douglas fir-dominated hillslope | place: USA:California | collected 2013-09-17 | reverse complement strand
TGCTTTTTCGGGTCTGTGCAACTCTGGGTTTACCGGTGGGCTCTGTAACGACCGGGATTCCAGCGGCCAAATAGAGAATCAAATCTACGTGCCACAGAATTTCACCGGTGCCGCAGTTCCTGCTGGATGCACTGCACCTGCTCCGGGACAGCCTTGGGCGGGTGACGTCATCCCTACCTCCTGCTTCAGCAAACTCTCTTCGAGCCTTCTGCCCCTGATTCCAAAGCCAACCTTCACGTCCGTGAACAACAACCTGCCGCCTCAGATCAGCACATTACCCACTCGTCAAACGAACGGAGGCTTCACAGTTGACCAGAACTTCGGTTTGACCCAGGCATTCCACTTCGCTTGGTGGCGCAACAAATGGAACAATCTCGGTTGCAGCGTCAACTGCGTTTTCTTTAATAGTGAGTTTTCGGGAGCGCAGATAAACCCGAATCTGGGGACGGGTTTCATCCTGACCTATTCCAAGACTTTCTCAAGCAGCCTAGTTATGACCGCCGGGTTCAGTTGGCTCGGAGAGATCAACAATCAGTTCAATACTCACACCAATGTGAGCTTCCCTGGAGTCGTGAACAGCAGCACTCTTCCCTTTATTCGCTTCAACGGAAACGCCGGCCAGCTTGCGACACCCAGTAGCTGGGGCATGCAAGCCAGTGGCGGCTCCCTTTTCGGTGAAACTTTCTCCGTCAACCGCAAGCTGGGCTTGGGTTTCGATAGCAACTGGCTCTATATCCACGGCCGGAATACGTACAACTTTGGCTTCGAGATTCGTCGCGCCTATCAGGACGATCACGAATGCCAAGGCTGCGGCGGCGGGTTTGCCTTCAACAGCGCCACCACCGCCGATCCAACGAATATCCAAGGGAACACCGGAGCCGCATTTGCCAGCTACCTCTTGGGCGATGTGGACTCCGCCTTCCGCAGGTTTGTCGCCGAAAATAAGCTGCGCAACATATATTTTGCCCCGTACATTCAGGACGACATGAAACTTACCCCGAAACTTACTGTCAACATTGGACTTCGCTGGGACATCCCGCGGCCTTTCCTGGAAAGCGCCGACAATGCGACGTTCTTCAATGCGACTGCTCCAAACGCAGCAGCGATCAACCCAGGCACCGGCCAGCCGCTACTAGGCGCGGCCGGTAAGCTGGGCACCTGCGCGGGCTGCGCGGGATACCGGCGTGCCGATATCCACTGGAAGGACTTCAGTCCGCGTGTCGGCCTCGCTTTCAAGCTGACAAATAGGACCGTAATTCTAGCCGGCTTCTCCGTCAATTTCCTGGACGAAGGCCCGTATGAATTTGGAAATAACAAGCTATCCGTGGACTACGGCAGTCTCTCGGCGGGGCAGATTGTCGTGAATTCCAATGGAAATAACATCCCCGCATACGGAATTTGGGACAACAATCCTCTCGGCGCTCCTTCGTTGGGCGCCTTTAGCCCGACAGCTTTCAACGCCACCGGGCCGCTCTTTCAGTTCTCCAAAAATCCTGGCCCGAATGCTTACATTCAGATGTGGAATGCTGGCGTACAGCGCGAGCTGCCGGGCAACATGCTGCTTTCGGTATCCTACATCGGCAACCGCGCCGTCCACCTGACCTCCATGCTGAACCCCATCAACCAAACCAATCCGAAATTCTTAACGCAGTTTTGCCCAAGTGCTGTGCCGACCGATCCGAACTGTCCAATGTCTCCTTCGTCACCAAATTTCGCCTGGACTTCGGCGGTGTCGCAGGCGAACCTGCAGTCCGCCGGTTTCAAGCAGGCAACGGTTACCTGTGGCCCGAATACAAACAATCCCGGTGCATCGGGAACGTTTTTTACTCCCTATGTGAATTTTCTATGTGACTACGGGGCAAGTGCTGGCCTGTCTCGAGCTCTGCTGCCATATCCTCAGTTCACTCCCAGCGAGTCGGCCGGCGGGCTCACGAATCAGTTCAATATGGCGGGATCGTCGCTCTATAACGCGCTTCAGGCCTCAATCCAGAAGCGTTATAGCAATGGCTTGACCTTCTTGGTGAACTACACATTGTCGAAGAACATGTCGAATACGGACAGCGGCTTTTCGACCTTCAATTTTGGCGCCGAAAACGGCTTCAACCAGAAATCGGAGTGGTCGATTGCCGGCAACGATCAAACCCACATTCTTAACATGGCGGGCGTCTATGAGTTGCCGATTGGGCCCGGCAAGAAATTCGTGAATCACGGCGGCACATTAATGAAGAACCTGCTCGGAGGCTGGCAATTGAGCGGGGTCTTCACCTATCAAAGCGGCACTCCCAATACGATCTATGCCAATAATAACGACGTCTTCTTGAACGGCTTCAACCGCGCAAATTACAACCCGGCCAATTCCCTTAACGTCAACTGGAATAACTATTACAAAGGGTTGCCTGTATTCAACACGAGTGCCTTTTCTGACCCTGGGTTTGCTATGGGGAATGAGCCTCGCAATTTGAGCGCCTTACGAAACCCATTCTTCGGAAACGAAAGCATGGCCCTGGCCAAACGGTTCTACTTTGGTGAGCACGTGACCGGTGAGTTGAGGATGGAATACGCCAATATCCTCAATCGTATGCGGGTCTGCGGAGTCGACAACGGTGTAAACGACGGGCAGAATTTTGGACTCGTAAATCCCGGAACGGTCAATGGTGTTCTTCTTAGCCAGCCATGCCAGGGAAATACTTCCCGGCAAGGCCAGGTCTTCCTCAAACTGAGTTTCTGACTCCCCTGCTGGAACCACACCCCTCCAGCACAGCAGTGCGAAGAAGCCGAGCATCTAGGCCGGCTTCTTCGTATTTAAATGTGATGAAGAAATGCCATTCAGAATCAATGCTCTGCCCGTGCCCAAAAAGAGGACCATTTTATGAGTGTGGGTGATCCAACGAAAAAATGTATACTCGCAAGAGCTGAATGCAAAGATCGCGTAATTTTCTTGAGGATACAGACAGGAGCAAAATTCGGATGAAAAAACGAAGTCTCATTTTGTCCGCTGCCTCGGCAATCCTGGCGCTTTTCTCAGCCATCCTACTCTTTGCAGCGCTCGTCTGGGCGAGCGACCAGCCATGGAAAGGCAAGCCGTATCAACAATGGGACGACAAAGACGTCGAGCGTGTCTTCACGGATTCGCCTTGGGCGCGTACAACCACGATTACCCGCACTTGGTTGCCAATATCGGAGAAGGATCTGCCAAATGACACCGTTGCTGGCCGTGACAGAGCTCTTCCTGCCACGCTTGAACGGTCGTCCGAAACCTCTGTTGGCGGAGAGCTAAACTTGTACGTTTATTGGGCCTCTTCCCGCGTGATGCGAGCCGCTTCGGCACGCAAGGCTATCCTGCATGGAGGGAAGAAGGACGTGGACGTCGCAAAGTACGCGGGCGAGCCGCAAGAAGAATATCAAATTGTCTTACAGTCGAAGGACATGGCGCCGTTTTTGCGCCACGATGAAAAGTTCTTCCAAGAAAACGCTTTTCTTGAGACAAAAAAGCGCAAGAATAAAATGTCTCCCAGCCACGTCCATTATGAACGCGACGCAAATGGACTCCTGGTTACTTCAGCGATCTTCTTCTTCCCCAAGAGAACCGCCACTGGTGATCCCACGATCTCCAATGATGAGAAGAGTGTCGAGTTCAGCTGCAAGATCGAAGGGTCGACCGTGCGCGCGAGTTTCGAGCCCCAAAAAATGGTCGATCAGGGAGGCGTCGACCTCTGACTCTTCGCCAGGATCTCCTGCTGGAAGAGCAGTTTACGCTAGGTTCTGGAAGCCTGCGGTCTTAATGCGGTGATTCCTTTCTCTTCGCGATTCGAATAACCAGTAAGGGACTACTGACAAAAGTTAAGTTTATATGTTCGGCGCTAAACACCACGCAAGGCTCTGGTCTTGTCGTTTTGCCAAGGTGATCGCCGCCCTCCGTTCCTATAAACCTTTTAGAATCCGCACTTCCACGCCCCCCCTCTCGCAAACCCTTTATAATCTGCAATTACAAGGATCGCCCGCAAGTGCGGTAAATAAAGGGGTTACAAGCCCATTAGAATCTGCACTTACGAAAAATGCAGCTGTAACCCCGTTAGAATCCGCACTTCCAAAAAAATGGGGGATGTTATGGTTAACCAGGCGCTGTTTTTCTAACCTCGCTATCCTTCTTCTTTTCCTTCTCTTTGTTCCTTCCAATAACGCGCAAGACCCGGGCGCTCCGAGACCGCCGAGTGCACCTCTCAACCCAGCAATGCAAAATCCCGCACCCAATTCTGTTCAGTCCGACGCCTCACTCCTTGAAGCTAAATCACTCATGGAGAGAGGATTGGTGCGTGACGCCGAACGTGCCGTTCGCCGGCATCTCGAACTACACTCAGACTCCGCCGAGGGACACTTCCTGCTGGGCTACATCCTGTTCCGAGAAATTCGGCCAGAAGCGCGGCTGGAAACGATTATCTGGATGTGCGGCCCGCGGATTCCAAAACGCGAGACGAGAAAATCAGGGAATCGCTCGCAGAATTCACCGCCGGCGCCAAGTACCACGATCCGAATGCGTTCGACCTGAAAATTGTTGCCCTTGACTATGTTCTGCTGGGTGACTACGTGGACGCTGATAAGTGGCTCACGCGCACCGTCGAGTGGAACCCTCAGGATACCGACGCTTGGTACTATTTGGGTAGGGCACGATACAACGAGAACAAATTCACCGACGCCATAAGCGCCTTCCAACAGTGCCTGAAGCTCAGTCCGGGAAATGTGAAAGCGGAGGACAACCTAGGCCTGGCTCTCGCCGGGCTTGGCCGCAATGAAGAAGCAACCGCTGCATACAAGCAGGCGATGGATTGGCAATTGCAGTCATCGTTCAAAAACTCGGGCCCATACATCGATCTCGGCAGCCTGCTCTTGGACGAAAGCCGTCCCGAAGAAGCAGTCCCCTATCTTATTCAGGCCGTTGAGATTTCTCCCCGCGAGTCTCGGGCGCACGAACTCTTGGGGAAAGCTTACACGCGCATGGATCAGCTTCCGAAAGCGCAAACCGAATTGGAAATAGCAACCGAACTGGCCCCGCAGAATGCCAATCTGCACTGCATGCTGGCGCCCGTCTATCGCAAACAGGGGATTACCGAAAAAGCGAAAGTTGAATTCGACCGCTGCGCCACACTTAGCGGCAGCCATTCGACCCCGGAAACGCCAAGGCCCTGAATTGTTCCAGTGGTTTGCAGAAGAACCTGGTACCACAGAGCGGCGGAGCCGCAACCAAAAGCAAATGACCCATACATCGGAAGGTATTGCGACGGACGATAATATTTTTGCGCGGCGCACAACGAATTTGGGGATTAGTAGTACAGAGATAAGATAGGCAAAGATGGAGGCTACATTGCAGCCCATATTGCAGACAATGACGCGCGCCGCGGCAGGGCTTCATGGATCCTTGTTTTTTTCCTGGAGAAGCTGCTTGGCTCGTTCAGCAGTCGCTGCCCGGGCGGTCTCTTCCAGCTTGCCGAAGACCTTCATTTCCGCCTGGGCTTCTTGTGTTTTTCCAATAGCACGGTACGATTGGGCAAGCAAGAAGTGGGTTGTAGCTTCTGCAGGGTCAGCTTTCACCGCCGCTTCGAGATCTTTCACTGCATCCGCATGGCGATCCAGATTCATTAGCGCGCGCGCGCGATCTATCCGGGCCTGCAAAAGACTCGGGCAAATCTCCAAAGCCTTCTGGATGTCCGCGAGTGCTTCCCCAGAATCTGCGTGCTGTTCGAGAACGATGTTGCCGATTTTCCATTGCGCCAGGCAATTCGCGGGATCATTGACAAGTTCCATCTTGAATTGTTCCGTGGCAGGGTCCCACATTCTGAGGGACCAATAGGCATTCCCCAGCAAGTAGTGGGCGCCGGACTGCTCCGGCGCCATCTCCACCGCTTTTTTGTATTCGATCAGCGCTCCGTCAAAATTTTTCATGCCCTCCATAATCTCGCCTGATATCTCGTGAACCCAGACGGAGTTCGGATCGATCTCATTGAGTTTCGAGAGCGCCTGCTCGGAAAGCTTCATGTGGACCTTCCCGAGCAAATACCAGATTTCCTGGTTGGCCGGCTGGCGTTGCGAGAGCTGCCGAAGGTGGTCCGACGCCGCATTCAAATCGCCGAGCTTGATCAAGTCATTCGCCAGAAAGAGTTCGGCATTGTCATCCTTTGGATTGGCGCGCAGGGCCGCCTCAAGATTGCGGCGTGCGCCGGCATAGTCCCCCATCTCGTAACGCGCGATCCCCAGCAGCGCGGTCGACGACGTCATTTTCGGATCAATCTTCAAGCCTTTTTCGAGGATTTCGGCCGCTTTTTTGAAGTCGCGCTCACGCAAATAGAGTGAGCCAAGATTGTTGTAAGCGGCGGGAAGACGCGGAGCAATTTTCAACAGCGACTCATAGCTCGCCGCAGCTCCGGTTAAGTCGCCGCTTGCCTCGGCGGCCTTCGCCTGGGAGTAAAGCTCTTGCACTCGGGAGTCATTCGAATCGACGGCTGTCTGGGCATGCAGTGTCGCGAAGGGGGCGATGCAGAGCAGGAGAAGCGGAAGAATGGAACCGGCTCGTGGAGCACGGAGTTTGAACCCGGAAGCGATGCGCTGAAAAATCGACAACATACACAGGATTTTACACTGGCCAGAGTTGCGATCATAGGGCTCGACAATACTTGGGCGGGCTCTGCTGGCGCGGCTGCCGGGTTTATCGCCGGGAGGCTCCGGTTCATCCGGAGACAGGGCTGGCGCGGTCCCCAGGAAGATTGGAGGACTGTATTGAACCCTCCAAGTGCGCGTGCTACGCTGCTCCACAATCTAGGGGTAGAGTCCGATGCGGGTCGCCGAAAGTTCCTCGCAAACTCGCGGTTTTGGCGTTTTTGAAGTTGACCTCCGATCGGGTGAACTCCGGAAGCGTGGCGTTCGAATCAAGCTTCAAGAGCAACCCTTTCAGATTCTCTCCCTGTTGATCGAGCATCCCGGTGAAGTGGTGACGCGCGACGAGTTGCGCCAAAAACTATGGCCCGCACACACCTTTGTGGACTTCGACCGCAGCCTGAACAAAGCGATGACAAAACTGCGGTTTGCACTGGGTGACTCCCCGGAGAGCCCTCGCTACATCGAGACGATTCCGCGTCACGGATACAGATTCCTGGCTCCCTTGCAAGTACATCGCGAGGCGGGCGCACCGATCGCATCGCCCGCGAAGAGCCCGACAAACGGCCGCACAGAAGTCCAAACCCAGGAAAGGGAAGACCGTTGGGGCACACGGTTCGACTTCAAGATGCTGAATTTTTCTACGCGAACGGGCCGCCGGCGAATTTATGTTCTGGCAGCGGCGTTTGCCGCAGTGGCGTTATCGCTGTTCGTCTACCTGCGGATTCATCAATCGGTGGTTCTCGGTGGCTCCTCCGCGGTGGTCAGTCCGCGGCGTTCAGTCGCCATACTTCAATTTAAAAACCTGTCGGGAGTCGCGCAGGAGGCTTGGCTCTCTACCGCCTTGTCCGATTGGCTCACGACCGAGCTGATGGCAGGAGAGCAGGTGCGCGGGATACCCGCCGAAAGTATTGCACGAATGAAAGTTGAACTTTCCTTGCCCGACGTCGAAAGCCTCAGCCGGGACAGTCTGATTCGCATTCGCAAAAATCTTGGAACAGATTTTGTCGTGGCGGGATCGTATGCGGCGCTGGGGGCACAATCCGAGGGCCAGATTCGCCTTGACCTTCACTTGCAGGACACCCGAACCGGAGAAACGGTGGCCGCGATCACCGAATCGGGAACGGACGCACATCTCTTGGACCTGGTTTCGCGCGCGGGAGAACATCTCCGGCAAAAACTTGGCATTCGAGCGCTGACGACCGAGGAAGCTGCGGAGGTAGCCATAGCGCTGCCCTCAAACAAAGAAACGGCGAAGCTCTTCTCCGAGGGTCTAGCGAAGATGCGGGTCTTCAATACCCTCGCGGCGCGCGATTTACTGCTGAGAGCCGTTGCGGCGGAACCGGATTTCGCGCTCTCGCACGCCGCGCTAGCGAGCACCTGGGAACAGCTCGGCTATGATGAAAATGCGAAAGCAGAGGCCAAGAAAGCGTTCGATCTCTCGTCCAATCTCTCCCGCGCGGAGCGGCTACTCGTCGAGGGGCGTTACCGCGAGACTACCCGGGACTGGGAGAAAGCCATCGAAATCTATCGCGCCCTGTTCGACTTCTTCCCGGACAACCTCGACTATGGCCTGGCGCTGGCGAGCGCCGAAGTCAATGCCAATCGGTGGAAGAACGCTCTGATCACGATAGAAACCTTGCGCGCACTCCCTGTTCCTCTGCGAGACGACCCACGAATTGACCTGGCGGAAAACGATGCAGCGAGGTCGCTGGGAGACATGAAGAGAGCGGAAGCGGCCGTGGGACGCGCTGCGGAAAAGGCTCAAGCGGCGGAGGCATCTTTGCTGTTGGCAAAAGCACGGCGGGAACAGGCTTGGCTGTTCGAAAACTCCGGAAAACAGGAAGAGGTTGAGGGCGCCATCCGGGAAGCAAAGCAGTTGTACTTGGCGGCGAACGACCGGCCCGGCGTTGCGGCGATCGCTACACTTGAAGCCATCGCGCTGGAAAGGCAAGGAGACTATCTGGGAGCAAAGAAGATGTATGAGGAGTCCCTCGCCATTTATCGAGAGTCAGGGAACAAGGTCAGCGTGAGCAGCGAATACGACAATTTGGGAGACATACTCTTTTACCTGGGTGATCTGTCCGGGGCGCGAAAGAGATACAGCGAGTCCCTGGCGACCTATAACGAAATAGGGGATCAGAATGGAGTAGCGCTGGCGAAGATCGGATTAGGTGACGTGCTGCTTGCCGCTGGAAAACACGCTGAAGCTAAAGAGATGTACCAAGCGTCTCTTGAGATCTGCCGCCAGCTCGGCAGCCGAGCCCGGCAGGCCGCAGCCCTTGAGGGCTCGGCCAACGTGAATCGCCTCGAAGGGGACAAAGCGGGAGCCCAAACGAACAATCGAGAAGCGATAGCGATTCTGGAGGACGTTGGAAACAGAAGCGAAGCGGCGCACCTTCGTTTGCAACTCGCTGAGCTCTATCTGGACGACGGAAGAAGCGTGGAAGCGGAATCTTTGGCTCGGCGTTCCATGGATATATTTAAGGAAGCGAGGGCGCTTCGTTACACGGCTGAGGCGAATCTCGTGTTGTCCAGGTCTCTCGTTGCACAGGGCCGAATTGAGGAAGCGCGGAAGCGCACAGAGGAAGTGATTGCGGCTGCTGCGGACAGCCACAACAAGGCGCTGGAATTGAAGGGAAGCATCGCGGCTGCGCGCGTTCAGGCGGCTTCCGGGAAGGCCACCGAAGCTGCGGAGGCGATCAAGCGACTGAACAAGGTAATCGCGGATGCGGGCGAGGCGTCCTTTGAAGGTGTCGTGCTTGAAGCGCGGCTGGCTATGGGAGAGGCTGAAATGAATTCGGGGAATCGAGCCGAAGGCCGCACCGCGCTCGAGAGCCTTGAAAAAGACGCTGACAAGGGTGGATTCGTATTACTTGCTCGCAAGGCAACCGGAGCGTTGCGAACTGTGCGCGATCAGGCATCGCCGCAGAATCAAAACTAAAAAGTGAACGAAGAGGTGGCCGCTCGGAAAGGTGCGGGAATCGGCCTCGCGATCATCCAAAGTACTGAAACCACTTCGACCCGTGCAGAACTTCGTCGTACACCCATGACCAAATTCTCTCGCAGACTGCCCTGCGTGCGGCCCAGTGGAAGCTATTTGGCCAAGAATTCGGGGAATACATGACGGGAAATCCCATTCTATGAGTGAGATAGGCGGGAGGGCGGAAAAGACATCTCGATGTCTTGACACTCGCCCCGGGCACCATTACAAATCGCTTCTAGCTTGCGCAAGTTAGGTACCCTCGACCCCCCCTGCGCAAAATTGCAACCTGTCACGGAGGGAGAAGGCGGCTCCAATCGCTCCGTGATTCCATACGCCATCGAGGACGCTTACTTGTAAGCGCGCCAAATTCCAGGAATTAGCTTAAGACCGAGATTGCATTTGGAGCGTAGAGGAAATTGCCTGGAGATATTTGTGAGGGCTTCGCGATGAGAACAAACTTGATCCGGACGTACGGCCTAATGGCCTCCGCCACAGTTTTATTTGGAGGGGTCTGGGCGGCCGAATCAGCCGCTGCACTTCCGGCGCCGGATGATGCGAAAACGCGTCTGGCTATCGTTGGATTAGATCACGATCACGTTTGGGGACTGCTGAAGGATATTGCTGCTGAATCCAACACGGAACTTGTTGGCATCGCCGATACGCATCCCGCGCTCGTGGACCGCGCCAAGTCCCGAGTCCCAACAAGCGTCAAGTTTTATACCGATTACGTCAAGATGCTTGATGAAACCAAGCCGGAAGCTGTGATTGTAACCACAGAGAATGACAAGCATTTGGAAATCCTGCGGGAGTGCGCGAAGCGGCACATCCACTACTCGACGGAAAAACCGATGGCGCCGACAGGCGCTGACGCGCGCGAGATGGAGCGCCTCGCAAACCAGGCAGGCATCAAGCTGATGGTGAACTACTGGAATGCCTGGGCAGCGCCCACGCATGAAATCTTTCACCGCGTGCGAGCAGGTGAAGTGGGGCCAGTGCAAAAAATCATTGTGCGCTACGGACACCAGGGACCTAAAGAGATCGGCGTCTCGGAGTATTTTGCGGATTGGCTCTACGACCCGGTCAAAAACGGCGGCGGAGCGATCATGGATTTTGGGTGTTATGGCGCGGAATTGGCGTTATGGCTCAAGGGCCGGCCGACGCGCGTATATGCCACTGCCCAGAAGCTAAAGACCGAACAGCACAACAAGGTGGATGATGACGCCACGATTGTTCTCGAGTATCCCGACGCCACCGCGATCGTCGAGGCGTCTTGGGATTGGCCTTATGGCAACGGGCAAGTGGAGGTGTTTGGTCCAAAGGGAAGCCTCCTGGCGACCGGGGAGCAACTGTTCCATCGAACCTCGAACGACGATAGCAGCAAGATCGCATTAGAAGGGCAGCGTGTCGCGGTTACCCGCGCGCTCAAAGAGACGAGCAACCCCGTCTCTTATTTTGTTGACTGCATTCGCCACGACAAGCCGATTGAAGATCCGCTTTCGGCGAGATTGAACGTCCAAGTCGTGGAGATCTTGGACGCTGCGCGCGAGTCGGTTCGGACGGGGCGAGCACAAGAGCTTCACCAAGAATCGGCCGGCTCAGATCAACACTGAGCCCTGCTTTTCTTCCAGAAACAAAAGTGTAACCTTCAAAGCAACGCGGGACGCGCTCAGCATAGTTAATGAGGACGCCATGCGCGGGCGCGACGGTGAACTGGAACATGATCACATCCTGAGGTTTTGAGGAAGAAGGCACATTTTCTGGATCTTGACCAGAATACGATGTATTACTAAATAAATATATAATATATAAATGTAGGAGAGGGGGTAGGTCTTGACGGCAAATTCGGGCACGCCGCGATTTCTAGGAAAAGCGGCAGTGTCCGCGGGCAAAATCATGTGCGAAGGGAGATACAGACTCCCGACCCTCCATTAAAAGGTGTGACAGGAACCTATCCGACACCAGATTTTCACTGGACAATTATAAGATCGAAAGTTGCGAGACACTGGGAAGCGCGGGCTTGGCCCGGCGCGTGATCACCGATTGCATTTCCGAAGATAGATGAGACGAGAAATGCACAGGGTCACCATGATTTTCCTCATACGTGCCAAATGGCGCGCGCTTAACTTGCCTCTGTTCAACAGTTTCTGAATAGCACTCCTGCCTCCCCGTGTTTTTGCATTTTCGGCACACGGCGAACCCTCGGGAACTAAACGACTTACGAATCGAGACCTCCAGTCGAGACCCTGTATCCAGATCGTCACCTAAACTCTTTGGTCGCCAAGCGACTCTCTGGTGATCAAGTCTCTTGCGGGAGACCTCCAGTCAGAGGCACGAGTCATCTACCGCCAGCCTGTACGTGAAAATGTCTATGCTATCGGCCTGGAGTTAATCGCACCAACGGGTAACTGGCGAACAAAATCCAGCTGAGTTCAACTCTTATAGACGGACCCACGTGGGTCGCAATTTCCTCTTTTGTCCAAAGTCTTTCCCACACCGCCGCGGCCGAGACCCTGGTTCGCTCTGGGCGTAAACCTTTTGTTTTCTATTGAATGGTACTTCCCTTGGATTGGAAACTCGCGTGCGTTACGCTTGGTAACCACTGTCCCGAGTGGGTCTGGAGTTTGCGGATGCGCCTGCCCTTTTGCATCCTCAGTGTGGTCGGCGACGTGCTCGACGACGGAGAGCTGCATTTCGTAGCGTCGGCACAAACCCTTGAAGCCGCAACTCGGCGTGTCAAAGCGCTGGCAGGGTTATGCCCAGGCCAGTACGTCATTTATGACGAGCAAACGGGAGAACGGCAGTCCATCATCGCAGGGACGAAACCAAGAACTTTGCCTTTGAAGGCCACATTCGGGAAAAACACCCGCAGCACAATCTAATGTAAGGTTCCACACCCTGTTTGCAGCGCTTCGTTTGATGGAATCATCTCTCCTGTACGCTTGTCGAAGACACGATATTCGCCGGGGTATTTTTCAGAAAGCTCTGCGACAAGAGCTGCCGCCGCGTGCAACTGGCCTACTGCCGCAATCCAAACCAGGGTTCCGTCTTTTTCCTTCTTGAAAATGTCGAAGGGATTATCCATCGCAGCACCTCACTTGGAGGGAACGGCGCTCAAGCGGCCAAATAGGGATTCAAGAGTCGTCGGACAATATCCTCAGACCGCAAAAGATTAAGGGCGCATCAGCCGCTAAGCCTATGCGCCCTCTTAAACTGAGCCGTAAAGTTTTTACGCTACCCCGCTGCTCAATCTAGCGTGAAAATAGTGCTTCGCGTTCGCGGTCGTCAATCGAATTCTCGCTGTATCCCTGTGCAAATCTGTACAGGCTGTGCAAAATTAAACGGCCAAAACCCTCAAGCATGTTCTTAGCACCAGGCGAGGGGGCGGGCGACCGCCACCCTGCCAGACCCACCCAAATTTAGGAGAACACAGATGAGCCCACAAGCAGCAACAGCAATGCAGCCGGCCAAGTCGTCGGTAGCAGTCAAACAGTCCGCCGCCGGCGATGTCTTCGACCGGATCCAGCAAACCTACGACGCGATCGCTCGCAGAGCATTCGAGATCTTTGACGCTAACCGCAGATGGCTCGGCAACGAATGGGAACATTGGTTCCGTGCCGAGTCCGAACTGCTGCACCCCATACATCTGGAAGTGACAGGGTCTGATGACAACCTAACAGTTCGGGCAGAGGTGCCGGGTTTCAGCACCAAGGAACTCGAGATCAATGTCGAACCACGCAGGCTCACGATCGCCGGCGAACACGAAGCCCACGAAGAGAGCAAGAAGGGCAAGACGATCTACTCCGAGCGGTGCGCGAACGAGATCCTACGCGTCGTCGACCTTCCAACGGAGGTTGACAGCTCGAAGGTGAGCGCTGCCTTGAACGTCAAGTCCTTTTCTTCTAAACAGCGCCCCCGTTTGGATGGTCGGACGTGATCGGGGTTTTCCGGCGTGGCTGTTAGCTACATTTCATGGAAAGAACATATAGAACCAGTGTGACAAAACCTGAGACTTGTCTATCGCCTCTGTTCTGATCCATGCAAGTCCTCGATACACGAGACTTTCGGCGCCAGAAGAGTTGAAGGAGCGCACAAACAGAAATGGCGAAAGGAGCTTCACCAATTTCGTCTACCTGCAGGACCCCATGACTATTTACAAGCCGCCCGGCTCTCCGTATTTCTACTACGGCTTCTACCTCGAAAGACGGCGATATCAGGCATCAACTCACCTCAGAAACGAGACCATCGCTCACCGTGTTGAATGCCTCACGAAGGCAGAGCTCGCTCAGAGACGCGCAGGAATCCTCCAAGAAAGCGGGTTCTCTGAGTACTGCCTCGGCTGAGCCCAGGCTAGGGTGTCGCTAGAGGCGTTAGATTTCCTTAATAACCGGCGTAGCGAAGTAGTTCTCGAGGGTAACCGATAGCCGCGAGCCCTTCCTGACATTGTTTACCAGCGCCGGCCGAAAGCATCCGATGCAGACGCCGCCGGGGTGCCGGACACTTGGATAGACGACGCCCGCGGATCCAGCTTCCAGCAGCTCGCTCGCCAATCGCTGCGAAGCCTTGTAGCTCGATGGATCAAGACAATT
>WNFJ01309835.1_pt1 | contig 14218 bp, 11 predicted proteins | sample 5400461 | NCBI WGS metagenome assembly WNFJ01 (sample SAMN13153349, study PRJNA577476) | soil metagenome | isolation source: 115 cm saprolite on Douglas fir-dominated hillslope | place: USA:California | collected 2013-09-17 | reverse complement strand
CCGCCGCTTCCAACGTCGCCGCAAAACGGCGCCCCGCGACCGCCTGGTTCAGCGGCAGGGCGGGCTGCGTCAGTAACTGCTGAAACAGCTCCCGCGGCGTCCGCCCCGCGAAGGGATAGCGGCCTGTGAGCAGGTAGTAGGCAATGGTCGCGAGGCTATAGATGTCCGCGCGCCCGTCCACCAGCTCGCCCGAGAGGGCCTCGGGGGCGACGTACTGCAGTGTGCCCACGAAGAATCCGGTGCGGGTGAGGCGCTCCTCGGGCGGCAGCTCCGCGTCGCGCGCGATGCCGAAATCGAGCAGCTTGGCCCGGCGCGTGGCCGGGTCGTACATGATGTTCTCGGGCTTGAGGTCGCGATGAATGATTCCGGCGGCGTGGGCGGCGGCCAGCCCGTCGGCCAACTGGCGCACGAGGTCGGCCGCGACGTCGGGAGCGAGCGGTCCGCTGTGGTGTAGGAATTGCGCGAGGGATTGGCCCTCGGCCCACTCCAATGCGAGGTAGTTGAGGCCGTCGGCTTCGCCCAGATCGTAGGTCCGCACGACGCCGGGGTGGCGCACGCGGGAGCCATACCCCGCTTCCCGCACGAAGCGCTTCACCGCCGTGGGGTCGCCGCGCAGGCGCTGGCGCAATACCTTGAACGCGCAGGCGCCGTGCTCAGGGTGCTCGGCGCGGTACACATCCGCCGTGCCCCCCTCGCCCACGCGCTCCAGGAGGCGGTAGCCGGCGATCGTGCGCCCGGCGAGGTTCTCGTTGGGCATCGGGGTCGCGCGAAGCTAACGTCAGGATTCGAGGTTCAGCAAGTGATACGACGTGTGTTGACGTGCTCGCTCGCCTGCGCCGCCGCGTGTGCTACCTGGCAGCGCGTGGGTACCACGGATCGCGCCCCGCCCCCCTCCGTCGTGGTGCAGCGGATGTTCGACGCGACGTCGGTCTATCAGGCGATGGGCTTCTTCGCTACCACCGCCCCGTTGCCCATGGTTGCCTCGATCCGCCACCTGGCGGGACCCTCACCCGACAGCACGCTCATTGTGTTCGGGTTGTCCTTCGCCAATCACGTCCTGAGCTTCCACCGTGACGGGAACGAGTTCGTGGGCGAGTACCACGTGGACGTGTCCTTCCAGACTGATTCGGGCCCCGCGCACCAGTTCGGCCGCGACGAGACCGTGCGGGTGCACAGCTTCCAGGAGACGCTGCGCGCCGACGAGAGCGTGATCTTCCAGCAGTTCGTGCTCGTGCGTCCGGGCGTGTATACGGTGAGCGTGGTCGTGCGCGACCGCAACAGTGCGGCGCTGGCCCGCCAACAGCGCCCCGACACCGTGCCCGCGTTCGCCGGCGCCGCCGTCGGGTCGCCCGTGACGTTTTACGAAGGCAGCGGCCGGGAGGGGTTAGCCGCGCTTCCCAAGCTGCTGGTGAGTCCCCGCGCCACGCTGCCGTATGGCGCCGATTCGTTGCGGGTGTACCTCGAGGCCTACGGCGCGGCGGCACCCGCGCGGCTCGCGCTGCGCGCCGTGGATGACGCCGGCCACGACATCTGGAGCGACACGGTGCCCGTGCGCGGCGACGCACGCCTTGCGACGGCCATACTCGTGCTGCCGGCCGAGCGGCTGCCGATCGGTCAGGCGGTGCTGAACGTGCAGCTGGTGGGCACTACCGCGACGGCGCGGGCGCCCTTCCTCGTCAGCTTCTCCAACCAATGGGTGGTGAACAACTTCGAGCAAATGGTGAGTCTGCTGCGCTACTTCCCGCACCAGGACTGGGTGACGAAGCTGCGCGACGCGCCGGTGGACCAACGAGCCCAGGTGTGGCGCGACTTCTGGAAGGCCACCGATCCCGTTCCGATGACGCCCGAGAACGAAGCGCTGGACCAGTATTTCGAGCGCCTGCAGATCGCCACACAGCGCTATCGCGAAGAGGGCGCGCCCGGCTGGCTCACCGACCGCGGCGAAGTGTTCATCACGTTGGGCGACCCTGACGAAGTGTACGATCTCTCCAACGAGATGGGCCGGGGCGGCGTCCGCGTCATTCGCTGGACCTACACACCGCTGCGTGTCACGCTGTTCTTCGAAGATCAGTCGGGATTCGGCCGCTACCGCCTCACCCCCACGTCCCGCGCCGATTACCAGAACGCGCTCCTCCGGGTTCGCCAAGCACAATGAAGCGTGCCGTCCTCCTGCTGCTCGGCGCCGTCCGGGTCGCCGGTGCGCAGGAGCCAGGAATCGCCGCACGGGCGGAATCCTTGCGCCTCGCCGGCCGGCCGTGGCATGCCGCCGAGCTCCTGCTGGCTGCCGCGGCCCGCGAGGTACACCCGTCGGCGGAGTTCGTGGTCGAGGGGGCCAAAGCGGAGCTGCGGGCCCGGCGCTACGATCAGGCCCGGGGTCTCCTGGCCGGCCAGCCCTGGCTCGAGGACTACGAGAACGGCGCCGCCCTCGCGGCGTTGGCGGAAGCCGAAGCGGGCCTCGGTCTCGCGCCCGAGGCGGCGGCGCACTACGAAATGGCGCGAGCGCGCGTCGCCGGAACGCCGGCCGCGCTACGCGCGGTCCGCGCGGGCCTGGCGTTCCAGGCAGCGGGACAGATCGACAGCGCGTCGGCCGCGTACGGCGCCGCTCGCGCCGACGGGCTGGGCGTGATCGACGCGTGGCTACGCCTGCGCGAAGCCGCCACCACACGCGACACGGCCCGCGCCGCCCGCCTCCTCGCCGACCTGCCGGCACCCGCGGCACGCGGCGCCGCCGCTGCGCGCGCCCACGCACTGTTAAACGCTGGTGATACCGCCCGCGCAGCGGACGCGTTTGCCGCGGCGGGGCAGGGGTTCGACGCCGCGCAACTGAGTCTCGCCATGGGTGACAGCGCGCGCGGCCGCACGGCGGTGTACACTCTGCTCGATGCCTCCCCCGAGAGCGATGCGGCGGCGGCGGCGTCCGGGCTGGCGTTGCGTGTGCTCCTGCCGCGCGCTCCCGCCGAACAGGTCGCCCTGGCTCGCACGCTCAAGGCGCACGGCGGGCAGAGCGATGCACGGCTGCTGGTGGCGCGCGCGATCGCGGCAGGCGACTCCAGCGGCGCGACACGGTTGCTGTACGGCGAGCTGCTCGCCGCCCTCGGCCGCTACAACGACGCCGCGCGCGCCGACCTCGCGGCGGCCCGCGACACCACCGTCGCCGCGCTCGCCGTGTACCGCCGCGCTCGCATTCTCGTGCGTCTGGGCGACCCCGGCGCAGCGCCCGCGCTGTCCGGGTTCGCCGCAACCTTTCCCAGCGACACCGCCGCTCCCACCGCCCTGTACGTCCTCGGCGATTACCTGATCGACCACGGCGACAGCGCGGCGGCCGCGCGCTGGTTCGCCGAGCTGTTCCGTCGCTACCCGGCGGATCAACGCTCGTCGGTGGCGCGCATCCGGCTGGCGCTGCAGGCGCAGCGGGCGGGCCAACTCGACAGCGCGGCGGCGTTGTACGGGGCCGAAGTGGCCGCGGGCGGCCCGCTGCGCCAAAGCGCGCGCTTCTGGCTCGGTATGCTGGCGCGCACGCGCGGCGATGCGACGGGGGCGCAGGCGACGTGGCTGGCGCTGGCACGGGAAGACTCCATCGGCTACTACGGGCTGCGGGCGCGCCGCGAGGTGGGTCTGCAGCCGCTCGCGATCCGCGCGGCGTCACCACCGCCGCCGGCGCCCGCGGTCGCCGTGGCGCTGGGACGCATCGACACCTTGATCCTCGCCGGGCTCGACTCGGCGGCGGACGACGAAGTCCGCGCGGTCCTCGCGCACCCGCCGCAGGACGTCGACGCCCTGCTCGCGTGGAGCCTGGGGCTCGCGGCGCGCGGCTTCGGACCAAGCGCGGTGCGGCTGGGCTGGCAGGCGGCGCTCCGCTCGCCCAACGACCCGCGCGTGCTGCGCGCCATCTTCCCGTGGCCCGATCGCGGCGCGCTCGAGGCCGAAGCGCAGGAGTTCGGTGTCGACCCGTACCTGCTCGCGGCGTTGGTGCGCCAGGAAAGCGTGTTCGATGTCGCGGCGCTGTCGCGCGCCGGCGCGCGTGGCTTGGCGCAGCTGCTGCCCGGCACCGCCGCGATCACTGCGCGCGATCTCGACGTCACGTTCGATCCCAGCTGGATCACCCTACCCGATTACAACCTGCATCTCGGCGCCGCGCACCTCGCCGAGCTGCTGCGGCGCTTCGGCGGGCGCGTGGAGGTGGCGGCGGCCGCCTACAACGCGGGCGCCGCGCCCGTAGGCCGCTGGCTCACACGGCCTGGGGCCGACGATCCCGACCAGTTCCTCGAGCTCGTGCCGTACCCGGAGACGCGCGGCTATATCCGCGCCGTGTTGCGCAATCGCGAGCTGTATCGCGCCTTGTACGGCGCCGAGTGACGGCTCGCCGACGTGCGTGATGGATGGCTGCAAGACGCGGGCGGAAGGGCAGGCGGTGGAGTTCGAGGTGCAAGTGAGTGACAACGGACTGCACGCCACCAACGGCACCCGCGCCTGATCGCGCGCACCACGCGCGGTCCGCCCCGCCCGGCGCCCCCGGGCGGGGTTTTCATTCCCTTCTATATATTCCGCCATGCCCGCCCCGACGCCGTCAGTCTTTCTGATCGACGGGTACGCCCTCATTTACCGCGCGTTTTTCGCCATGATCTCGCGGCCGCTCACCACCCGCCGCGGTGAGAACACGTCCGCCGTCTGGGGTGTGACCAACTTCCTCCTCCGCCTGCTGGAAAAGCACCGGCCCGAGTACGTCGCCTGGGTGCACGACATCGGCGAATCGTTCCGGCACCAGCGCTATCCCCTGTACAAGGCCACGCGGGAAAAACTGGACGAGCAGCTGCAGCAGGACTTCGACCGCTCGGTGCAACGCATCACGGAGGTGCTCGACGCGTTCCACATGCCGGTGCTGGGCGTAGAGGGCTTCGAGGCCGACGACGTGATCGGCACGCTCGCCGGCGAGGCGGCGCGCCGCGGCTTGCGGGCCGTGATCGTCTCGGGCGACAAGGACTTCCATCAGCTGGTGGGCCCGTCGGTGGTGCTCCTCAACCCCGGCCGCGGCGGTCCGGCGGCGGTGGAGGAACACTGGGTGGACGAGGCGAACGCCAGCGAGCGGCTGGGGGTAGCGCCACAACGCGTGGTGGATTACCTGGCCCTCGTCGGTGACGCCTCCGACAACGTGCCCGGTGTAAAGGGCGTGGGCGAGAAGACCGCCCTCGAGCTGCTCAAGACCTACGGCGACCTGGACGCGGTGCTGGCGCGCGCCGCCGAAGTGCCGGGGAAGCGCGCCCGCGAAGCCCTGCTGGCGCACGCGGAGGAGGCGCGCCTCTCACGCGAGCTCGTCACGATCCGCCGCGACGTGCCCGTCACGCTCGAGCTGGACCGGCTGCGGGTGCGTTCGCCCGATGTGGCCCGCCTGACCGAGTTGTTCATCGAACTCGAGTTCAAGTCGCTCGTGCCGCGGCTCGAAGCGTTCGCCCGGGCGGCAGCGCCCGTGGTCACGGCCCCTCCGGCGGCTCCCGTCGCTCCCGCTGCCTTCGCGCCTCCTGTGGCGGTCGGGGCGAGTCCGGCGCCGGCCCAGGTCGTGGCCGACGCGGCGCAACTCGCGGCCGTCATCGCGGAGTGCCGCACCGCGCCGATCGTGGCGCTGGACACCGAAACCACATCGCTCAACGCGTTGCGCGCCGACTTGGTGGGCCTCTCGCTCGCCGTCGCGCCGGAGCGCTCCTGGTACCTGCCGTTCGGCCATCGCGCGCCCGACGGCGAACTGGCCGGCGGCGTGCCGCCCGTCAACCTGCCGCCGCTCGCCAGCGAACCGCTGCGGCCGTTGCGCGATCTCCTCGCCGACGCGCAGGTGAAGAAGGCCGGTCACAACGTGAAATACGACTGGCTGGTGTTGCGGCGCGCCGGCGTCGAGCTGGGCGCCGTGGCGTACGACTCGATGCTCGCGAGCTTCGTGCTCGATCCGGGCCGGCGCTCGCACGCGCTCGACGAGCTGGCGCGCGAGCGCTTCAATGTCGAGATGCAGACGTACGCGGGACTGGTCGGGCGCGGGCGCGCCGAGCGGCCGTTCGCCGCGATCCCCGTGGTGGACGCCGCGCGCTATTGCTGCGCCGACACGGAAATCGTGTTGCGGCTGCGGGAGGCGTTCGCGGGCGAGCTGGAGGACCATCGCCTGCTGCCGCTGCTGGAGACCATCGAGATCCCGCTGGTCGGCGTGCTGGTCGACATGGAATGGCACGGCATGCTCGTGGACAAGGCGCTGCTCGGGGAGATCGGTCGCGGCCTCACCAAGGAGCTGGCCGAGCTGGAGCGCGCGATCTATCAGGCGGCGGGGCGCGAGTTCAACATCAACTCCACGCCGCAGCTGCGGACGGTCCTGTTCGAGAAGCTCCAGCTCCCGACGCTCAAGAAGACGAAGACCGGCGCGTCCACCGACTTCGAAGTGCTCGAACAGCTCGCCGCGATGGGGCACGAGGTGCCGCGCCTGCTCATCGAGTATCGCGAGCTCACCAAACTGAAGTCGACCTACGTCGACGCGCTCCCCGGCTACGTGAATCCAACGACCGGCCGCGTCCACACCAGCTTCAACCAGGTGGGCGCGAGTACCGGGCGGCTGTCGAGCTCCGATCCCAACCTCCAAAACATCCCCGTGCGCACCGCGCGGGGCGGGGCGATCCGGCGCGCCTTCGTGGCGGCCGACGGCTGCGTGCTGGTCGTCGCGGACTACTCCCAGATCGAGCTGCGCCTGCTCGCACACCTCTCGGGCGACCCGGCGTTCGTCGCGGCGTTCCAGCAGGGCGGCGACATTCACCGCCAGACCGCGGCGGTGATCTTCGGCGTGCCGCAGGACCAGGTGACGCCCGAGATGCGCGCGCGCGCCAAGACCATCAACTTCGCGACCATTTACGGCCAAGGACCCTTCGCGCTCTCCCGTCAGCTCGGCATCAGTCAGGATGAAGCGAAGGAATTCATCGCGCAGTATTTCCGCCGCTTCGCCGGCGTGCGCGCCTGGCTCGACCGCACGGTGGCCGAAGCCCGGGAAAAGGGCTACGTCGAGACGTTGTTCGGGCGGCGCCGCTATGTCCCGGAGTTGCGCGACCCGAATTTCAATATTCGGGCGTTCGGCGAGCGTACGGCGACCAATTCCCCCCTCCAGGGCTCCGCCGCCGACCTCATCAAAGTCGCCATGATCCGCATCCACTCAGGGCTCCGCGCGGCGGGACTCGGCACCCGCATGATCCTCCAGGTGCACGACGAACTGGTGTTTGAGGCGCCGCTGTCGGAGCAGGAGGCGGCCACAGAGGTGGCAAAACGCCATATGGAGAGCGCCGCGGACCTGCGGGTCCCCTTGCTCGTAAGTATCGGCGTGGGAAAGAATTGGCTCGACGCGAAGGGATAAGCACATCTCTTGCAGGAAGGGACCCCGGTGCCCATGTTGTGGCGTCGGAGCCCCTTTTATCTCGCGGGGACCGACGCCTTTTGGCGCCGGGAGGGAGCGGTGGTGCGTAGTCAGCGCGGCTTTACGCTGATCGAGCTCTTGATCGTGGTGGTGATCATCGGGATTCTCGCGGCCATCGCGATCCCGAAGTTCGTCAACACGAAAGAGAAGACGTACGTGGCGCAGATGAAGTCCGACCTCCGCAACCTGGCTACGGCGGAGGAGGCCTTCTTCTACGACAGCACGTCGTACACGACCAGTCTCGTGATGCTGAACAACTTCGCGTCGTCCGCCGCGGTGACGTTGACGGTCAACGAGGCGACCCCCAAGGGGTGGTCCGCCACTGCGGTGCACGCCCTGACGCCCCGCAAGTGCTACCTCTTCTCCGGCGGCGCGGCGCTGATCGGAACCGCCACCGTGGAGGGTCGCATCACCTGCACCTGAGCGACGTCTGCCGTACGTTCGCGCGCCGCCGCGAGGGGATGTGCTTCGCCCTCGACGGCGGCGTTTGGTTTCACCGCCATAAACTGCGGGGCGAGCCGTTGGCCCACCTCGTGAGCGTCGACCGCGACCGCCTCCTGGAAGTAGGCGCGGCGCTGGGGCTCGAGCCGGAGTGGCTGCAATACAAGCCGCTCAAGGACCCGCGCACCGGCGTGCGCGTCGCCGCGTGGCATTGGGATGTATGGGGGGCCTTCCTGCAGCGGCTGGAGGACGAGGTCGGACGAACCTAGGGCTGCACCTCGCCGCGTGGCGCCCGCACGCCCGGCCACCAGTTCCACCGTCCCGCGATGTGCATGATCGCCGGGACCAGGACCATGCGGATCAAGGTGGCGTCGAGCAGCACCGCCATCGCGAGACCGAAGCCGATCAGCTGCACCGCCAGCACGCGCGAGAACGCGAACACGCCGAACACGCAGATCATGATCGCTGCGGCGTAGGTGATGGTCGCGGCGGTGCCGGACAACCCTTCCATGGTGGCGTGGTCGTTCCGGCCGGTCTTGTCGAACACTTCCTTCACCCGCGCCAGCAGAAACACCTCGTAGTCCATCGACAAGCCGAACACCGTCGCGAAGACGAGAATCGGCACCACCGCCCAAATCGCTTCCGTGGGACCGTCGAGGCCGAACAGCTTGGCGCCGTGCCCGTGCTGAAACACGAACACGGTGACGCCGAACGCCGCGCCGACCGACAGGCAGTTGAGCAGCACTGCCTTGAGGGGCACCAGCAATGAGCGGAACGCGATGAACAGCATGATCGCGGTGATCCCCAGAATGAGCCCCATCACCTGCGGCAACCGTCGCAACATGTCTTTCTGCACATCCACGTTCGCGGCGGCGAAGCCGCCCACCAGCACCTCCGTGCCGTGCAGCCCGCGCACGCCCGCGGCCGCCACCCGGCGCGCGTGCCGTACGACGTCCATCATCCCGGTGAAGGTCACGCTGTCGGCGGGGATCACGTCGATCAGCGTGGTGCGCGCGTCGGCCGAGAGATACGCGTTGAAGAACTCGGGGAACTTGGCGCGCACCGCTTCGGGGTCGCTGTAAAACATCGCGAGCTGCAGGGTCGACAGGCGCCGGACGGTGGCGATGCCGCGCACGTCCTTGACGCGCGGGTCGCGCCGCAGGGAGTCCGAGAGGACCTTAAGGCCCACGAGCCGCGGCCCGGCGAAGACGCTCTGGCCGGGCGGCAGCACCACCACCACGCGCAGCGGCATGATCACACCGCTCGCGCCCATCTCGCGCAGCGCGTTCAATCCTTCCCCCGACTCCGATTGCTGCGGAAACCAGTCGCGCGCCGGCAGCCCGATGCGGATCTGCGTCAGCGGCAGCGTGAGCAGCGCGATCGCGATGCCGCCGCCGGCGATGGCCCGCCACGGCCGGTGCAGCAGGAAGCGCGCCCACCGCTCCCACCCAGTCGGGGCGTGGAACCGCGCGAGCGGGCGGGCGAGCCAGCGCGGGCGGTCGATGTTGCGGCCGAGATAGGAGAGCACGGCCGGCAGGAACGTCGTGGAGAGGAGCACGGAGCTGGCGACGACGAGCAGGCCGCCGATCCCGACCGAGCGCGTCTCGGTCATCGGCGTCGTCGTCAGGGCGGCGAACCCCACCACCACGGTCATGCCGGATGTGATGACGGCTGAGCCGGCGGTTTCGATCGTGCGGATCGCCGCGTCCACCGGCGACAGGCCGCGGTTCATCTCCTCGCGAAAGCGCGTCACGATGAGGAGCGAGTAGTCGATGCCCACGCCCAGACCCACCATCGTCGTGATGTTGAGGACGAACACGGACATGTTCTGGAAGTGCGCGGCCACGGTCACGAGGCCGAGCGCGATGGTGATCGCGAGAATGCCGACCACCAGCGGCAGCATCGCCGCGATCAGCGCGCCGAACGCCACCACCAGCACGATGAGCGTGGGCGGCAGCGCCACCTTCTCGCCGTGCTCGGTGTCCTCCGCGCTGATGGTGCGGGTGTCGTGATCGAGCGCCGGGTTGCCGGTGACCTTCACGTCGAAGCCCACCGCGTCCGGCACGCGATCGAGCGCGCCGTGCACGGTGTCGCGCAGGTCGGGGATGAACGTCTTGGTGATGTCGGCGGTGCGGTCGGGGGCGAGGGCGGCGATCAGAAACGTCGTGCGGTGGTCGCTCGAGACGAAGGTCGAGTCGCCCAAAGTCTTGGCGGAGACCACCTGGCTGACGTAGGGCTGGCGCCCCACCGCGGCGCTGAGCGAGTCGAGCACGGCGGTGAAGGCGGGCGACGTGTAGCGCACCGGCCCGTGCACCACGATGGCGACGTAGTCGGCGAACGGACTGGGGAAGGCGTCCCGCAGGAGGTGGGAGGCGCGGGCCGACTCGGTCTGCTCCTGGAACGAGCCGCGTACCGAGAGACTGCGCTGGATATGGGCGGCCCGCGGCGCGAACAGCACGGCGAGGGCCGCCCATGCCGCGATGACCGCTCCGCGCCAGCGGATGATCTGCCTCGCGGGCAGCGCGACCACTCAGCGTCCAAGCATATGCGGGCCACAATCATAGGCGGGCGACGAGGCCAAAGCTAGCGGCGCGGCAGCACGCGTTTGCATATTGCGCGCATGGCCGAGCGCAACGTGTCTCCTCTCGTCGCCGGCGTCGTCGCGGTGCTGGTACTGGCGGTCGTGTGGGACGCGGTACGCGGCGGGCGGCGCCCGCCGCCACCCCCGCGGCACGCGGTGGCCGTGGCGGAAACCGTCGCCACGCTGGCCGAGCGGCACGACAGCCTCGCGGCGAGCACGGCTCCGCCGGCGGACACGGCAGCGACCTCCTCGACCAGCTACATGGACCAGCTCGCCCGCTCGGACACGCGCCGCCGCATTCGCGCCAGCGCGGGCATCGCCTACTTGAGCGACGTCCTCGCGATCTCCACCGACTCGATGCTGCGCCGCTGGGACAACCGCGTGTCGAATCCCGTCCGCGTGTGGCTGCCGTCGGGGACGGCCGCGAATTTCCAGCCGGCGTTCCTCGACGCGGTGCGCGGCGCGTTCGCGCGGTGGGGGGAAGTCGGCGTGCCGGTACGCTTCGACCTCACCGCCGATTCGAGCGCCGCGGAGGTGCGCTTCCAATGGCGCGTGCAGTTCGATATCGAGCGCTCCGGCCAGACCGACCTCGTGTGGGATCAGGACGGGCACATCGACTCGGCGACCGTCACCCTGGCCACGTTCGACCCCAAGGGCCGCCCGATGACCGCGGCCGACATCCGGGTCGTCGCGATTCACGAGATCGGCCACGTGATCGGCCTGGAGCACTCGCCGGATTCGGCGGACATCATGTTCCCGACCGCGAAAGTCCGCGACCTGTCGAACAAGGACATCCAGACCGCACTGCTGCTCTATCAGCTATCCCCGGGTAGCATTCGCTGAACCCATGAGCCCGCGCCACATCACGTCGTTTCTGGAGCACGCCGTCCCCGACGGCGGCGCGGCGACGCTCGAGCAGCAGCTGGATGCGCGGGTGCGCGCCGCCGAGCTCGTGAGCGCGCTTCCCGACGGCGCCGTGCGCTGCGTGGCCTGCGGGCACCGCTGCCTCGTGAAGCCGGGGCGGCGCGGCATCTGCAAGGTGCGCTTCAATCGCGACGGCACGCTGCTCGCGCCCGCGGGGTACGTCGCCGCCCTGCAGTGCGACCCGACAGAGAAGAAGCCGTTCTTTCACGTCTTCCCCGGCTCCGACACGCTCACCTTCGGGATGCTGGGGTGCGACTTCCACTGCGGCTACTGCCAGAACTGGCTCACTTCGCAGACGCTGCGCGACGACGCAGCCGGCGTCGCTCCCACCGATGTCACCGCGGCGAGTCTCATCGCGCTGGCCTTGCGCCAGGGCGCGAGGCTGGTGGGGTCGTCGTACAACGAGCCGCTGATCACCGCCGAGTGGGCGGTGGAAGTCTTCAAGGCGGCGCGGCCGCACGGCCTGCGCACCGCCTTCATCTCCAACGGCAACGCCACCCCCGAAGTGCTCGATTACATCCGCCCGTGGACTGACGCCTACAAGATCGACCTCAAGGCGATGGACGATCGCCGCTACCGTGAGCTCGGCGGCGTACTGCAGCACGTGCTCGATGCGATCCGCTTGGTGCACGAGCGCGGCTTTTGGCTGGAGGTGGTGACGCTCATCGTGCCGGGCTTCAATGACGACGACAGCCAGATCACGCGCGCGGCGGATCACATCGCGGCGATCTCGCCGGACATTCCCTGGCACGTGACCGCGTTCCACAAGGACTACCGTATGACCGACCCCGACGACACGCCGGCCGAAACGCTGGTGCGCGCGTGCGAGATCGGGGCGCGCGCGGGGCTGCGGTTCGTGTACGCCGGCAACGTCCCGGGCGGCGTGGGGCGGTGGGAGAACACCTATTGCCCCGATTGCGGCGACCTGTTGATCGAGCGGACGGGCTACGTCATTCGCCGCCAGCGTGTGGGCCCGGACGGCCGCTGCCCGGCGTGCGGCGGACACATCCCCGGCATCTGGTGCTAGCGCTGCTGCTGTTGCTGCAGGGTGCCGTGGCTCCCGAAGCTCCGGCCGCCGCGGCGCGCTTCGCTGCCGCGACGTTCGACCCGCTCGTGACCGACGGCATCCGGCGCGGCGCCTATCCCGGCGCCGTGCTGGTGGTGGGGCGGCACGACGTGATCCTGTTCGCCAAGGGCTACGGGCATTTCACCTGGTCGCCCGCGAGCCGCGCGATGGATCCCGATTCGACGCTGTTCGACCTGGCGTCGCTCACCAAGGTCGTGGCGACGACGACGGCCCTCATGATCCTGGTCGAGCGCGGCCAAGTCGACCTCGACGCGCCGGTGACGCGCTATGTCCCCGATTTCCAGACGCCCGCCATCACCGTACGACAGCTGCTCACGCACACGTCCGGTTTGCGCGCCGACATCCCGACGCCTGAGCTGCGCGCGATCCCCGACAGTGCGGCGCTGATGCGGCGGGTGTTGGCCGAGGTGCCGCGCGTGCCGCCCGGCACGCGGGTCATCTACAGTGACCTGAACGCGATCCTGCTCGGCGAAGTGATTCGCCGCGTGACGGGCGCGCCGCTCGATGTGTTCGCCGCCAAGGAGATCTTCACGCCCCTCGGGCTTCATGCGACGCTCTTCCGGCCGCCGCCACGGCTGCATCCGCGCATTGCCCCCACCGGCGTGTGGCGGGGCCGTGCCGTCGCGGGCGTCGTGAACGACGCCAGCGCGTTCAAGCTGCGCGGCGTGTCGGGCAACGCCGGCCTGTTTGCCACGGCCGCGGACATCGGGCGCTTCGCGCAGTTCATGCTGGCACGCGGTGTGTCGTCCGACGGCCGGCGTCTGCTGCGCGCGGAGACGGTGCGCCTGTTCACCGCCAAGGCCACCGTCGGCGGGAACGAAGCCCGCACGCTCGGCTGGCAAGCGCTGCCGACCGGCGAGGAGACCTCGAGCGCCGGAACGCTGTTCGGGCCGGCGAGCTACGGCCATACCGGCTGGACCGGGACGTCGCTGTGGATCGATCCAGACCGCGACCTGTTCGTGCTGTTGTTCACCAACCGCGCCTACGCGCCGCGCGCCCGCAAGCCGTTCACGATCGTGAAGCAAGTTCGCGCATCGCTCGCCGATGCCGCGGCGCGGGCAGCTGATGCCCGCTGAGCTGCCGACGCTGATTTACGACGGCGAGTGCGGGTTCTGTATGCGCTCAATGGAGCTGGTGCGGCGCTGGGACCGGGAACATCGCCTGCGCTACGTGCCGTTTCAGGACGAGGCCGCGGTCGCGCGGTTCCGGGTACCGTTGCCCGCGCTCGCGGCGGCGATGCACCTGGTATTGCCGGACGGCCGCGTTTACGCCGGTGCCGATGCGGCGCCTGAGATTCTGAGACTGTTGCCGGGGAAACGCTGGCTGGCTGTGCTGTTTGCGGTGCCCGGCGTCATGCCGATCGCGCGCCGGGTGTATGCGTGGATCGCGCGCCGGCGCCGCTGTCTGGTGCGCGGCAGGCTCGCCGGGTAGAGTTGGTTGGGAGGAGACACAAGTCGTGACCGAAACGTTGACCGCCGCAGGGATCCGCACCGCGCTGCGGCAGGTGAAGGATCCCGAGCTGGACTTGAACATCATCGACCTGGGCCTCGTGTACGACGTCGAGGTCGATCAGGGTGAGGTGCGCGTGAAGATGACGCTCACGTCGCCGGGATGCCCCGCGGGGCCGCAGATTGTCCACGACGCGGATCGCACCATCAAGACGTTGGAGGGCGTGAAGGACGTGGACATCGAAATCGTGTGGGAGCCCTACTGGTCCCCTGAAAAGATGGACCCCAAAGTGCGGGCGCTGCTC
>WNFJ01525528.1_pt1 | contig 14219 bp, 10 predicted proteins | sample 5400461 | NCBI WGS metagenome assembly WNFJ01 (sample SAMN13153349, study PRJNA577476) | soil metagenome | isolation source: 115 cm saprolite on Douglas fir-dominated hillslope | place: USA:California | collected 2013-09-17 | reverse complement strand
CATAGCCGTCCTACTTTTGCTGCAATCAATCACTTGCCGCGATCTGATGACGGCCTCCTCGGAGGCACTAACAATCTCCGGTCCGGCAGTGCCCCTTTATCGGAGTTTCGGTACTGGGGCGCCTCTTCGCGAACGCCAGCACCATCCCCATCTCGATCGCCAGCCTGGTCATGAACCGGATCCAGGTCCCAGCGACGTTCTTACTCCTGTCATCGGGTACGGCGCAAGAAAACAAAGTATCAAACGAAAGCAGCCTTCGCCCCGCGGGCGTCTCATCACGGGTTGCGCCAGCCGGTGGTATGGGCGGCGGCATGATCTCGATCGCGAACTGAAGAATCGCTGCCGCGGAATTCGGTTCGGTCCGGGACATAAACGCGCCCATGGTCGGAACCGAGAATACGGTGCTGAAGCGTTCGCAGCTGAAGCGTTCATCGGCAGGTTATGCCATACGCAAATGCGTCAGGGAACACGCGGCACAGCGCGATCCAGGTTGCGAGCAAGATCTGCCTTTGGAAAGTGGAGGGCCTCGCCGGGATCTGCTGGAGCTAGCGTGATCCGAATGCATTTAGAGGCGGGCTGATTGCTCTTGGCAGCAACACTGCGGATCGGGACCAAAACATTGGTCTCCGGATAGTATGCGGCAGCGCTTCTGCGGGCAATCGCATATGGGACGATCACAAAGCGGGGTGCCTTGCGCAGCTCTCCTTCAAAGTGACTGCATATGTCCACGATTTGACCGGCTTGGAGATTTCTTGCCTCCATATCAATCGGATTCAGGAAGAGCACCCGGCGACCATCAAAGACGCCCCGATAGCGGTCATTCAGTCCATAGATCGTGGAATTGTACTGATCGTGGCTGCGAATCGTTGTCAAGAGAAACTCGTCAGGCTTCAGGTCATGTTTCGGGATTGGGCAAACGCTTAGCTTCGCCTTACCGGAGCTAGTTTTGAAGATTCGCTGCTTCGCTGCATTCGGCAGATAGAAGAATTTCTCCTTAGCAAGTCGCGTGTTGAAGTTCTCGAAACCCGGAATCACCCTGGAAATCGCATCCCGGATCAAGTTGTAATCCGCCGCGAAGCCGAGCCAATTTGTGGTCGTTCTAGACCCTAAAGTAGCATTCGCCAGATTCGCGATGATCGCTACATCGCTGAGCAGGTCCGGTGAAGCGGGTCGAAAGAAGCCTTGAGAAGGATTGATAATGCCCATTGAATCTTCGACCGTGAGGAACTGCTTACCTGTCGCCTGTATGTCTTCCTCGCTCCGCCCCAGACAAGGCAGGATTAAGGCTCGCTCCCCCGTGATCAGGTGCGAGCGATTTAGCTTCGTCGACACGTGAGCCGTAAGCTTGCAGCGCTGCATAGCGTGCGCGCTATAGACCGTATCAGGTACGTTCGAAAGGAAATTGCCGCTGATCGCAAAAAACACCTTGATGTCTCCATCGAACATCGCGTGCAGACTCTCAACGGTGTCATACCCCGACTTCCTGGGTGGTTCAAAGTTGAACTCTTTCCCGAGGGCATCCAGAAAAGGCTTCGGCGGACGCTCCCACACACCCATTGTGCGGTCACCCTGGACATTCGAGTGTCCACGCACACATACAGTGCCTGCCCCGGGGCGCCCTATATGCCCGCCAACGAGGAGAAGATTCACGATCGTCGAAACATTGTCGACGCCGTTGCGCTGCTGTGTCACGCCTGTGCACCACGCGCATATGGTCTTCTTTGAGGCCGCGTACATATCGGCGGCGACGCGCAGCTGATTTCGAGTCAGCCCGCTGTTTTCCTCAATTTCTTTCCAGCTTGTAGCTTCTAGGTCGGCCAGCAGTGCTTCGAAGCCTTCGGTGAAGGATTGAATAAACTCACGGTCGATCGCCGAGATGTGTCCCGCTCGCTCGCGCTCGAACAGGTCCTTCAGAATGCCTTTGATTGCCGCTAAATCTCCATTGACGCGCACGGGGAGATACAGATCGGCAAGGGCCTGGCCTTTACCAAGCAGCGCAAGGGGCAGCTGCAAAGGATTCGGGTAATCCTGGGGGTTAGGATTAATTACTCTCATCATGCTGACTTCAGGTAGAGGGTTGACCGCAATGATCTTGGCACCGTGGTTCTTGGCCTTCTGCAGCGAGGTCAACATTCGCGGATGGTTTGTCCCAGGGTTGTTTCCGAAAATGAAGATGAGATCGGTGGTCTCCATATCTTCCACCGTGGCTGTACCCTTGCCGACGCCGAGCGTCTCTACCATCGCTACTCCCGACGACTCGTGGCACATATTCGAGCAATCCGGAAGATTGTTGGTTCCGAACTGCCGCGCGAACAACTGCAGAAGAAACGCCGGTTCATTGGTCGTCTTGCCTGAGGTGTAGAAGCAAGCTTGGTTCGGCGAATCCAGACGATTCAGCTCCTCCGCGATCATCTTAAAGGCCTTTGGCCATGTGATCGGCTGATAGTACGTCGCGTTCGCGTGCCGTACTATTGGCGAAGTCAGACGCCCCTGCTGATTGAGCCAGTAATCGGATTTTGCAGCCAGATCCGCTATTGAATACTTGGCGAAGAAGTCCGGCCCGATGCGCTTTTTTGTAGACTCGTCAGACACAGCCTTGGCCCCGTTCTCGCAAAACTCAAAAATCTTTCGCTTCTTGTCAGGACTCGGCCATGCGCAGCTCTGGCAGTCGAAACCAGTTACTTGGTTGATCTTCAAAAAAGCTTCAGACGATCGAATCGGACCCATTTCGCCAATGCCGTAGAGCATGGTATTCCAGATGGCAGGAATGCCGGCAGCTTCTTCAGAAGCATGCCCGACCCTGAGCTTGCCCAAATCCGTTGGGTTTTGCGCTTGTATGGAGATCGAGTCGTTCGGATCTAGCTCCACCGCGGGAACGGCGCAAGTGTCGGTCCCAGTCTGCGAGCGTAGGTCCAGCTTGACGCGGTAGTGTCCGTCTCTGCACTGCTCGTCCCCCTCGATTACGCCGTCTGGCGTTTTCATGGCTCCTCCCCTTCTGCCTGCGATCGTGAGCTCGCGATCGCGAGTGTATCGCGCGGCTTCCTTTTTCCGCCACACCACAGACACGATCAGTGGGTCCAATTCCGACGTACACTTCAGCGAACCGATGAAAGGCCACATGAGAGGTAGGACCCGTCTTCGACACCAGCAGCACAATCGCGACCGCATTCCGCTCGCCTCAGTGAACCGGTCAATCGGTATTGCTGCTCACGAGCTTGCCGCAGCATTCGGGTCGCTCTGGCAAACTTGATCGGTCCCATCCACCGCCCAGAGCTTGAATCAGCAACACTGTATTTGCCATACGTCGGCCCAGTATATTGACCGCGGTGACTTCGTCTGTCAGTGCGGCATTCTGCGCGGTGATCACCTCAAGATAACTTGTGACTCCACCCTTATAGCGAGTGATTGAAAGGCCTAACGAGTGCTGGGCTGCCGTAACCGCTTCGTCTTGAACCTGGGCTTCGTTTTCTAGAATCCGAACCGCCGCGAGATTGTCTTCCACCTGCTGGAACGCGGTGAGGACGCTCTCACGATAATTGGCGACTTGAGAATCATAAGCCGCACGCGCTCGGTCATTGAGAGCGCGGCGTCTTCCGACATCGAAGACTGTACCTACAGCAGATAGTCCAATAGACCACAAGCCGCTCGGCCCGTTAATCAGCGTGCTGATGGCGGAGCTTTCAAATCCTCCCGAGGCGCCCAAATTGATGGCCGGGTAGTAAGCCGACTTTGCAACTCCGATCTGGGCGTTGGCGGACGCAACCAGCCTCTCCGCAGCTGCAATATCCGGACGCCTTTCGAGCAGGTCCGAAGGCAAGCCGATAGGAATGTGTGGAGGCGGTGGGGTGAGAGGCAGCGGAGGAAGGCTGAACTCCGCAGGAGGCTTGCCGATAAGAATGGCGACTGCATGTTCGTACTGCGCCCGCGCCACGCCCACATCAATTGCTTCCGCCCGCGTTGTCTGAAGTATCGTCTTCGCCTGCTCGACTTCCACTTCTGAAGAAATCCCTCCCTGAAAACGGCTCTCGGTCAATTCCAGAGCCTGCTCGTACTGCTTCACCGTTGAGTTTAGAAGTTGTTCCTCCGCATCCAAGCTGCGGGCCTGAAAGTAATCAACGGCGAGGTCCGCGTGCATGCTCAGATTAACTGTGGCTAGGTCCGCCGCACTCGCCTGCGCTTGCTCTCGATAAGACTCCACGTTGCGCCGCACTCGTCCCCAGACATCGGCCTGATATGACACGTCGAACGGCAGCACAAAGTCGTTGTAGGTAATGCCATTGAAAATTGAATTCGGGGGCGGCCGGTGGGCTGAAGTGCGGGTTCGAGTCGCTGATGGCCCAGCTGTCACGGTCGGGTAATAGTCAGCCCGATAGTAGCGCAGGACAGCCCGCGACTGGCGATATTGCGCCTCTGCTGCCTTTAGATTCTGATTCGATACATTGACCTGCATTTCCAAGGAATCAAGCTGAGAGTCCTGGAATATGGTCCACCACGTACCGCCAAGATTCTGGTCATTCGGTTGGGCGGGCTTCCAGTCCCCTACCTCTTTATAGGCCAGAGGAGCTTGTATCACGGGCGGGTGATACTTTGGGCCAACCACGCATCCTGTCAACTGGAGCGCTGCGATCGTCATCAGAACCCACCTGGCCGCTTTGCCTGAGCTCCTAGAAATCAGTATTCGAGGTAGCTTCACTTGGTATCTCCCGGCAATGTTGCCTGAACAACTTTGACCGCCTGTCCGGAAACAATGGAATTTGGCGGGTTGACAACGACTTGGTCATCCGCGTTCAGGCCGCCAACAATTTCGATGGCGTTGCCGAGGTCGTGGCCGGGAGTTACAGACGTAAGCACGATTTTTCCGCCTCTCACAACCGCGACCTGCAGACCTTCTGAGCGGAAAATCAGAGTATTGGCGGGGATGATATAGGTGGAGGTAGGCCCCGGCAGCTTCAGGTGTACTTCTGCGTAAGAGCCGGTAAGCAGTGTCCCCGTATGATTATTGACATCAACCTCGATCGGGAGGGTGCGCGTGGCCAGATTAATTGCCTCGGCCGTTCGTACTAACACGCCCGGGAATTGGCGGCCTGGAAACTCGGCCAGCGTGAGCTCCGCGGTCTGGCCGGGTTTGACCTCTTGCGAGTACTGTTCGGGAACGTTTACGAACACGCGCAGCTTATCCGGCTGAGCGATGTGAAAAAGATCGGTCTTGACATTGCTACTGCTGCCGGAATTAATGAGGTCTCCGATATCGGTGTTGCGCGCTGTAATCAAGCCGTCGAAGGGCGCGTAAATTTTCTCAAACGATACTAACGCGGAGTACTGTTGCACGGCCGCCTTGTCTGCTTCGACGATTGCCGCATTCGCATTGTAGGTACCAACCGCGTTGTCGACATCCTGCTGGGATACAGCGTTGCTCTTCAGAAGTCCCTGATACCGGGTTTTGGTGATGGAAGCCAATTCGAGATTTGCTTGAGCGGTTAACAGGTTGCTACGGGCTTGCTGGAGTTGCTGATCGACCTCTGGACTTTGAATCACAGCCAGTAGTTGACCCTTTTTGACATGTGCCCCAATGTCGAAGTTCCACTCTTTGAGATAACCAGTGGCTTGAGCATAGATGGGCGAAGTAATGAATGGCTGTACATTAGCCGGCAGGACAATCTCGTCCGTGGGCGCAGTTCGCTTAGGTAGCACTACGGAGACCGGGGTTACAGCCATCTGACTAGCCTCTGTGCGTAGAGTTGCACGGTGCCGGACGCGAGACAGTATTCCGGAAATTAAAAGTGCGGCTACCACTAACAAAATAATCGCTGGGGCGAGCCAGTGCTTACGCGAACTACTTGCTCTCTCGCCGACAGGATTCGACGGTCCCGAATCTTGGCCCTTAAACTGTTCCTGGATTTCAGTTTCACGCTGCATAGTCACCCCACGCATTTTTAAAACTTTCGCTCACTGCCGGCTTCGACTGGACGGTGGCGCAATCCGTGAAGCATGCCGAAAACCGTAGGCACGAAGAAAAGAGTGGAAACCGTGGCGAACATCAGCCCGCCGATAACCGCCCGGCCAAGGGGCGCATTCTGTTCACCACCATCCCCTAATCCAAGAGCCATCGGCACCATGCCAATGATCATGGCGAGCGCCGTCATCAGCACGGGACGAAAACGTGTAAAGCCGGCCTCGAGGGCAGCGGCAACGGCGTCTTTGCCTTCCGTCATCTGTTCCGTGGCAAAGCTCACGACCAGAATGCTGTTCGAGGTTGCGACGCCCATGCACATGATGGCTCCCGTTAGAGCAGGTACGCTCAAATGCGTGTGCGTCACGAACAGAAACCATACGATTCCGGCAAGGGCTGCGGGCAAGGCGGAAATGATGATGAAAGGATCGAGCCAGGACTGGAAGTTCACCACGATCAACAGGTATACGAGGATGATCGAACCCACCAAGCCCCCGAGAAGCCCAATGTATGAGGACCTCATGGTCTGAACCTGCCCGCGGACGACGACTCGAGAGCCGCGGGGTAATTGGTTCCGCATCGTATCAATGATCTTGTTGACATCGCTAGACACCCCGCCCAAATCCCTCCCTGCGGGTGTGCCAAAAATATCAATCACGGGTGCAAGGTTGTAGCGAGAGACTTCGGCCATTCCGGTTCCGCGTTGCCTCGACATCAAGCTGGCCATGATCGCGGGGGTAGCCGTCGGGTTTGTTCCGGTGACTGGCATGGTCTCAAGTTCCTGCAACGTTTGCATCCGGTATTGCGGTGTCATGGTCGTGACGTCGTAGCTGATCCTGGTCGTTGGATCAACCCAGAAGGTTGGTGAAGTTTGGAAGCTTCCGCCGAGTGAGATCAGGAGATTTTGTGCGATACTCTGCCCCGTCAGGCCAAGTTGCTGGGCCTTGGTGCGTTCGATGTGGAAGTGCAAATAAGGCTGGTTGAAGGGCTGCTGAATCCGGAGGTCGGCGATCCCTGGAACGTATCTGATTTTGTCGAGCAGTCCTTCTGCGTAGTGCCGATTGCCGGTGAGATCGTTGCCCACAACCTGGATGTCGATGGGAGCGGGCAAACCAAAGTTCAGAATCTCACCGACCATGTCCGAGGGGAGGAAATAGAAACTTGCCCCCGGAAACTCCGCCGGAAGTGTCAGGCGAAGTTGGTGAACAAAGTCTGCAGTAGGCTGGTGCTTCGGGGTTAGGGTGACAAGAATGTCGGAATCCATGGTCCCAACCACGCCTGAGTTACTGTAAGAAAGATTAATGCCGCTGTAAGGCAAACCTATGTTGTCGATGATGTTTGAGATCTGGTCCGCCGGAATCTTTTGTCGGATCGAGCGCTCAACTAGATCGCAAAGAAAGGCACTATCTTCGATCCGCATTCCCGTGGGACCACGAAGATGGAGGAGGAAACTGCCGCCGTCCACGCTGGGAAAGAAGTCCTCACCCAGCCAAGGGACCAGAATCGCCAGTGAGCCCAGGCAGGCGGCGAAGAAAGCGATCAGGAAAGCACGCCGGTGATGTAAAACTGCTTCCAGCAGTTTGTGGTATCCCTCCCGGAGATGTTCGAAGGCAACCTCGAAACGCTTCTGAAGCCTGACAAATGGATTGCGGCTCGTCACAGGAGCGCCCGCGCTTTCCACTTTCTGGCCAGGCAACAAGTACTTGGCCATCGTAGGAACGAGAGTCCGCGACAGTAGATACGAGGCCAGCATGGCAAACACAACTGCTTCGCCAAGCGGCAAAAAGAGGTACTTCGCCACTCCGGAAAGCAAGAACATGGGAACAAACACAATGCAGATTGAGAGTGTCGACACTAATGCAGGCACCGCGATCTGAGAAGCACTCTCCAGAACCACATCATCGATGCCCCTGTCCGGCCCTGCTGCTCTGTTCCGGTTGATGTTCTCCACCTCGACGGTAGCATCATCCACCAGGATGCCGACCGCCAGAGCCAGGCCACCCAAAGTCATGATGTTGATCGTCTGACCGATTGCACTCAACACAACCAACGACGTCAGAATCGCGAGTGGGATGGAAGTTGCAATGATGAGAGTGCTCCGCCAGCTTCCCAGAAAAACCAGCACCATGAGAGCCGTCAGGCACGCGGCAATCACGGCTTCCCTGACCACACCGCTGATTGCGCCGCGGACAAAAATGCTCTGGTCGGCCAAAGGTTTCATCTGTAGTTGGGTCGGAACCGTCGTTGCAATCTGCGGTAGAAGAGACTTGATGCCTGCCACCACACTTAACGTTGAAGCATTTCCTGACTTTTCGATTGTCAGCAATACTGATTGCTGCCCGTTCGTCCGGACCATATTGGTCTGCGGGGGAGCGCCGTCTCGTACCCAGGCAACATCTTTAATGTAGATGGTTGTGGTATCAATTGTCTTGATCGGGATGCGGTTTAGATCTGCGATCGTCGGCGGAGCTGCATTTGGGATGTCGACGTCGTATTCCGTGGGGCCGATTTTGGCGGTGCCTGTCGGAAGAATCAAATTCTGGGCACTAATCGCATTGATCACGTCGATCGCTGAGAGACCCTTTGACTGTAACGCCGACAGGTCCAGGTCTACCATCACCTGCCGTTGTGTACCGCCATAGGGATATGGCACAGACGCTCCCGGCACCGTGATAAGTTGAGTACGGACGAAATTCAGACCGTAGTCGTTGAGCTGGGATTGGGAGAGACCCTGGCCAGAGAGGGCCAGCTGCAAAATGGGTACGGTCGATGCGCTGTAACTGATGATGAGAGGTGGCGTGGTTCCTGCAGGTAACTGCTTTAGCTGCGTCTGGGAGATCGCTGTGATCTGTGCAATCCCTTGCTGAAGGTTCGCTGTCGGCTGCAAGAAGACTTTAACGACGCCGATTCCATACAGCGACTGCGACTCGATATGCTCGATATTATCTACCGTAGTGGTAAGCGCCCGCTCGGTGACGTTGAGGATTCGGGCATCCAGATCCTCTGGCACCATACCGTTGTAGGTCCAGATGATGCTGACCACTGGAATATTGATATTCGGAAAGATATCCGTCGGGGTACGAAATATCGCGAGCCCACCCGTGAGCAGTATCAGGATGGCAAGAACCACGATCGTGTAAGGCCGCCGTAATGCGAGTCGAACAATCCACATAGAATTTCTCTTCCTGGCGTGACGATGAATCGACGGTCAACAATCCACCGTTCGCAATCTCGTTTAACCTTTAGGCCCGTACCCTCCCGACGCGTTTTACCGATCCTTACTTACACTTCGTGTTCACGTCCATCCAAGTCAGGTAACTCGAACGCCCTGCGCAACGAGGGTGAGAGTTTCGCGACAGATTGCTGAAGGCGCCTCCGAAGTTCCGAGTTCCGACACTCGGCTTCCGGACTTAGTCCGGAATCGGCCAAACGATCAGACAAGCAATACTGCAGGTCTTCCCCACATGGCTCATCCAGTGACACGTGAGGCGGGCGTGGCCGTTTCCGCAATTGCATCCGCGCACAATTCGTAACAATAGTCGTTAACCATGTCGACATTTGAGCCTGACCTTTGCATTGATCCAGATGTTTGTAAGCGGCCAGGAGTGCATCCTGAACAGCATCCTCTGCGTCGGCTGCGTTGCCAAGTTGTCGATAGGCGCTTCTGTAGAACCGCGGCAGGTAGCGCGACAAAACGTCTTCCATTTCGCGGCTTCCATCTTCGCGAACATTGACATCCATGTGTGGTTCGCGTCCCACAGCCTGTGTCGCCTGCATGGTTCCTTCTCCTCCAGTACGACAACAGAAAAGCACGCCGTCTTCCAATCGGGCGTCTGGTGATTTACCAACCTGCTTTCAGAGGGATGAATCAACCGAAGTTAGCGGTGGCCCATGAGGAGACTCGATAGGGCGGTTGCAATCGTCCGGCGGCGGACACTACGTCAGTCCGCATGCGGACAACTCCGGACTTCGGCGAGGCTTACCGATTTCCTGATACCGGGAGCTGTTTGGAATTCCGGTTGCTAATGATCAAAGCATCTCGAGCATCGGCATGGATGACGGAGGATGCGGTCGTGAACGAGGTGGTTGATTCTTCGGACGTGCGGTACGCGGTAATAGCAGGGCTTCGTACCGAAACTGGTCCTGAACGCCTCGTGATTGCGTACCCGAACGAGAAATTACTCCGCGATCTCATCGCTGGACCCTCCATTATCGCGGGCGGCTTCTCCTCGCGCGAGGAGGCGGTTGCAGGTAGCAGAGCTTCCGTGCCGACCGCTATCTCTTACCAGCGAATGCTGGAAGCAGTAGCAGGTGAGCGAACTGAACGATATCAGCAGCAACTCAATTGGACGAAACTGCGAGGAGAGATCGGTTCAACCTTGGGCAGATTGGCAAGGTTTCTGGTCACATCCTACAGCCACGTTGCTACTACGATTATCGCTATCTTCTTTTCCAGGAATGCCGTCTCGGCGGTAATCAGGATGGCGATGGGCAGTTCCGTCTGAGTTCTTTCCGTGCCTAGATCTCTGCTCGACCAGCGACTGGGCACAAGCCCGACTGTCTGGTAGAGAACGAGCAGAATGAACGTTCTTCTGAAGATGCGGCCTTTACTTGCTTTAACTTCCTTTTGTACAGGTGCTGGTTCTTGCTGCGGTGAGAACAGGAGCAGCTTCGCAAGCGGCGGGATAGGCGAGACCTGGCGAGACTGTTATCAAGAAGGATACGGAACAGTTTGAGAATAGTCCCATAAAGATTTACCTCCCTCGGTTAAGGTGCCTACATCTCTCCGGCGAATGTTGCCAACGTTGGGGATATTTTCTCGAATCACTTCTACCCCATCATCGATCTAGCGTCAGGAGGATCGATGGATGGCATGAGTCATTCCGTCGATCAAATTCTGGCGCAAACTGACAAGAAGACGAAGATCGTGCCGGGCCATGGCCCAGTAGCTACCCGTTCAGATCTAAAGGATTACCGCGAGATGCTGGTACAAGTTCGGCAGCGGATCGAGGTTTTGGTTGGTGCGGGAAAGACGATGGTTGAAGCAGTGGCCGCAGCGCCGACGAAAGCCTTCGACGCCAATTGGGGCCGGGGTTATGTATCCGCAGATGTTTCAGTCTGATCGACAGCGGCAACGCAAATCGGTAGCTGCATCACTCTCCGGGGGCTCGCAGAACGCCGCCCAGACATAGCGGTATCAACATGCGCTGGCAAGCCCAGCGAATTGATCCTCCTGGTCTGTCGGCGGAGGCGCGTTTGAGTGGGGATTCTCGGACAGAAGTGGCTTGTTCTCCTGTCCACGGGTACTCGAGGAATGGTTGTCTTCTGCCCGATGCGTGTCTTCCCGGGTTTGTACGTGGGCCCTCAATCCTCCGAATGCAGCCGAAGCCAAAGCGGCGGAGCCCATTCCCAGAACAGTCCTTCTGGAAACTCCGTCCTGCATGATCTTGTCTTTCTTCTCTTCACTCATCGCGTTTTTCCCATCCACGGTGAAATTCAACTACTTTCGTGCTCTTTACCCATGAACTATGAAGAGCAAAATCGGCCTCACAAGTGCTTGCAATCTGTTTGAGCGTTGTACCGTTTGCCGTAATGCTAAGCTGATTTCCTGGTCTGCGAACAAAACTCGATAACCTTTGCGGATTCCAGCTGAGCAGATCCCTTCAACGGTCTCCGAAAGCGCGTCGGTACGTAAAACTCGATCACCTTTGCGATGACCATCTCCTTGATCTCATTCCTTCTCTAGGCCAGGCTTCACCTTCAAGCCGTCGGGTGCCAACTTGAACCGGTGGGGGCCTTTATTCGTGGTGCGACTGTCGCTGTGCTGGGCCCGAGATCCTTTTCATATACGACTCCATCCCGGCTGACTACGAAGGTCATGACCCCGGAGGACTGGTACTCCGCGGGATACGCGACCAAAATCAATCTACCCTTCCCCTGGCTGCGGCCGCTCATCTGGGATGCGGAATTCTTTACCACGATTCGAAAATAGTACCCATGGAAGGGATTGGACTCTTTGTTGTCGGCATTCACCGCTCCGGCAGAGACCAGGCTTTGGACGAATTCGGTGATCGGACCTTCGCTAGCTGCTTTTGCGTCATCTTCATTCCTCGCGATTGCGAATTGCTCACACACTTCGATTGCCGTCGCCTCGTTTTCTCCGATTCTGCGGAACAGGATCTCCTGCTTGCCGCGATCAGAATCGAAATACCACTCACCGTTCTTGGAGACCAACGGGACGGGGAAGGGCCAGTTTTCTGCACCGATGTAAAGAACCGTGGTTCCGTTGGGTTCTAGGACCAGACGGTGCATCTCCTGATATTTCTGACTGAACTGCACGCGTTCTAGTTTGTCCTCGACTTCGTCGCTTGTTGAAGTCACTTCCTTTCCTGCTCCCAGGATGGCTTCCAGGGCCTGCTCATCCTCTTTCTGCGCCGCTTCAAAGAGAGCGTTGGCAGCTTCCCCAGGAGACGCGAACACTTTTGGCTGTGCGCCTTGAGCAAAGCTCGATTTGGCGAAGGCCACCACAACCAGCAAGCTCAACAGCAACAGAAGAAGCATGGTGGATGCGAAGCCGCCGGCAAGTCTCACAATGAATATTTCAAGTCCTTCAAGCTTCATATTGTTCGTTTTCATGACTTCCTTCTCCATATGATCAGTTTGTCCTCGAGAGTTGAACCGAATCACCGGCGTCCTCCGCCGCCGTGACCTCCGCCTCCGTGGAAGCCGCCACCATGAGAGCCTCCACCGAAGCTCGACTGCCCGCGAGATGAGAAGCCTCTTGCCACTCCTCCATGATTGAAGCCGCTGAACGCGCCGGAATGCGTGCCAGCCTGGGCATGGGATGAGAATCCTCTCGCTCCTCCGCCATGAAATCCGCTCGCCCCATGAAATCCGCCGGCGCGATTGAAGTGGCTGCGATTAGCGAAGACTCTGCTGTGGGATACGTAGCCGTGATGGTCAAACATGACCCCGTGGTGCCAATCGTATCCCCAGTGTCCCCATCCCCAGCCAAACCTGCCAAAGAAGCCAACTCCAAAGCCAAGGCCCCATGCGAACCCTGGCCCCGTGAGGTACAGTCCCGGATACCAGTACCAACCCGGCCAGACCCCGATGGGTGCTCCATATACGAGCCAAGGATCATACTCAGGCACGTAAACAACTTGGGGGTCCGCGGGCTCGATCACAATGGTCTGGTCCTGCTTGCTTACTTTTTCCTGCGATGTGCTCTTCAGGTTCCCCGCTTTCTCCGCACGGTCGCGCATTGCCTGAACGGCATTCATCACGTCCGGCTGTTGGTTGACGTAAGCATCGCCGAGCGATGAGGTCCAGGGGAGATTCTTATCCATGTTGGCCAGGACCGAAGGAAACTCGGTGAGAGCCTTCACGCTGGGATCCCAGGGATGCTTATCGACTTCTTTGCCGAGTTGTTCGCCCTTGAGATCGGAATGTTGCTGCAACCAACGGTCTGCCTCGACAACCTGGTCGGGATAGGTAGCCGCTGCGAGAATCTGTGCCACCAGCGCATCCGGATACAATGCGATCGGCGCTACCAGTTGCTGCAGCTGTGCCGGCGTCTGGTGTGCGGCCTGCACCGGTGGTTGGGCGGCGGATTGGTCCGCCGGCGCGGCGAACCCTCCCGGTGCAGTGGCTAAGACAAGGCAACATGAAAGAAAAAGCGACAAAGTCTGTTTTATGATCTTCACACGATTCTCCTTCGACAGGACCGCAAGGGCGATCACCGGCGGATCCCTTTCACGTGAGCTAACAGGCGCCGCCGCAAAGTATGTTCTTCAGCTGGCTAAGTTAGCGGCACTTCGAGTCGCGAACTGCCGAAACGTAAGCGGACATGCTTGATGGTCGCATTGACACGCGATCTCCACGTCTTCGCTTCCCGCGTCACGACAGGCTAGTCCGCAATATTCTTCTCCATCCGACACATGGCACAGGCACGGTATGTGTGCGCATTTCTTGGTCTTTTGATTCGCCATTACGATTCCGTCCTTTCCACGTTTATTGTCCGGTCCTACAGCACTGCGATTCTTAACGTCGGCCCGTTTGCTTGACCAACCTGAGATTGGTTGGCTCACCCTGTCTAGTCAGGTTTTCGGTGCCCACGTTATCCACCAATTGCATTCGGATCTCCAAACTTCACCTTCGCGCTAGCGCGGTGTTCTTCAAAAACTTTGCGCTTAGCAGCAACACTGAACGAAGTCAGTGTCCGCAGGCGGATAGCGCGTCCGCATTCGGACGGTCCAGGGTTTATCTT
>WNFJ01730589.1_pt2 | contig 14222 bp, 14 predicted proteins | sample 5400461 | NCBI WGS metagenome assembly WNFJ01 (sample SAMN13153349, study PRJNA577476) | soil metagenome | isolation source: 115 cm saprolite on Douglas fir-dominated hillslope | place: USA:California | collected 2013-09-17 | reverse complement strand
CGGGAGCGTGAAGAAGAAGCGGCTGCCGCGGCCTTCATCGCTCTCCACCCAGATGCGCCCGCCATGCGCCTCGACGATGCCGCGCGCGATGGAGAGGCCGAGGCCGACGCCGTGCGCAGTGGGGCCGTGCGGCCCCTGGAAGTAGCGGTCGAAGACGTGCGGCAGGTCGGCCGCGCAGATGCCGGGCCCCTCGTCGCAGACGCAGCAGCGCGCCTCGCCTTCCTCCTGCCACGCCGCCACCGAGACGGTGGAGCCCTCGCGGGCGAACTTGCGCGCGTTGCCGATGAGGTTGGAGAAGACCTGGAGCAACCGCTCGCGATCGGCGAACACCGGCGGCAGTCCCTCCTCCACTCGCGTCTCGCAGGTGAGCGCGCGCTCGGCCAAGAGCGGCCGCATCAGCTCCGCCGCCTCGCGCAGCAGCGCGCCGGCGTCCACCGGCGTCAAGTCGTCCACCAGCTTCCCCGCGTCAGCAGGTCGTGCACCAGCTTGCTCGCGCGCTCGGCCGCGCGATGGAGCGTGTCGAGGTGCCCGCGGACCTTGGCCGCCTCGAGCTGCGGCCAGCGGCGCAGCGTCTGGATACCGATGAGCAGCGCGCCCAGCGGATTGCGCAGGTCGTGCGAGACCACCGCCACCAGGTCCTTCTGCGCCCGGTCCAGCGCCTCGGCGCGCTGGCGCAAGCGGACCTCGCGCTGCCAGGCGACGTGGCCGTCCCAGGCGAGCGAGATCTGGTCGGCCGCGGCGCTCAAGAAGGCGAGGTCGGCTTCGCCGAGCGCCCGCGCGCCCCGCACGTAGAGCGCGCCGCTCACCTCGCGACGGTCGAGCAGGAGCGGCAGCGCCGCGAAGGGGCTGCGGCCCGGCGCGCCTGATTTCGCCGGGAGCGGCAGCGGCTCCGCGCCGAGCTCCAGGCGGCCCTGCGCAAGCTGCGTCACTCCCGCGAGCCGCGCCAGGCAGGAGCGCGCGTGCGCCGCGGCCAGATCGACCTCCGCATCGGGAACGGCCTGCGCGCGCAGAGCGAAGGTGTGGGCGGAGCCGGCGGAGACCTCGATCAGCATCGCCACCCGCAGCGGCATGGTGTGGCCGAGGCAGCGCAGCGCTTGGGGCGCGGCGGCCTTCGCGTCCGTCGAGCCGAGCAGCGCGCCGAGCTCGTAGAGCTGCCGCAGGCGCGCGTAGCCGAGATCGAGCCGATCGGCGGCGCGCCGATCGCGGCCGGCCCCCGGCGCTGCGCCTCGCACGCTGCCCTGGGCGACGAGGCCCAGCTCGAGCTGCCGGCGCCTTTTCTGCTTCATCCGTCTGCGATGGGCCTCACGCCGCCCGGCGGTGTACGCCGGCCACCACCCACGCGGAGCAGCTCCGCCTCCAGCGCGGGGGCGAGGATCGCGCCGGAGGTGTCTTCGACGAGGGCCAGCAACTCGACGAGAAGGCCGCCGAGCGCGCCGAGCAGCTCCGCAGGTGGCGCGTTCGCGGCCTCGCCCAGCTCGAATCCGCGCTGTGCGATGGCCACGTGCGCGAGCAGGGGAAACTCTTTCGTCGCGNNGCGAACTCCGAGAGCGACCGCCGGGCCCTGCCCCACACCGCCTCGAGCGCCTCGCGTGCGAGGAGCGGCGCCGAGGCCACCCGTGCCCTCCGGCGCAGCCAGCTTTCCACGAACGCCCTGGGCGCAGTGCGCATCCGCCCAGTGTCCCAAGCCTCGGTGGCGCGCTCAAGACGCCGCCGCCGCGGTGTTTACTTGTGCGCGGGCTTTCGCCCCTTCGGCACCACCAGGCCGCGCGAAAGGCGCCGCAGCACCCTGCGCAGCTGGCGCTTCTTGTAGCGCTGGTGGGCGTTGGCGCCGCGCTCGTTGGCGGAAGCGGTGTCCTGGTCGACCAGCTGCAACTCCACCATGCAGAAGGCGATGCGCCCGTCGCCCGCCTCGACCGCGCGCTCGGGCAGGTTGACCGGCAGGTCGACGACGAAGTTGAGCACCTTGTACGATTGGCCCGAGAACTCGTTCAGCTGCGCCGGATCAGCGTCGCGCCGATCATCCTCCTCGAGGTGCAGGCCGACCTGCAGCTCGGGCGCCAGCGCGCGGAGGCCGGGCGAGTCGCGGATCAGCTTGCGGAAGGAGAGCAGCGTGTTCTGCGTCTGGCCGGGCACCACGAAGTTGAAGGGGATGAGCAGATCGCAGAGCCGCACCAGGATCGGCAGCACGTGCTCGCGGTCGGCGGCGACCACGCGGTAGCGGACCCGATCGTAGATCTGCGCCGCCAGCGTCTCCCTCTTGGCGAGCAGCTTGGTGATGACGCTGTGTCGCGTCTTCACGCTCCCGGCGGCGGCGACGATGGGCAGCCCCTCACGGCGGAGCTTCTCGATGGCCGAGTCCACCCGCTGGGTGACGAGCTGGCAAAGCTCGTCCTCGCTCACGCGCGCGCGGTGCAAGAGGCCGCGCGCCTCGACGTGGTGGACCACGTGCATCACCTTGAGCACCAGGCAGGCGATGCGCCGCAGCTTGGGATTGACCACGCCCGAGGCGAAGAGGAAGAGGTCCTGCACCTCTTTCGGGTGCGCCACCTCCTCGGTCACCGCGTAGCGGAAGGTGGTGCGCAGGTAGTCGACGGCCTCGTCGAGGATGCGCTGCAGGCGGTGGCGGTCGAAGGGATCGTCCGGCTCGAAGAGGCAGAGCCGCAGGTAGTGATCGACTTCCTCTCGCGTTTGGAAGTGCAGCCGGCGCCAATCGATGACCGAGCCGCCGCGCAAGATGAGCCGCATCCGCTCGAGATCGCCGAGCGTCCACTGGTCGGGCAGCGGGATGGGCGGGTGGACGATCACGGCGGGGGAGCATACGCCAAGAGAAGGCGTCGGGCCTCGGGCGTCGGGCCAGCTCCAATGCCCATCAGTTAGCGCCGATCGTCCGTGCTCGTGCTGGTGCTCGTCCTCGTGCTCGGTGTCTCGAGCGAGCACGAGGACGTTCACGAGCACGAGCACGGCTTATCAGAGCGGCATTGGGCCTAGAAGCTGGCGCGCAGGGAGGGGAGCAAGGCGAAGCCGAGCGCGTGCTTGTAGGCGAGGACGTCGACTTCGAATCCGAGCTGGAAGCGCTTCACGAAGGGTTGGAAGGAGAGCATCGCGCCGCCGAAGCCTTGGGGACCTGGGGCGCCGTCGCCCCCGGGCGACGCGCCCCAGCCTGCGCCGCCGTGCGCCCAGAGGCCGAGCTTGCCCTCGGAATCGAGGCGCACGACCAGGAGCCGTCCACCTGCGCCCGCGCCGAGGATGGCGTGGTCGCCCGGCGCACCGAGTGGCGCGCTCTCCACCGCGCCGGAGAGCCACAGCTCGACGGCGGCGCGCTCGTGCAACTGGTATCCGAGGTCGAGCCGGACCAGCGGCCCGCTGCCCAGCCCGGACCGGCCGCTCTGGTGCAGCACTAGCGGACCGGCCGACAGCTCGACCCACGGCTGCTGCGGCGCGGCCGCAGCGATCAACAGAGCGAGCAGCATCTCTACCCTCCTGGCGTGAAGATGAACGGATAGGTGACGAAGACCTCGCCGCCGCCCTTGGGAATCGGGAAGCGCCAGGTGCGGATCTTCTGCGCCACGCAGTTCTCGACGGCGTGGTCGTGCAGCGTGCTCTCCTGCGTGTGCGCCTCGGTCACCGTGCCGCTCTGGTCGATGGTCCAGGCCGAGACCAGCTTGCCGGCGAGGTTGGGCTTGGAGGTGAGCTGCGTCTCGTAACAGGTGCGGATCTGCGCGCGGTGATCGTGGACCACCTTGCGGATCAGCTCGGGGTCGATCGAGCCCTGCACTTGCGGCTTCTCCGGCCCGAGGCCGATCTCGCCGTTCTCCTTGCCGCGCAGGCCGCCCTTGCCGTCGCCGTAGTTGGCGAGGCCGCCGCCGATGCCGTTGGTGCCGATGCGCGCAAGGCCGAGGCCGGAGCCGTCGCCGCCGCCGCCGCGGCCGCCCAGCGACTTGAGGCCCATGCCGCCGTCGCCGCGGGCGTCTGCGACGCGCGGGCCGGTCAGGTGGCCCATCGCATCGACGGTGCCCTTCTCGAGGGCGACGCCGAAGAGGTTCTCGCCTTTGCCGCCGCCCAGCGCCTTGAGCAGGCCGGTCTGCGCGACCAGCGCCTTGTCGTCCATGGTGCGCTCGGCGCGAGCGTTGCGGCGCGGCGCGGTCCTGCTGCCCGCCTCGCCCTCCTGGCCCCTATGCCGCGCGGCGGCCTTGCCGGGATCGTTGCGGGCCTGCGCCTGCGCTTTGTGCTCCTCGACGGGCGCGTTGTTGGGCTTGGGCGTCGCGGCGCGGACGATGAGCGGGCGCGGGCGGATCAGCACCGCCTCGCCATTGGTCCGCTGCGGCGGCACCGCGGCGCTCCAGAACCTCATGCCCAGCATCATGAGGACTGCGGCCACTGCCGCGACCATCACGCCCTTCCAGTCGTTCTGCTCGCCGCCCACGCGCGCCACGCCGCGCACGCGGCGGATGCGGAGCGAGAGGTTCTCGCTGCGGAGCACTGCCACCGCGCGCTGCGGAAGCGGCACTACCAGGCCCTGCGCGTCGGCCTGGCTGCGGCCGCGCACCAGCAGTTCCGGCCCGCCCAGGACGCGCCCGTCCTCCTCGAGGAAGAGCTGCAGCGGCCGGGGCGCCGACACGGTCCAGCCGTTCGCGTCGCTGCGCAGGACGGCGGCGCGCCCGATGCCGTGGAGCAACGCATCGCAACCCGATTCGGAGCCCGCCGTCAGCCTCTCGCCGGGCAGGAGCTGCCAGACGCTGACGCGGGTCGATCCCCAGAACAGCTCCACCTCGGCGCACTCGCCGCCCTGCACCTCGGCGGTCGGCAGCTCCATCCGCGGCTGCGGCGCCGGGGCCTCCACCGGCAGCGCGACCGCGGCGCTCTCCTGGGGACCCGGGGTCACCTGGGCCGGCATCGCAGGGAGCTCGGGCTGCGGCGGCAGCTCCTGCGGCGGCAACTCCGGTGGAACCTCCTGCTGCTCCTGTTGCTGCGGCGCGATCTCCTCGTACAGCTCCTGGTCGCCGTACGACGCGAATTCCGCCGCATCCTCGCGCACCACCGACAGGCTGGGCGCCTTCTGGATCAATTCGCGGGGTCCGTCTCCCTCGTTGTGGATCAGCTGCAGCCGCGGCCGGATCTTCTGCGGCTGCGTGGCCGCGCCTTTCTGGATCTCGACCATGATGCGCAGCTCGCCGATGGAGATCAGGTCTCCGTGGCGCAGCGGCGCGGCGATGATCGGCTGCCCGTTGAGATAGAGCGGCGCGGTGCCCAGCGCACGCAGCACCGCGCCGGCCACGCCCGCCTCGATGATGGCATGGCTGGGCGAGACGCTGGCCGAGTCCAGCACCAGGTCCGCCGAGGCACTGCCCAGGCGGATTCGTTCAGCGCTGAAGGCGCGCGAGTGCTTCAGCTTGCCGCCGTCGTACACTTTGAGGACGATCGGGATCATCGCGGCTCCAGAGATGCGAAAGTTGGTTCAGCGGCCACGCAATGGCGCGGCGAGGGCGCGGTCCAGGAACGACCGCCGGACGCGGAGGAGGCTCTGCTCATCGACTTTGCGCGGCGCCTGCACCAGCTCGCCGTCGGGCCGCGTGATGTCGCCGCGGATGTCGTCTTCACCGAAGTGCAGGATGGTGCGGCGCTGCCGCTGTCCTGCGGGCCCTTCAGCGGCCGGCTGGCTGGCTGCTACGGCAGTTGCGCCGAGCGCGGCCATGGCTGCGGCCAGGATCCAGAACCTGATCATTGCCCCCTCCCCCCGACCCCATCCTGCAGGGACACCACTTCATGGTGTCCACCATCACGCTGTCCCTACTGCACGACCGATGCCTGAGCTCGCTGCTTGAGCGCTTCCTCGCAGCGCTGCACGAGGGCGTGGATCGGATGCCCTGGAGGCGGCGGCGGGGTACTCAGGGTGAGGAAAAGTTTTGCCTCCGCGAGCGCCGCCTGGGCATCGCCGTCGCCATCGAGCTTGAGGCGCGCCAGCGCGAGGTGCGGCTCGGCGGCTTTCAGCCTGCGTCAGCGCCTGTTCCGCCTCCTGCCGATCGCCCGTGGCGGCGAGCGCTTCGCCCTGCGCCAGCCGCGCGGGATAGGAGGCGAGGTCCAGCTCGACCGCCGCGTCGAGCCGATCGATGGCCTCGCCGGGCTGGCCGTGCTCGAAGAGCACGCGGCCCAAGGCCAGCGCTGCCTGCGGCGACTCGGGATCGGCCTCCGCCGCGGCCCGCGCCGCGGCCAGCTCCTCCGCCGGCTGGTGAGCGGCCCGCGCCGCTTCCATTTTTATCAGGATTGGTTCCGCGTCGTGCGCATCGGCCTGCTCCACGCGCGAGGCGAGCAGCTTCGCCACGCCGGTCTTGCCCTGCGCGAACTGGGCGCGCGCCATCGCGCAGAGCGCGCCCGCGTCGGCGGGATCCTGCGCCAGCACCATGCGCGCCGCGGCCTGCGCCGCTTCGGGCTGGCCCAACGCCAGCTCGACCTGCGCGCGCAGCACGCGCGCCGCCAGTCCCGGATACGCGGCCTCGGCGAGCGACAGGGCTTCGCGCGCCGCCTGCGCATCGCCGCGGGAGGCCGAGAGCGCAGCCAGCCGCGCGGCCGCGTCGTAGCCGAGCGCGCCTTTCACCTGCGCGGCGGCGCGATACGCCTTTTGCGCCTCGCCGGCGCGGCCCTCCCGGTCGAGAGCGATGGCCAGATCGAACAACGCCGGCCCCGGCGCGCCCTCCGCCTCGGCGGCGGCGTGGAACTTGGCGACGGACTGCTCCGCCGGGAGCTTGCCGTCGGCGGCCAGCGCTTCGGCGAGGAGCCGCTTCGCCCTCTCGCTCGCGACGTCGCGCGCATCCATCATCTCCGGCGCGGCAACCACCGGCGCGGGCGCAAAGGGAAGCTCTGGCCGCGTTGCGGGCTTGGCGTTCAGCTTCTCGAGGAGCGCCTCGACGCGCGCCGCGCACGCGCCGGTGACGCCCAGCTCGAGCGCCGTGCCGTCGGCGCCGTTGAGCGTGTTCTTGGCATCGGCGTAGATGGGCTGCGCCTTCTCCGCCAGCGCCGCGCGGTAGAGCTTGCGCTGCTCCGCGTTCAGCCCCGGCGGGAACGGGCTCTGCGCCAGCGCCTGCCCGAGCAGCATCTGCGCCTCGCCGAGCTGCGCCAGCGCGCACACGGCAGGCTCGGCCTGCCGCATCGCCACCGTCTCCTCCGCGCGCTTCTTCACCGCCTGCAGGAGGGCGATCTTGCGGTTCAGCGTGGTCATCAACGGAGCCTTGATCTGCTCCTTCTTGAAGCGATCGAATCCGGTGCCGCCCAGGGCGAAATGCGCGCCGGCCGCCGCCGCCACCGCCTCGGAGGGCAGCTTCTCGCGCGCCTTGGGGCCCAGCGCCTTGTAGACGAGCTCGACCTCGGTCCACGACCAGAGTGAATTGCCGGTCTCATGCGCCTTGGCAAAGAGCCTGGCCGCCTCCTGCCAGGCCCGCAGCTGCAGCGAAGGCTTGCCCTTCGCCTCTCGCGCGAGGCTCGCCAGCTCGCGAGCCGCCCGCGCCGTCTCGCCCAGCCGGGCCCGGAGTTGCGACTGCGCGAAGAGCGACTCCTCGCGGTCGGCGGCGGTCTTCCACAGCTGCAGGGAGAGCGAGCGATCCTGCACCGCCTGCTTCAGCTCTCCCCGCGCCTCGCGCAGGAGCGCGGCGTCGTGCAGCCCGCTCCGCGCCCGCGCCTCTTCGTAGACGGGCCCCTCGCTCCTGGGCGTCTTCGAGGGATGCTCGCGCCGCCATTTCTTCAGCGCCTCCTGCTTCTGGTAGCCCTGCGCGTACTTCTCGAGCAGCCCGGCGGCCTCGCCGAGATCGCCCACCGCCGACAGGTCCTGGGCCGAGGCCACCAGCGCGCGCGGCACCAGCGGCGACTGCGGCTGCTCTTTCCAGACGCGCGCCCGGGCGGCGAGCGCGTCGTCGATGCGCCCCGCCCGCGACAGCGCCGCCGCCGCGCCGAAGAGCGCCTTGTCGGCGAGCAGCCCATGCGGGTGCGCCGCGACGAAGGAGAGCAGCGCCTCGGCCTTCCTGGCATCGGGCTTGGCGGCATCGGCCAGCGCATAGGCGCTCTGCTCCTCGATGCGCTTCAAGTCCTGGAGCAGCGTCCCGTGCGCGCTGAGCCGCTTGTCGCCCACGAACTTGAGCGCCCACTCGTGCAGGGCGGGCCAGTCCTTGCGCAGGTTGGCGATGTCGAGCACCAGGTTCGCCGCATACTCGGCCAGCTCGTGCTCTGGATGTTGCAGCGCGATCGACGCGAGGTGCTTCTGCGCCGCATCCAGCTCGCCCGAGATGTACTCGAGCCGCCCCACCTTGAAGGCCACCTCGACGGCGTGCGGGCCGCCGGGGAGCGCCTGCAGATAGAGCCGGCAGGCCGCGGCCAGCTTCTGCTCCTCGGGCGCCAGCGCCCGCTGCGCGCGGCGTTCGCCGGTGTCCTTCGATTCCTTCTGCTCGCCGAAGACCGCCTCGTTGCGCGAGAGCACCGCGCTCCAGGCCGCCTTCTGCAGCCACTTGCCAGCCTTCTTCGAATCGACGTCCTGCCGCACCACCGCTTCGTACTGGTCCGCCGCCGCCGACTTGAGGTTGCGCGTGTAGAGCAGCTCGCCGAAAAAGAAGCGCAGGTCGTAGGCGTCGGGCGCGTCGGGGAAGAGCGTCAGGTAGTCGGAGTAGAGAGCGCGCGCTGCAGCCCAGGTCTCGTCGAGCTCGGTCTTGCGCGCCTCGTTGTGGATCTGTATGGCGAGGTTGCGCAGCGTCTCCTCGCCGAGCCGATTCGCTTCCGCAAATTTTTCGTCCTCGAGAGCTCCGCGGCCGGCGACGCCGGCCGGGTCCTTGCGGACGCGCTGGAAGGTGTCGACCAGCAATTTCGCCTGGGTGAGGAGATCCTTCCGCTTGCCGGTGCGCTGCGCGATCACCAAGAGCCGCGTCTGATCCAGCGCCGCCGCCGGCGCGTCGCCGTGCAGCGCGAGGAGCTGGCGCGCGATCAGCTGCGCCTCCGGATCGCGTCCGGTGTCGAAGAGCAGCTTGCCGTACTGCTCGAGCATGGTGAGCGCCGGCCCCTTGCCGAAGCTCTTCGCGAAGTCGTCGTGCGCGCCCTCGGGAGCGCCGATGCGGCCGTAGGCGAGCGCGTAGTCGCGCCGCGCCTCGCGGGCCAGCTGCACGGTGTTGACGTCGCCCGCTTTGATCGACACCTCCACTACGCGCTTGAGCAGCTTCATCGCGTCGCCGAAGGCGCTCTGGTTGAAGCGGCACCACGCCGCCTTGTAGATCGCGTAGGGATACACCTCGTCGGAGGGCACCTCGGCCGCGGCGCGGTACTCCCTGAGCGCCTCGTCCAGCTTGGCCGCGTCGAAGAGGTGCTCGCCGATGAAGACGTGGCTCGCCGGCGCCCACTGCGAGCGCGGGAACCGCCGCGTCAGCTCGCGCGCCGACTGCACGGCCTGCTGGTCGCGCCCCGAGTCCTGCAGCGTGTCGGCGAGGAAGAAGAGCGCCTCGTCGGTGCGTCCGGCGTTGGGATACTTCTTGAGCAGCTCGTGGTAGCGCGCGATGGCCTCGGAGCGCGCGTCGGCGGCGTGGGTGCGATCGCGCGCGGCGGCGGCCTCGTCGCCCGAGTCCGCTTCGGACTGCGCCTGGATCGCCAGCGTCAGCCCGCGCGCCCGCAAAAGACCGGCAAGCCGAGCCAGCACCTCGGCCTGCTCCTTTGGAGTTCCGCCCAGCTCCAGCAGCCTGCGCAGCGACTGCTCCTGCTCGTGCTCCTTCTCGGCGACGACCTGCTCGACGTGGCGGTGGAGCAGCGCCGGATCGCGTCCAGGCTGCTGCGAGAGGGCAACTGCGATCAAGAGCGCGAGCATGGCTTACTCCTTGGGGTCCGCGGCGACCTTCGCCGGAGCGGCCTGCGTCGTCGCCGCGGTCTGCGGAGGCGTCCGCGCTTTCCTGCAGCGCTGCCCGAGCTGGTACTGGTAGCTGCCCAGCTCGTCGCGCCAGTACTCGCCCTGGAAGGGCCAGAGCTCCTCGTCGTCGGCGACGTGGGCGGGGTCGTGGTGGGTGCTGACCAGGCCCTGATCCGGGTTCTGCGCCAGCTCCTTTTCTCGGCCGGCGATCTCGTACGAGAGGCGCAGGGTCTGACCGAGCAGCTCGCGCAGCTCGGAGCGCTCCTGGCCAAGCCGCGAGAGCAGCTTGCGCCCCGCCGATTCGAGCAGCGCGATGCGCGCCTGCCGCAGCCGCGGCGCAAGGCGCGTCATCAGCGCCGAGGTGCGGAACACAACGGGCCTGCGGTCGAGCGAATCGATCTCCTGCGCCAGCTGCAACGCCGCCTGCGCGGAGCCCACCACGTCCGGCTCCTGCTCGACGCGCGCCACCTCCTCGCGGGCCGCCGCCGCCACCGACTGCTGCACCTCGACCGCGCCGCGCACCAGGAACTCGTAGGCGCTCTGCGGCGTGCCGAGCCTGTCCAGCGCCAGCGCCAGGCCGTCGTGGATCGGCTGGTAGCGCCTGGTGAAGTCGGCCAGCGTGGCCCGCGCGTCCGCGTAGCGGCAGTTCTGGTAGAGCACAAGCGCGACTGGAAGAAGGGCGCGTGCAGCGTGAGGAGGTTCCCCAGCGCCTTCTCGTCCTCGGCCTTGCGGAAGCGCGCCCAGCTCGCCTCGAAGAGCGCGTCGAGCCACTCGGGGCCGGAGCGGCCGACGCGCTCATAGAGCTGGGTGGCGCGGCCGTCGTCGCCGCTCTGGTAGGCGAGGCGTGCGAGCTGAAGCCAGGCGCGGTCGCGGCGCTCGATGGCCGCCTCGTCGCCGCGCTTCACCGGAAGCTGGGCCAGCGCCAGGAACTCCTTCACGGCGCTCTCGTCGTCGCCGGCCGCCAGCGCCGCGAGGCCTTCGACCTCGAGCGCCTCGGGCTCCAGCGCATCGCCCGCCGGAATCGAAGCCGCGAGCGCCCGAGCGCGATCCAGCTCGCCCAGCGCCGCTTTCGCCGGCCGCGGATCTTTCTGCTCCGGCGCGTGCTGTGCAGCCGCTGCGGCATGCGCGCTTTGGCCCATCTCGGCGGCCAGCTCCTTGTCGAGCGGCTTCACCTCGGAGGCCGCCTGCAAGGCCGGCCCCTCCCGCTTGAGGTTCTCGAAGGCGACGCCCTCCTCCACCGGCGCGAGCTGCAGCGCCCGCTCGAGGTGGCCGCGTGCGAGCTGCAGCGCCAGCGCCGCCGGCAGCTTGCCGGGATCGCTCTCCTGCGCGAGCAGCAGCTGCGCGAGGCTCGGGTCCTGCGCAGCCCGCGCCGCCAGCGCCGCCTTGGCCGCGTCGCGCACGCCCTCGGGCTGCGCCTCGTCGGAGGCCAGCACAGCGAGCAGCACCGTCGCCGAGCGCGGCATCCCCGCCCCTTCGAGAGCCTGCACCACCGTCGCGATGCGGCCGCGAGCTTCGTCGGCGGACAGCTTCGCCCGATCGACGCGCGCGAAGGCCGCCTCCGGTGAATCGGCCCGCGCCGCTCCCGCGACGCACAGGAAGAGCGCTGCAAGCAAGGTCTTCATCGTCGTCCCCGTCACTGCCCGCCGAACAGCCAGGCCACGCCGCCCTCGAAGCTCAGCTTCCGCTCCATCTCGGAGACCCCGCGCACGCGGCCCGCGTAGACCAGCTCGCTCACCGCCGCCCGGATCATGAAGCGGTCGCTGACGAAGAGCCGCTCGCCCAGCGAGACGCGACCGCCCGCCGCCCAGCGCCCCGTCTCGGGCGAGGCGGCGTCGCGCGCGATCAGCTCGCGCACCAGCTCCGGCCCCGCGCTCAGGTAGAAGTCGAAGTGCAGCGTGCGCTCGCCGAAGAGCGAGAGCTTGCCGTAGATCGGCGCCCAGCCCAGCTCGACTCCGGTGAGGAACACCAGCTTGCCCGGCGCCGAGCGCAGCTTCTCGGCCGCGGGCGCCGAGCAGGCCGTCTGGCCGCACATCTCCACCGGCGCCGAGAGCAGCGAGATGCCGCCCAGCGTGTGCGCCGAGATCGACCAGCGCTCGTCGAAGTGGCGCTCCAGGCGGAGGCCGGCTCCCACCGTGCGCCAGAACGGGTCGCCCACCGAGACGGAGAAGATGGGCTGCAGCTCGAGGAACCCGCCCAGGTGGAAGAGCTGCGCGGTGACCGGCGGCAGCGAGTTGGGCGCGCCGTACTGCGATGCCCCCGCGACCGGCGGAAGCTGCGCTATCGTCACCGCGGAGGCCGGCGCGAGCTTCGGCTGTTCGCCCTCGGCCGAGGCCAGCATGGGCTTCGGCTGTTCGTCCCCGGCGGAGGCCGGCGCGGGCTTCGGCTGTTCCTCCCCGGCGGAGGCCGGTGCGGGCTTCTGCTGTTCTTCCCCGGCTCGCGCTTGCGCCGCGGCGAAGAGAAGGAGGATGGCCAGCGCGCGGATCATCGCCCGCTCCCGAAGTAGACGGAGACGCCCAGCAGCAAGGTCCAGAAGCCCATCGCTTTCGTCTGGGAGACGCCGTCGACGATGAGGCGCTCCGCGTAGAGGTTGCCTCCGAGGCGGGCGGTGAGCGCGAAGTCTTCGCTCAGGAAGATGCGCTGGCCGATGCCGGCTGCCAGCGCAGGCCGGATGCCGCGGGTGGCGTCGGTCTCCGTCCAGGTGCCGCCGAGTCCGGCGTCGAAGAAGGTCTCGAAGTGGACGATGGCGTCGCCCGGCAGCGCCACCTTTCCGTAGAGCGGCGCGATCGACGCCATCGCCATCAGCGAGGCGCGCTGCCGCGACTCGAGGATGCGCGCGTGCAGATCGCGCTTGGCGATGACCAGCTCCTGCGTCTGCCAGGTGCCGAGTCCGCTCATGTCGAGGCCCACGGAGAGCCCTTCGCGCAGGTGCAGCATGGCGCGCAGACCGCCGCCCCAGCGTTGTAGATATGGATCGGCGATGCTCATCTGGGCATAGGGCAGGAGCTCCAGCCGGTGCGCCTGGCGCAGCGGCCGCTTCTGCACGGCGGAGATGGTGTCGCCGGAATCGGTGTCCGGCTGCTGCGCACGGGCAGCACCGGCGAAGGCGATGGAGACGATCACGCAAAGCAGCGGCAGGCGCATGGCGCCGCAAACATGGGAGCCGCCCTGCTGCCGGGCAACCCCTTGCGGCTGCGGGCCTGAGAACCAACGTTCCCCACGCCATGCTTGCCAAGCGGACAGTCTCGCTGATGACGGTTCTCCTCCTCGCCGCCTGCGCGCGGACCGATCTGGGCGCGCCTTGTCATCTGGAGGACGCAACCGGGGCGGACCTGCAGCCGCAACCCGGGCGCACCTACCTCTATCTGGGCTCCAGCGAATGCGGCAGCTTCGCCTGCCTCGCCACGCCGGGAGCACAGGGCGGGTACTGTTCGCAGGCCTGCGCGGGCGCGGGGGCGAGCTGTCCTTCGGGCCTCGCTTGCGCGCAGCTCGCGCTCAACGCGCAGTATCTCGGTTCGATGAAGGCGCGCCTCTCGCCCGATCGCTACCAGCTGCTCTTCGGGCAGATGGGGTCGAGCTGGTACTGCGTGCGCCATTGATTCAAACGGGCGCGGGGCCGCGCCCAGCCGCCGTTGCGATCGCCGCAACCGCCTCCTAGAGTGCGCGCGTGCGCCGCCTCCTCGCCGTCCTCATCTGCGTCTCGGCCTGTCACACGCAGGCTGCGCCCGCGCTGGCCACCGGGCTTTCCACGGGAGCCGTTGGGTGGTGCGCGTCGAGTTCGCGAACAGCGACGAGTCCCGGGCGCGGGGCCTGTTGTTCCGGCGCGAGCTGCAACAGGATCGCGGGATGATCTTCGTCTTTCCCACCACGGAGGAGCACAGCTTCTGGATGCACAACACGCTCATCGCGCTGGACATGATCTTCCTCGCGGAGGACCGCAGCGTGGCCGGCGTGGTCACGGCGCCGCCGCAGACGGACGCGCTGCGCACCGTGCACAAGCCGTCGCGCTACGTGGTCGAAGTCTCGGCGGGCGAAGCCGCCGCCCACGCCGTCGGGCCGGGCACCCACGCCGCCTTCATCGACATCCCGGAATGACTCTCAGGAGCTCCGGTCCGGAGTCAACGCCCCAAGAGGGCGCGGGCGGCTTCGGGGCCGAGACTGTCCTCCATCATCCGCTCGACCAGCTCCTCGAACTCGCGCTTGGCGGCATCGTCGCGGAAGATGAACTTCACCCCCATGCCCGCATCCTCGCTGCGCGCCTGCGCGGCTTCCGGCGAAACCGCCCACGTCACCTCGCCCTCCAGCACCAGCGGGTCGGACAGAGCCGGCAGCGTGAAGGCGAACACGCACCGCGTCCCGA
>WNFJ01581011.1_pt3 | contig 14223 bp, 9 predicted proteins | sample 5400461 | NCBI WGS metagenome assembly WNFJ01 (sample SAMN13153349, study PRJNA577476) | soil metagenome | isolation source: 115 cm saprolite on Douglas fir-dominated hillslope | place: USA:California | collected 2013-09-17 | reverse complement strand
CGGCGGTGTGCAGCACGCGTCCCTCCTTGGGGAACCGCTTACGTGTCTGCACGTAGAAATCGTGCTCGTAGCGGAGGCAGCACAGCAGCCGTCCGCATCCGCCGGAGATCTGCGACGGGTTGAGCGACAGGTGCTGATCCTTGGCCAGCGCCAGACTCACCGGCCGCAGCTCCGGCAGCCAGCTGGAGCAGCAGTACTGGCGGCCGCAGCGGCCCACGCCGTCGAGCCGCTTCGCCTCGTCGCGGGCGCCGATCTGTCGCAGCTCGATGCGCGTATGGAACAGGCTCGCCAGGTCGCGCACCAGCGCGCGGAAGTCCACCCGCTGCTCAGCCGTGAAGTATACGGTCAACTTCTTCCTGTCCCACTGCCACTCGGCGTCCGAGACTTTCATGGGGAGCGTGTGACTGTGGGCGCGCTCGATCACCCGGCGCCGCACGTCCTCTTCCTCGAGGTGCAGTTGCTCGGCGACGGCCGTGTCTTCGGCGGTGGCGCGGCGCAAAATGCGGCGCGAGGAGTCGGTGGGAGGAGCTGTGGCCTCGGCGAGGCTGCAGCCGCTGCAGCTACCGGCGCACTTCTTTGCCGCGACCGGGCCCACGGCCGACACCCGGCCGAGGTCCTGCCCCCGGTCTACCTCCACGATCACGGAATCGTGCAGGGCGAAATTCTTTCCGGTTCCCTTTGAACCGGACCTCGATGACGTCGGTCAACTCACTTCTCGCTCAACGCACCCATCGAAAGGTACTTCTCCTCCCGGCGTTTGAGGAGCTTCTCGATCCTCAACTTGCGCAGCTGCCGCACGTGGCGTCGCAGCGTGTCGCCCAGCGCCGCGGCGGTGGCCTCCGGATCGGCGTGCGCTCCACCCGCCGGCTCGGCGATGATCTCGTCGATGACCCCGAGCTCCAGCAGGTCTTCCGCCGTGATCTTGAGCGCCTCGGCGGCGCGCTCCCGCTGGCTCGCATCCTTCCAGAGGATGGCGGCGCAGCCCTCGGGGGAGATGACGGAGTACACGGAGTTCTCGAGCATCAGCACCCGGTCGGCGAGTCCGACGGCGAGCGCGCCACCCGAGCCGCCCTCCCCGATGACCGCGGTGATGATCGGCGTGCGGAGCGTCGCCATCTCCACGAGATTGCGGGCGATCGCCTCGGCTTGACCGCGCTCCTCGGCGCCGAGCCCGGGATAGGCGCCGGGCGTGTCCACCAGGGTGATGACGGGCGCGCGGAACTGCTCGGCTAGATGCATCAGGCGCAGCGCCTTGCGATAACCCTCGGGGTGGGCCATCCCGAAGTTGCGGTACAGATTTTCCTTGGTGTCGCGGCCCTTCTGGTGCCCGATCACCATGACGCTCATGCCGTCGAGCCGCGCCCAGCCGCCCACCAAGGCGGGATCGTCGCGGAACAGCCGGTCGCCGTGCAGCTCGACGAAGTCCGTGAACACGGTGCTCAGGTAGTCGAGCGTGTACGGTCGCTTGGGGTGGCGGGCCACCTGGACGCGCTGCATCGGCGTCAGGTTCTTGTAGATCTCGGTGCGCAGCTCGGCGAGCCGCTTCTCGAGCGGGGCGAGCTCCTTGGCGACGTCCACCGCCGTCTCGCCCGCCACGCGCTTCAGCTCCTCGATCTGGCGCTCCAGCTCGAGCAGTGGCCGCTCGAAGTCCAGCGTAGCGGTAGCCATGTCCTCACCCCCCGGTCTCCCTCTCCGCCGTGCGGAGAGGGGGAGTCACGAGACGGGGGTCGGCCCGCACCAGCTGCACGTGGTCGGGGCCGAGCAGCGCGCGCAGCGCCACGAGCAGATCGTCCTCCACCTCGACCCGTAGCGAGCGGCTGCGAAGCCGGGTGGCACTGACCCCGGGCGCAAGCCCGGGGACCGCACCATCCCCGTTCTCCTGTTCGTTGGTCCACTCGACCAGCACCGGGGCGGGACCGGGGTGGGCGGCGCACAGCGCCGCGGCGGCGCGGGCGGCGTCGGGCGGCGGTGGGGCGCCGGGCGACCAGCGCAGCGCGATGCCGATGGCGCCGCTCGCCTTCAGCTCGTCGAGCGGCTGTGCGGTCTCCACGATGAACGGCGCCTGCTCCTCGTCCCGGTCGCGCCCGCTGTAGCTGCCCGCCAGGAGCAGCGCGCGGTCGGTACGGATCACGTCGTTCAGCTTGGCCCAGGCTTCTGGAAACACCAGCGCCTCCGCGGTGCCGTGGAAGTCCTCGAGCGTGAGGCGCGCGTATTCGGCGCCCGTCTTCTTCGAAATCTGCCGCTTCACCACCGTCGCCACGGCGGCCACCCGGACTCGCTGGTCGCTCCACTGGCCCAGGGTCGCGGTGGTGCGGGTCCCGAAAAGCTCCACCTCAACGCGGTAACGCGCGAGGGGGTGGCCGGAAATGAAGAAGCCCAGCACCGCCTTTTCGCGCACCAGGCGGTCATGCTCGGACCAGGGGGCGACCTCCGGGATGCGCGATGGGGGATGCGGCGTTGCCGCGTGCTCCCCGAACAGGGCCACCTGACCCGCGTTCCGCTCCTCCTGGCGCGCCTGGGCCTCGCCGAAGGCGTCGTCGAGCGCCGCCACGAGCTGGGCGCGGTGTCCCCCGAGTGAGTCGCAGGCGCCGGCGTCGATCAGCGCCTCGAGGACCCGCTTGTTGCAGAGGCGCAGGTCGATCCGGTCGCACAGGTCGACGAGGGAGCGGTACGGCCCGCCCGCCGTCCGCCCCGCGATGATGGACTCGATCGCGCCCGCGCCGACGTTCTTGATCGCGCCCAGGCCGAAGCGGAGCCGGCGTTCGCCGACCACCGTGAATTTGAACCCGGACTCGTTGACGTCCGGCGCCAGCACCTCGAGGCCGAGCTCGCGCGCCTCGTTGATATAGCGCACGACGTTGTCGGTGTTGCCGATCTCGGACGACAATAGAGCCGACAGGAACTCGGGCGCATAGTGCGCCTTGAGCCACGCGGTCTGGTAGGACAACACCGAGTACGCGACGGCGTGCGACTTGTTGAACCCGTAGCGGCCGAACGTCTCGATCTGGGCCGCGATGTCCTCGATGCCTCGCCGATCATGCCCCAGGGCGATGGCCCGCTCGACGAAGGTGCCCAGCTCGTGCTGAATCAGCTCCTTGTCCTTCTTGCCGACGGCCTTGCGCAGCACGTCGGCTTCGGCGAGCGAGAAGCCGGCGAGCACGTTGGCGATGCGCATCACCTGCTCCTGATAGGTGATCACGCCGTAGGTGGGCTGGAGGATCTGCGCGAGCGCGGGGTGCGGGTAGCGGACCGGCTCCCGGCCGAGCTTGCGGTTGATGAAAACGAGGTGCATCCCGGTGTCGAGCGGCCCGGGACGGAGCAGCGCGTTGGCCGCGACCAGATCGTCGAACCGATCGCACCGCATGCTGCGCAGGCAGTCGGTGGCGAGCGGCGACTCGAACTGGAATACGCCGGCCGTGCGACCCGAGCAAAGCAGCTGGTAGACCTGCGGATCCCCGAGGTCCAGGGCGTTCATGTCGAGCGTGACGCCGTGCCGCTCGGCGACCATGCGGACCGCATCGTGGATCACCGTCAGCGTGCGCAGGCCGAGCACGTCGATCTTCAACATCCCGACCTGCTCGAGCGCGACCATGTCGTACTGCGTGATGATCGCTTCCGCTTCCTGCGGGGCGAGGCAGACGGGGACGTAGTCGGTCAGCGGACCGGGGGCGATCACGACGCCGGCGGCGTGCACCGAGGCGTGGCGCGCCAGCCCTTCGATCCGGGCCCCGAGCTCGAGGACCTTGCGCACCCGCTCGTCCTGGCGGGCCAGCTGGCGCAGCTCGGGGGACTTCTCGGGCGCATCCGCGAGCGTCACCGAAATCCCGGGGCCGGCGGGGATCATCTTGGTGAACCGGTCCACCTCGCCCGGCTCCACGCGCAGCGTCCGCGCGACGTCGCGGAACGCGGCGCGCGCCTTCAAGGTCCCGAAAGTGATGATCTGCCCAACCGAGTCCCGCCCATACCGCTCCCGGATGTACTGGATCACCTCGCCACGCCGCTCGAAACAGAAGTCGAGATCGATGTCCGGCATGGAGATCCGCTCGGGATTCAGGAACCGCTCGAACAGCAGGTCGAACTTGAGGGGGTCGATGTCGGTGATGCCGAGGGCGTATGCGACGAGCGACCCGGCCGCCGAGCCGCGTCCGGGCCCCACCGGAATGCCGCGGTCCTTCGCCGCCTTCACGATGTCGTAGACGATCAGGAAGTAGCCGGCGTAGCCCGTGTGCGAGATCACCTGCAGCTCGTAGTCGAGCCGCTCCTGGACGCCCGCGGGGAACGGGTCTCCGTAGCGCGCCGTCGCGCCCGCGCGCGCCAGATGCACCAGCAGATCGTTATCCGACGCGAACTCCGCCGGGCGCGGGTACTGCGGCAGGAAGTAGCGCTTCTCGAAGTCGAACTCGCACAGCTCGGCCACGCGCTGGGTTTCCGCCACGACGTCCGGGTGGTCCGGGAACAGCGCGCACATCTCCGGCTCCGACTTGACGTAGCTCTCCTGGCCGAAGAAGCGGAAGCGGTTGGGATCGTCCAGGTCCTTGCCGGTGCCGATGGCGAGCAGGACGTCGTGCGCTTCGGCGTCTTCCTTCCTTAAGTAGTGCGCGTCATTGGTGGCCACGACCGGGAGCCCCAGCTCCCGCGACAGCTGGAACATACCGGCGGTGACGGTCTTCTCCTCCGCCAGGCCGTGATCCTGCACCTCGAGCCAGAAGCCGTTCGGCCCGAACACGCCGGCGAAATACTGGGCGCTTGCCTTCGCCGCCTCGTAGTTCCCTTGCCGGAGGTACAGCGCGATCTCTCCCGAGAGGCACGCGGCCAGCCCGATCAAGCCATCCGAATAGCGCTCGAGCACCTCACGGTCGATGCGCGGCCGGCGGTAGAAGCCCTCGAGGAATCCAATGGACGAGAGCTTGACGAGATGGTGGTAGCCGATGCGGCTCTTCGCGAGCAGTACGAGATGGGAATACGGCCCCGGCGCCTCGGGAGGGGGACGCTCGCGCTTGTGCCGGTCGCCGAACGCGACGTAGGCCTCGAAGCCGAGGATGGGCCGCACCTTGCGCGCCCGGGCCTCGCTGTAGAACTGCCACGCCCCGTGGAGGTTGCCATGGTCGGTGAGGGCGAGCGAGTCCATGCCCAGCGCCTGGACCCGGTCGAGCAATTCGGGGATCCGGTTGGCGCCGTCGAGGAGAGAGTACTCGCTGTGCGTGTGGAGGTGAACGAACGCCATACGGCTCGAGGGAAGATATCCGCGCTCCAGCGCATTGTCAAAAGCGTGTCGTCGCCGGATATTTTGCGGCCCATGCGCCCCATGCGGTCGATCGCGACGCTGTTCGGGTTGGGCCTGATGATGGCCGTCTTTCATCGCGTGACTGCGGGCGCGCCGCTCGAAGCGCGTGCAACGCTGGCGCTCGGATTTCTGCTGCTCGCCGCGATCGTCGGCGGCGAACTCGCGCGGCGGGCGCGGCTGCCGCGCCTCACGGGTTATTTGCTCATCGGTTTCGCCGTTGGGCCCGCGTGGCTCGGCCTGGTGCGGCGCGAGGAAGTCGACGCCCTTCGGTTCATCGGCGATTGTGCCGTCGCGTTGATCGGGCTCGCCGCCGGATCGGAGCTCACCCTCGATACGCTGCGCCAGGATCGTGTCGCTCTGGCGCGCGTCGCGAGCGGCGCGATCGGGTTTCCCTGCGTCGTCGTTTCTCTCGTACTTGTCTCGGTTGGCCCGTGGTTCCCGCTCACGCGGCATCAGCCGGTAGGCGACGCCGTGGTCGTGGCGCTCGTGCTCGGCACCATCGCGGCGGCTTCATCACCCGCGTTCACAGTGGCGATGATGAGCGAGCTCGACGCCCGCGGACCAGTCGCGCGCGTACTGCTCGGTACGTCGGTGGCGCAGGACCTGGCCGTGGTCATTCTCTTTGCCGTGGTGCTCGCCGTCGGTCACACGCTCGCGAGCGCCGGCGCCCTGAACGTCGCGGTCGCGGGCAGCGTCATCTTACAGCTCGTCGCCTCCATCGCGCTGGGCGCGCTGCTCGGGTTTGCGCTCGGCCGCTACCTGAGGCTGCTGCCGCGGCACACGGTCCTGCTCCTCGGCGCGACGGCGTTCGTGGCCGTGGTGGTGGCGTGGCTCACGCGCCTCGAGGCCCTGATGGTCGCGCTCGCGGCGGGGTTCTATCTCCAGAACTTCGCGTCCGCGGAGGCCGAGCGCCTGCGTCGCGAGCTGAAACGTGCATCGCTGCCCGTGTTCGTGGCGTTCTTCGCCCTGACGGGGGCGGGATTGCGGCTGGGCCCGCTGGCGGACCTGTGGCCCTGGATCCTGCTGCTCGTCGGTCTGCGGCTCGTCGCGCTGCGCTATGGTCTGCTGTGGGCCGGCCGGCATCCCAGTGTGACGCCCGTCCTGGCGCGGCACGGCTGGCTCGGGCTTATATCGCAGGCCGGAATGGCGCTGGCGCTCGCACAGCACGCCCGGCGGGCCTTCCCGGAATGGGGGGTCTCCCTTGAGGCCCTGATCGTGGCGATGATTGGTGTTCACGAGGTGGTGGGACCCATCTGCTTCCGCACGGCGCTGCTGCGGGCCGGCGAAGTCACGGAGGAGAACCGCGATGCCGAAGCGCCTGTGGGTGATGGGCCTGTCGTCGCTCGTCACGGCGGCCTGTAGCTCGAGTCCGGTGACCCAACCGCCCCTGGCGCCGTGCACGGCGACCAGCGCGGGGCAGGTCGCCCTGGGGGTCAGCGCCTACACGACAGTCGACCCGACGCAGACGGCGGGCTGCGCCGTGTTCCCGGCGAACCCGGCGGGATCTGCGATCGAGTATCTCGTGGTGCCGCAGTCGGCGGGCAGCATCCCGAACGATTTGCAGGCCTTCAAGCTGGGCGGTAATCCACTCGCCGCTCCCCCCGCGCCGACGCCGCGCGCCTTGATCGCCGGGCCCAACGTCGCACAGCAGTTCGATCTCCGGTTGCGCCTCGCCGAGCGGGCGTTCGCGGCGCAGCTGCCGCGGCCGCTCCGGGCACCGCCCCGGGCACCCGCGCCGGTGACGCCTGTGGACTCGGGCAACGTCCGCACGTTCAAGGTATGCAACACGCTGAGCTGCGATCCTCGTCAGGCGAGCACGCTCTCGAGCGTGACCGCCACCGCGCTCAAGGTGGGAACGCATATCGCCATCTACGTCGATAACGCGGCGCCTCAGCCCGGCCTGTCGCAGACGGACTTGGACAACCTGCGCAGCGTGTTCGACACGCGGCTGTACGAGACGGATACGCTGGCGTTCGGCCGCGAGTCGGACATCGACAACAACGGCATGGTCATCGTGCTGATGTCGGCCAAAGTCAACGCGATGGTGACGGCGACACAGTGCAACACCACGGGGTTCGTCGCGGGGTATTTCTTCGGGGCCGATCTGATCACCACGCCGCCGTTCGCGACTGGGAACAGCGGGGAGATTTTCTATTCGATCGTCCCCGATCCGGCGGGATCGTTGAGCTGCGCTCATCCGGTCGGTGACGTGACGGAGCTCGTGCCGGTGACATTCGTGCACGAATTCCAGCACATGATCAGCTTCAATCAACATTTTCTGAAGCACTGCACGCCAAGTGGATGCCCTGTCCCGCCGGAAGACCTGTGGCTCAACGAGGGACTGTCGCATTATGCGGAGGAGCTGGGTGGCCGGACGTACCTGCCGACGGATACCGTCAGCTACTGTCGCCACGTGTGGGGTGACCTCACCAATGCCGGCCGGTACCTCACTGCGCCGGAAGGCAGTTTTCTCGTGGACACCTCGGGGATTGGGAGCATTGCCGCGCGCGGGGCTTATTGGCTGTTCGTGCGCTACCTGGTGGACCAGTTTGCGACTGATACCTCGTTCGCGGGAGCCAATGCGTTCACCCGAAAACTCGAGCAAACCACACTAACCGGCGTCGCAAACGTGAGCGCTGCGACCGGCGTCGCGTTCCCGACGCTCGTAGAGCGTTGGGGCCTCACGAACTACGTAGCGGACCTGCCGGGATTCTCGACACCACCGGAGTTGCGGTACGTCAAGTGGCATTTTCGCTCCGACTTTCCGCTGCTGCGCGCAACCTGCCCCAACCCACGGACAGGTACGCCACCCAACCCGAACATTCCGGCGGCCTTTACACTCGTGCCTCGAGTCATCAACGGCTCCGTACAGGTCATGGACACGCTGCGAGCGGGGTCGGGAAGCTACTACCGGTTGCAGCAAGCGGCGGGGGCGCCTGGGTTCACGCTGCTATTTTCAAACAGTGCCGGTGGAGCGTTACGCACGACGCTAGTCCCGCGCCTGAGTGTGATCCGACTTCAGTAATGAAACGGCGTCACGACGGTGTTACGCGACGGTTTCTCGTGACGCTTCTCTGCAACGCAGGTGTGGTGTCATCACTGTCAGCCCAGGCCGGATCCGTACTCGCCCTCGCCCCCGGCTCCGCGCGCGCCGCGGGAATGGGCGGAGCGGGGGCGGCCATCGTCGGCGACGCGGGCGGCATCTTCGCGAACCCCGCGGCGCTCGCCACCATTCACCACCTCGCCGTCGAAGCATCGTATGAGACGTTTCCGTCGGGATCGAAGTTCTCGACCGGCGCGGTGGCGCTGCGGGCCGGCCGATTCACGTGGGGTGCTGGCGCCGCCGCGCTCGGGCCGAGCTACACGTCCGCTGATTTACTGGGCGCCTCGTCGCTCGTGTTCCGCACGGGAATCGTGGCGCTCGGGGGCACGGCCAAATACGCGCGTGAGACCATCGGTGGGGCCCGGGTGGACGGGGCCTCGCGATCGCCATCTTCGATTTGATGGCGCTGGGCGTGAGCGTCCAGAACATCGGAGGCGACTTCGGTCCTGCTGCCGGAGGAGTGCATCTGCCGCGCCGTACCCGCGCCGGGTTCACCCTCAATTACATCGATCCCCAGGGCACGCTGCGGCTGCTCACGACGGTCGAAGGCCAATGGCCGGTTGGGGGGAGCGCCTTCGTCATCCTGGGGCTCGAGAGCGGTGTGGTGACCCGCGGTATGGGGGTGCTGGGCCGCGTCGGGTACGTGGGGCACTCGGGCGTGACCACTGCGTCGCCGTTCACCGCGGGTGGGAGCCTGGAGCTCGGGGGGGGCCGCCTACATCTCGACTACGCGTATCGGGCGGACGACGCGCTCGGCGCCCGGCACCGCATGGGGCTGCGATGGATGCCGTGATCGAGCGCCGCCCCCCGAACTGGGGCCGCGTGGGGCGGCGGCTGCTGGCGTGGGTGCTGATCGGCGTCCCCGTCGTGCTCGCGGTCGCGCTGGTGGCGAGTGCCGACGCCCGCTACATCGCGCGGGCCGGGGTCGAGGAGGCCCGGATCCTCTTCAAGCGCCGCGCGATCGCGAAGCTGGTAGCCGATCCGAAGAGCGACCCGGCGCTGCGCCAGCGTCTGCAGCTCGTGCTCGCGGCCCGCGCCTATGCGGCGGATTCTCTGGGTCTGCTCGTGGGCGAGACGTACACGACCTATGTGAACGTCGGGCGGGACACCCTGCTCCTGGTGCTCTCGGCCTCCCGCCGCGACCGGCTGCGCGAATATGTCTGGCACTTCCCGATCGTCGGCGCCGTGCCATACAAGGGTTTCTTCGACTTCGCCGCCGCGCGCCGCACCGCCGCGGACCTGGATCGGGACGGGCTCGACACGTACCTCCGCCCCGCCGGCGCGTTCTCGACGCTCGGGTACTTCTCGGATCCGCTGCTATCGACCGTCATGGAGCGCGACACGATGGAGCTCGTGGCCACGGTCATCCACGAGCTGGCCCACAGCACGCTGTACCTGAAGAGCCAGACACCCTTCAACGAGAGTTTCGCGAGCTTCGTGGGTTACCGCGGCGCCCAGGCGTTCTTCCGCTCGCGGGGGGACACGCTCGACGCCAGGCGTGCGGTCGCGCGCTGGCGCGACGAGCGCACCCTGGACCAGTTGTATGCGGAGCTCGCCCGCCGCCTCGATTCGGCCTACGCGGAAGCCCCTACCGGGCCGGCGCTCGAGCGCGCGCGCGCCACCCTGTTCGCGTGGGCGCGAGCGCAGCTCACGGGCCCGATCGGGCAATCACTCGAGACGTACGACTGGCGCTGGTTCGCCCGGGCGCCCCTCAACAACGCGGTGGTGATCGCCCAGCGCCTGTATCGGATGAACCTGAACCTGTTCGAGGAGGTGTACGTTCATTCGCGGGCGGACTTGAAGGAAACCATCCGCGTGATCCAGGTCCGCGTGTTCACGCAGCCGGGGCAGGATCCGTATGAGGCGTTGTATTCGAGGGGCGGGGCATGAGCGCCCTAGTTGCCCCGTAGCCGCTCCGCCTCCGCCACCCGCTGCAGTGCGATCGCATAAGCCGCCGTACGGAACGTCACGCCCTTCTGCTTCGCCAGGTCGCGCACCCCCGTGTAGGCTTTCGTGATGGTCGCCTGTAGCTCGCGATTCACCTGCTCGTGCGTCCAGCGGTACTGCTGGAGGTTCTGCGCCCATTCGTAGTAGCTGACGGTCACGCCGCCGGCGTTCGCGAGGAAGTCGGGGATCACGGGGATGCCGCGCTCCTCGAGGATGAGGTCGGCGATCGGCGTGGTGGGCTCGTTGGCGCCTTCCACCACGACCTTGCAGTCGATGGTGCGCGCGTTGGCTTCCTTGGTGATGACGCTGCCGAGCGCCGCGGGCACCAGCCAGTCACAAGGAATGGTCCAGAGCTGTTCGTTACTGATGGCCTTGCCGGCCTTCCACTCCGACACAGGCTTCCGCCCCGCGGTGTGGGCCAGGAGCCCCGGAATGTCCAGACCGTTCTCGTTCACCACACCGCCGGACACGTCGGATACGGCGATGACTTTGGCGCCGGCCTCCGCATGCAGCAGCCGGGCGAGATGCCCCCCGACGTTGCCGAACCCCTGGATGACGACGCGGCTTCCCTTGAGCGGGATGCCAAAGTCGCGCGCATACTCCATCATCACGTACATGACCCCCCTCGACCGGTGGCCTCTTCGCGTCCGAGCGAGCCGCCCAGTGAGATCGGCTTCCCGGTGACGGCCGCGGGCGTATAGCCGTGGCGGCTGGAGTATTCGTCGAGGATCCAGGCCATCACCTGCGCGTTGGTGGCGACGTCCGGCGCCGGAATGTCGCGGTACGGCCCGAGCACGATGGAAATGCGCTGCGTGAAACGGCGCGTCAGGCGCTCCAGCTCGAGCTTCGAGAGTTGCTTCGGATCCACGGCGACGCCGCCCTTCGCGCCGCCGAACGGGATGTCCATGAGGGCCGTCTTCCACGTCATGATGGTGGCGAGACCCAGTACCTCGTCGTGGTCCGCCTCGGGATGGTACCGGATTCCCCCCTTACAGGGGCCCCGCGCGCCGTTGTGCTGAATCCGGAAGCCCGTGAACACCTCGATCCGTCCGTCGTCCATGCGGACTGGAACTTCCACTTGGACTTCGCGGAACGGCCGCATGAGGATGCGCCGCATGTACTCATCGAGGTTGATCAGGTTGGCGGCGCGCTCGAACTGGCTGTCGACGATCGACTTTCCGGTCATCGTGCGCGTGGTCAACGGAGCTCCCTACTGGCGCACGAGGCGGCGATTTGCCAGCCGGCCCGCCGGATGCTGGGCTTCGGACAACGCGTGGGCGACATTCGCCCGCCGGGTGCGCCGCCCGGTGGAGTCCGCGAGCACCCCGATCACGTCGGCGCCGGTGACGGCCGGCTCCGGCAGGTGCTCGAGCACGAACACCAAGCCGGCCGCGTGCTCCGCTACGGCAGTCGTGAGGGTGGACCATTCCGTGTCCGCCGGCTGGGGGCGCTGGGCCACGACCAACGGGCAGGTGGCCGGATCGAACCCGGTGCGCGTGACCAGCGGTGCGCCCAGCGCGTCCGCCAGGGTGCGCCAAACCGGTAGGGCGGGTCCGAGCGCGACGACCTGACCGAAGCGCCAGCCCGAGTCCCGTGTCAGGTCGACGAATGCCGCGGCGAGACCCGCATCGTCGGGGACCGTCGCCGCGTCGTCGGACGCGAGCACCACGGTGCCGGTCTCGGCGAACCAGCGCTCGGCGGGCGTCAGCCCGTCCGCGATCTCCCGCTCCGCTGCGGCGCGCTGCTCCGGGTGCTCGGCCGCCTGGGCCGCGCCCTCGTACGCCACTTCCGCGGCCTGGTAGCGACCGGCGTCCCGCAGAATCCGTCCCCGCAGCCGCAGCGTCTCGGTGTGGGGCTCGAGGGCGAACGCCCGGTCGAGCGCGAGCAGCGCGCGGTTTCGGTCGCCGAGGCGGAACGCCGCATACCCCAGCTCGTGCCACACGAGCGCGAGGTCAGGATCGAACCCGACCGCCTGCTCCAGGGTGGCGAGGGCTTCGCGATAGCGCGTGAGCTCGATGAGCGCCGCGCCCTTGAGCGCGAGCGAGAACCCCGAATCGCCGAACTGGGCCCGGGCTCCCTCGGCAAGGCGCAACGCGTCCTCGCTCCGGCCCTGCCCGCGCAGCAGCTCGAAGCACTCCGCCCACCCGGGCTTCAGATCGGGATGCTCCGCCAGCACATCGCGGTACGCCCTCTCGGCGTCGGCGACGCGTCCTTCGCGGGCGAGATAACGGGCGCGAGCCATCGCGCGCTCGCTCGGCGCGTCCGGAAACAACTCGTATGACGCCGTCGTCCGCATGGCGAGCGAATATACCCGCTCGGCCGTGGACGGCTAGACGACCCTTTACGCAGTTCCTCCACGTCTTTCCTCAACGGTGTTCCGCTTCTAGATTCTTCGCGCCATGGACACCGACCGGCTGTTGCGCGAGCTCACCGACTTTCTACGGATCCCATCGGTCTCGACGAACGCCTCGCACAACGCCGACTGCCGGGCGGCCGCGGAGTGGGTCGCCGGCGAGCTGCGGCGGCTGGGCTGCCGCGAGGTACAGTTCCTCGCGAGCGGCACCCACCCGGTGGTGTGGGGCGTCGGGCCCGAGGTGCCGGGCGCGCCGACGCTTCTCATCTACGGGCACTACGACGTGCAGCCACCCGAGCCGCTCGACGAGTGGACTACGCCCCCGTTCGAGCCGACGGTGCGCGACGGCAAGCTGTTCGCGCGCGGCGCCGCGGACGACAAGGGCCAGGTGTTCTGCCTGCTCAAGGCGATCGAGGAGCGTGGCGGGAAACCGCCGGTGAACTTTCGCTTCCTCATTGAGGGAGAGGAGGAATACGGCAGCCGCGTGTTGTTCGACCTGCTGCGCCGCGAGCCCGAGCGCACGCGGGCCGACGCGGTGCTCATCGCCGACATGGCCTACATCGCGCCGCGCTGGCCCGCGGTGTACACGACGCTGCGCGGGCTGTGCTACGCGGAGATCACCGTCCGCACGGCCAAATCGGATCTGCACTCGGGCGAGGTCGGCGGCGCCGCGCCCAACGCGCACGAGGAGCTCGCCCGCCTGCTCGGGCGCTTGAAGACGCCCGACGGCAAAGTGCATGTCCCGGGTCTGTACGCGCCGGTGAAGCGGCCTTCCAAGGTCGAGCTCGCCAGCTGGAAGCGGCTCCCGTTCCGGGAAGCCGAATTTTTGAAGCACCGCGTCCAGGCGAAGACGCTCACGGGGCTCAAGTCGTACTCGGTGCTCGAGCGACTCTGGGCTCTCCCGACCTTCGAGATCCACGGGATCACCGGAGGCTTCACGGGGGACGGCGCGAAGACCGTGATCCCGGCGGAAGCCACGGCGAAGGTGAGTCTGCGCCTCGTGCCCGACCAGAAGCTCAAGACCGTGGAGCGCCAGCTCGCGGCGGCGGTCCGGCGGCTCGCGCCCAAGTACGTCCAGGCGAGCGTCAAGTTCCTGCATGGCGCGGACCCGGCCATCGTGAAGGTGACGCACCCGGCGTTCAAGCTGCTCGATCAGGCATTCCGCGAGGTGGTGGGGCGGGGTACCGTGCCGGCGCGCGCCGGCGGCTCCATCCCGGTTGTACCCGCACTCGGGAAGGGCGGCGCGCCGGTCATCCTCACCGGCATCGGTCTCCCCGACGACCGGTTGCACGCGCCGAACGAGAAGCTCGATCTGAAGCAGTTGTGGGACGGAATAAAGGTGTTCCGGAGATTCTACGAGCTTCTGGGAACCTAGTCCCTCCACGTTGTCCCTTCACGCCTTACGCGTTTGTGACGCCGTGCACGCCGCCCGTGTCCGGTCGTCTCTTATATTGGTCGACCCATGCACCGGCCCCTGTATCTCCTCGGCTTCGGTTATCTCGCCATCTGCGGCGCCGTAGTACTGCGCCACCGCAC
>WNFJ01269242.1_pt1 | contig 14224 bp, 12 predicted proteins | sample 5400461 | NCBI WGS metagenome assembly WNFJ01 (sample SAMN13153349, study PRJNA577476) | soil metagenome | isolation source: 115 cm saprolite on Douglas fir-dominated hillslope | place: USA:California | collected 2013-09-17 | reverse complement strand
AGCCGCGCCGTGGTCCCCGAATTGCCGCAGTCCAACCCGCCAGCGGGCCGTCGATGGCGGCCGCCGCGCACGGTCACCGCCGCGCCGGGGCGCAGCGGGCTGATCTCCGCGCCGAGCTGGCGCAATACTCGGGCGCTGCTCCTCACGTCCGCCCCAGTCAGCAGCCCTTCGAGCTCGCTCGAGCCGCGGGCGAGACTCGCCAGCATCAGCACGCGGTGCGAGATGCTCTTATCGCCGGGGGGCCGCACGCGCCCCTGGACCTTCACGGGTCGAGTCGCCGGCGCCACCGCGCCCCGCGCTCGAGCCAGGCGCGCAGCGCCGCCGCGTCGCCGATCTCGAGCGCGCGCTCGAGCTCTCCGAGCGGTTCCTCCAGGGCGCGCAGCGCCGGCAGCAGCCCGTCGCGGTTCAGCAGCAACACGTCGGTCCAGAGCGCGGGCTCGCTTGCCGCGACGCGGGTGGTGTCGCGGGCCCCGGAGCCGAAACTGGCACCCGGTGGCGCGGCCTGGGCGAGATACCCCGCCAGCAGCGAGGCCACCGCCTGCGGGAGATGGCTCGTCAGGGCCAACTGGTGATCGTGCCGCGCGGCGTCGATGAGCACGGGATGGGCGCCGAAAGTGTCGGCCCAGAAATGGGCCACCTCGCGCGCCGCGTCACTGCCGTCCCGCGTCGGCGTGACGTACACCAGGGCCCCGGCGAAGAGCTCGAGCCGCGCGGCGGCGAAGCCGTGCGCGTGGGTGCCTGCCAGGGGATGCCCCCCCGCGAACCGCGCGCCCAAGCCCAGATCCTCGGCCCGCGCGACAATCGCCCGCTTCACAGAGCCGACGTCGGTGACGAGGGTCTGCGGGCGCAGTGCGGCGTGGAGCGTGTCCAAGAGCCCAAGGTTCGCGGCTGGTGGGGCGGCGAGCACGACGAGGTCGGCCGCGCGGACCACGTCGGCAGGCCGCGGCGGCGCGTCGTCAAGCGCGCCCGCGTGGGCCGCCGCCACCCGCTCGGCGGGCTCGGGCGACCAGCCAAGCACCGTGGCGATGCCGGCCCGCTTCGCCTGCAGCGCCACCGAGCCGCCGATTGCGCCGAGCCCGAGCACGCCGAGAGTGGAGGGTCGCACGGGCTGGAAGCTACGCCGCGGCTGCGCGTCCGTAAACGACAGCGGGCGACTCCCGGAGGAGTCGCCCGCGCGATGGGCGCCGCTAGCGCTGTCGCGTCAGGTCAGCACCGCGGCGAGCGGGAAGGCGGACGGCCCCGACGCGGCGTCCCGGCTCACGGCAGTCGCGGCGTGCCGGTCGCCGTGAACGGCGGCGTGATGCCGATGGCGCCGGCCGTCGTGGCGGTGAGCGCGTTGAGGCCGGCCGTCGATCCGAGCGTCCAGCTCCCGACCCGCGCGATCCCGTCGGGCCCGGTCACCACGACGGGGTTGGTGATCGCGCCACCGCCGCCCGTGACGGCGAAGGTCACGGTCGCGCCGGCCACCGGCATTGCCGTCCCCGCGGCCGCGTCCGTGACCACGACCGATGGCGCGGTGGTTACCGCTGCGCCCGCCGTCGCCGTCTGCCCGAGGCCGTCGTGCGCGCTCAGGTGCACCGGCAACCCCCAAGTGAAGATGCTGTAGGACGGTCGCCATGCCGCCGCGCCCGAGCTCCCGCTCGACCGTGTAGCGGTCGGCGAGCGCCTGGCGCAAAATGGTGAGGAGATCGGCCACGGTCGCCGGCTAGCATACTGCGGCCGAGGAGGCGCCGCCAGCAGCCGCGCGCCGAGCGCCGCGCTCTTGTTTCGGCCCGCGGCGGGGCCCTACTTATAGAGCGGCGATGACCACCCCGACGCCACCCCCCCCTTCACGCCCGCTCCGCGGCCGGCGCGGGCCCTGGCCTCGGCGGCCGTTGCGGGCGCCCCGCTTCAGTCGCGTCTTCTTGGTCGCGTTCCTCGCCATCGCCTTCGCCGGCCTCCTGAACCGCCTCGCCACGTGGCGGAGCGCCCGCCAAACCCAGGCCGCGATGATCGAGCTGAGCCAGCGGCTCGGGCAGCTCGAGCGCACCGAGCCGACCGGGGCCTTCAACGGCGACATCGACGCGCTGCGGGACTTGAGCGCCGAGGTGGGCGACGACGCCATCCAAGCCGCACTCGAGACCACGGTCCTCTCGGTCGCCATCCTGGTGACGCTCGCCGTCGGGTTGTGGTATACGCGCCGCCGGCTAGCCAAGCCGTTTGCCGACGTGCTGGGCGCCCTCGAGCAGGCGGCGGCGGGCCGCTACGAGGGGCGGCTCGATGAGGACCAGCCGGAAGAGTTCGGGGCGATCGGGCGCAGCGTGAACCGGATGACCGCGGCGCTCGCCTCGCGGCAGCGCATGCAGGAGGAGGCCGCCCAACTGTTGACCGCCCTGAACGCGCGCCCCCACGAGGCGGGCGGGGGCACGTTCGGACCCACCTTGGACGTGCTCGCCGCCGCCACCGGAGCCGTGGCCCTGGCGCTCTACCAGCCCGACTACGACAGCAACGAATGGGCGCCCACGGCGGTGCGTCGCGCGACGGCGCGCCCGCTCAGCCGCGACGTGATGCGCCGCCTTTTGGGCGAGAGCGCCGAGGTGCAGCACTACGCCGGGCGGGAGGCCGAGCCGGTGAGCGCCGAGCTGCAGCTCTCCGCCGCGAGCGCCGAGGCCGGGCAGGCCTCAGGGCTCGCCCTCGTGCCGCTGCGCTCGCGCGACCGGCTCGTGGGCCTCCTCGTCGTCCTACTCTCGGGGGCGTTGAGCGTCGACGCCCGGACCAGCCTGGAGCAGGCGGCTCCCAACCTCGCCATCGCCTGCGAACGGGAGTCGGCCCACCAGCACACGCGCCGGCTCGCGGTCGAGGTGCGCCACGCCGCGCAACGCCTCGAGTCTCAAAACGCGGCGCTCACCAGCCTCAACGAGCAATTCGAGCGCCAGCACGAGGAGCTCACCCGCCTGAACGCCGCGCTCGACCAGGCCAATAAGCTCAAGGACCAGTTCCTCGCGAACGTGTCCCACGAGCTGCGCACGCCCCTCAACAGCGTGATCGGATTCAGCGACCTCTTGCTCACCGTGGGCGCGCCGGAGAGCCCGTTAACCGAAATCCAACGCGACTACCTGGACACCATCGCGCGCAACGGTCGCCACCTGCTGGCGCTGATCAACGACCTGCTCGATCTCTCGAAGATCGCCGCCGGCCGCATGGAGCTGCGCCTCGAGCCGGTGGCGGCGGAGATCCTGCTGCGGGAGGCCGCCGACACCATGCGCGCCCAACTCGAGGCCCGCCAGCAACGCCTCGTCCTCGACCCGCCGGGCGCGTCCCTGCTCGTCCACGCGGACCGCGGCCGGGTCCGTCAGGTCCTCCTCAACCTGCTCTCGAACGCCATCAAGTTCACGGGCGAGGGGGGGGAGATCACCCTGAGCGCGCAGCTCGAAACGGGCGGGCGCAGCGTGCGCGTGGCCGTGCGCGACACCGGCATCGGCATCGCCGCGGACGATCAGCGCAAGCTGTTCCAGGAGTTCGTGCAGGTGGACGCGGGCGCCAGCCGCCGCTACGAAGGGACCGGCCTCGGGCTCGCGCTCTCCAAACGTCTGGTCGAGCTGCATGGCGGCTCGATCGGCGTCGTCAGCGAGCTGGGCCAGGGAAGCACCTTCTGGTTTACCGTGCCACGCGCCGCGAGCGCCCCGGAGCCTGCCTGATGGCGACCATCGTGGTGGTGGAAGATCAGCCCGACAACCTCAAGCTCATCCGCGCCTTGCTCACCCGGGTGGGCCACCGCGTCGTGGCCCTGAGCTCGGGCGAGCCGCTCGTCGCCACCCTCGCCGCCGAACAGCCGCCCCCGGCGCTCGTGCTGCTCGACATCCAACTCCCCGGCCGCGACGGCTACAGCGTTCTGGCGGACGTGAAACAGATGGCGGGTGAGCACCCCTGGAAAGTGGTGGCCCTCACGGCGCACGCCATGCCGGGGGATCGGGAGAAGGTGCTGGCGGCGGGGTTCGACGGCTATATCTCGAAACCGATCGACGTGCGGAGCTTCCCGGCCGAGGTCGCCCGCTACTTGCCCGCGGCCGCGGCGCCCTGAAACAGCTTTTTCAGCGTGATGGAGCCGTTGACGGTGTGGAGCGTCACCTGGCGCCCGCCGGCGCCGACGGTCCCCGCGAGCTTGTGGCCGAGCAGCCGGCCCGTCGCGGGGAGGGGATAGTCGCTGTGGATCGACCCGGTGACGGCCGTCGCCTCGACGACGGCATCGAGATGCGGGGGCAGCTCGACGGTGATCGAGCCGTTGACCGTGACGAGCTTCACGGCACCGCTGTCCGCGAACCCATGCAGGCGCGCCCGCACGCTGCCGTTCACCGACACCGCTTCAACCGGCCCCGCGGCGGTCTCCGTATCCACGTCGCCGTTCACCGTGACTGCCCGGATCGGCGCGCTCGCGCCCCTGACGTGCACGCCGCCGTTCACCGTGGTCGCGCCGACCGCCACGCCGCGCGGCACGTGGACCGTGAACTCCACGGCGACGTCGTTGTGGCGCAGCGGGCTCAGCTTGAAGTCCACGCCCGGTTCGCAGCGGGCCTCGCTCCCGGCGGCCACGGCGCAGATCGCGACCCCGCCGTCGTAGGGCACCGCCACGACCTGCACACTCGCCACGTCGGAGCGATGGGACGACTTCACCGCCGTGACCTCGAGCGAGTCACCCTTCGTGGGCTCGACGCGCACCGAGCCGTTGCTGTTGTGGATCCACACCCACTGCTTGGGCCCGAGCGCGGCGCCGTAGTGCCACCGGGCCGCGCTGGTCCGCGCCCCGCCGGTTGCGGAAGGCTCGGCGGGCCCATCGAGGTTGTCGCGGAAGTTGTCGCGCAGGCTCCGCAACGCGCCGGGCAGCTCCGTCGCGACGCGCTCCCGCACCCGGGCGACCATGTAGTGCGCGAAGAGCCCCACGGCGAGCACGCCGCTAAACAGCGCGGCCCCGCGCGTGATGTCCCGCTGCCACGTGCCCCAAAAGCCGCTCACGGCCACTCTCCCCTCGCGCGATCCACACATTCTGGCAGGTCTTACGGCGGTTGGCGAGGTGGGGTTTCGACGAGCTACGAGGGGCCCACCGGCCGGGGGGCCCGAGCCCCCCGGCCGGCCGGTGTTACAACACGGCTTCGCGGATGCGGTGGCTCCCCGGCACGCACGCCCGGTTTGACTCATCGAGCGGGAACAGACGCCGAGAGAGCGTGGGCGGTGCCGTGACCCGCCCCGACTCGACCGTGATCGGGTCGAGCACGCCGCCGTACCAGAGCTGATCGCTGCCCTCGCCCGCTCCAAGCGTGGCGATGGGACTCGAGGCCGTGTACCGAGTCGGATTCGCCGATGCCACCGCCACCTGCGCCGCGTAACCGTAGACGCCGGTGACCACCATCCCGAGCAACAGAGCGTAGAGCCGCATGACATGCCTCCCCGAGGACCGTTACGACGGCGCCCTTCGAGTGGTAAGACGTATCTGAGGTCGGAATGGTTGCAGCGGGGGTGTCCGGAGCCTGTCAGGCGCGCCGGGGCGGCCCGGCGAACCGGGAGGCGAGGCTCGCGCGCCGCGAATCCGGGCCGCTCACCCCACTGGTGTGAGCGGTTCCCGCCACGCCATAGCAAAGTCGCCGCGACAGCGGCGGCACGTCATGCGGCGCGGCCGGCCCGGGATCCCCTGGCGCTCGTTGCAGCTCGGGCACACCGCGTAGTGGTCCCCCCAGCTCGTCGGTACCCGCACCGCGTCGCGCGGTCGGGGGACCACCGTCCACGCACGCGGCGGCGTCTCGGTCACTAGAAGGAAAGGGGACGGCACCTCGACGGGCTGGCCGCGGACTTCAATCACTGTCTGCAGGGGCCCGAGCTGGCGGATGCGATACCACGCTCCCCGCCGCACCGCAATGTTCAGATTGGTCTGCAGTCGAGCCCATCGCATGCCTGGCACGCCCCTCGGATCAGCACAGCGGTGTCCGCGGGTGACCGGGGGCGCGGCCGGACCACCTACAGGGATCATCAGCGTAGCAGAATGATACGCCGCGTGGCCCAAAGCGCCGTGCGCTGCATCACACCGGGGACCGTCTTACGTGGCTGCCTTGGCTCGAGGTGCTCAGGCACGACGAGGCCGGCGCCGTCGCCCAAGGGGCGGTGACGCCGGCCGGAGTCCGCCACCTGGCGCTGCGGCTAGCGCAGGAACGTCACAAAGCCATTCAGGTTGGCGACCGCCCGATGTGGCCCACTTGGCTGAACGCAATGCGGCGCGGATTCCACCCCACGGGAAGGCTCTTTGCCAGTTGGTGCGATTGCAGGTCGAAGATCTGCACGAACCCCCGACTGGGGGATCCCCACGTAGGCCTGCGCGTCGTGGGAAAGGGCAAGGAGGAGAAATACTGCTGCGGTAGAGAGAGGCCTGGTATTCACTGACTTGCCACTTGGGCGACAAACCAGAAGGGGCGCTGAAGGAGGCGCCCCTAACCATTTGTGCCGCAATGCTCGGGGCAGGACTCGAACCTGCATGGGGATTTCGCCCCTTGGGAGTTTAAGTCCCATGCGTCTACCGATTTCGCCACCCGAGCGTTTGCAACTTCACTTGGGCTTGGGTGCGGCTAACCGCGCCGCGTCTCGCTGCTGGGCGAGCAAGCGCTCGACGAAGTCGAGCCGCCCTTCCAGGTCACTGAGCTGGCGTCAGACGTCGGCGCCGTCCCTCGAATCGCTCCGCTGGTCGTCCACGTCCAGCCTGCCCCGCAAGTCTGCTAGCATCCGCGCTAGGTCCCGCTTGAACGCCTGGCCGCCGCGGTGCCGACCGAGCCGGCCAGCACACCCGCCCCTATCGCCCAATCAGGGATCCCGAACACGGTCTCGCTCCGACGCGGTGCACCGCATGCCACGCTCGATAGTACGAGCGCTCAAAACTAACGACGAAACGGTGCCCCCGCCGCGCTGCAAGCGCGGCTCGTCAGCGCGTAGAGTGCAGGGACGGCGGTCCCTCACATCGCGGCCCCGCGGAGTCTAGGTTAGGGGGCCGCCACAGCGGTGGGGTTGAGCGCGCGACGCGCGCCGGTCCACGCGACCCTCCGCTCATGGCAGCCGATCGGGCCCAATCGGTACGGTGCCTCGGCAGCCGCGTGCAGCATGGGGCGACGCGAGGTCAGAACTGACTGCAGTGTGAACCCCGGGAGCCGCGACGGGTATTCCGGGGCGCCCCGCGGCGACCTCAGGACCCTACGAGGAGGACCAATGAGAAGAACGAAGCTACGCATCGGGTTGCTTGCCTTGGTCGCGGCCTGCCAGGTCGTGGACAAGACGCCCGGGGCGCGTTCGACCCCCGCCACCCCCTCTGACTCGGTCGTGTCCGTCGCCGCAGCGCCGTCGCCCGCGCCGCCCGCGCCGGCCCCGGCGCTCGCCCCCGCCGCGACGAGAGTCGCCGCGGTGGTGGGTTTCCTGTCGCCCGAATGCGTGCTGCACGACACGACGCAAGACACCTACTTCGTCTCCAACGTCAGCGGTAGCGCCACGGCGAAGAACAACAAGGGCTTCGTGAGTCGGATGCGACCGGATGGCGCCGTGGAGAACCTCAGGTTCATCGAGGGTGGCAGGAGCGGGGTCACGCTGCACGCTCCTAAGGGAATGGCGCTGCGCGGCGACACGTTGTGGGTGGTGGATATCGACGCCGTTCGCGGGTTCGACGCGAAAACGGGCGCTGCCGCCGGCACGGTGGACCTGAGCGCCCAGGGAGTCGTGTTCCTGCACGACATCGCCATCGCCCAAAACGGGGCGCTCTACATCACGGATACCGGCATCAGCTTCGACGACTTAGGGAACGTGCAACACAAGGGGCCCGATCGCATCTTCCGCATCGGGCCCGACCTGGCGGTGACCGTGGCGCTGCGCAGCGACAGCTTGGGCTGGCCGAGCGGGATCACCGTGGATCCCGTGGGCAAGCGGTTCATCGTCGCGGCGTTCGGCGGTCGCTCGGTGCTCGCATGGAAACCGGGCGAGAAAACCCCGAGCGTCGTCGCCCGGGGACCGGGCGGCTTCGACGGCGTCGCCATGGCGGGCGGCAAGCTCCTGGTGTCGAGCTGGAATGATTCCACGGTGTCGAGCTACCAGACGGGCCAGGAAGTGAAGCTCGTCACCGGCGTGCCGAGTCCGGGCCAAATCGGCTACGACGCGAAGCGCAACCGCGTCCTCGTGCCGAGCCTCAGCGGCAACCGCGTGGAAATCTGGCAGCTGCCGTGAGCCCGGCCCAGCGGCTCGAGCCGCGCGGGTCGCCTCACGGCGCGGTCTTGCGCCACTCGCGCCAATCCTCCTCCAACGCGTCGGCCGTGCGGCTCGCTGCGTCGTAGAGCCAATGCTTGCGGCGGCGTCTTAAGTCGGCACGTAGCTCCCGGGCGCTGCCGCTCCCGAGGTGGATATTGGCCGTCTCCCACCCCATAGCCTGCAGCAGCAGCTCCTCCGCTCGCTTCTTAGGCAACGCGTTCAGGGCGATGCGCGAGCAGTCGGGCGCGAGCCGGCGGATGAGCCAGGCACTGTTCACCGCCACGCAGGGGTCGGGACAGCGAACGCTGCGCGCCAGGATCGCCTGGTAGTAGATCTTCCGCCCCCCACCACTCGCTGCCCACCGCATGGCGCGACGCATGATCTCACCCGGCGAGCGCAGCGGCAGGGGCGCGCCGGGGGCCAGCGTGCAAGCGGACGGAGCAAGCGCCTTTGCCTCACGAGCGACCCTGCCACCGCGCCACGGCGCGATCGCCACAAACCGCTGTCGCCCCAGGCTGCCGAGCCCGGCGGTGCGATGCACAATCCGCGTCGGCAAATCACGCTCCGGGAGCGCGCGCCGGAGCGCCGCCATCACGACAGGCGGGACGACGGTCTTCACGGTGGGAAACGACTCGAGCTTGTCCCAGAAGCTCTCCGGATCATGGAGCCGGTGGATCGCCATCTCCCGCAGGGCCGGGTGATGCTCGGCGAGCACGAAGGGGCGGCCGCCCTCGTGCACGGCCTCCTCGTAGCCTTCCAGAATGGCGCGCACCGCACGCTTGGGATCGGTGGCGAGGTCGTGATACCCCACGGCGATGAGCGCGCTCGTCGCCAGCCGGATGAGGTCGTTGGTGTACGGCAGCGGCCACGCCTCATCGAAGTCGTTGACTCCCCAGATCAGCCGACCCTCGGCGTCGCGCCACGTCCCGAAATTCTCCACGTGGAGATCCCCGACCGCGAGCGCGAACGGAGCTACCGCCGCGTCGCCCACGATCGCGCTCCAGCGTTCCGCCCAGCGGTAGTAGGTGGCGCGCAGGAAGGGGAAACTGCCGGCCGTCATGGCGTGGTGCTTGAGCTCGAGATCGGCTTTGACGAGCGGTATGCGGCTGGCAAGCCACGACTCGTAGCGAGCCGTCGCCGCAGCGATCCCGCCATCGCCCTGCTGGGATCGCGACGTCAAACCCTACCTCGTCGCATGCTCTTCGCTCCGCCAAGGGACCTGCCGCGCCCTTGGCGACCCGCGGTCGCGGGCTCGTCGGGGTGCGACACGAAAGCGCTGGGCCAAGAGAACTACTGATGCCACGACTTGGCAATCCCACGACGGGCTCGGGGTGCTCGCCGGGCGCGCTCGCGCTAATGCCGCGGCGGACGCGCCGCGCGGTTGCGCCGCGACGCATGCCTGTCGCAAATAGGCGACAGCGCCGCGTGACGGAGCTGCCGCACCGCGCCACCTTGCCTCGCTGCTAAAAGCGCTGGCGGGCGGAGGAGCGTGGGTGGATCGGTGGCACCGACCTTGCAATGGAGCGGAGTCGGCCCGTTGGGAGTGTGCCGTGCCCCCGTCTCTGTTCGGCCTTGGGGAATGGAGATTGGATTGTGGGCGAGCGGCCACTCCCGGCGGCGCCGCCACGCGCCGCTTCGGGACCCGACTCCCCTGCACCGCATCGCCGCTCCACCCGCGACGCCAGCGCCAGCACCGTAGGCGCGCCGCCCCAGGCGGTGCGGAACTATCGCACCGCTCAGAGCGGAGGAAAGCGCGCGACGCCTGAGCGACCCCCGGGACGACTGCGCGGAGGCCGCGACGGTCACCCTTGGATCAGGGAGGCAACGGCGCGGCCGCGCAGTGCGCCGGTCGTGGTGGCATCGGTACCTCCGGTGAGCGGGACGATCAACGGTGCGAGCGAAATCCGCTGCTAGCGTCGCGCCGCCACGTCACGGCCACCGGGGGAAGGAGTCACATCCCGTCACGTGTCGGCGGGGCCTGCCGTGAAACGCTTCTGAAGCGATGGGCTGGCGATGCCGCCAGGCACGTCGTTAGCGGGCCGGCTCCCGCCGCACCCCGCCCGACGGCCGCACGACCGTGATGGGCGGGTCGCGGCCATAGGCGGCCGCGAACGCTCGCCGGATCTCCGCCGCGACCGCCGCTTCCCGGCGCGGCGCCACCAGCACGAGCACCGCGCCACCCCAGCCGGCCCCCGTGAGCCGCGCGCCGAGCGCCCCCGCACTCCGGGCCGCTTCGACGACTAAGTCGAGCGGCGGCGCGCTGCACGCGTACAGCTCGCGGCAGGACTCGTGGGATTCATACAGCAGTTGGCCGAACCGCCTGAGGCGTCCGCGCGCCAGCAGCTGCGCGGCGAACCGCGTGCGCGCCGTCTCGCCGATCACGTGCAGCGCGCGCGAGCGGAGCGGCTCGGGAAGGGCCCGCTTGAGCCGCGGCAGCCAGCGCGCCGGCCAGCTCGCGAGCCACAGGAGCTCGGGCAGCTCGAGCTGCAACCGCGCCACCGCCGCCTCACACTCGGCCCGGCGACGGTTGAGCGCCCCGTCGGCCAGGGCGTGGCGCTCGCCGGTGTCCACGAGCAGCAGTCGGCCGCGGAACGGGATGTGGCGCGTCCCGAGGGAGCCGCACTCGATCAGCAGGGCGTGACGCGGTTTCGCGAGCGCCGTGATCATCTGGTCCATGATGCCGCAGCGCACCCCGACGTGATCGTGCTCGGCACGAAACGCCACGCCGGCGAGCTGGCGGGCGCGGAGCGGCACGCGCGCGAGCAGGCTCAGCGCCTTCGCGCTCGCCACCGTCAGCGCCGCCGACGAGGCCAGCCCTGCCCCCACCGGGACCTCGCTCGCTACGGCGATCCGCGCGCCACCGCCCACCGGCGCCGCGCCGGCGTCGAGCAGCTCCCGCATCACGCCCGCGACGTAGCCGCCCCACCCCGCCCGGGGCCCGGCCTGATAGTCGATGCGCGCGAGTTGCCCGTCGCGGCTCGAGATGACCTCGAGCACCCCCGCCTCCGCCGGCCCGACCGCGACCGTCGTCCGCTCGGCCACGGCCACCGGGAGCACCGGTCCGCCGTTGTAGTCGGTGTGCTCGCCGATCAGGTTGACGCGCCCCGGCGCCGACGCCACGGCGCGCGGAGCCACCCCGAACGTCGCGCGGAACAACGCTGACGCTTTGGTACGCATGGGTTTGACAAGGGTTGGGGCCAATGCTACCCTATGCCAGCCGATTCCACCATCTCCCTCCAGGCCATCCGGAGACACCCGTATGCGGCGTTGCGTCAGGTATGCGCTGTGGTTGTGTGCCGGAGCGCCGGCCCTGCTCGGTGCGCAAGGCTTCGGCATCTACGAGCAGGGCACCTGCGCGATGGGCCGCGCCGGCACGGGGGTCGCCGCCCCATGCGCCGACGGCTCCGCCATGTTCTTTAACCCCGCCGGGTTAGCGGGCCTCGCCGGCAAGCACCTGACCGTCGGCGTCACGTTGCTCGATGTGCGAGGGGGCTTCACCTCCGACACGCTCCAGCAGAAGAGCAATCTGGACAATCCTCTGCTCGCCGTGCCCCAGGCCTACCTCTCCTATGGCCTGACCTCGAAGCTCGGCATCGGCGTCGCGCTGTTCGCCCCCTACGGCCTTGAGACCAAGTGGCCGTTGTCGTTCGACGGCCGCTTCGCGGGCTACAAAAACATCTTGCAGTCGCTCTACCTCCAGCCCACGCTCGCCTATCAGGTGACGCCGTGGCTCTCCGTGGGCGGCGGATTCGACATCGTGTTCGGGAAGGTCGAGCTGAACCAACGGCTCGATCTGGCGCAGGCACCGGTACCCCTGCCCGGCGTGCCTCCGGGCACCACGTTCGGGCAGTTCGGCGTCCCGCCTGGCACCGACTTCGCCGACGCCCACCTCGAAGCCACGAAGACCGCGGTCGCGGGCCACGTGGGGGCGATCTTTAAAGTCACCGAGCAACTCTCGTTTGGCGCGCGCTATCTCACGAAAGCCCGGTTCGATTACTCCGGCACGGCCAGCTTCACTCAGGTCCCGACCGGCTACATCGTGCCGGCGAACATCCCGGTGGGTGCGCTCACCATCCCGGCGGGCTGTCCGGTCGACAATTTGCTCGGCGCGCCGGCGGCGGCCTGCGGCGGCATTGGCTTCGGTCTGTTCAACCCCGCAACCGGCGTCTTCCGGGGCCAGCCCGTCGCCACCACCATCGCGAACCCGGCCCAGCTGGTCTTGGGCGTGGCCTACAAGGTCGCGAACGGCTGGACGGTGCTCGGCGACTACCAGTACACGTGGTGGAGCCGGTTCGGTCAGCTCGTCATCGTCTTCCCGCAGGACGCATCCGGCCTGCTCGGGCGACAGTTGACCGAGAACTATCACAATACCAGCGGCGTCCGCTTCGGGGCCGAATGGGTGCGGGACGCCAAGTGGACGTTCCGCGGCGGTTACCTGCACCACAATAGCGCGGCGCCCGCCGAGACGGTCACCCCGCTCTTGCCCGAGGGCGAACGCAACGAGTTCACCGCCGGCACCACGGTGAAACTGGCGCGCGGGTTCAGCGCCGACCTCGCCTACCAGTACATCGAGCAGAACGACCGGCGCGGCCGCACGCGCGAGCCGATTCTCGGCCAGGTGCCGACGACCGGGCTCAACATCGGCCTCTACACCTTCCACGCGCACCTCTTCGGGGTGTCGCTCGGCTACGCCTTTTAAGGGGGCCCGACGATGACGCACTCGCGTGTCTTCCTCGCTGCGGCCTGCGGTGTGGCGCTCCTGGCGGCGGCGTGCAGTAACGAGGAGCTGTTCAGCCCGGCCGTCCCCCCCTACGCCCGCGGCGCGCTGTTCCGACGGGTCGTGTCGATGGGAAACAGCATCACCGCGGGCTTCCAGTCCGGTGGCATCAACGACTCGACGCAGAAGCAGTCCTATGCCCTGCTCGTCGCGAACGCGATGGGGTCGCTCTATTACTACCCCAGCCTCGTCATGCCTGGGTGCCCGCCGCCGTTCACCAACGTCTTCACCCAGACGCGGGTCGGCGTCGGTAGCACGTCGACCACGTGCCTGTTCCGCAACCCGAACATCCCGTCGTTTCTTACCAACGTCGCCGTGCCGGGCGCGGAGGTCTTGGACATCTTCCACAACGGCCCTGGCGTAGGTACGAACTCGAACGTCCTGACCCAGCTGTTCCTGGGAGGCCGCACCCAAGTTCAGGCGATGGCGGCTGCGCACCCCACGTTCGTGACCGTGTGGATCGGTAACAACGACGTCCTGGGAGCCGCGCTCGCCCAGGACACGACCTTGATCACGCGCGCGGACTCGTTTCAAGCTCGCTACACCCTGATCCTCGACTCCATCACCGCCGCCGGGGCGCAGGCGCTGTTGATCGGCTTCGGCGCGGGCGCGGGGCTTCCGGGTCGCACCGCGGGCCTGCCCTACTTCTCGCTCGGCTCGACCTACTATAGCCTCTATATCGCGGGCGCGTTCGCGCCCGCGCCGTTTACCGTGCTCCCCAACTGCCAGACTCCGCGCGGCGACACGGTGTTCGTGGGGTTCCCGGTGGGCGCGGCGCTCATCCAGACAGCATCGGGGGGGACTCCCACGACGCTCGACTGCGCGAACCCCGCGCAGGTACTCCTGCCACCGGTGGTGCGGGCGCTGCAGCGGGCGATCGCCACGTTCGATACGTTCATCGCGACACAGGCCGCGACGCGTGGCTGGGCCTACATCGACTTCAACGCCACGTTCGACTCGCTGGCGGCAGCGGGCAAGGTCGCCGGATTCCCGCTGCTCGGGCAGCCGTGTTCGGTGTCGCCCTTCGGCGCGGCCTTCAGCTGCGACGGTATCCACCCGAGCGCCGCTTCGCACCACCTCATCGCGCAAAAGATCGTCCAGGCGATTAACGCCAAGTACAGCTCGGCCATCCCGGCGATCCCCTGAGCGCGAACGCCACGGGCGCCGCGGGGTAGCAGCGCAGACGGCATCCGCCGCACGGCGGGT
>WNFJ01238350.1_pt1 | contig 14225 bp, 12 predicted proteins | sample 5400461 | NCBI WGS metagenome assembly WNFJ01 (sample SAMN13153349, study PRJNA577476) | soil metagenome | isolation source: 115 cm saprolite on Douglas fir-dominated hillslope | place: USA:California | collected 2013-09-17 | reverse complement strand
TAAAGGTCCGCTAAATGTCGGCAACGGTTTTGTAAATCGCTCTAGTGCCCGCGTCTCAGCTCCGAAAATACGCGGAATCCGCCCGCGACCAACAATCCTGTACCCATTCTCCGCTTCCTCTTGTGACTTCAATTCGCACCCATCTATAATGTCTACTTGAGCGGGGTCCGGGAGGCCATCCGTTGGTCCGGGACTCCGCGGACTTTTTTAGCGAACGCACAACCGACTACCATGTCCGACCCACTTGCCAAGATCAAGAAAAAGCTCCAGGGCCGAAATCGACCAGCTCTCGCACGAGCTCAGCGTCGAGCTTCCCAAGGAAATCGCCGTCGCCCGCGCTCACGGCGACCTCTCCGAAAACGCCGAGTACAAGTTCGCCAAAGAGCGCCAGAGCTACGTCAACCTCAAGATCACCCATCTCAAAAAGCGCATGGGTGACCTCGGCATGCTGAATCTCAGCAACATTCCCAAGGACCGCTCCGGCTACGGCTCGCGGCTCACCGTTCTGGACGTGCAGCGCGACATGAAAGTGGAATACAAGCTGGTCAGCAGCGAGGAAGCTGACTTCGAGAAGGGCCTCATCTCCACAACCTCGCCCATTGGCAAAGCGCTACTTAATCGCAAGGTGGGCGACGAAATCGAAGTCGCCACGCCCGCGGGCAAAAAAGAATTTGAAGTCGTCCGGCTGGTTACCATCCACGACGACGAGTAACCTTCGGGCATCTTCAAATTCTGCAATGATACTCGCCGCGCCGCTCGTCCAGCGCTCCGGCACCGAATTTGGCTTCTTTGGCTAATTTCATCTACTCACTCTTTTTTCATTTTCCATCTTTCTCTTTTTTTGCCATTCTCTTTCTCTGTGAAACCATCTCTCATCGTTCACGGCGGTGCGTGGGACATTCCTGACGAAGCCGTGGACGCTTGCAAATCCGGCTGCCACCGCGCGCTCACTGCCGGCTGGGCCATCCTCTCCGATGGTGGCTCCGCTCTGGACGCGATCGAAGCCTCCATCATCGTCCTCGAAGACGATCCCGTCTTCGACGCCGGTTACGGCTCGCACCTGAATCTGGACGGCCACGTCGAATGCGACGCCATCGTCATGAACGGCGCTACGCTTCGGGCCGGCGCCGCCGCCGGCCTGCAACGTGTTAAGAATCCCATTCGGCTCGCGCGCAAGATTCTCGAAAATTGCCCGCACATGATGCTCGTCGCCAAAGGCGCGGAAAGCTTCGCGAAACGCCAGGGAATCAAGCTCTGCAAACCGGAAGAAATGGTCAGCGAAGCTGAGCACGAAGCCTGGATGAAATGCAAAGTGGACGAGCACGCCGCCCAGCATCACCGAGGCCACGAACAGGGAACCGTTGGCGCCGTGGCCATTGATGCTGCCGGCTATCTTTTCGCCGCCACTTCCACGGGTGGAACCTGCTGCAAACTTCCCGGCCGTGTCGGCGATTCACCGCTCATCGGCTGCGGCTGCTACGCCGACTCCGAAGCTGGCGGCGTCTCCTGCACCGGCTATGGCGAGGCCATTATGAAAGTCGTTCTGGCTAAAACGGCGGTCGATTTTCTTCGCCGCCCCGCCATTTGCGTCGATCCCGCGGAATCAGCCGACGCCTGCAATCTTTCCAGCGCCGCCCGCGACGCCGTCCACCTTCTCGCCAAACGGACTCACGGCACTGGCGGCCTGATCCTGCTCGACCGCCACGGCAATCCCGGCTTCGCGTTCAACACGCCACGCATGGCCTACGGCTACGTCGTGCCCGACGGCACCTTTGTGACCGCCGTTTGATCCCGCCTTTCTTCCATTCTCAAGGAGCAGGGTGCCCGCTCTCCCTGGACCCTCTCTCGACAGCCGACGCTCCTATTCGCCGAGATCCGGAACAGCACGCAGGGCATCGTTGAAGCGGTTGGTGAAATTGGCGGCGCAGATCACCAAGGTAAGCTCGACAATCTGACCTTCGTCGTAATACTTGCGCAGCTCCTCGAGCGAACCGTCGCGGATCGCGGCGGCGCCGCGGGTGACGCGCTCTGCGTAAAGAATCGTCGCCTTCTCCTTTTCGTTGAAGAGTGGGCTGCGCTGGTAGAATTGCAGAGCTCGAATCTGCTCGTCAGTGAACCCAATCCGCTTCGCCGAAGCGGTGTGGGCGCGGGTTCAATACTCGCAGCCATTCACCAGTGATGTTTTCAGATAGGCTAGTTCTTTGTAGCGCCCTTCGACCGTGCCGCCTTCCATGACCGCCGAGTAAAAGGGCAGGAACTTGACGAGAACATCCGGCCGGTGAGCCATCAGGCCGAAAATGCTGGGCATCTTGCCAAATTTCTTGGACATTCCGTCGTAGATGGGGTGCACCTCGGAAGCAGCTTTTTCCTTGGGGAGCGGATTCACTGCGCTCATGAAATCCTCCTAACCGACCTGGATGAAGTCGGGCGCAAAAAGTCTACCTTACTTGTCCCCGTGATTTGTAGTGGCTGCCTCGAAGGCAGGACATTAGGTTGGTCAACATGATGCCCCCACCCCGGCTGTTTTTGGCAAAGCGTGCGGAATCACTTGAAAACAAGAGAGTTGAGATTCTGGTTGGTGCAAAAATGTGCAAAAGAGTGCGCAAGAATATGAAATCAAACGGGATAAGGAGCGGGAGCCAGGAGAAGGTTGATTCAAGCTGTGAGTGGGACGGGGGTAGGTGTACACCCCCACCAATTTGTATGAATATCAAAACAAAGGGCTTACAGAGTTTGCAATTCGTAACCGATTGATTCTAAAGGGCCGAGCATTCCAAGGTTCAGAGGAGCGATGTGCAACCTCGAACAAAAGAAAAGAGTTGGGGTTAGAAAATTGCGGTTATCGCTTCGGAAATGCGAAATGGGTTCCGCGCTGGGGAGGCCCAGATATCTACAGGGATAAGTATGACAGGGATTAAACAAAAGTCAAGCGGAAAATGGGGATTGCGTCAACATGTTTGCGTTAATTCGTGGAGGGGTTTCCTTTCCAGGAGCTGTTGAGGTGATGGGGATGGGCTCGAAGACGATGCGATCACAACTCTCACGATTCGAGAAGCTGGACATGGGCGAAAGCGGCGGCAAATGCCTCTGCTGACACAGTGGAATTGATTTCGGTTTGAGGGCTGGTAGAATGGCAAGCGCGCGCCGAAAGGAATGCTTATGCCTCCTACGCTTGCGAATGGGAAAATTTGTTACATCGAGATGCCCGCCACAGACATTGCGCGCTCGGCTGACTTCTACAAGGGAGTCTTCGGCTGGAACATCCGAAAACGCGGCGATGGCAGCACTTCCTTTGACGATACAGTGAACGAAGTGAGCGGCACCTGGGTGCTGGGGCGCCCGCCCTCCGGAAAACCGGGTCTCCTCTTTTACATTATGGTGGACAGCGTGGCGGCGACCACTGACGCGGTGGTAGCCCACGGAGGCGAGATCGTGCAGCCGATTGGCGCCGACGCGCCTGAGATTACGGCGAGGTTCCGCGATCCGGGAGGAAATGTGATCGGCCTCTACCAACAATCCGCCTAACGCATTGGATCCCGACCGATTACCTTGAGAATCTGACCGGAAGGTCAGCGTGACGGATTGGGGGAGTACTGTACTTTTCAGACCTGGAAGAGGAATCGGGAGCGTGGCTTACTAAAGGCAGAGTCATGCCCGGCCCTCGAAAGAGGCCAGTATGAAAAGCAGATGGATCATCATTGGAGTTGCCGGAGTGGGCGTTTTGCTTGGTGGCGCCGCAGCGGCAGCGCATTCCTACAATCCAATCAAATGGATCAAGAAAGGTCCGAGCCCCACGGCAAGCGAACAGCTCGCCGCGAACCAAGGGGAAGAAAAGAAGTTGTCTCTGCAGTTGCAGGCGGTGCTGCCTCCGCGCACGAGCCTGAAGGATGCGTGCGCGGGATTTAAGGACCTGAACGATTGCGTCGCAGCGCTTCACGTAAGCCACAATCTCTCGATCAAATTCAACTGCCTTAAATGGGATGTGACCGGCGGGAAACCGGCTGGGGACGTCAAATCGTGTGCCGCCCCATCGAAGGGCAAGGCAATGGACCTGAGCAAAGCAATCCACGTGCTAAAGCCGGATGCCAATTACCGGACAGAAGCAAAGAACGCAGAGAAACGTGCGCGTGAGGACGTCAAGGACGCGTCCTAATCAGAGATAACCAGCGTTCGGGTCTCTCCTAGGGGCGGATTCAGTCCGCCCCTTTCCTTCTTTTGACTTCGGAAAGTCCTGCTTGCGATTTTTCATCATACTTGACAGCTTGACTGTGGCGTCCATAGTCGCGGCCCCCGCTTCGAGCAGCGGGCAGCATTCCCAATTAGATCGACGGGCCAGAGCGAGAGGACACCATTTCTCGTTTTCGTTGTATCATCCCTCGGCGCGGGCGCTTGGAAATCCAGGTTCGGAGGAGCGCGCGCTGCAACTGAGGGGCATGAGGGGAATCATGAAACGAACATACTTACGGCTGGCCAACTTACTCTTTGCCGTTCGGCTCGGGGCCATGTTGCTCGTGGGCTGCATGGCTTCTGCCGCTCTGGCCCAGACGGCACCGCCGCCGGTGGTTTCGCCCGAGGTGCACGCCGATAGGAGCGTGACGTTTCGGTTCCGTGCTCCGAACGACAAAGAAGTCGCCGTCACGATCGAAGGCATGACCAAGCCTTTGCCGATGCAGAAAGACGATCAGGGCGTCTGGAGCGTGACCACCGAGCCCCTCGCTCCTGACTATTACGGATATTCGATCATCGCCGATGGCGTGGGCCTGTTCGATCCTTCCAATCACATGGTAAAGCCCAACTTCCTGTATCGAGCGAGCGAGGTGCACGTTCCCGGACCCGCTTCGCTTTCCTGGGAGATTGGCGCGGTGCCGAATGGGGAAATCCATCATCATTTCTATAGGTCGGGAGTGGTGGGCGACGATCGCGGTTTCTACGTTTACACGCCCCCGGGCTACGATCCGCGCGGAAAACAAACGTATCCGGTGCTGTATCTGCTGCACGGCTTCAGCGACGATGCGAGCGCCTGGACCGCGGTGGGCCGAGCGAACGTAATCCTGGACAATTTGATCGCCCAGGGCAAAGCCAGGCACATGCTGGTGGTCATGCCGCTGGGCTACGGCGCGCCGGAAGTGCTTGCTCCCAACTCCGGAGTGTTCCGCGACCGGTCGCTCACAGAGCGCAATTTCAATAAATTCCGCGAGGCTTTGCTGACGGAAGTGATCCCGCGCGTGGAATCCGCCTATCTCGTGAATAAGGACCGCAACTCCCGCGCCATCGCAGGTCTTTCCATGGGCGGGTCGGAATCCTTGCTGACCGGGCTGAATACGCTGGACAAGTTTGCCTGGATTGGCGCTTTCAGCTCCGGCGGGATTACTGAAGACTTTGACAAGGAATTCCCGGGCCTGGATTCCAAGTCCATCGAAAAACTGAGCTTGCTCTGGATTGCATGTGGTACGGAAGACCGTTTGATCGAGATCAATCGCAAGCTCCGCGGGTGGCTTGCCGCGAAGAATATCAAGCATGTGGACATCGAGACACCCGGCGCGCATACGTGGATGGTGTGGCGGCGCAATTTAACGGAGTTTTCGTCGCTGCTTTTTCGCTGAAACGCAAAGCCGGGCTGAAGCCCGGCCTCTACAAGGAAATGCTCCGACCGCCGACGTCATTTCAGTCGTCAGGGTCTTTTTTGGAGGCGGTTTCGTGGTCATCGAGCCCGGCGATTCCAAGCCGCATGGCTTGATAGGCGGGAAGCTGCGCTGCGGATGGAATGTTTGAAGAGCTTCCGGTGCACGCGAACCAGATCACGGCGTTCAAAACCTTCGGGTCGGCCATGTCCGCGTGAGCGAAATTCTGGCGATTCGATTTTTTCATCCATTCGGCGGCAGCTTTGTTTTTGGGTTTCTGTGTGAGCAGGTTGTCCGCGGCAATCGTGGGCAACACGGCTTTGTAGGGCGTCAAGTCCGGCGTCTCCTGGAAAATATCCATCGGTATCGCCGAGGCATCGAGCTGGTTCATGGGCGCGATGCCCAACAGTATTTCTATGGCGCGAATCATACTGACCGTGTTGTGAAATTTGTGGATGAGCGCTCCGGGCCGATTGTACGCACTAATCGCCAGGCCCACGGAGCGATGTGAATCGACGTGGTCCGGCCCGGCCTGCGCGTCGTCTTCTACGATGAAAATTGCGGTGTCTTTCCAATAAACGCTCGAGGAGATCGCCTCCACGAGGCGCCCCACCGCGTAATCATTGTCCGCGACCATGAATTGCGGAGTCGGAAAGGCATTCTTCATTCCGGTCGTATGATCATTAGGAAACCGCACAATGCTGAGCGCGGGCATGGGGTCCGCCTGCCCAGCCTCACGTTCGGCAACGAAATTTTGAAACTCCGCGAGCCATTCTCCCAATCGTGAGTTGCCGCGGCAATTGGCGTTCGAATTGTCGCGAGTTACGGCTGGATCCACCGCGATCTTTGGATCCAAAGTTGATTTGTAGCAATCCACGGTCATGCTGTCCGGCGCCGTGGCGTCAAAGCTCCGAAAGCTCAGGCTGTGATGATTTGCCAGTGACTGTTTGGTGGGTATGGCGCGCACGGCGTTCGAAACATCGGGATAAGGCTTCTTGCGTTTTTGACCCGCGGCTTCGACGTCTTTCGCGGAAATCACGGTTACGAATTCTCCGTAATTGCGGTAGGTCAATCCCGCGCGCGCCGCGGCGTCCCAGAGATAGAGGCTCTTTGGTTCCGCTAAATCCGTGAAACCTTGGTTGTACGGAATGTGTTTTTGCAGCAGATCGGCCAAGGCTGCCAACACGTCGCCGTTAAATTTTTCGAGTTGCAGATCTCCTGGCGGTTCATAATCCGGCAGACGATTAAAACCTTCCCAGTCATAGGTGCGGCCGCGACCGGAATACGCCCAGCGAAAGCCCTTGTCGACGAAGTCCGTGGAAAAGGCGGCGGTCGCCCAGTTGTGCCCGTCCGGGCTGGCCTCGGAGTTGACGAAGAAGCGGTCAAACAGACCGAAGCGCCGCGCAAGGGCACGATGATTGGGCGTCACCACCTGCCGCACGCCATCAGGGCGTTGGGCAGCGGCGCCACTCCCGAAAATCGCAAACTCGGGCTGCCCGTCCGCGGCGTGGTCGTCACCGGATGTTTTCATGTCGCCAAACACCTGATCGTAAGTGCGATTTTCCTTGATGATGTAAACGACGTGCTTGATGGGGCTCTTTCCGGCAAAGAGTTTCGGTGGCGCAAAATCCATCAGCCCGTCATTCTGCATGGTTTGCTGCGTGTAGTGCGCAAGTGCCGGGCCGTCGGGCAGCGGAACGATGCTGATATTTCCCGAGACAATCGACCCGCTGTATTGTCCACCTTGACGGTTTTTCTTTTTATTTGGCGGAAACGCCGCGTTTGGCGGATTCGGCGTGCGCCCGCTGTCGTTCACGCGCATCGAGGAGGGTTCGAATCCCGTTCCTTTTCCATTTCCGATGAAAAGTTTGCCATCGGCGACGGCGACCGCGGAGGGATACTGACCGGTGGGGATGAAGCCCAGGATTTTCGATTTCGCGGCTTCGGCCATTTTTTCTGGTGATTTCCCACTGCGCGCTTTTTCGGAAAGGGCCACCACGGCGATAGCGTTGCTGTGAGCGTTGGCCACATACAACGTCTTTTCGTCTTCGCCAAGTGCCAGGGCCTCGGGACTCGATCCTGGCAAGGCGTCCTCCGCCAGCCGAACGTCAATACGCTCGACCTCCTGATCCGTAGTTGTGTCGATCACGGAAACGCTGTCTGCGTTCGAATTGGCCACAAACAGCCGCGTTCCATCAGCGTTTACGATCATCGAAGTCGGATGCCGATCGACGCCGATGTACTTTCGCGCGACGCTCCTGCCGCTCAACGAGGTGACCGCCACTGAGGAATCATTCCAGCAGGAGACGTACGCCCGCGCTTTAATTCCGGTTCCCAGCGCGACCACTCCGTAGGGGTAAATGTTCTCGCTCGGCTTTCCCGGATGATGCAAATCGATTCTCTCCATCCGCCGCGCCTTGTTGATGCCGCGTACGATGGTCACGCTGTCGCCCAGATTGTTGGCCGTCACCAGCGTGTCGCCATCCGGTGTCAGCGCCAGTCCGATCGGATAAAGAGCCGCCCTTCCCCTGTTATAATCCTTGGGAGAGACTTCGCCGGTATTGCTGATTTCGAATGATGGCGCTGACACTTTCGTATCCGGCCCCGGCGATTCTGGCTGGATGGGTTTCGCTGCTTTCGGGTCAAAATGGAAAATCCAAACTTTGTTTTCGAATCCTCCTGAAACATACATTTCAAAAGTTCCGTTCGCGCCTGCAGCGGGAGAAAAAGCCAAGCCGACGTTGGCGCTTTGCGGCGTGGGGAAGTAGACATTTTGCGTTACCTGCGGCTCGGGACTGGCATTCAAGTCAATCACGGCAATCGATTGCTGGGCCTCGTTGGTATCCTCGCTGAACTGCACGCCGTACCCGCTGTTCATCACCAGGAGATACCGGCCTTTGCCATGACGTCCAAGAGCGTCCGGGCTGCGAAGCATCGCCATGGGCATGGCTCCGACGGCCGGCAGATGAGTCGCCGAGTCGAGCACCAGTTTGCCAGCGGGCGTAATGGGACGCCCTTCAGCGGCGGGCTCTTTCTGGCACCAGGCGCTCCCGCAAAGGGACAAACAAATCAAAAGAAGAACACTGGCCGCTGCTTGCGATTTCATAGGTCTGCTACCTCGTTCCCTGAAGATCTTCCATTTCTGCCGTTCGATGCCGCTCTAAATTTACATTCAAAAGAGGCTGAGGAAAAATTGTTTCGCAAACTTTACAAATCACGGTGCCTGCTGAGATGCCGCTTGGCAACGCATTTGACGCGAAACGCTTCTACTTCTACGATGAATACGGCGCCGCCCTCAACCACAATCGAGTCATAAATGAAAACCAGAACCCTGGCAATCCCTGTACTCTTGCTCTTGCCGCTGGCCGCAAGTGCTCAGACGGCCGAAGAAGTGGTTAAGAAAGCACTCGACGCGCGCGGAGGAGCCGCGAAGATCAAGGCCGTGCAATCGGAGCGCGTCACCGGCCGCATCACATTCGGGCCGGGCCAGGAAGGCACTTTTGTTGTGGAACTCAAGCGCCCTTACAAGATGCATGCGGAAATCACCGTCGAAGGCCATAAAATCATTCGCGTCTACGATGGCAAATCCGCCGGCTGGATGATCAATCCGTTTGACGAAAACAAGGGCGTCCAGCCGATGTCCGGGGAAGACCTGAAAAACATTACCGATGAATCCGACTTTGACGGTCCGCTGGTGGACTACCAAGCCAAGGGCAACCAGATTGAGCTCGTCGGCAAGGAGACCCTCGACGACAAGCCCGTCTATCGCTTGAAGCTGACCAACAAGAACGGCGACGTGCGCTTCTACCTCTTTGATGCTTCCACGTTTTTCCTGCGGAAGTGGGAAGGCACCCACAAAGCTGGTGACAAGGAGATGCCCTGGGAGTCTTTCTTTTCGGAGTTCCACGAGGTCAACGGCTTGAAATACGCCTTTCGAATCGACCAGGGCAGTCCCGGCACGGACTTCAAGCAAACTCTGATCGCAGAAAAGATCGAGATCGATCCCCCGCTTGACGATTCTCGCTTCGTCCAGCCACAGGGCTCCGCGCCATCCGCCGATCCGGCTTCATCTGCAACCCCACCTCCTCCATCCGCTGCGATTTCGGATTAGCGGCTCGCCTTGTTCGTGCCAAGGCTTAATGGATGGGCCAATCTGGGCCAAATGTTGTTGCGCCTGAGCGGTGAGTCGCATACGATACATTTGAGACCATGGAACTGGCGCTCAATCTCGTTTGGGCATGCGTGGCAATCGTCGGAATCGGATTGCTCTGCAGAAGCCTGTCCGGGACTGAGACTTGCCCCGAACGGCCTTCTGGAAACTGGCAGAAGATCGTGGCGATGGGATGCGCCCTGGTCATTTTGTTTTTTGTCATTTCCATGACGGATGACCTGCACGACCAGGAAATCGCGATCGAGGACAACAAGTTTTCGCGGATCGTACCGGTGACGGGGATTTCCGCACCTTCGCTTCCTGGCCACGCGATTTTCGCGGTTTTCCTTGTAGATTCCGATCTCGCTAGTTTTGCCCCCACTTTGCCGTCCGCGCGAAGGCCAGTCGACGGTCCGAAAGTCATTTCCGCAGCCGCTATCGTTAGCGATCGCCTCCACGGGCGCGCACCACCTGCCTCGCTCGCCTGAAGCAGCACGTCTTCCCATCCATAGACGTTGTTCCAGGAGAAGGTCAATGAAATCAGGTGTCCTTGTCTTTGAATTTTTCTCTTTTCGCGCAGCCCTCGCCAGCGGGCCTCACCTTATTTTGGAGTGTGAGCAATCATGAAGAAACATCTCTTGAAATACTTTGCGGTGTTTACGATGTTCCCTTGCTGCGCGCTGGCGCAAACGCCAGCGCCTGTTCCAACACCTTTGACCTGGGAGCAAGTCCGCCAACGGTTCGAGCAGAGCAATCCGACCTTGCGAGCGGGACAAATTGGGATCGACGAGTCGAAGGCGCAAGAGATCACGGCGTTTCTTCGTCCGAATCCGGGGCTTACGCTGGCGACGGATGGGACGCAAATCTCCCGCTACAAAGGAGTCTGGCAGCCGTTCACCGGTACTCAGTTTTCATCCAACTTCAGCTATCTGCACGAACGGCGGCATAAGCGCGAATTGCGGCTAGAAAGCGCACAGAAAGGGACAGGAATCGCCGTCTCCGGCCAGGCGGATCTGGATAGAACTCTGTTGTTCACGTTGCGGGTGGCCTTCGTGCAGACGCTTCAGGAAAAAGCCATTCTTGAACTGGCGAAGGAAAACTTGTCGTATTACGACCATGTGCTGGACGTAAATCGCGAGCGCTATAAAGCCGGCGCGATTGCCCGGGTGGACTTGGACCGGCTGGAGCTTCAACGGGTACAGTATGAATCCGACCTGCAAACCGCGGAAGAAAGTCTGGAAACCGCGAAAATCCAGCTTCTCATGCTGCTAAACGACCGGACGCCGGTGGACCAATTCGACGTCACTGGCCCCTTCGACTTTTCAAGGGAGATCGCGCCTCTTGACAGTGTGCGCCAGCAGGCCCTGGATGCCCGCCCGGATTTGCGGGCGGCGCTGCAATCCATCGAAAAGGCCAAGACCGATCACCGGTTAGCGGTCGCGAACGGTTCGACTGATCCAACCTTCAGCGGGTGGTATACGTACAATCCCTCGTTCAACAATCCGTTTGCGCACCAAACAGTGGGCGCCAGCGTCAGCATTCCGCTGCGCATTTTCGACCGCAACCAAGGCGAAAAACTGCGGACGCAGTTGGACATCGACCGCAGCGCAAAATTGGCGGAAGCGACCCGGGCACAAGTGTTCAGCGATGTGGATTCCGCATACGCCTCGGTGACGAGCACGGTTACACTCCTGCAGCCATATAAAGACCGGTATTTGGAGATGGCCTCCAGAGTGCGGGACACCATTGCATTTTCCTACGAACACGGGGCCGCCTCGCTCCTCGATTTTCTAAACGCGGAGGCCGAATACCGGACCGTAAAAGTTAACTACTTGAATCTGGTTGCTTCCTATTTGGGCGCGGCAAACCAATTGAACCTGGCAGCAGGGCGTGAGGTCATCCAATGAGACTCGCGCGCTTCAAAACGATGGCCCAATTTTTCTTTTTGGGATTGGTTCTTGCAGGCTGTGGCCAGAGCAAAGGCGATCCAAAGGCCGAAGCACTCCTCCGGTGAAGGTCGAAAGCGAACAAGATTTCAGTGTCTTTCAGGTGGACCATCCCGAACAGTTTCCGCTGGCCACGGCGGCTGCGCATGATTCCACTTCACAGTTGACGGTAACCGGGACGGTCAGTCCGGACATTTCCCGAAGCGTACCAGTCATTTCGATTGCCACCGGCCGCGTGGTGGAGGTTCACGCGCGCCTCGGCGACACGGTGAAAAAAGGCCAACTCCTGCTACGAGTGCAGAGCGCGGACATGTCCGCTGCGTTTTCCGATTATCGAAAGGCGCTCGCGGACGTAAAACTCGCTCGAATCCAATTCGAACGCGCCAAGCTCCTCTTCGACAAAGGAGCCATCTCTCTGAATGATTTCCAGACAGCGGAGGATGTCGAGAACAAGGCTCAGGTGGACGTGGAGAACACCACAGAACGGATTCGCGTCCTCGGCGGCAGCGTAGACCATCCAGCGGCGATTCTCGATATTCGCGCTCCGGTCTCCGGCGTGATCACCGACCAGCAGGTGACCAACGCCGCAGGCGTGGCGGGCCTTGGCGCCCCCAATCCGTTCACGATCTCCGACCTGAGCTACGTGTGGATTCTATGCGATGTCTATGAAAATGACCTGGCTAACGTGCACGTCGGCGAATCGGCCGAGATTCGACTGAATGCCTATCCCGACAAGGTTTTCACCGGACGCATCAGCAACCTCCTTCCCGTGCTTGATCCCACTCTGCGTACGGCCAAGGTGCGCATCGAGGTGCGCAATCCGGGTCTGATGCGCGTGGGGATGTTTGTCACGGCGACATTTCACGGGCAGAAAAAAGAGACGCATGCCCTGGTTCCCGCAACTGCCATCTTGCATTTGCACGACCGCAATTGGGTCTATGTGACGGCAGGCGACAAAAGGTTCCGGCGCGTGGAAGTGGTAGACGGGCAGATGCTCCCGGGAAACATGCAGGAAGTGATCTCTGGCATCAAACCCGGCGAGCAAGTCGTTCAGAACGCCCTGGTGTTCCAGAATACGGTGGAGCAGTAGATGCTTCGCAAACTCGTAGATTTTTCCCTGGAGAACCGACTTCTAGTCATTGGAGCGGCATTGCTGTTGCTCGCCTGGGGCACGGTTTCGTTCCACCAGCTTCCAGTGGAAGCATACCCCGACGTTGCCAACAATTACGTGGAGATCATCACGCAGTGGCCGGGAATTTCCGCCGAACAGATCGAACAGCAGGTCACTATTCCTCTCGAAGTCGTCATGAACGGCATCCCCCATGTGGTTCATTTGCGTTCGTTTTCTCTCTTCGGCCTCTCGGACCTAAAGCTGATTTTCGATGACGAAGAAGAGAACGCTTGGAACCGGGAGAGAGTACTGGAGCGGCTCTCGCAGGTTACGCTGCCGCCGGGCGTCGTGCCACAGATGGGCACAGACTGGAGCCCGGTCGGGCAAATCTACTTCTTCACGCTGAAAAGTACCAATCCGAACTACGACGTAATGGAGTTGAAGTCCATCGAGGATTGGGTGATCGAGAAGAATTTCAAGGCCGTCCCTAATGTCGTTGATGTTGCCAGCTTCGGCGGACCGACGCGGGAATATCAGGTTCGCGTTGACCCGAATAAACTTATCGCCTACGGTCTCAGCCTCGCCCAAGTGGAGCAGCAACTTACAAACAACAACGCCAATGCGGGCGGCAGTTTCATCGAGGCCGGTTTACAGCAAATCAATATCCGGGAAGTGGGCCTGGTCCGGAACGTCCAGGACATCGCGAACACGGTCATCATGACCAAAAGCGGAACGCCCCTGCGGGTGAAAGATATCGCGGCCGTTGCGCAAGGGCCGAAGATTCGGCTCGGCCAGTTCGCCCGCGCCATTCATCGCGAAGACGGCAAGATCATCGATAATGGCGATGTATGCTCGGGCATCGTGCTCTTGCGCAAGGGCGCAAACGCCGACGAGGTACTCGCGGGAATCCACGCCAAGGTCAAGGAATTGAATGAACAAATCCTCCCCCCAGGCGTGAAGGTAGTTCCGTTCATTGACCGCAGCGACCTGGTGCACTTCACGACCCATACAGTGCTGCACAATCTCACGGAAGGCATCATTCTCGTCGTGGTCGTCCTTTTCCTGTTCCTTGGAAATGTGCGCGGAGCCTTGATTGTCGCCTTAACTGTCCCGTTTGCGCTGTTGTTTGCGGCAACCTGTCTAAAACTGAAGGGTATTCCCGCAAATTTGCTTTCTCTTGGCGCTTTGGATTTCGGAATGGTCGTGGATGGCGCGGTCGTTATGGTGGAGAACATCGTCCGCCACATGAGCCACGGCGGCAATACCTACAAGACGCCGATGGAACGCATCCGGGAAGCGGCCCACGAGGTGCAGCGCCCTGTTTTCTATGCCATCGGGATCATCATCACCGCATACCTGCCAATCTTTACTCTGCAACGTGTCGAGGGACGGCTGTT
>WNFJ01130728.1_pt1 | contig 14225 bp, 15 predicted proteins | sample 5400461 | NCBI WGS metagenome assembly WNFJ01 (sample SAMN13153349, study PRJNA577476) | soil metagenome | isolation source: 115 cm saprolite on Douglas fir-dominated hillslope | place: USA:California | collected 2013-09-17 | reverse complement strand
GGAGGCAGGCTTCATCACCGGCGTCGTCCTTAACGTCGATGGGGGGCGGATCGCCTGCGCTTAAACGACGCCGTGAGCCGCGGTAGCGCCACACGACCGCCGCAGCCGCAATCTAACAACCCCAAAATAACTGCAGAGAAATCCGGCGATAGGGCAAGCCGGCTTACGTGACCAAACTTTCTCTTGCCACACTTCACAGTGCGTAAAAGGGGTCCGAACTTATGAAAGTCCTCTACACGGCCACCGCGATCGCCACCGGAGAGGGCCGCAACGGCCACGTCCAGTCCGTCGACGGCCATCTCGACACGGCGGTCCGCATGCCCAAGGAACTAGGAGGGGAAGGCGGCGCGACCAACCCCGAGCAGTTGTTCGCGGCCGGATACGCAGCGTGCTTCCACGAAGCGCTCAGGTACGCCGCCGCGCAGGCCAAGGCAGACACCACGGGCTCGCAGGTAGCGGCAGACGTGTCCATCGGGCGCTTGCCGGGCGGCGGTTTCGGGCTCAGCGTCCGACTCCACGTACACCTTCCCGCCCTCGGCCAAGAGACCGCACTGCGTACACCGTCGAGGGCGTCACCTCGACCCGGCGGCGATCGGCACCGGGCCTAGCTTCTGCTCCACCGCAGGTGCACGATGCGCCGCACTACCGGCTGCGCGGTTCGGATGGGACTGCGGTGCGGGCGACTGGACCGGCCGGTCATCGCGGCCTCACCAGGTTAGGCAGAACGAGTGGCCCGGCGGTGCGCGGCTGGCCAGGACACCTGGAACCGTTCCGCCGCGCGGGCCACTGCCCAACCGTCGCCGACGACGGGCCGGGCCAGGCGCGACCGCGCCCGCGGAGTCAACGCTGCGTTAGCGTGAGACACGAAGACCTCCGGTAGTGCGATGGGTTCCGTCGAACAGCACCACACCCGAGGTCTTCCCACATCGAGTCAATCAGGCCGTGCCATCACACAACCCACGTTCCCGAGTACGCCCAGGGCCTACTACGAAAAGTCCTGTCTGACTACGAAAAGTCCTGTCTGACAGGCGCCAGTACCGCCCGGTAGGTGTCGCGCTGCGGACCGAGCAGATGTTCGAGCAAGAAGGCTCGCTTCAGGTACAAATGCGCATCTTGTTCCCAAGTGAAGCCCATACCGCCGTGGTTCTGGATGTTGTCGGCGACGCTGGCCTTCGCCCCGTTTGTGGCTAGCACATACGCAGCGGCTGCGTGGAACGCTCCGTCTGGAGCCTCGGCGTCCACCAGCAAGGCAGCGAAGAAAACCTCGGCGGCGGTCGAGTACGCCGCAACGGCCATGTCAGCGCACCGGTGTTTCACCGCTTGGAAACTGCCGATCGGCTTGTCGAACTGAACGCGAGACTTGGCGTATGACGCCGACATATCGCGGACCGCCTCGATGATGCCGAGGAGCTCCGCAGCGGCCAACACCCGGGCCCGAGTGATGAGGTTTACGTCGCCAAGGCGAACGATCAAGTCGCCCTTAGTCGCATGTGCCAGACGAGTGGTCGGATCAACGCCCATCACGGGCTGGACCGACAAGACTTCGAAGAGTCCTCCGCCGGCTTCGTCGAGTTCGAGCAGCAGATCGCCGGGGCGCACATCGATGGCAAGGTCGCCTACCCGCATCCCGACCCGCCGCGCGCCGGCTGCAATCGCAGCGGCGAGCTCTGGGTGTCCCGATCGGGCCGCGACACGAAGACCTAGAACCGAAGACCGGAACGGACCGGGTGCCAGCCGGCGACCAAGCTCTCGGAAGAGCATCCCCTCCTCCGGCAGACCAAGGCTCAGCCCGCCGTCGTTCTCCGACAAGCTGAGCGCTAGCCATCCCAGTTCGGCACACCGACGCCACGTGCGGTCGTCGATGGCGTCACCGTTGGGATCTGCCGCCAGTTCCCGGGTTCGCCAGATCGGGAGCTGGTCCCGCAGAAACTCGGCTGCGGCGGCGGCGATCGCGGCCTGCTCAGGAGACGGGGCGAGATTCATCATCGTGGAAGTCCCAGCACACGCTCGCCGATGATGTTTTTCTGGATGTCCTTGGTGCCCCCGGCGATGGGAACGCTGAACGCCGTCAGCCACTGACGTGTCCACGGCCGCCATTCCAGGCTCCGGCTTCCTAGGACGTCGACTGCCAGGCGCGCTACCGCTGTCTGGAGCTGTACGTAGAACGTTCGAACGGCTGTCGTCTCGGCCGCCGGCGTCTCACCCTGTCTTGCGTACGAAACTTGGTAGTATGCCATCGAGCGGAGCGCGGCGGCCATCGCTCGCGCCTCGGCCAGACGGTCGGCGAGGGCATCGTCTCTGATCTGGCCGGTACTGCGCGCGTGCTCGATCAGCTCTTCGACGAGGACGATCTGCTGCAACCGCTCGTCCAGGAAAGCAGGCCCCCGCTCAGCCGCAAGCGTCGACAATGCAACCTTCCAGCCATCGTTCACCTTGCCCACGACATTGGCGAGCGGTACGCGGACCTCGTCGTAGAACACCTCGCAGTAGTGCGGGTAACCGTCGAAGCATTGGATCGGCCGGATGTCCACGCCGGGCAGGTTCATGTCCATTATCAGCCAGGTAATACCTTTGTGCTTGGGTGCATCTGGATCAGTACGCACCAGCAGCTCTCCGTAATCACACGACTGGGCGAAGCTGGTCCAGATCTTGGACCCCGTGATGATCAGCTTGTCCCCGTCCACCACAGCCCGCGTCTGCAACGACGCGAGATCGGAGCCGGACCCCGGCTCGGAGAACCCCTGGCACCAGGGGGCCTGGCCGTTGAGCATCTTCGGTAGGTGGAAGGCCTTCTGCTCCTCGCTTCCCCACATCATCAGCGTCGGGCCAGCGTGCGCGAACGCGACGGCGAACACCCCGGGTCCCGGCGCCTTCGCACGGACCAGTTCTTCGTACCAGATGATCTGCTGGATCAACGAGAGCCCACGGCCGCCAAACTGTGGCGGCCAGTCGATCCCGGCCCAGCCGCCGTTGAACTGTCGGCGCTGCCATTCGGCGTCGTACTCCCGCAATTCGGGGCCCGTGGTCTGCGGGCGTGGCTCCTTCGGGACATTCTCCTCAAGCCAGGTGCGTGCCTCCTCCCGGAACTCATCCAACTGATGGCTGATTACCAGCTCCACGGGTACCTCCTTGCAATGGTCCTCAGTGCCTAAGCAGGGAACCGCGCTGGTGCCGATCCCTGGGCAGCCCGTGTAGCAACCAGAGAACTGTCATGATGATGATAATACAATATCACGTTATCGCTCAAGTGCGTATAGACCTGTCCCTTGCCCCTTACCACCGCGGGGGCGCTGCGGCCGGCGATCCGGTCTGGTCAACTCAGCAACACCGCCATGGAAGTCAGCTACCTGGGTCTCGTGCACGATCGCGGCGCCCAGGCCCGTGCCTTTGCCGGCCGTAGCGTATGACCTGCCTCGTCTTCGAAGCAGATCCACGCCCCACGCTCGGCCGCTACCTTCTGGAACCGGACCGCCTCACGTCGGGCCCGCCCTTCGGCGTCAGCCCGCCACCATCGGGATAGTGCGCCGAACCACCTACAGCATCTACCGGCCGCCGCACCCGCGACACGCCGCAACTAATCTTGAAGATTTTACCTCTGTAGCCATCACCGCCAGGGTGCCGGCCATCGTGTCGGCCGTGGGAGCCAGTGCTTTCTCCTCGATGGTGACGAGTTGCGTCGGGGGCAGGCCTGGCTGTGACAGGACGGGGCTGGCGCTCGTCCGTATCGTTGGCGAGGTGGCATACTTGACTATCGAGTATCGGCGAGAAGACCTTAAGCGGACGGTGCTGGGGCAGGAGCGGCAATCGATGAGGGAATACGTCAAGCGAGAGAGCTCTACGCGTAGGCAACTCCTGCGCGCGGCCCGCGAGCAGTTTGCGGTGAACGGGTTTGCGGGGGCCCGGCTGACCGACATAGCGGCTGCGGCGGGCATGACCACGGGCGCCTACTACCGCCACTTAGCCACCAAGGACGACATCGTCGACGTCCTGTTCGAGGAGTTCGCCGACGAGCTCAGCGCGGCCCTTGCCGATGTTGCCGACCTCGAGGACTTCTGCCGGACCTGGCTGCGTGTCTACGAGGCCCACTGCGGAACAGTCCGCGCCGCGGACGACGTAACGCCCCAGGACGGGACGTACTGGGCGCATCGGCGCCGGCTGCGCAAGCTGTGGGCATCCTCGGCGCTGCTGCACCTGCAGCTGGCCCGTGACGCCACGCACCGGCGGGTGCTGGCGCTGGTGCTCGTGGACACCCTGGACTACTACTTCCTGACCCGCACCCGGGGCTGGGCGGCCGGCACGGCGGACGATGCCGCGGCGAACCTGGCGCAGCTGTTCACCGACGGCCTGTACGGGGACGACATCCGCCGCCGCGCCGGGCAGGGCCCGCCGGGCGGCCCGCGGGGGGCAGCGCCGGAACCAGCCCGGGAAGGCGCGGCCGACGCTGGCATCGCGCCGCTGATCTGCTGGGAAGTCGCTGCGGGGCGGACCGAGCCCACCTCGCGGCGCGGCCGGTCCCAGCGGGATGCGGTGCTCCGCTCCGGCCGCCGCGTGTTCATGGCGGCGGGTTACGAGAACGCGACCATCCCTCAGATCGCGGCGGATGCGGGCGTGTCCCCGGGCACGGTGTACCGCTATTTCGAGGATAAGCGGGACCTGTTCATGTGCCTGCTGTCGGGTGCCGAGCGCTCGCTGTTCGAAAAGAGCATGTGGCCGCTGGGGCCCGACGGCCGGCTGCAGGTCCGGCAGGCGATGCGCACCTACCTGGCCACGCGCGATCAGCAGCGGGCGGTCTACCGCGTCTGGCGCGAGCTGCTCGACACCGACGAGGAGCTGGAGAAACTTTGGATTGCCTCCCGGCAGAACTTCCAGACCGCGCTCGCCCGCGTCGTCCGCAAGTCGCAGAACGACGGCCTCATCGCGGCGAAGTTCAACGATCGCATCGTGTCCGAACTGCTCGTCGCCTTGTGCGATGGCCCCGCCCACGCGTGGTACGACCTGGGATGGAGGGAAGACGACGGCCTATCGCGTGATGACCTGGCCGACATCATGGCAGCGCGCACCGGCGACGAGTAGCGTTCCAGAAACTGCGCGCCCACACCTTCCTTATCCCTAGCCGCGGCGGCGGCGATCATCGACCACCGCCGGTCGGCCGCGGCGGCTCAGTCGCGCGTGAGTTCCTGACGTATCAGTGCGCCGAGAAGGTCGAGGCCGTGCCGCGCCTCGGGCAGCTCGCCGCTCATCCAGAGGAATCCGTGAATCGTCTTGCGGGCGCACCAGCTGACGACCGGCACCCCGGTGGCCCACAGTCGCGCCCCGAACTCCTCCCCTCCGCCCGCAACGGATCGAACTCGGCGGTGACGAGGATCGTCCGCGGTAGCCGATCGAGGTGCGGATAGGCGCTCGGCGTGAACTGCCAGCTCGTGACCGCCCGGTCACCGGCGTACGTCTGCCAGAACCAGCGCATGTCATCCGTGCGCAGCACGAGCGACATGTCGCCGTAGCAGCGATGGGTCTCGCTCTCGGCACGTGGGTCCAGTGCGGGATACAGCATCACCTGCATACCGACCGGCGAGTTACCCCGTTCGGCGTAATTCGCCGCGGTGGCCGCCACGAGGGTCGCCCCAGCGCTGTCGCAGACGAGCACCACCCGAGCGGCATCGACCCCGAGCGCCGGAGCGGCAGCAACGAGCCAGTCGACCGCGTCCACGCAGTCGTCGAACGCCGCGGGATAGCGATGTTCCGACGCCACCCGGTAGCCGATCGACGCGACCGCCGCGCCGGATCGGTTGGCCAGCGCCCGGCAGAATCCGTCGGCCGCATCGATGTCGCCACCGACCCAGCCGCCCCCGTGCAGGTACACGATGAGCGGCGCGCGCAGGAGCTGGTCGTGAGGGCTGTCACGGCGACGGCTCCGGTGATCCGGCGCTTTCCCGTCGCCGTAGTCACAATGAGGGCCGCCGGGACGGGGAAGCAACGCCGACGCGTCAGCGTTGGCGTCCGCTCAGGATCACCGCGCTGTGACACGACAGCGGACCGCCGACCGCGTGCGCGAGACCAATGTCGCAATTTACCTGTAGCCCAAGAGCCTCGCCTCGCAACTGGCGGACAAGCTCCATTATTCCATCCATGACGCACGAGCCCCCGCTCTGACCGAACGACAGCATCCCGCCGTTGGTGTTATACGGCAACGAGCCGCCCGGCAATGTGTGTCCGTCGGCGATGAAGTCAGCCGCCTCACCCTTGCCACAGAACCCGAGATCCTCAAGCATCATCATGGACACATGCGCATAGCCTGAACTCGACTGGACAATCTGCATGTCCGCTGCGCTGACGCCGACCATCTCATACGCGTCTCGGACGCATGACATCGCGCCCGTACGCGTCAACGTCGGCTGCTCGCCCAACAGCGGGTGCGAACCTCTCAAGGAAAGCCGGTCGATGAGGTACTCGGAACCTGAGGCCTCACCAACCCCCAGGATATATATCGGGGTGGAGTCGAGATCCTCCGCGCGTTCCGCCGAAGTCACCAGGAAGGCCCCCGCAGTCCCGGCGCGACGCGAAGGCGAGCACATCCACTCCCGCAGCGGGGACGCGATCTCTCGCGAGCCCACAACGTCTTCGACCGTGATCGGGCCTTTCGAATAATTCTCGGCTTCGGGATGATGCCGACCCCATTCCTGGTGCGCGACGCATGCTGCCGCCAGGTCTTCCAACGAGACACCGTACTCGTGCATATAACGGCGACACACCATCGCATAAAGTGCCGTCATCGACGGTCCGTACGGCAACTCAAACTCGGGTTGCGCGTCGAGCAATGAGACAACTCGCGGCAGATCGGCGTAGGCCATGCCTCCGTCGCTCTGGACGCATATTACATAGTCGGCGGCGCCGCTCGTGACAGCCAGGAGTGCATGCTTCAACATGGCGTTCACGCCAGCGCTGTGCAGCGTCACTTGCGTGCTGAATTGCGGTGTCAATTTCAATTCAGAGGCAAAATTCATATTCCATTGCGCACGGTAGTCGCCGAACGGTTCACGTCCCGTGAGAAGACCATCAATGTCGTTGCGCGGAACACCGGCATCTTTCATGCAGCGAAGTGCGGCGGTAACCGCCAAATTCATTGGCGAGAGGGGCTCGTGCGGCGAACTATAGGCGTCCCCGTACCCCACAATCGCCGCTTGACCGGAAAGATGTGCCATCGAAGCCATCGGAATTCCTATCTTCTACCTCCGGCACGTCGCGCCGAACGGAACGCAGCAACTCGAGTCTGCACGGCGGCCACAGCCACGCATTTTGCACGAAAGGTGTTCAACCGCGACGCACACCAGACTTGCTATTTTAGAAGGCCGCAAAACATGACCGATCCTCAGCCGGCCGGCACAAAGTTCAGGAGCGGAATGCCATTCCTACCTTCTACTGCGAGCGCGCGAACGGCCATGCCGACATCAACACGTTTCTCGCCAGGAACAATTTCGCCGAACAGATAAAAGCCTTCAGCCATCTCTACGATGCCAAGTATATAGGGCACACGATCCCGATCGGCCTCTGTCGGTGGCTGAATGAGCTCGGAATACGTGTACACGGTCCCCGACCCAGATGACGTCCGCCACTCCAGGGCATCCTCGGTCATGCAGTACGGACAGAACGTCCGCGGATAGAACACCGCCTGGCCACAAGCACGGCAGTGCTGAAACTTCACCACACCCTGCTCAAGGCCCTGCCAATATGGTTCCGCTTCTTGGCTCCGCGACGTACCAACGCTCACCGGAATATTCTCAGACACTTTCTTCACCCCCGGGAACTCAAAATCGTCACGCTACTCGATGCGGGCGACAGTGCCTGCGCAAGGCCGATATCGCAGTTCACCTGCAGCCCGAGAGCCTCGCCTCGCAGCTGGCGGACAAGCTCGATCTCTCCGTCCATGATGCATGATACGCCGCCCTGACCGAACGAGAGCATCCCGCCGTTGGTGTTGTACGCCAACGAGCCACCCGGCGATGTGTGTCCGTCGGCGATGAAGCCAGCCGCCTCACCCTTGCCACAGAACCCGAGATCCTCGAGCATGATCATCGACTGATGGGCAAAGTTCGAATTCGTCTGCGCGATCTGCATGTCCGCGGCGCTGACGCCAGCCATCTCATACGCTTGGCGGGCAGCCGCCATCGCGGGAGTAGTCGTCAACGTCGGCTGCTGCCCGAGCAGCGGATGCACACCTCTGAACGACATCTTGTCCATGTACGAATCTGAGATCACATATTCGCTCGATCCCAAAATGTATATCGGAGTGCAATCGAGGTCCGCCGCCCGTTCCGCCGTAGTCACCAGGAAGGCTCCGGCGGTCCCTGCGCGACGCCACATCGAGCACATCCACAGCGTCAACGGCGAGGCGATCTCCCGCGAGCTCAGTACGTCGTCGACGGTGATCGGTCCCTTTGAGTACTTCTCGGCTTCGGGATGACGCCGCCCCCATTCCTGGTGCACGACGGATGCGGTCGCCACGTCCTCCACCGTTACACCATAATCATGCATGTAACGGCGGCACACCATCGCGTAGAGTGCCGGCATCCAGGCACCGTACGGCAGCTCGAATTGCGTATCCAATTCCAGAACCGACGACATGTCGGCCATGTCAACGAACGCCATGCCACCGTCGGTCACGACACATAGCACATAATCAGCCGCGCCCGACGTCACCGCAATCATGGCGTGCTTTAGCATCGAATTGGCGCCCACCGCGTGAATCATCACCTGAGTGCTGTACCTAGGCGCGATTTGCATATGACTGGCGAAGACATTGTTCCACTGCGGACGATAGTCCCCGAACGGTTCACGTGTCGTCAGGATGCCGTCGATGTCGTCGCGTGACACGCCCGCGTCCTTCATGCAGCGGACCGCAGCATCGACTGCCAGCGTCATTGGTGATACCGGATTGTCCCGCGGACTGTAGGCATCACCATATCCGGCTATTACCGCCTTGCCCGAGAGATGCTTCAAGCTACTCATTGGACACCATCTCTGCGCCGGCCGTCTGCACCCAATATGTCTCCCGTGCCGTGCCGCTTATGCTCCGTATCATCTGCCACTCCGGAAACATTCTCCTAAGCTGATCTTCCGAGGCGGGGGCCCGGGTCGAAGGTGACCTTGAGGGAGATCGGCCCTCGCCCGCGTGGGTAGCTGTAGGGGATTTCCGAGTCGGGGTCGGCGAGGCGCAGGTTGCGGAGCCGGTTGACGATTGGAGGGCGTAGTGCGAGCCGACGCAGCGGTGTATCCCCATGCCGAATGCGAGGTGTTTGGCGTGGGGCCGGTCGAAGTTGAGGTGCTCGGGGTCGTCGAATTCGGCGGGGTCGCGGTTGGCGGCGCCGTAGAAGAGGGCGACGCGGGAGTCGGCGGGGATGAGGTGGCCGTCGACCTCGACGTCGCGGGTGGCGACCCGGGTGAGCATGACGGGTGGGTCGATGCGGAGGAATTCGTGGATGGCGCGGGGGATGCGGGCGGGGTCTTCGCGCAACCAGTCGGCGATCTCGGGTTGCTGGCATAGCCGCAGGACGATGTTGCCGGTGGCGTTCTGGATGGTGTCCAGGCCGCCGATGGTGAGCAGCATGAGAATGGGGACGAGCTCGTCGACGGTACGCTGCCGGCCGCCGATTTGGGCGTGGAGCACGGCGTCGAGGACGTCGCCGCGGCGTTGGCCGCTGTCGCGGCGCTCGGTGAGCAGGCCCTTGAGCCAGGCGACCAGGTTGTCGTGCGCCTCGGCCGAGGCCGGCCCGATCCGCTGGATGGTGTCGATGAGCCAGTCGTGGACCTCGTGCAGGTCCTGGTCGGTGATCCCGAACCCGACGCGGAAGAAGATGGTTCCGGGCAGGACGTGGGCGAACCTGGCGGATATGTCGACCTCGCCGTCCTCGATGAACTCGTCGATGAACTGTGTGGTGACTTCGCGCATGACTGGTGCCAGCTCGGCGACTTTGGCGGGCGTGAACAGCGGGTTGAACAGTCGGCGCCATTCCCGGTGCAGGGGCGGGTCCTGCTCGATGAGGTCCATCAGTTCCATGTCGGGGTGGCGCGGGAAGACCTGCCCGCGGCTGGAAGTGAAGGTCTGCCAGTCCTGCGCGGCCGGGGCCACGTCGGCGTAGCGGGTCAGCAGCCAGAATCCGCCGAGGGCGTCGGAGTGGGCGACCGGGCATGTGCCGCGGATGTGGTTGATGGCCGGCCAGAAGTCCCGCACGGTGTCGGGGTCGGTCGGGTCGAAGTGCTCGAGGTGGTGGTCCAGCGACTCGGTCATCGGCTGTCCTCCTCGGTCGCCCGCAGACTGGTCGCGCCTTCCGGGCAGTTGCCGCGCACCGCGCGGGCGTCCTCGACGCGGTGCGCCGGCCCCGGCCGGCCGGGCGGCACAGCGCGTCCTTCGCCGTCGGGCATCATCAGCTCCGGAGCGAGCCAGTTGCACCGTGCGTGCCCAGTGCACCGGTCCGTGTCTACGGCGATACTCATCTCAAGGCGCTCCTATCGCGCTGTGTCCGGCGCCAACCGCAGGGGCGCCGGAAGGCCGGCCCCGACCAAGCCGACTCAACGAGTCTGACAGATTTGATGATTCGGTGTCAAGATCGAAGCCACCCAGGACGCCCACCCCCAACCATATCAGCAGCCCACCGGCCACCCAACCCACCAGAGCATCCCTCACCCACCGATCACCAATCAGAGAATCCGATATCGAGATTTCACCAACCGAGGAGTACGCTCCCACCACCAGCAACCCGATCCAGGCCACGGCCACCGCCTTTCGTCTTCAAGTTCTGTGGCGAGAACTCGTGATCTCCGCGACCAGGCGCGCGAACCCCGGCCGTTCGGCCGCATTCGCCGCCGCCCGCGACGGCGCAGGCGGAGCAGACCCGGCGCGCGGCTTGGGCCTGGCCGGCCTCGCCGACCGCGTGGCAGCCGCCGGCGGGACACTGACTGTGCACAGCCGCATCGGTCAGGGCACCTGCCTGACCGCCGAACTCCCGGCCGACGCCACCCTGCACCAGACATTGCCCCAGCGTCCGGCCGTCCCGGACCGGGCGACAGCCGATGACGGCCCGTATGCGGGCCGCGGTGGAATGCCATGATCTGCTGCAGACCTGGGCCTTCGGTATGTGGAGACCCGCTTGGGTCAGCGGGCCATCAAGCCGCCCGGAACCAGCGCGCCGGAGCCCCTGGGGGAGGGGCCGGTCAGGGGATGAGCAGGAGCTTGCCGACGGTGTCCTGGGATTCGAGGTCGCGGTGCGCGGAGGCGGCGTCTTCGAGGGGGTAGGTGCGGTCGATCAGGACGTCCAGGGTGCCGTCCTTGATCCACCCCATCACCTGCTGCGCGCGCTGGCGCCACTGCCCGGCCGTCAGCTCCGGGCCATTGGCCCGGACGTGCACCAGGTGCACCCCGTGCGGCTGGTCCCCCAGCGAGATGGGCGGAATCGGCCCGCCCGCGTAGCCGTAGGTGGCGAAGATGCCGCCGACGCGCAGGACCGAGACGCTCACGTCGAACAGGGTCTTCCCGGTTCCGTCGAAGACGATGTCCACGCCGTTGCCGCCGGCCAGTTCCCGGATCGCCGCGCCCAGGTCCTCGGTCTCGTCGCGCACCAGCACCTGCCAGGCCCCGGCCTCGCGGGCCGCGGCCGCCTTGTGCGCCCGGGACACCGTGGCGATCACCCGGCCACCGCGGTGGGCGGCCAGCTGGGTGAGCATGCGGCCGACGCCGCTGCCGGCGGAGTGCACGACCACCACCGCATCCTTGGGAACGGGGACGCCCACATGGGACAGGTACTGTGCCGTCAGCCCCTGCATCAGCCCGCCGGCGGCCGCTTCGAAGCTCACTCCCTCGGGGACCGGCACAAGGACATCGTTCGGTACCGCCACCATGTCCGCATAGCTGCCCAGAACGCCAATCCAGGCGACCCGGTCGCCCGCCTTCGCGATGGCCTGATCACCGGCCGCCGTCACGACACCCGCCCCGTCGACCCCAAAGCTGAGCGGCGGGGCCTGCCCGAAGGGACCTGCGTGCATACCGCGGCGGATGTAGGTATCCATGAGGTTCAGACCGGCGGCCTTGACCTCGACGAGCACCTCGCCGGGCTCCGGCCGGGGAACCGGCCGTTCCTCGACATGCAGCACGTCAGGAGACCCGTATTGCGACGCTGTGACGACCCGCATGCTCTCTCTTCCGGTTCGTTGGGGTGACTGTCATGGGAGGTGCACCATTCCCTCTTGTCAACCGTAGCCCATACTGTCGTCCAATGACAAGTTAAGCTGTAACAGACATTATCGTCAGCATCTGCTATGGTCATGAGTCATGGCAGGCGCGCAGGATTCACGGGGCGGTCTGCGCGAGGTGACTCGCCGGGCAGCCCGAGCCGAGATCGCCCGCAAGGCGACGGACCTGTTCCTTGAACAGGGATTCGACGAGACCACGATCGAGCAGATCGCGGCTGCCGTGGGCACGTCAGGGCGGAACGTATCCCGCTACTTCCCCACCAAGGAAGACATGGTCCTGGGGGGCATGCTGGAGCAGGGCTATGGCGTCGCCGGCGCTCTCGCGGCCAGGCCGGCCGGCGAGGCCCCATGGCAAGCACTGCGCCGGGCATTCGACGAGTGCCTTGCCGCCATCCGCAGCGACGGCGGCCGGGCACTGGCGCGGGCCACCATGCTGGCCACCACTCCCCCACTGCGGGCCGCGGCGCTCCACAAACGCGACCAGTGGATCGACCTGCTGTACCCGCACGTCCTGCCCCGCGTCGGCGGCCCTGCTGCCAGCAGGGAACTGCGAGCCCGCGCCATCGTCTCAGCCGCCCTCGCCTGCCTGCACGTTGCAGTCGACGCCTGGATCGAGTCCGCGGGGAGGATGGGGCTGGACGTCCTGCTCGACTTGGCCTTCGAGGCCGTGGCGGCTAGCCGGGCAGCTCACCGGCCGGCGCCTGCCGCTTCAGCGAACAAAGCATTGTCACCCGGCGCGACTAGCAAGCGTTAATCACTACCCGGCGGCCCATGGCCGCCGGATTCACTCAAGCAGGGAGTTATGGCATGACAGGAAATATCGTCAGGCCAACGTCCGCACGTATCCGCCCCCTCCCGCCGGCGGACCGCGATCCCGAGGCCAAAGCCCTTATCGACAGCTTCGGTTCCAGCTCCACGGACAACACCTTCAACACGCTGACACGGCATCCCAAGCTCCTGAGCACATGGATGCCCTTCGCCGCCTATCTGGCGGTCAACGGTGAGCTCCCGCCCCGCATCCGCGAGCTCACCATCCTCCGCACCGGCTGGCACTGCCGCTCCGAGTACGAGTTCGGCCAGCACGCCGCCCTGGCCCGGAAGGTGGGAGTTACCGACGAGGAGATCGCCCGGGTGAAGAAGGGTCCCGATGCGGAGGGATGGACCGAGCTGGAGGCCGCGATGCTCCGCGCCGCCGACGAGCTCCATGCCGACGCCTGCATCACCGATGACACCTGGGCGCTGCTCGCCGCACACCTGACCGAGCGCCAGCTCATCGAGGTGCCGGTGCTCGTCGGCCAATACCACCCCGTCGGCTATATGCTCAACAGCCTCGGCGTCGAGCGCGAGCCGGGCCTCGGCGGCTTCGACGACTAAGACGGCCGGACACAGGCCCCTAGCATCTGGAAGTTTACCGATGAAAGCGGACATTAGAGCGGTCCGCCTACAGCGTGCCCCACGACAGTTTCGACGAGGTAGCCATCGCGTCACGGCGGACTGTCTCCGAGGCCGGGACTGAAGTGATGCCACATCTTGCCTGATCTGCGAAACGGTCGCCATGGCCCGTTGAATCCGGGAACCGCACCATATCGACGAATATCTGTCGATCGGCTTTGCGAGGTTCGGAAGCCGAATGGCGTCCAGAATGTGGCATGGGTGGCCCGGGCGGCGGCCGGTTCGGCGCCGGGGCGTTCGTGTTCGCGCTGTTCCCGCTCGGGTACGCGGTCTGGACCGCCGACCGGTTCACCGCCTTGCGCGCGCCCGTCACCGGCCCGCCCGTCACCGGCTGATCACGATGCTGTGAGAGCGGGTTCCGGCGGGGGGTGTTCAGCCGGAGGAGCCGTACTGGATCCGCACGTGCAGCGTCTGCACCCTGGCCTAAGCCGCCATTCCCACGGTCCGTGCCCAGTCGGTGAACGTGGCGGGCGTTGAGCTTCAGGTGGGTTCGCTGTTCTTGCCGTGCGTGCGGGCGGTCAGCTGGCGAGGCA
>WNFJ01220264.1_pt2 | contig 14226 bp, 12 predicted proteins | sample 5400461 | NCBI WGS metagenome assembly WNFJ01 (sample SAMN13153349, study PRJNA577476) | soil metagenome | isolation source: 115 cm saprolite on Douglas fir-dominated hillslope | place: USA:California | collected 2013-09-17 | reverse complement strand
GCGTCCTTTTCGAATCAGTTGATTAATCGTGGGCATTGTAAAAACAAAGCGCCGCCTAAAGGTCGTGCTTCGGGCGACAAAAAATCCGCTCAGGCCGCGCAACAAACCCTCTCACGCGCCTGATGCGGTAAGCCGCGAATATAGAGGGAAAATCACCACTCGCAAAGAATATTTTACACTGCGTTTGTTATTCCGAACGAAGTCGCGGAATCTTCAATTCTGATGCAGAAAAGTTTTGAAGTTTTGGCCATCGATCCGGATTCGAAAGCGAGACGCGCGCGTGTAACAACGGCACATGGGATCATCGATACGCCGGCGTTTATGCCGATCGGAACGCAGGGGTCGGTGAAAGGCGTCAGTCCGCGGGAGCTGCGCGAGTTGGCTGCGCAAGTCATTCTCGGAAACACATATCATTTGTTCGTCCGGCCGGGACTCGACGTGATCAAACATTTTGGCGGTCTGCATGAATTCATGAATTGGGATGGGCCGATCCTGACGGACAGTGGCGGTTACCAGATTTTTTCGCTGGCGAAGCTGCGCAAAATCACCGAGGACGGCGTCGAATTTCAAAACCACATTGACGGAGCGCGAGCGTTCATTTCGCCGGAAATCGCAATGGAAATTCAAGCCGCGCTTGGAAGCGACATCGTGATGGCTCTCGATGAATGCGTTCCGTATCCGTGCGAATACGATTACGCGGCGCAAAGCGCGGAGATGACAACACGTTGGGCCAGAAGGTGCAAAGAATGGAAACAAGAAAACGCCGAACGCCCAACGCCCAACGCCCAAATTCCAAGTGATGTTGCAGCGTCCGCCGTCCTCAGCGGACAATTCAGCGTGCAATCATCCTGCGCTCCCGATGCGCTGAGGACAGCGCACACTACAGCTCGCCAGCTGCTTTTCGGCATCGTGCAGGGCGCGACGTTCGAGGATCTGCGCAAAACAAGCGCGCAGGCAATCGTCGATCTTGATTTCGACGGTTACGCTATTGGCGGAGTCAGCGTCGGCGAGCCAGAACGAGAAATGATGCGAGCGGTCGAATCGGCTGAACCATTTTTGCCCAGGGACAAACCGCGTTACGCGATGGGGCTGGGGACGCCGCCCCAACTACTGGAGATGATCGCGCGCGGGATGGACATGTTCGATTGCGTGCTGCCGACGCGGCTGGCCCGGAATGGAACGGCGTTTACCGCCAGAGGCACACTCAATCTAAAAAATGCGGAGTTCGCGCTGGACAAGCGACCGATGGAAGAAAACTGCAGCTGCGATGTGTGCCGAGAATTTTCGCGAGGTTACATTCGTCATCTAATCAAAGCGGAAGAAATTCTCGGGCTTCGTCTGATTACACTGCACAATTTGCATTTTTATTTGAATTTGATGAGGCAGGCGCGCAGCGAAATTGAAAGAGGAACGTTCGATCAGTTTCGCAGGATGTTCGTCGCGGAATACAAACCGCGAGACACAATGACGGTCGACTGATTCCCTCAAACCATCTTTTATTCTTCGCCGGCTGCGCGTAGCGCGGCACGAAGGTCGGCGACGAAAAGCTTGTATTCGCGTTCGCGCGATTCTTCGTCAGGCTGGCGAAGGAGAGACGATGGATGAACAGTGGCAAGGACCCTCGGCGCAAGTTTAGATGACAATAGTTTGCCGCGCTCGCGCGTGACCCGAAATGATGGACCAAAAATCGTCTGGGCTGCCGTCGCACCCATGGCCACCACCAGCTTTGGCTTAACGACTCGCAACTCCGCTTCCAGCCATGGACGGCAGGCGGCGATTTCGCGCGAATTTGGTTTTTGATGAATCCGGCGTTTCCCGCGAGGTTCCCACTTAAAATGTTTCACCTCGTTCGTGACATAAACCTTGGATCGATCGATTCCTGCTTCTTCGAGCGCTCGATCCATGATTTTGCCAGCCTGTCCAACGAAAGGTTTACCAGCGACATCCTCGTAATCTCCCGGCTGTTCGCCGACCAGCATCATCGTTGCGCCTTTCGGGCCCTCGCCAAAAACCGTCTGCGTCGCGCGCTTGTAAAGGTGACATGCGGTGCAGTGACGCGCCGCTTCGCGTAGTGCGCCTAGACTTGCTGTATCCGGCGGCCTCGCCGGTCGCGCAAATTCCTCTTCATCCGCTCGCATCTTCAACTGAAGAATCGCAAATCATCTAGGTTGTAGCTGCCGGCTTCCTGGTGGCAGAAGCAAGATGCAACTCGAAACCGAACGACTCATCCTGCGCTCTTTCCGCGAAGAAGATGTGGATGTTATGGCGTAGTTGTTCGCCAATCCGGATTTCATGCGCTTCTCATTAGGCGTTTTCACCGAACGCAAGCAGACCATCGCTTTCATTGAGAAAGTCATGGGCTGGGATCGCGCAGGCATCCCGTCGCAGTTTGCCGTGATCCCGCGCGACGCGGACACGATTATCGGTTACTGCGGTTTCTTTTATCATCCGGAGCATGGCATCGAAGACATCGAGATCGGCTATCGACTGCACCCCAATTATTGGAACCGCGGCCTGATCACTGAAGCTGCGCGCGCCCTCCGAGATCACGGGTTTCGCGACTGGAAGCTATCGCGGGTCATCTCCCTGATTCATCCAGAAAACGTCCCCTCACGTCGCGTGGCGGAGAAAAATGGAATGAATATCGAGAAGGAAATTACGTTTCGAGGTTTTCCGACGCTGGTGTATGCGATGGCTCGTGAGGAGTGGCTGGCGGAGCGTGGCGCTCGATGAACTCGCGAGCGAGAGCTCGATAAGCCTGGGCAGCAGCTCCACTTGGAGCGGATTCCAAAATCGATTTCCCAAAGCTCGGCGACTCGCTCAAGCGCACGCTGCGCGGGATCACGGGCTCATAAATACGGTCTCCAAAATGTTGGCGCACCTCCGCCACAACCTGCTCGCTAAGATTTGTTCGAGCGTCGAACATCGTCATGACGATACCGCTAATTTCGAGATGCTTGTTGGCCCCGGAGTCGCGCACTTGCTCGACCAGCCGCACGATTTTTACCAATCCTTCCAGCGCGAAATACTCGCATTGTATCGGCGTCAACAGTTCATCGGCGGCGGCGAGCGCGTTGCTCATCAGGATGCCAAGCGACGGCGGACAATCCAGGAAAACGAAATCAAAAGTTTCGTCGGCATGCAGCGGCTTGAGCGTTTCCGCCAGACGCGTGAGATGATTGGGCATTCGCGCGATTTCGACTTCGGCGCCGGCCAAATCTAGATCGGCCGGTACGATAAACAGGTTGTCGCGGCGCGTGGGAACAATTTTTTCGGTAATGGAAGCCTCGCCGAGTAACGGTTCGTAAAGACTAATTTGCTCGACTCCTTGCAGCCCAAACGAGCTCGTCGCGTTCGCCTGCGGATCAAGATCGACAAGCAAAATGCGATGGCCCACTTCCGCGAGTGCAGCGCCAAGGTTCACAGCCGTCGTCGTTTTGCCGACGCCGCCTTTTTGATTAGCGATCGCAACGATTTTCATTCAGGGCTGCGCCTTCTCACGTCTGCGCCATTTGCCAGATGATGTTGTCGCGCGCAGTAAACGAAAACTAAATTTTTCGAATTTCAGATTTGGAATTTCAACAATTTCAACAGTAGCCTTTAAGCGTCACAGCCTGTGAAAGCTTCTCCACCATCGATCGAACCGGCACCGCTCCCGAAAGCCGCTGTGAACGAAGAGCCAGTCCTCTTGCGAAGCCAGGACCCGCGCAGGGTGGTGACGTTAACACTAAACCGGCCGCATGCTTTCAATGCTTTGTCCGAAGCGATGCTCTCGGCATTGCAGCGTGAACTGGACGCGATCGCGCACGACGAATCAGTCCGCGTCGTTGTGCTCGCTGCCGAAGGCAAAGCTTTCTGCGCCGGCCATGACTTGAAGGAAATGCGCGCAGCGCCATCGACGGAATACTACGAAGAGCTCTTTGCGCAATGCGCTGACATGATGCTCGCGATCCAGCGACTGCCGGTGCCTGCAATTGCCCGCGTCCAAGGCATCGCGACCGCGGCAGGTTGTCAGTTGGTGGCGATGTGTGATCTCGCCGTCGCGTCGAGCATAGCAAAATTTGCTGTCAGCGGTGTGAACCTCGGTCTCTTCTGCTCTGCGCCCGGTGTTGCTCTTTCCCGCAACATTTTGCGCAAAGCGGCGTTCGAGATGCTCGTTACCGGCGAATTTATCAGCGCTGATGAGGCGAAGACGCGCGGCTTGATCAATCGCGTAGCCGAACCGGATCAGCTCGATGCTGAGGTCGAAAAGCTGGTGGCTGCGATCGTCGCCAAACCACGCATTGCGGTGGCAATGGGGAAGGAATTTTTTTACAGGCAAGCCGAATCGGGCATCGCAGCGGCGTATGAATCAGCGAGTCAGACCATGGCCTGCAACATGATGAACGAAGCTGCGCTCGAAGGCGTGCAGGCCTTCATCGAAAAGCGTCCGCCCCGCTGGAAGGACCGCGCCAAACGCTAGGAGAGCAAGATCGTTTCAGGCTGCTAGGGCGCGACGGCCGGGCGCGCCGAAGCACACGGACGGCCTTCCGCAACTGCGGAATCCCTACCATTATGATTTGGATTCCAAATCCGGATTCCCTTACCGTCTTCCCAATGATCTTCACTCTTGAACAACTGGCGAACGCGTGCTGTGGCGAACTCGTAGGCGATCCATCGCTGCAAATCACGGGCGCGGCATCACTGGCGGAAGCAACTCCTGGAGAAATCAGTTTCTTTGCCAACCGAAAATACATTGGCCTGCTGCGCAAAACGCGCGCGTCGGCAGTTTTTGTTCCGGCCGATTTCGCTGAATCGATTTCCGCCGCTCAGATTCGCGTTTCAAACCCAACGAAGGCCTTCGAGCAAGTCGTGTTCAAGTTCGCGCCCAAGCCAATTAGGTTTGCGCCTGGGATTCATCCAACCGCGGTCGTCGATCCGAGCGCACAGCTCGGAGAGCGCGTATCGATCCAACCGCATGCGATCATCGAAGCCAGCGTAATGGTCGGCGATGACACAATCATCGGCGCGGCGAGTTATGTCGGTCACGAGACAACGATCGGATCCGCGTGTCTCATTTATCCCCGAGTGACAATTCGAGAGCGAAGCCGCATTGGCTCACGCGTGATCATTCACAGCGGCGCGGTCATCGGGGCGGATGGTTTTGGTTTCGAAATGGTCGATGGCCGACAGCAAAAGATTCAACAGCTCGGCATCGTTCAGATCGACGATGATGTTGAGATCGGCGCGAACACGACGGTCGACCGCGCGCGGTTTGGCCGGACGTGGGTCCAGGAAGGCGTGAAAATCGACAACCTGGTGCAGATCGCGCACAACGTCGTGATCGGAAAAAATTCCGTGATCGTGGCGCAGACCGGAATCTCCGGAAGCACCCGAGTGGGCGAGCGCGTCATGATGGGGGGACAAGTAGGCATTGCAGGCCACCTGGAAATTTCTGAGGGGACAATGATTGCGGCGCAAAGCGGAGTCTCCAAGAGCCTTCCGGGCGGCGTATGGTTCGGTTATCCAGCCGTTCCGCTTCCAGAAGCAAAGCAACAGATTGCCTGGGTCCACCGGCTCGGGAAACTCTTCGCGCGCGTGAAAGAAATTGAGAAGAAACTCGGACTGTAGAATCGGAACATAGGGCTGTGCCCTGTGCGCCCGGATATATTGTCCGCTGCTTGCACTCAGCGGGTTCTAAACCCGCTGGGCACACAGACTACAAGTCTACGTTCCGACTCCCCGCGCGCTCGAAAGGAGCGCCCGCAGTCCGTCGGGGGAAATCCATTCTGCGCCGCAGGCCTGCACGGTTTCGGCCTCCATCAAATCGGAAGTGGCCACCATCAGTTCGAAGCCCCTTGCGTATTTGCTCGCCAATCGTTCAATAATCGCATCCGCTGATTGTCCGCTGCGCGAATAGAAAATCTGCACGTCGCCCGGTTCAGAAGTCGCGCTCGTCTTTCTCCCTGTCCCATCGAAAACGACTACCACACGCACGCCGGTCCAATCCTGATAGTCGCGCAACTGCTTGATTAACGCTTGGCGTGCCAGCGAAGACCGGCGCGCGTGAAGTTTGCGCAGCTCTGGCCAGGCAAAAATAACGCTGTGGCCATCGATGATGAGATACTGAGCGCGTTTCGGCATTGCGAGATTCCACTGAATCGGCCAGCAAACCGTTGTTCCTCCAACGATTCGGATCAGAACTACTCCGGGGGAACGGCGTCCTTGTTGGACCGTTGCTTGCCTAGCACTGGCCGCGTAGCGCTGGCCCGCAGCGCTGCCTTCTTGCGCTGTAAGTAAGCTCGTCGTCGCTTACGCTTGGCTTGTACACGATGCTGCTGTCCCACGCAGTGTCTATCGATTGAAACATCGAGAAACGCAATCTGGATTCAGGGTTGAACCCTTCCTCCAAGCGTTACGCCGAAATTGCGATTGCATTTGCACATAATTCGCTGTTAAAAAGCACGCTCTATGACGCCCAGGGAGTCGGCGGGTTTCGGAGCCACGCCAAAAAGCGTGACCGGACTTGCCATTGCATTCCTGGTGCTGGCAGGGTTTTTCGGCTTTTTGAACACCCAAAAAGTGAAGGCGCTCCGCACAAATGCGGCGAACGCACAGGCTGCGCGCGACGCAGCTGAGCGCCGTCAGGCGAACGCGAACTTGAATGCTCCGCCTGGTGAAACGGCCGGCGCGGGACAACAAGAGGGCAAACTCGCCGAAGCAGAAGATCGCGCCGCGAAAGCAGAAGCAGAACTGGCGCAAGTCCAGAAAGAGAAAACCGATCTGCAAGCCAAATTAGATGCCAATCAGCAAGAGATCGCGTCTCTGCAAAAGCGCGCAGAACAAGCGGGAAAGAACGCGAGTCCTTCCGTCGCTGGCAGTCCTGCCGCCGACACTGTGCAAACTGCTGATTTGCAATCGCAAGTGGATGACCTCCGCCGTCAACTCGATAGCGCGGAAAAGGAAAAAGCGCTCCTCGCCGAAAAAATCCAGGGTAGCCAGGAGCGCTCGAGCCAGCCAAAGGAAACGAAAAAACGGCGCGAAACTCCAAGCACCCAGCGAGAAACAGTCAGTCCACATCGCGCAGGTGTGCATGGCACTGTGCTCGCATACAATCAGGCTTACAACTTCGTGGTGTTAAATCTCGGTGCTCGCAACGGAGTCGAGACCAACTCTGAAATGCTTGTTCTGCGAGACGGAACGCTCATTGGAAAAATTCGCATTTCTTCAGTTGAACCCGCGACAGCCATCGGCGATATCATGACTAACAGTTTGGCGCGCGGCGTCCAAGTACAATCCGGAGACACTGTGATATATGCTGGCACAAGTCCATAACCTTCGAAGAATAATCATCCCTGTTTTGCTGTGTGCACTCGTGGTAACCATGACCTCGTGCGCGACACAGAAGGAAACTGCCCTGGTCAATGATCCAGACGCTCATCACGATTCAGCAATCCCGTGGAACAAGCAGGAAGCTTGGGAAACAGGTGGGCAGTTCCAGGCGATGACCGATAGACGGTAACAGAAAGGCTATAGCGTCCGCTGTCCTTAGCGGACTTTCCAGCGGGTCTTAGGCCAGCTGCGCTGAAGTTAGCGCCCCCTACACAGGTTCCGATCAAATCCAGAAACCGGCTGGGATGATGGCGTTTTTCGGTATCACTGCGATCCCGTCGCGGATGAAATAATTGTCTGCATCGAAGTTCGACGGTTTGCCTTCCGGCGTAATCACGACGCCATCGGCGATGCGCGCGTTTTTGTCGATGATGGCGCGGTCGATCACGCAGTTGCGCCCGATGCCAATGGGCGGCTGCGACGAATCGGTTTGACCCAGTTCTAAATAATCAGCGCCCATTACGATGCTGTTCCGGATCGTGGCGCCGCTTCGAATCACACTGCGTATCCCGACCACGCATCGTTCCAGATGCGCGTCCGAGATGATGCAGCCATCTGAAATAATCGCCTGCCGCAGTGTGGCACCGTTAATTTTGCTTCCCGGCAAAAAACGCGGATGCGTATAGATCGGAGATTCCGGCTCGAAGAAGCTGTATTCTGGCACGAAATCGGTGAGATCGAGGTTTGCCTCGTAAAACGCGCGGATCGTTCCGATGTCCTCCCAGTAACCTTTGAAGATAAACGCGCTGACGTGCCGATCTTTGATCGATGATGGGATAATGTGTTTTCCGAAATCGAACAGATCGCTCGTCAAACATTCTATCAGCACGTTCCGGTTGAAAACGTAAATCCCCATCGAGGCCTGAAACAATTCCTCTTCTTCATTGGACCCGATGGCGAGGAGCAGCTCCCGGCTCATCTTCATCTCCCGCAATTCAGATTCATCCACCGGTTTCTCGATGAACCCATTGATGCGGCGATCGACGCCGCTCTGCATGATTCCAAACTCGGAAACCTGATGCCGTGCTACCGGTTTGGTGGCGAGTGTAATGTCCGCGCCGAATTTGATGTGCTGATGCAGCAACGCCCGAAAATCCATTCGGTAAAGCTGATCGCCGCTTAGGATCAGGTAATAATCATACGGTCGCTCGAGGAAGTAGCGCATGTTTTGCCTGACCGCGTCGGCAGTTCCCTGGTACCACTGCGAGCCGGCGGGCGTCTGTTGAGCAGCGAGAATGTCCACAAAGCTGCGCGAAAAATTATCGAACTTGTAACTCGCCTGGATATGCCGGTGTAACGACATGCTGTTAAATTGCGTGAGCACGTAGATCGAGCGCAGCCCGGAGTTCAGACAATTGCTGATCGGAATATCGACGATCCGATATTTCCCACCGAGCGGCACCGCGGGTTTGGCGCGATCTTTCGTCAACGGAAACAAACGTGTGCCAGCACCGCCGCCCATAATGATCGCGAGCGTTCTCTGCAGTGTGCCGGGTGGCAGTGCCCCCTCCACTTTCGGAATTGAATTTTTCGGAACTGAATCGCGCTGCGGCTGCATCGTTATCAACCAATAATCTGGCGGCTACAATTTGCGGCAACTATTTTTGCGTCATGCAGCCGCCGTTAGAGAATAGTCCAAGCAAGAACCAAGCCGACCTTTCGTAATCGTTGCGGGCCGCACGCCCGCCGCTACAGTCCAGAGAAATGTGTGGAATTGTTGGATACGTCGGGCGGGCTAAGGCGACACCAATCTTATTGGATGGGCTGCGTCGCCTTGAATACCGAGGCTACGATTCAGCCGGACTCGCTATCGTTGAGAAAGGACGTCTGGAGACGCGCAAATGTGCGGGACGCATTGCGGCGCTTGAAAAATTAGTGCGGAAGCAACCGGTATCAGGCTCGCTTGGCGTCAGCCACACGCGTTGGGCCACGCACGGCAAGGTGAACGACGAAAACGCGCATCCGCATTTCGATGCCAGTGGCAAGCTGGCCTTGGTCCATAACGGGGTAATCGAAAATTATCAGACACTAAAAGATGAACTCGTTCGCAACGGCGATACGAGCTTTCGTTCCGAGACCGACACCGAAGTGCTCGCGCATCTGATTGGGAAAATCTACGACGACTCGTGCGCCAGCACCGTAGACGCTCCCGGAAAAAAGGCCCGCCTTTTTGACGCTGTTCGTACTGCGCTTCGACAAGTGATCGGCACATACGGCATCGCGCTGGTCCATGCTGATGTGCCGGATTTCATGATCGGCGCGCGCCGTGGAAGTCCCTTGGTGCTTGGCGTTGGCAACGGCGAAAATTTTCTGGCCAGCGATGTGAGCGCAATTGTCGCTTACACCCGCGACGCGGTTTACTTGAACGACTTCGATGTGGTGGCAGCGGGGCCGGAGAAGTTCGAGATCACTTCGCTTGCCGGAGACAGCACCGAGCATCCCGTCAGCAAAGTCGAGTTCACAGCCGAGGACATTAAGAAGGGTGATTATCCCCACTACATGCTCAAGGAAATCTTTGAGCAACCAAACACGGTGCGTGATGCGATGCGCGGCCGTCTCAACGCTGAGGAATGCACAGCAAAACTCGGCGGCTTGAACATGGCACCGCCTGAACTGCGCGATGTAGGGCGCATCGTTCTCACCGGCTGCGGCACGGCCCTGCATGCCGGCAGAGTCGGCGAATACTTGATTGAGCGAGTGGCGAACATCCCGACCGAAGTCGATTACGCGAGCGAGTTCCGTCATCGGAATACGCCGATGACTCCGGAGACGTTGGTGTTTGCCATCAGCCAGAGCGGCGAAACTGCGGATACGTTGGGTGCGCTACGTGAAAGCCGGCGCAAAGGCTTTCGCACCCTCGGAATTTGCAACAACGTCGCCAGCACGATCGCGCGCGAAAGCGACGGCGGAGTATACATGCACGCTGGACCGGAGATTGGTGTAGCGGCCACAAAATCGTTCACGTCGCAGCTTGTTATTCTCGCGCTGCTCGGGCTGCTGTTCGGGCGCATGCGCAATCTTTCCACGGCTGAAGGAAGTCGCGTTATGGAAGCTCTGGAAGCATTGCCAGGACAGATCGACACGGTTCTGGACCTGAACGATCAAATCAAGGCAATTGCCAAAAGATATGCCAGCGCAAATGGCTTTTTGTTCTTCGGGAGGCAGTTCAACTTTCCCATCGCTCTCGAAGGCGCTCTGAAAATGAAGGAGATTACGTATCTATTTGCCGAGGGGCACCCGAGCGCTGAACTCAAGCACGGTGTCATCGCGCTAATTCGTTCTGATTTACCCTCTGTGTTTATCGCGCCGGATGACTCAGTGTTTTCAAAAAACGTGAACAACATCGAGCAAGTCAAAGCTCGCAAGGGTCCCATCATCGCGCTGACAAGCGGAAATTGCGCGAAACATCTCAAAGGGATTGCCAACGAAATTATCGTGCTGCCGGAAGCGCCCGGCTACGTGATGCCTATCCTTACGGTTATCCCGCTTCAGCTTCTCGCATATCATTTAGCTGTCGAACTGGGCCGCGACGTTGACAAACCACGCAACCTCGCCAAGAGCGTAACCGTTGAGTGATCGCACGCGTCTCGCGTGCTGGCGAGCGGGTCTTCGCGATCGCAAACTTTTTTCGGCTCGGTTCTGTTAACTTCGGCCGGAACACAAAGGAAAGATTGTTTCGGCGCGACGCCGAAACCAGCACGCGGGCCGCGCGCGCGCTCCAGATTTCTGCTATCTGGTGGAAATAACAGCGATTTGCAGTAGACTGGGCGCTCGGTCATTCTTTCTCCCCGGTGCAACACAACGAAGAGTACGTCCTCAGAGTCCTCGAAGAAGGAGGACTCGTCACACGCCACCAAATCGACGGTGCCCGTTCGCGCCTAAACGGTGAGCCTGGCCTAATCGACGTTCTGATCAACGACGGAACCGTTTCCGACGCGGAAGTCTCACGCACACTCGCCGCGCAAGCGCACATGGATTGGATTGACATCTCGTCCATGGTTATTCCGCCGCAAGTGATCAGCCAGATCCGCGGAGAAGATGCTCGCCGGTTCAAAGTGATTCCAGTCGGTTTCGGCGAAACCGGCCTTGTGGTCGCAGTGGGCAACCCGCTCGACATCGATACGATGGACAGCCTCAGTTTTCTGCTCCAACGCGAACTGGAACTGGTTTGCACCAGCCCAAAGAAAATTCGCGAGGCTTTAATTAAATACTACGGCACTGCCGATGAAGCAGCGGACGTCCTGCAGAAAAAAATTGGGGAAGATATCGATCTAGGCCTGGAATTTGGGGACGGCGCGGAAGCGGCTGCCGTCGATGAAGCAGATGCGCCGATTGTCCGCCTCGTATCCATGTTGCTAATCGAGGCGCACCGTGCGGGCGCCAGCGATATTCATCTGGAACCGCTGGATAAAAAATTTCGCGTCAGATTTCGGATTGACGGCGTGCTGCAGGAAATGCAAGCGCCACCGAAGCGTCTGCAATCAGCCATCATCAGCCGGCTCAAGATCATGACGGGCTCGATGAGTATCGCAGAGAAACGCCTGCCACAGGATGGTCGCATTCAGGTAAAGATTAAAAAGAACCCTCTCGATCTTCGCGTTTCGACGATTCCGACCAATCATGGCGAGAGCGTCGTTATGCGGCTGCTGGATAAATCCAGCCTGAAGCTCGGTTTGCCGGAGCTTGGATTTCTTTCCGACGACCAGGAAACCTTTGAGCGCCTGCTCAAACTACCCGATGGCATTCTCCTCGTTACCGGGCCTACTGGATCAGGCAAGACAACTACGCTTTACGCCTGTCTCAATTACATCAATAAACCCGACCGCAAGATCATTACCGTGGAGGAGCCGATCGAATATCAGATGACCGGTATCAACCAGGTACAGGTAAACACGGAAATCGGCATGACGTTTCCGGCCGCCTTGCGTTCCATCCTGCGCCAGGCACCGAACATCATCATGATCGGAGAAATCCGCGATCTCGAGACTGCGAGTATAGCTACCAACGCCAGCCTGACTGGGCACCTTGTTTTCAGCACACTGCACACCAATGACGCGCCCTCTGCCGTGGCACGTTTGATCGACCTCGGTGTACAGCCGTTTCTGGTTGCGTCCTCGGTCCGCGCGGTCATGGCGCAAAGGCTGATCCGGCGCCTATGTAACAACTGCAAACAACCGGGCGAACTCACCGACACCGAGTTGCGCGCGCTCCGAATTGAGCCTGGCCACGTATCTGAGGCGCAGGTAATGAAGCCAGTCGGATGCGAAGAGTGCCGTCAAATTGGCTACAAAGGACGAATGGGCATATTCGAGAATTTCATAATCGACGATGAAGTGCGCCACATGATCAACAAACGCACCTCGACTTTTGTCCTGCGGCAGCGAGCCCGCGAACTGGGCATGCGGACATTGCGCGAAGACGGCGTGCGCAAGGTGCTGGCCGGCCTCACTTCTGCGGAGGAAGTGATCTCGATCACCGTCGGGGACGTGAGCTGATGAGCGCGGCGAGTTGCCAATCGGGTAGCGCACGCGTCTCGCGTGCTGGTTTCGGCGTCACGCCGAAACAATCTTCCCTTTGTATTCCGGCCGCACTGAACAGAATCGATTCCAAAGAAAAATTCACGATCGCGAGGACGCGCTCGCCAGCACCCGAGACGGGTGCGCTACCCCGGAGACGCGAAACATGACCCATAAACAGCTTACAGAATTTTTCGTCGAACAGCGCGTACTGCAGCCTTCGCAAGCGGACGATGTCGTGAGCGAAGTAGAGCTGAACGGGAAAACGGTCGCACAGGCGATGATCGATGGTGGTTTCATCGACGAGCCGGAGTTTTATCAAACGATCGCCAACGGCCTTGGCACGGACTTCATCGAGCTGACTGAACGCGAGATCGCACCCGAAATTTTGCGTTTCGTTCCCAGCGGGCTGGCTCGGTTGCACGGTGCACTTCCAATTGAAATGAGCGGAACCGCGTTACGAGTCGCGCTTGCTGATCCATTTGATCTTCATACCGCGGAAGACCTTCGTTTCGCGCTCGGTAAAGACATTCAGGTCGTGGTTTCGCCGCCCGAGCAAATCGAGGAGCTGATTAAGCAGTATTACGGCACCGACACGACGAGCATGGAGGACGTTCTCAAGCAGCTCGGCGAAGCTGGCGAGCTTCTGCAATTGCGCGAGGGAGACGGCGAAGCTGCAGCTGAAGCCGAGGCGCACACGACGCCGATCATTCGGTTCGTCGATCTGATTCTTTACCAGGCAATCCAGGATCGCGCGAGCGACATTCACTTCGAGCCGTTCGAAGACGAATTCAAAATCCGCTACCGCGTCGACGGCGCGCTTTATGAAATGTCACCGCCACCCCGTCATCTTGCCCTGCCGGTGATTTCGCGGGTGAAAGTGATGGCCAATATGAATATCGCGGAAAGACGACTTCCGCAGGATGGCCGTATTCAAAAACACATCGCCGGGCGCAATGTCGATCTTCGTGTTTCAACGTTGCCAACGCAATTCGGCGAAAGCCTGGTGCTGCGCGTGCTTGATCGCAGCATCGTCAATCTCGACCTCGAAGCGCTCGGGATGCCTGATCACATTTACAATTTTCTGCTCGAAATGATCGAGCGACCGAACGGGATATTTATCGCGACTGGACCGACCGGTTCCGGAAAAACAACCACCCTTTACTCGTGCTTGCGGAAGATCAACACCATCGATTCGAAGCTGATTACCGCAGAGGAACCGGTCGAATACGATTTGGAAGGCATCGTGCAAGTGCCGGTGAACGACGGCATCGGTCTGACGTTTGCGCGGGCCTTGCGATCGTTCCTGCGCCAGGACCCGGATCGAATCATGGTAGGC
>WNFJ01157889.1_pt1 | contig 14227 bp, 8 predicted proteins | sample 5400461 | NCBI WGS metagenome assembly WNFJ01 (sample SAMN13153349, study PRJNA577476) | soil metagenome | isolation source: 115 cm saprolite on Douglas fir-dominated hillslope | place: USA:California | collected 2013-09-17 | reverse complement strand
AGCCTAGAATTAATAAAGCGGACTGGAGGGTCGGAATGAAGTTCCGTAAATCTTCGTACTCGTCTAGTGATCAGGATTGTGTGGAGGTCGCCACCCTACTCAGCGGCGCAGCCGTACGCGACTCCAAAGACCCTGACGGCCCAATCCTGCGATTCTCTGTGGATGCGTGGCGTAATTTCATCCGCGACATCAAGGTCGGCCGACTGCAATAGAGTACAGACACCAGGGGTCCGTCCCGATGCATACGGGGGCGGACCCTTTGCCCGTAATACCCTCTAGACCTTTACGGTTGAGTGCGCCACCGGTCCGTTCCAGGCTGCGCCGGGCCGCGATGAGCAGCCGTTTCCAGCCCTCTGCGCCCAGCTCCGTCATATCCTCGGCCACGGTGTCCTCAGGCCGCAGCGACGATCGTCCGCCGGGTGCCGGGCGAACCGAGTGCGGCGGTCAGTTCGCCCGCCTCGTCGGCAAGGAGCTGGGCTCCGTCCCACACCAGCAGCAGTCCGCTCACGGTGTGCTCAATCGGCGAGTGCGCCAGGTCGTAGTGCGCGGCGGCGCGGACGGCGCCCTGGGTCGCCCACAGGTCATAGCCCGTCATGAACAGGTCCAGATCGAACTGTGCGGCAAGGCCCATCAGCTCGCCGCGGCCGGTGTCGTCCACCCCGGCGAAGGCTTCGTCGAGGGCGAGCAGGCGCGGTGCGTGCGGATGTGCTGAGTTCAGCATCGCGTGCGCGGCGGCGAACAGCGGCAGGTGCAGTGAGACCGATTGCTCGCCGCCGGATAGCCGGCTGTGCCGGGCCCGGGTGAGCTTCTCCTCGGTGCCCTCGGGGCTGACCATCTGGAACACGAACTGCCGCCACCGACGGTAGTCCAGCACCTGGGCCAGCAGCTCGCGGTAGGGGAGTTCACGATGCCGGGCCCGAGCGGTCTTGATCTGCGCGGCGAAGTGGCCGCGCATCCGGGCCAGGGAGTCCGGGCTGAGCCGGGTGGCGTCGGCGTCAAGCAGTCCGCACACCGCGCGCTGTTCGTCGTCGAGCCCGTCCGCCAGCAGCCACCGCACGCCGACCGTCTTGCCCGAGGACATCTTCCGTGACCGCATCTCGGTGTTCATCCGGCCGATCAGGTCCTTGGCGTCCACGGTCCGCTCGTGGATCTGCTGGGCGAGCCTGGCCAGCAGCGCGTCTTCGAGGATGCGCTGCTCGGAGTCGGTCAGCAGCAGTTGCTGGTCGCGGCGGCCGGCCGCGATGCGCTCCGCGAACGCGGCGGCCGGGACCAGCCCCTGCTCATCGGCGATGCGGACGACGATGATGCCGTCGGCGCCGTCCCACTCGGGGTGGTAGTCCTGGCCGGCCGCGGCCAACTGGGTCTGCAGGTCCTCCAGCGCCCGGGTCAGCCGGGTCGTGGACATCTTCAGTGACGTCTCGGTCGGCGTGAGATCGCGGGTGACCTCGAGGATCGCCTCGTGCACGTCGACGACCGCGGGGGGCAGGTCGCCGCCGGCCCAGTCCGCCTCCTGCGCAGGCCAGGCCAGGCCCGGCGGGCACTTCAGCACGTCAAGCAGCTCCCGGGCGGCGAACGGCCGGAGACCGCGTGCGGTGGCCCGCTCCTCCTCCACTGCCACGTCGAGTGCCCGCCGGCCGCTGGAGACCCGCTCGGCGGCGGCGCTGGCCGCCTTGATGGCCTCGACCTCGGCGCTGCGGGCGGAACGCTCCGCCGACTGGCCGGCCGTGATCCCCCGCTCGGCCGCTTCGATCTGTGCCATCACCTCGTTGGCCTCCTTGCCGACGGCGCCCTGCAGGGCCGCTAGTTTGGCGGCCTCCTCCGTGTGCCGGCGGCGGGCCTCTCGTTCGCTATCGGCGCAAGCGCGCTCCTCCCTGCTGGCCTGTTCCAGCCGGGCCCGGGCGTCGGCGACGGTGCCGCGCTGCTGCGTCTCCTCGCGGCGGCGGCCGGTGAGCTCGCGGGCCGTGGTCTCGAACCGCCGGGTGGCGGCCTCGACCCGGTCGGCCTGGTCCCATTCGATGGCGTGGTCGACGGCGCTGCGGCGCAGTGCCCGCTCGGTGACGGTGCAGGCTGCCACCGACTCGTCGTAGCCGGCCTGGGCGCCGTCGGCGGCCGCCCGGGCGGAGCGCAGCTCCCCGACGGCCTGCGAGTGCGTGCGCAGCGCGGCGGCGATCGCGGTGGTGCGGGGAAGCGCGGCGTGCGCCTGCGTGAACGTGGACAGCGTGTCGGCCAGCCCGCTCAGCTTCCGGTCGAGTGCGGTCAGCAGCTCCGTCAGCTCGGCGATCCGGGCCTCGCACTCGGCGATGCGCGCGGCCCGGCGGCGGGCCCTGGCGGTCGCGCCGATGTACTCGGCGTGGTCCTTGTGGTGCGCACCGGCAGTGACACCGTGGGAGTAGCGGCCGTCGGCGCCGATCACGGCGGCCGAGGAGAACAATTCGCCGCCCAGGGCGATGGAGGCCAGCACGGCGCCGATCCGCGCGGCGGGCACCGGGGTGCCGTCCTCGGGCACCAGCACGCCGGCGAGGCTGGCGCCCTCCACCGGTGTGCCGGGGACCAGGTAACCGTCGCTGTCCCCAGCGGTGACGTCGTGGGAGTCGTGGCCGTCCGGCATGATCACGGCCGCTAGCATTCCGGTGGCTTCCAGCGCTGCCTCGAGCGCGGCGGCCTGCGCTTCAGCGACCTCGTCGGCGAAGCGGACCAGCCGCCACAGCGGTGCGCCATCCCGTCCCGACCGGTCGGCAGTGCGTCCCGGGTGGGCCGGCGGTGCGTCGTCGCGCTGCGAGGCGATCCGGTCTCGCTCCCCGGCGATGCGCTCCCGCTCGGTCTGCGCGGTGGCGCGCTGGGCGCGCAGCCGCGCCTGTTCGTCGCGGACGGCCTGCTCGGCGGCGGTGGTCGCGCTGGTGTACACCGACTCGAGGGTGGCGGCATCCTGCTCGCCGAACACCTCGATGGCCATGCCGAGGCCCTCGATCAGTTCCCGCATCCCCGTGTCGTCCAGCACCTCGGCGTAATCGGCCGCCCAGCGCGCAAGAGCGGCCCGGGCGTCGGCGCGGGCCGTGTCCACCGCATCGGCGGCGGCCTGTTCGGCCTGCTCGGCGGCGATCACCGCCGCCAGCGCCCGGTCGAGCGTGAGCCTGGTCAGATCACGGGCTTGCTCGGCCCTGCGGTGCGCCGCCAGCGCGGCCCGTACCGCGCGGACGGCTTCCAGCCGGGCGGTGACCCGGGCGCCGGCCCGTTCGGTGAACCCGTCGGCCCCGGCGTCGGCGGGCGGCCAGCCGATCCCAGCCGCGGCGGCGTGATCGGCGAGTTCAGCCGCGGTGCGCGAGACCATCGACTCCAGGTCGGCAAGAATCCCCGCGGCTTGGTCCAGGTAAGCGCGGGCACGGGCGGTCCCCTCGCTGCGCCGGGCGAGTTCCGCGGCGGCCTCGGCGGCGGTCCGCTCGTTGGTGCGGACGAGCCGGTCAAGGTCGGCGAGTTGTTCGACCGCCTGGTAGGCGCTGCTTGACCTCAGCTGGTCGAGCCGGGCACGCAATCCGGCGAGAGCGTTCTCCGCCTCCTCCCGGCGGGCCTGCGTCTGCACCTGCCCCGATTCGGCGCTCGCCAGAGCCGTGATGTCGTTGGCGAGCTCGGTGCGCCGCTGCGCGCTGGCCCCGCGGCGGCGGGTGAGCCCGTCGGCGGCCGACCGGGCGTGAGTGCGCAGATAGGTGGTGTAGGAGGCAAGGAAGGTGTGGGTAGCCTCGTCGGCGGCCACCAGCCCTTCCAGCGTGGTGGCGACCGCCTCCATGTGTCGTCGACCGGGCGCAGCCCGTCGGTGAGCGTGTCCGACAGCTTCGCCGGGTCGAGGTTCTTGGCCAGCTGCGGCCGCCGCAGCGTCAGGATCAGGGTGATCAGCTGTTCGTAACGTTCCCGGCCGAGGCCGAACAACCGCTGGTCGATGGCGGCCCGGTAGTCGGTGGGGGAGGCATGCAGGCCCGACTCCCCGATCTCCTCGGCCAGCTGCTTCTTGGTCATGGGCCGGTCGTCGCCGGTGATGAGCGAAAAATCCGCGCCGACCCGGCCGTCGGCGACGAAGTGCCAGCGGACCGGGGTGTCGCGGTGTCTCTGGGCATGCAGGCCGATGCCGATGGTGACGGCCTCGCCGGTGTCGCGATGCCGGAGCTCCAGCCACACGTAGCCGACCGCGTTCTCGCCGCCGCGGAACAGGAGGTTGGACTTCATGGTCCGGTCCTCGGAGGCGAACGGGTTCAGCCGCTTGGGGTCGATCCGGCCGTCCAGCACGAACGGGAACAGAACCTCAAGAGCCTTGGTCTTCCCAGAGCCGTTCGGACCGCGCAGAATCAACCAGCCACTGGCGAAGCAGAACTCCTCGTCCCGGTAGTCCCACATGTTGATGATTCCGGCCCGGGTGGGTTGAAAGCGGGTCACGCGGAGCCTTCCTTCGCGGTCATTCCGTCATTGTGGCCGTCGGTGCGCTGATGGAAAGCGATATCGCCGGCTCAGGACGCGCCGGGCGGCGGATTCTTGATGTGCGCGGTGATGCTGCGGTAGCGGGCCAGCAGGGGTAGCACGAGCACGCCACCGTCCACCGTCGCCACCACGCCAAGCGAGGCAAGCAGCGCGACCGCCTCGGTCAGCAGACGACCCGGGTCGGCGGCCTGTTTCTCCGCCATGCCGGCGCCGAATTCCTCGACCAGCTTCCGCAGCTCGGTGCGCAGCCACACGTCGCTGAGGAACGGGTAGGCGGCATCGGTGGCACCGTCCCGGCCAGCTGATCCGGAGTCGGTTCCGTCCCCGGGCCGCCCGGAGCCGTCGGACTCCGGCCGCCACGCCTCGTCGGCAAGCAAGGCGGCGACGCGGCTCCGGTCCGGCAGGGCCGCGTCGATCCGCCGGGCGGCATCGGCCAGCCGTTCCGCGGCGGTGGCCGCGGGCAGCGGTTCGATCTTGGATCTGCGGTGTTGCAGGTAGCCGGCGATGCGCGCGCACAGCAGCAGTGCGGCCTGCGCCACGGTGCCGGTCGAAGGGAACGCCACGTCGGAGAACCGCTGCCCGGCGTTGACCAGCGCCACACCTTCGGCGCGCCGCTCCAGGTGCAGGCCGGTGAGCCGCTCGACGTCCTCGGCGAGGCTCGCCGAGTGAAGCTGGCCGCGCAGCCCCTCATCGACGTCGGCGTAGTACACGACCGGCTGCTCCACGACGAGCCGCCGGGCCTGCCGCGCGTGCACCCGCCGCCGCGCCTCCCGGCCCTGGTCCGGTGCGGAGCCGCCGGGGGCGTCCAGCAGCTCGGTGACCGAGTTCAGATGCTGCAGTACCCGGCTGGGCGCGTAGATGGCGCCGGTCACTTCGCGGTCGATGTCGTAGAGCGCCTCGGCACGTTCGGGGTCGTTGACCCAATCGATGGCCGAGCCATCGGCCATCCGCAGGGCGCCGCGCGCCTCCAGCCAGGTGACCGCGTCGACGAACGCGTCCCGGTCCGGTTTGCGCCCGGTGTCCATGCCCAGGCCGTCGATGCGCGCGGCGTCGGCGGCGACCGAGTCGGCCAGCTCGCTGAGTGCGATCTGGGCGCCGGAGCGGCCCAGCGCGGATAAGGTCAGCACCAGGTAGCCATAGCGGCGGCGGTCGAACGGCCGCCGCGCACGGGTGACCGCCGGGCGGGTGCTGTCAAGCGCGTCCTGCACCCGGCGCAGCCGGATGGTGTCGCCGCTGGACAGGAGCGCATAGCCGAGGACCTCGCCGAAGTCGGCCCGAAGTTGCCTGACCCACTTGCGCACGAGCGGAAGCACCGACTTGTCCGGATAGGACGCGGTGACCAGCGGGTGGCGCAGCACCAGCCGCGCCGCCTTCTGGTATTCGGCCAGCTCGAGCGAGCCGACGTCCGCGGCGACCCTCATCCGGCGACGTCCACTGCCAGGCCGTCCAGATGCAGCCGGCCGCGGACCGTGTGCACGGTCGTGGATCCAGGGGCGGGCCGCAACGTGAGCCGCACCCCGTGCGCGGACCCGCTCGCCGTCCGGCTGACCGGGACCCGCGCGGACAACGCCACGTCCAGCAGGCTGAGCAGCGCCTGGGTCTCCGGCTCGTCCAGCACCCGGCCGTAGACGCCGTCCGACGCCAGCGCTGCCGCCGCGGTGCGGCGTTCCGCGGTCGCCTTCAGCTGCTCGGCGCGCAGCCGCTGCTTCTCCTCGTCGTTGCGCTGGATCCGGCCGGGGCCGCGCAGCGCCTGGAACCTGCCGTTGCGCACCAGCGTCCGGGACAGCTCCACCGGCTCGGCGTCCCACCAGGATTGCCGGCTCGGGATCGCCTCAGGGTCCTCGTGTACGGCCGAGACGTGCCGGGGCGCGCCGAGACCGAATACTGCCTGGAACAGTGCGTGGGCGTCATCGTCGGTCGGGCAGGCGGTGAACCAGTGCGCCAGATGGCGCAGCTGGCTCTCCCGGCTCACCCCGCCGCGGCGGGATTCGGTGACCCGGCGCAGCAGCGCCGTGATGTTGGCGATCGCGGTGACCGTGGCGTCCTGCAGGCGTTCGGCCTCGCTGTGCTGACCGGCGCCGAACCACTGCACCAAGCCGCCCCAGCGCGCCCGCCAGTCCGCGATCCGTCCCTCGGCGCTGCGGAACAGCGACTCGTCGGCCGCCGCGGCGAGCCGGGCGAGACGCTCGGTGCCGGTCGCGTCCACCTCGGCGACCGCAGCGGCCAGGAGCGGTGCGAACCGGGTCAGCTCGGAGTGAAACTCCCGCATATGGGTGAGCAGCGCGTCCTTGTGCGCGAGGAACACTTCGGGCCGGGTGTCGTTGGTGCGCGCCAGATCACCGAGCATCAGGTAGAACCGGGCGGCGCGCTGTGCCATATCGCCGAGCACGCCGTCCAGCCGGGACAGCTTCCTGTACACCTCGGCGGCGTCCCCGGACCGCACCGCCTCGGCGAGCGCTCGCAGGTCGGCGAGGATGTCGGGGAACACGAGGCGGGACAGCTGGGCGTCTTCCAGGCTGGCCGCCAGCACCTCTTCGACGGCCTGGAAGGCCCGGTAACCGGCCTGGGTGAACTGGTAGACGTAGTGCCGGTTGCGGTACTCGGCGAGGTTCGCGGCGCGGGTGCCGTCGTAGGAGCGGTCCAGCACCTGCCATTCCGCGAGGGCGTCCAGCAGCACCTGCACGTCACCGACGGCGGCTGCCTCCGGGTGCCGCGCCGCTAGCTGGCCGAGTACTTCGCGGGCGTCGGACGCATGCATCAGCACCTGGTAGTTGGCTCTGGCCCGGTCGAAGGCGCGGAGAAGCCACAGGTACTCGTGGCGTTTCTCGGCGGCCGCGAAGTGGAACAGCCGCAGCCGGTCGTCGAGGGTGAACGCGTCGATACCGAACGCGGCACCCTCAGCCGCCGTGTCACCGGGGATAGGAGCGGTCACAGATTCTGGTCATCTCGATCATTGGGGGACTTGTGGTGGAACGGCGGGCCGACGCGATGGTCAGTCTGCCGGATCGCGGTGGCGGACGCGATGAGACACGCCGCGGCGAGACTCGCATTCCGGTCCACACTGCGCAAGGCCGTACAGCGATTTCAGTACGGTCAGCGCGCCGCCGCGGCTCAGGTCCTCGTGGTGGCGCTCGTTGCGCGGGGTGCGCAGGCAGCCATAGCAGGACGTCTCCAGGCCACAGTCACACGACGCCACCCGCCGCAGCGCGGTGGCGATCGCCGTGTCGAGTGCGCCGGCGATCCGCAGCACGCTGCCCGCCCCGCCCGGGACTGTGTCGAACAACACCAGGCCGCTGCGGCCGTCCGCACCGGAATGCACCACCCCGTCGATGTCGGCGCGGCTGATCTCCAGCCCCTCGGCGGCGCCCTCGAGCACCGCGTAGAGGAGGGAGTGCCATTGCGCCCGGGTGCCCAGGCCAGGGGCGTCGAGCCGCAGTCGCAGGATGTCCGTCTCATAGGTGTGCGCGAGCGAGCGCCAGCGCAGCGGCCCCGTACACGGCTTGCCGCGCAGCGGGTTGACGTGCGACTTGGCGGACCGGCCGTGGTTGGGGGCGCCCCAGCCGCACCAGTCGCAGATCAAGAACCCCGAGCCGCCCGGTCCCTCGGCCAGCGACACCAGCCGGCCGCGTGCACCGGAGTGGCACCACGCGAGCGCGCCGGTGTCGGCCTTCCATCGGGTCTCGGCGAGTTCCGCGCCAAGCGACACCACGTGCACGGCGCCGTTCCAGGACCGCTGCGGCGGCACATTGCTGGGCTTGCCGGTGCGCGGGTCGGCGACGAAGCCGAACTCCGGCACGCAGTATTCGCGGACCGGGCCGTCGGCGGGCCGCCCGCACGCGGAGCAGGCCGGCTCCAGGTCGGCGCCGCCCTCCCGGTAGTGCCGGCAGCCCCGGCATACCGTGTAGCTGCGGGTGATCAGCTCCCGGCCGGGAAGCCGGTAGATGCCGCCCGAACGCCACAGCACCCCACCAGCGATGAGCTCGGAGCCGGGTGCGTATTCGTGGATCGCCACCGACAGGTCCCGGTTCAGCTCCAGCCGGGCGCCGACCTGGCTGTCGCAGTGCGCGGTGCGCAACTCGACGGTGTCAACCGGAAACCCGTACTTCGGCAGGACGTTCCGGTTGGCCAGGTAGCCGATCAGCGGCCGCCGCGTGATGGTGGCGATGCTGCGCTCGAACCGGGCCGCCAGGTCGCTTCGCCGGGACTCGAACGCCTCCGTGCGGCGCTCCTCGAACATCGCCACATCGTGGGCCAGTTCGGCGCGGACCTGCTCGAGCAGCCCGCACAACTGCTCTACCCAGCTACCGTCGTTCAGCCCGATCCGCGGCCAGGCCGACTCCGGGAGCACGGCGCGCAGCGCCGTGCCGACCTCGGCGGGCACCGGGGTGAGGTAGCCGCGGACCGCGTTGCAGGGCGGCTCACCGCGTCCGGCTGGCAGGAAGAAATCCCCGGCGGACTTCCACTCCCGGCCGCCGTTGTCACTGGCGTCACGGAAGAACGCTGCGAGGGCCACCGAATGCGCGTGCCGCCGGTCGATGCGCGGATTTCCCAGCGGCACGTAGGGGGCGCGGACCTGCCCGGTCAGCATCGACTCCGGCGCCTGATAACGGGACAGATCGTGGGAGCGGCGCTGGGCGTAGGTGACCACCAGCGCGGCAGTGCCGCTGCGGCGCCCCGCCCTCCCGGCCCGCTGGATGTAGTTGGCGGTACTTGGCGGCATGTTCCGCAGCAGCACCGCAGAAAGCGCCCCGACGTCGACGCCAAGCTCGAACGTGGTCGAGCAGCTCAGCACGTTGACCTCACCGGCGAGGAACCGCTGCTGGATGTCGGCGGCCTCCAGGCCGGTCCACTGCGCGGTGTGCTCACGGGCGACCAGCGGGACCGGCGCGGTCTGCTGGTACAGGGCACGGTAGTGGCCGTCGTGGCTGACACGGCCGGCGCGGTCGGCGACCATCTCACCGGTGCAGCCCAGCGTCGGGCACACCCCGCGAAGCGCGGCCGTGGTGACACGCCGGCACAGGGAACACCGCCACAGGTCGCCGCCGGGGGACAGCGTAAGCCACGTGTGATCGACCTGGTGCACCTGGCCGAGCTTGGGCAGCGCCGCCGCGCGCAGCCAGCCGTCCCGGACAGCGGTGAGCGCCCGCCAGCAGCCGGCCAGCACTCCGCGCGCGTCGGTTCCCAGCGCGGGTTCGCCGAGGGCGGCCAGGAGCCGGCGCAGGTAGTCGAGCCGCTTGTTGACGCCACGGGTGGGCAGCCAGCTCAGCACCCCGCGCCGCGGGTCGAACATCTCGTCGGCCGGGTCGACCTCCTCCGGCATGGTGAGCGCGCCCTGCAGCCGCACCGTGCGGAGCAGTTCGGTGAGCAGCGCCGCGCACTCCGGCGCGGACAGGCCGAGATCGAGCAGCGGGCCGGGTGGCCGCCACGACGGCTCGGTGCCCAGCCCGACCCGCAGCAGCCCGAGGCCTTCCAGGGACTGGCGCTCGTCGAGGGCGGCCAGTTCGCGCAGCACCCAGCGGGCGGCCTCCCGGCGGCGGCCCTGCCGCGACTCCCGCCGGGCGAACGCCCCGGCGCGACCGGCCGCGCCCGCGGTCTCCTCGATCAGGTCGTCCACGGTGCAGTCCGCGTCCTGGGCGGTGGCCCGCGCCAGGCCGTCCAGGATCAGCCGTCGCTGCTGGACGAGCCCGTGGCTGGACTCCAGATAGGGGGCGAAGAACGCGGCGGCCTGCCGGCTGTCACTGAACGTGAGGAGCTTCCGGCCGCCGCCCGGCCGGTCCGCATGCTCCTCATCCGGGGGCAACGCCTGGTAGAGCGCGGTGGCCAGCACCGCCGCGGCCGCCTCGTTGCCGGTCTCGAAGAGCCGCACCATCCCGGTGCCGCGCGCCCCGCAGGCCAGGCACCCGTTCGGGGTGCCGGACTTGGCCGCCAGCCGCCGCACAGACCGCAGCCCGGCGGAGGAACATCCGCATGGCGCCGTCCCCGGCACGGTCCCGGTCACTGCGTGGAGGGCTCCGCAACGCCCGCACAGCGCCGCGTCCTTGGCGGTCGCCGCGGCGGCCTGCTCGAGGATCTCATCGTCCTCGTCTACCGTCTCGGCTGGCGCGTCGAGCAGCAGCCAGGCACGGCGGTCCGGCCGCACCCCGCGCGACGTGAAGCGTTCGTGGATGACGGAGCCGGCGCCGCGCTCCACCGAACCGACCAGGTGCACCGCACCGCACCGCTTGCAGCATCCGAACTCGAACACGGCGCCGCAGCAGTCCGGGCAGATCTCATGCCGGGCCAGCGACACGTGCGGGCCGCCCGGCGTCAAGCAGGTGAACGCGCCCTCGGTGGCCCGGGCGAACAGGTGGTAACGGGCCGACAGGACCGGGGTGCCGGCGGCGTCGCGGATCTTCGCGCCCACCGCTACCAGTGCGGCGAGCGCCGCCTCCGCGCGGGGACCGTCCACGTCGGCGAACACCTCGGCGGCCAGGTCGGCGAACGGCCGGGGCGAACGGGCCAGCAGGCTGCGCAGCCGCGCCATCGCCTGCTCGTGCGCGAGCAGCAGCGCGGCGTCGCGACCGCCAAGACCGGCGGCCACCGGATCGTCCGCGGCGCGGCCAAGCAGCGCCGCCGCTGGATCGGCCGAGGAAGCCAGGCCGAGGTAGTCAGCGGGGCCGAGTGGGCCCCACAACGGTCCCGCCGGGATGTCCACCCGCTGCGCGCCGACCAGATCCTGGCGTGCCGGGTCGCCGTCCACCCACTCGAAGGGCGCGTCGAACAACTTGGCCGCGAAGTCCATCACCGCCTGCGGATGGTCGCCGACGGTGGCGCTCGTGGCGATCGCCTGGAACGCTGCATCGCCGCGCCCGCGGCCGACCCGCTCGCGCAGCCGGCGCAGCAGCATGCCGACCTCTTCGGCCCTTGCCCCGTCGTAGACGTGCGCCTCGTCCAGCACGACGAACCGCCAGTGCCCGCCGTGCTTGCCCTCGAACAGTTCCATGTCCGCCGGGCGCAGCAGCAGGTACTCCAGCATCGCGTAGTTGGTGAGCAGCAGGTGCGGTGGGTCGTCGCGCATCTCCTGGCGGCTGAGCGGTTCATTCGGCAGCCGTGGTTCGCCCGGGTTCAGCGACTCGAACAGCGACGCGCCCTCGGCGGCCCGTTCCGGGGTGTCCCCCGTGTAGCGGCCGAAGGTGATCTGCGGCACGTCGGCCAGCAGCCGGCGCAGCCGGCGGAGCTGATCGTTGGCCAGCGCGTTCATCGGATACAGCAGCAGCGCCCGCACCCCGGGTCCGAGCGTGCCCGCCTCGTACTCAGCGATCAGCGCCGACAGCACCGGCAGCAGGAAGCCCTCCGTCTTCCCCGACCCGGTACCGGTGGCCACCACCAGGTTCCGTCCCGCGGCGGCCTTCCGCAGCGCCTGCTCCTGATGGCCATAAAGAGGCCGGTCGAGGGGCAGCGCCGCGCCGCCCAGCCGCGCGAACGCCGGATCAAGCACGCCCTCGCCGATGAGGTCACGCAGGCTCGCCCCGGTCCGGTACGGCGGCGTCGCCTCAAGCAGCGGCCCCTTGGTCAGCAGCGGGCTGGCGGCGATGCGGTCGGCAAGCGCGGCCGCAAGCGCAGGGTCACGAACCGGCAACAGCGACCGAAGGTAACGCCGGTAGGTGGCGCTCAGCAGAGCGCTGGTGGCGATCGCGTCCACGGCGCAAGCCGCTCCCGGGCGGAAGGAAATGCCTCCCGGCACCCTACCGTGCCAGAAGGCACACATGCGCACCAAGTCAACCGGACAGCCACCGGTCGGCGGCCGGCGCCGAAGCGCTGATCCGGGCGATCACTGAGGTCCGCGCGCCGACGGTGATCTGCAGTTCCGCGCCGCCGTGGGCGCTCACCGTGTCCAGCATCCGCCGCAGCGGATATCCGCCCCGCTTGGAAGGCTCAAGCACCTGCACGACCCCGCACGCGGCGACCACATCGATGGGCGGGTCACCCGCGGCCCCGGGCAGGTCCAGGCGCAGCGCGCCACCGCGGATCAGGTCCGCCATCTCCAACGGCAGCGGACCGAGGCTGTGCCAGGCCGTGGGGGCGTCCCCGCTGCCCGGTTCGGGCTCGATCCGTATCCGGCAGTGCGGCGGGGGGACCCGCCACACACATCACCTCGATCCCGATGACCTCGGCCGGGACCCTCGCCGCGCAGGGCGAGGCGGTCATCCCGGGCGCGGGCGAGAGCACCGCCTCGGCCGCCTCCAGACCCTCCGCACCTGTCAATCGCAGCGCGGGCGCGTAGCCGACATCAAGGCCTTCGGCTACGGCCACGACACGGCGCAGCCCGGCGACGGGCGCGTTGTCCAGGGCGGTCACGGTCACCACGAGCTCGCCGAGCACCGGACGAGGCACCCGATCCCACAGGCGCTGCGGATCCCAGCGATCCCCGCTCGCCAGGGCCGCCCCCAGGACCGGGCCGGAGCCCGGCCGCCGCACCTCGACCCACCACCGGACCTCACCGGCGGGCAGCCGCACCGCCGGAAGCGTCCCGACGACCGCAAGCCCGCCCGTCGTGTAGACCCCCGGTACCGGAGCGCCCGTCACCAGCCGCGGTTTCGACCGGCCGCGGACCACGTGCCGCCGCGGCGCATCCGTGCCCGCAGGCGCAAGTTCCAGCCAGGCCATCCCGGACAGGTCCAGCTGGACCAGCCGCCAGCCATTCCAGGTGAGCGGCAGCCTGCTCTCCACCAGGACCCTCGGCGCGGTGTCAGCGCGCAGCGCCCGGTCCTGCGGGTAGACCAGCCACACGGGCTCGGGCGGCAGCACCGTCACGATCGGCTCACCCCCGGCGTCGAAGGCCAAGAACGGATCCGCGGGATCGGTAACCTCGCCCGGAGACATCGCGGTCCAGGATCCGGCATCGTCGCGGCCACGATCGGCCGCTGGGTCCACGTCGCGGGTCAGCACTCCCCGCCCGAACGGATCGAGCCGCAGCGGCGGCCCGCCGCCCGGTCGCGGGTGAGCGGCCGCGACCGTCCGGGCCGCGTCGATGATGCGGCGCGGCAGGGACAGGTCCGCCAGGTCCTCGGCACCGGGTTCACCATCCTCGGTGAGCAGCCTCATGAGCGCCCGGCAGCGTTCGACGAATCCGGCGCCCCCCCTGAGGCGCAGTAGCGCGGCGACCCCGGGGTCGAGCTCGGCCAGTTCCTGCTGCGGCGCTCCGGCACCGGCCAGCCGCAGAAACTCGGGCAGGGACGACGCGGTCACCGCCGCATGGGCGAGCACCGTCTCACGCGCGTCGCCCACAGGGGCCGGGACGCCCAGCGCCGCGAGCGAGCCGAGAAACGCCTCCGCCCAGTCAGCGGTGGAGCGATTGGTAGCGCGGGCTCCGGCCGCCCGGTGCCAGGCCGGCCAAACCTTCCCGTTCTTGTCGTGGTGGGCCGTGATCTGCGCCACCGCGACCACGATGCAGGCCGGCCACCGGCGGTTCAGTACCGTCGGCGGATCGGAGCGGGAAAGGTCTCCCAGCGCCTTTGCCGCCGCGTCCAGCATCTCGGTTTCCACGTCGAGTGTCCCGGCCGGCTCTCCGGACGCGAGGTGCCGGCGCCAGGCGGGTTCGAGCAGGTCGAGCAGCGTGCCCGTTGGTGGCCCGCTCATGGTGGCCCCCTTCACCGCTCGCCAGCGTCCCATGGTCCGCGGATGAAGCGTAGTCACGGGCGCGGGATCGCGACGTCCTGCGGCAGCCGTTCGGGATAATTCAGGGCATATGCCGAACGGCTAACGCGCAGTGGCGCGACAGGTA
>WNFJ01274352.1_pt1 | contig 14228 bp, 12 predicted proteins | sample 5400461 | NCBI WGS metagenome assembly WNFJ01 (sample SAMN13153349, study PRJNA577476) | soil metagenome | isolation source: 115 cm saprolite on Douglas fir-dominated hillslope | place: USA:California | collected 2013-09-17 | reverse complement strand
GTGACCTTATTCACGCGCTCGTCAGTACTTTGCGCCGAAAGCTGTGTGGCCACCAGCAATTCAAGTGGGTTGGAGAAGTTGAGCGAAATCTTCGCATCAGGGTACAGGCGCCGTAGTTCTGCGAGAATGGCTCTTACCTGTTCAGGAGATCCGGGAGGTGGGCCTGCGTAAGCGGGTGGTGAGACCTCATTCATTTCTTTTTCTCTCGCCTTTTTCCGGTTATTCTAACACTACTTCTTGCCTTGACTGTGGTACATTTCAATCAACTCTTCCACCGTCGTTGCATCCTCGGGCTTTTTATCTTTCTCTCTAAATGCGACGAGCCTGGGAAAGCGCAGCGCATATCCCGGCTCATCTCCCACTTTTCCAGCGGTATGGATGGGCGAACGCGTGATTTCATCTGCCAACACTTCGATGACAATTTTCGGCTCGAGCCACACGCTTGGTTCAATCAGCGATGAGACGCGGGCTGGCTTGTGATCAACTATCAGTCCTTTAGTGCGCTCCCTGATACTCCGCCATTCCTCGTCGGTTAAACCCGTGCCAATTTTTGAAACGGTGACGAACAGGTCCTGCTTCTTATCATACACACCCACCAGCAGTGCGCCCGCCCCTAATGCCGCGCGCTTGCCCCTGCCAAAAATGTATCCCAGCAGGACGCAGTCGATGGTGTCATGCAATGCTCCAGCTGCATGTCTCTTGAGTTTCACCCAATTGAAATTTCTCGCGCCTGCTTCGTAGGGGCTTTCCAGTTTTTTCACCACCACGCCTTCCAAACCCTTGCTGATGGCTTCGTCGAATAGGAGCGAGAGCGTTTTGGCATCCCTCACAATCTGATGACCGGTGAGCATGAGAATGTCGTCAGGTGTAATGGTTTCCTCAAGAATCTTCATGCGTTCAACCAGCGGTTTCTCAAGGAGCGACACTCCGTTTTTGTACAAGATGTCAAACACGAAGGCTTTCAGCGGCATTTGTTGAGCCATTTCTTCGATGCGATATTTTCGCCGCCTTCTGGTTGTCTCCTGAAATGGCAGGAATTCTTCTGATGCCGGATTATAGGCGAGGGCCTCCGCATCAAGAATGACGCTGTCCGCTTGTACTTGCTTGCGGGTTCCTTCAATAATTTCCGGAAACATCGGTGACATGTTTTCCAGGTTGCGCGAGAAGATGGACACCTGCTGCCCATCTTTATGGATCTGCGTGCGCAATCCATCGTATTTATACTGCACATCCACCACCCCCATTTTCGTGATGATGGTTTCGGCGTCGGGTAAGCGTTCCGCGAGTTGCGGGCGGATGGGTTTCCCAATCTGGACATCTAATCGTGCAACCGCGCGTTGTGCCTCTTCCTCTCTGGGATGCTGCCATAACGTTCTGGCAATGAGCCCGAGATCTGATGTTTTATTATAGGCACCTTCCAGCAGCTTGCGATTTTTTGTATCGTGAAATTTGGCTATTGCTAATGCGTCAAGCATAGTCGAGTCGCCAATGCCAAGCCGCATATTTCCCACTGCAATTCTCACGACATATTTCGCAGACACACTGTCAACTTGCCTGAGCAAATCGGCGAGCAGCGCAATTCGTTTTTCGACCGTTCCCTTTCCTGATGTCTGCGCAATAGTTTGCAAACCCTGAAACACATCGTCTACCAGTAAGACGTTCGACACCCTTCCTGCTTCTTTGCTGAGCTGCTCTGCGACCAGTCCCAGGTCACCAAGCGTCGCATACAGCTTGAAAACGTGCTCAGGAGTGGTGTGATAGGCGATGGCAATTGATCTGGCAACGGTTTTCTCTGCCATCCCTATCTCAAGCGCTTCAAAGAACGGCGCAACCCTTCCCTGAACAAGGTAGCAGACTTTTGCTATTTCATCTGGACGTTCAATCAAACGAAATAGCTCCGCTAAAATCGCAATCAAAGCAAGCCGGGAGCTGGTTTTTCCCAGTTTTTCAAAGTAGTGCGCAAGGTGTGCAAATTCCAAAGGGTGTTCCTCTTTCTTAGCATCGAGTTGCTTCACGGCTTGGTGCCGTTCATCTGAGGTGCATCTGTTTCCAAAAAGCCTCAAACTTCCTGAACTGGAGGTGCGTATTGGCAACTGACGCATCCGACATATAGTAATATTATAGTGTGCAAAATACTGCCATACTGTATGATGTATCGGAATATCTGCAATGGAAACAACGTCTGTTGGCAGAGCGGTATGCATACGCCTTCGCTGACGGCACCTTCTTCACACAACTCTTGACGTACTGCCTAAAATATACCATGAGAACAATTCAATCTTGCCTGATAGGGATATATCAAGACGGTGAGCACAGTGAAAACGGCAACAGCAAGAACACTAGTGAGAAGTCCATCCGTATGAGCGCCTCATCTGAAACGTGGCAACTAGGAAGCCAGACCGTACAGGTATCGCACCTTGAGAAACGCTACTGGCCACAAGCGGGGTTCACCAAAGGCGATATGCTGCACTATTACCGGCAGATCGCGCACACGGCGCTCCCCTATTTCAAAGACCGTCCAGTGACGCTGCGCTTTTTCCCCGAAGGTGTCTCTGGAGAATCGTACTACCTGCGCGACTGCCCTGACTCTGCTCCCGACTGGCTCCGGAGGGTACCGTACCGTCCCAAGACGGGCACGCACCCGGTTCCTTTGCCACTGATCGATACTGCAGCGGGCCTCATCTGGTTCGCCAACAAGGGGGCCATCGAATTCCACCTCTGGAGTTCCCATGTCCCGGACCTCACGCAGCCGGATCAGGCCATTTTTGATCTGGATCCCGGCGATACGGCGTCTTTCACGGACGTTCGGGAGGCAGCGCTGCGACTCCATGACAAGCTCGAGCAAGCAGGAGTCACGGCCTATCTGAAGACCAGCGGTGGACGCGGGCTTCATATCTACGTGCCGTTAGCGGCTGGGTATACCTTCGAACGCGTACGCAGCTGGGTCAAAGCGGTGGGGCAGCAGCTCGCTACCACCTATCCGGAGCTGATTGCCATTGCTCAGGGTCCGACGCACTTGGGAGGGCGCGTCACGATTGACCCTGGACAGAACAGCGTAGGTCGCAACACCGCGGCCCCCTACACCTTGCGTGCCAGCACTGCTCACCCGACAGTCTCCACGCCGCTCAGTTGGGAAGAACTGGATGCTGGCAACATTCGCCCAGCGGACCTGACTCCATCGGTGGTCCTCGAGCGCGTCCAGCGCCTGGGCGATAGCTTCGCACCAGTACTCACTACGGATCAGCACATCGCATAGCTTTTCAGCTTATCTAAGGGGATGGTAAAGAAGAACTTTCAGAGTATCATCGACCCATTCCCAATGAGGAGGAGCCAGGTGTAAACTATGAACTCCGATGCATTTAACAAGAGGCGGAATGTTCCTGAAGAGCCAGAACCAGAAGGGGAGGTGAAGAGAACGCAAGACTCTCTCGTCTTTGTGGTACAAAAGCACCAGGCTTCCCGCCTTCATTACGATTTTCGGTTGGAACTCGATGGCGTCTTGAAAAGGAACCCAAAAGAGAAACGGCTGGCGATCATGGTGGAAGATCATCCCCTCGAGTATCGAACCTTCGAAGGGGTGATTGCAGAGGGCGAGTATGGAGCAGGAGAAGTCATCGTTTGGGATCAGGGAACATACAGGCCCCTTGGGGGCAAAACCAAAGACGCAATGCAGGAGCAGGTAAGAAAGCAACTAAACCAGGGAGAGCTGCGTTTTCTGCTGTTCGGAGAGAAATTGCGCGGGGAATTCGCGCTCATCCGACAGAAACGGATGGGAGAGAAGGCCTGGTTACTGATTAAAAAACGGGATCACTATGCCTCCGATGCAGATATCACCCTGCAAGATAGATCAGTCATCTCTGGAAAACGGCTAGGCGAAGCCAGATAGATCTGTTCGACAGCAATCCGTCTGTTTTCAGTTGCTTGTGAGAGCTGTTGCCAAGTGATTCCCCCTCATGCAGCCACGTGTGTTAGAAAACCGTTAAAACTTCGTTAGATTTCTATTAGATCACTTGACAAATTTTGTAAGATGATATATATCTTTTGGAAGAAACGAGTGATAGCGGTGGTTGGAGAGAAATGGAGAGGAGTGACCGCACGGGTTGCTCCCCCTTGCTCCAACAGTGACATCTGAGTTGTTGCACAAAGGAGGTAAAACATATGACGACGTTGATGCGTTATGATCCCTTCCGTGAAGCATTACGGTTGCGTGATGCAATGGAGCAGCTCTTTGCGCAGAGCTTCGTGCGCCCGAACTGGGGCATCGGTGGCACGGCGGCCATGGGGATCTCGATGGATGTCTTCGAGACGGAGCACGGCTACCAGGTGAAGGTGCTGCTTCCGGGCGTCAACCCCGAAGACATCGAGCTGTCCGTGCAGCAGAACACCCTGACCATCAAGGGCCAGTTCCAGTCGGCGGTCAAGCCAGAGCGACAGGTCAACTGGTTGGTTCAGGAAATCGGGGCTGGCACCTTTGAGCGCAGCATCACCTTCCCCAAACCCATTGACGTTGACAAGATCGACACCAGCTACGAGCAGGGTGTCCTGAGCATCTCGGTGCCGCTCAGCGAGGCCAGCCGCCCGAAAAAGATCAGCATCACGGGCAGTCAACCCAAACAGGTGGCCGTCGAAGCTGGCAAGCACTAGCCGCCTGTGTGAGCCAGGAGCAGGTCGCCTGCCTCGCTCCTGGCCCCTCTGCGGCTGGCATGGCCATGGACCGACAGACGATCCTGTGATCAGCATAGGAGTTGCGCATGGGAGCACGCGCTCGCCATCAGGACGGACGTGCCGAATGAGAACTCGTCGTGAAAGGAGTTCTACTGAATTATGAATTGGGAGTGATGTGCTGAAAGGAGAAGCAACGTGATTCCTGACATGTATACCCGTGAGAAATTGGCGCTCGAGCATCGTCATCAATTGCTCCGAGAGGCTGAACATGAACGGATACTGGCAATGGCAGACTCGCCAAAACACGCTTCTCATGCGCGGCAACGCTTTGCGGGCAAACTGGGGATGTTCTTGTACAAAACTGAAACAGTTTGAGCAGCGTAGTGAAGCATTTGCGTATCATAGCAAGTCTAGCTAATCGGCTAGCGATCACTGGGTAGGCATCGCAAGGCGCCTTTTTAGAACAAAATGACAGTAATCGACCGGATTTAGTTTGAAAGGAGGAGGGAATCATGATGATCGCGATTGGACTCTTGCTCTTGCGTCTAACACTTGGACTCATCTTTCTCTTGCATGGAGCGCAGAAGCTCTTTGGCGTCTTTGGTGGGCACGGCCTGACCGGAACGACGCAGTTCATGAACATGCTTGGGTTACATCCGGCGAAGTGGTGGGCCACTATCGCAGCCTGGGGAGAGTTTGTGGGGGGTCTGCTCCTGATGCTGGGATTGTTCACGCCACTGGCAGCGCTGCTGGTGCTTGCCGTGATGCTGGTAGCCATCCTGAAAGTGCATGCCAGCAAGGGCTTCTGGAACAGCCAGGGGGGCTATGAGTATAACCTGGTCTTAAGCGCGCTCGCCACGGTGCTTGGACTCGTTGGGGCGGGGGCATTCTCCCTGGATGCGCTGTTGGGGCTAAGCGCGCTGAGCCCCAACCTCTTCTTACTGGGCCTGCCGCTTCTGATCCTCTTGGGAGTGCTGGTACACCAGCCCACCAGTGCCTGGGTCCAGAAGCGATGGCACTCGTCACACGCCTAGTGCTGCATTCCTCAATGGTATGAATAAAACGCTGAATCAAGGTCTAGAGCCTAAGCAAGTATGTTCTACCCTGAGATCCCTCACGCGGGAATGAGAACATCAATGAGGAACGGAGTACGAACAACGAGCAGATCATGCTCGCATGTCTCTGGACAACCAAACCGAAGGAGGATTTCTATGAACGTGAGCAGCAGTGAGCAGCGATTCGATACGGTGGTGATCGGCGGCGGACAGTCCGGCCTGGCGGTCGGCTATTACCTGGCCATGCAAGGTCGAGAGTTCGTGATCCTGGACGCCAATGACCGCATCGGCGCGAGCTGGCGCAAGCGGTGGGATCAGCTTCGGCTGTTCACTCCGGCCAGGTATAGCAGCCTACCAGGGATGCCCTTCCCTGCTCCGGCCGGTGCCTTCCTTACCAAGGATGAGGTAGCCGACTACCTGGAGGCATACGCCGCCCGCTTCCACCTCCCCGTCCAGCTGGGCATCGTGGTGGACACGCTCACCAGGGAGGCCGATCGCTACCTCCTGACCACGGGTGATCATCGACTCGCAGCCGACAACGTCGTGGTGGCAACAGGCGCCTTCCAGCACCCGAAGGTCCCTGCCTTTGCCGGTCTGCTTGACCCGACGATCGCACAGGTCCATTCGAACGAGTACCACAATCCCACTCATCTCCAGGAGGGGAATGTCCTGATCGTCGGAGCAGGCAATTCGGGAGCAGAGATCGCGTTGGAGGTGGCGCAGACCCGGCCTACCTGGCTTGCGGGTCGCGACACAGGTCATCTCCCTAAAACCTACCCGCCGATCATCCAGGAGCTCTATTGGTGGCTCATTCACCAGGCGCTCAACACCGACAACACGATCGGCCGCCGTTTCAAAGAATTGACCGGCAAGAAAGGCGCTCCACTGGTTGGGATCTCCCAGAGGGACTTCGAGCGCGCCGGGGTGGAACGCGTCCCCCGCGTAGTGGGCGTTAAAGATGGGAAACCGGTGCTCCAGGATGGGCGCGTCCTGGATGTAGCAAACGTGATCTGGTGTACGGGGTTTGCTCCTGACTTCCGCTGGATTGACCTGCCGGTGTTTGGAAGCGATGGGTACCCAGTTCACTACCGAGGTGTGGTGGAGGGCGAACCCGGGCTATACTTCCTTGGACTGCCATTCCAGTATACGCTGACCTCTTCCTTGATCGGTGGCGTGGGAAGAGATGCCCACTATATCGCCAAGCAGATCGCGGCGCGATCACCTGCACGTGTAGGGCACGCTGAGCCTGCTGCTGCGGAATCACTGGTCTAGAGACTGCAAGCAGGGAACCGTCGAGAAGGAAGCGTCACGTTCGACCACCTGGAAAGCTCTCTTCAGGAGAACTGCTACCCCCGGAGAGAGGCTACTACGACAGATGGTCGAGGTGTGACAGTCCTTGCGTCCATGGCATCAGAAATGCAACAGCGGACGAGCTTCCTCTTGTTGCATTTCTGATGCGCTTGACGGCATTACCGTGAAACCCCGATCAAATAGCAAAAAAACTGTACGAGAAGGAGTTCGATACTATGACGCAAACATCACCGATTATTCCAAAAGCAGCAGTTCGTGGCACGGCCTCCGGCGTGCTCTTTCTGTCTTTTTTCGGCGCGCTCTGGGCATGTCTGGGATTCGTCAGTCTGGGGGGCTGGGGAATTCCCTGGCTTTTGATCATCGCTGTTCTTGTGAGTGTGGCGCTGTTTGTTGGAGGCTTCTCATTAAGACGCGCGGCTAGTCAGTTAACCGATCAGGTTACAGCGGAAAATGCACACTACTGGAAACGCGCGGGACGCTGGTTTACCATTGCTTTTGCGACCCAAGGTATTGCCATAGGTGTGACAAGCGCTATGTGCGGTGCTACCAGTCACTATGAACTCATTATTCCCCTGACGGCTCTCATTGTCGGCGTCCATTTCCTTCCGCTGGCGCCACTCTTCCGCGTGAAGTCCTACTCTATTACAGGTACACTGCTCTGCGTGCTCTCAGTGATTACGCTGTTGACTGTACCCTCAACGGTAACGCTACATGGTCAGCAAATCCTCCTCTGGTGGGTGATAGTTGGTTTTGGCTCAGCTTTGATTCTCTGGACGACCGGGTTAAGCCTGTTTCTGGCTGGCAGGCGGCTACTGCGGGTTTACGCCAGCGCGCAACAGATGAGTGTGCAGAACAGCCTGGCATAACTTTAAGGAGATGGAGTATGAGAAGGCAGATAACGTTTCGGACTAGAAAGCTTCTTGGTACAAGAGGATACCAACAAAGGAGATTGCAATGAACGAACAGAAGAAAAAAGCTTTGATTATTGGATGCGGGATCGCCGGTCCCGCCGTGGCACTGTTTCTCAAACGAGCAGGCTTTGAGGCTGAGATTTTCGAGGCCAGAAAGACGCCTGAGGGCTTCGCGCTTTCCCTGTCGAGCAACGGGGTAGAGGTGCTCAAGATGCTCGGGCTTGATGGACCTGTCATGGCGGAAGGCTCTGCTGTTACCAGCGGGCTGATGTGGAACGGCAAGGGCAAACGCCTAGGACAGGTACCCTTAGCGGGAGAGGGGCAGAAGAGCGTCTTCATCAAGCGCGTCCCCCTCGGTCTGATCCTGGCAGAGGAAGCCGAGCGCCAGGGCATCAAACTTGAGCGAGGCAAGAAGCTGGAGAGCATTGACATGACCAGCACAGGCGGCGTGGTCGCGACCTTCCAGGACGGCACAACCGCCCTTGGTGATTTCCTGATTGGCTGCGATGGCGTCCACTCGCGCACGCGACAGCTCATCGACCCGGCCTTCTCCGGCCCTGTCTACACCGGCCTGATGAATACCGGTGGGTACACCTCCAGGGTGAAGGTGTCTTCGCCGCCTGAGACCACTCACTTCATCTTTGGCAAGCGCGCCTTTTTCGGCTATCACGTGAGTCCATCCGGCTACATCTACTGGTTTGCCAATTACGTGCAAGCCGAAGAGCCTGCAAGAGAAGTGGGGGAGGGCGGCACGCACGAGGAACGGAAACAGCGCTTGCTGGAGTTGTTCCACGATGATCAGCCCTTTATCCGAGAGATCATTGGAGCAGCCGAGGAGACCTTCCCTGATTTTCCTTCCTACGCTCTGCCCACACAGCCGGCAAGCTGGCATAAGGGCCCCGTGGTGCTGCTCGGAGATGCGGTTCATGCTATCTCGCCCAGTTCTGGACAGGGGGCATCGATGGCGCTGGAGGATGCAGCGGTCCTGGCAAAGTGCCTGCGGGACATCCCAGATGTCGAGCAGGCGTTTGAAACCTATGAACAGTTGCGCCGGGAGCGCACCGCGAAAATGTTTGAGCTTGGAAAGCGTGGTGATTCAGGGAAATTCGTGACGCGCCCCTTGCAGCAATGGTTCCGGGATTTGACGACGCCCATCTTCCTCAAGCTCTTTGCCAATCCGAAAGCGTCCGACTGGATCTACTCCTACCGGGTCGACTGGGACGCGCCTGTGACAGCGCACATGCCTGATTCCATCGAGAGTCAGAAGGTTGTGAGCCACGTGGGCGCGGCTAAGTAACGCTGCCAGCACTTGGTCAGTATACTGTGAGACACAAAAAGGAGCCATCCTATCCCATTATTCGTAGGGACGCGGGAGGAGCGAAGAGGGTGAGTGGACCCTTGTGGGCGTGCTCGGCCCTGCTCTGTTGCAGGTATGTCAAGAAACAAAGGATGACCCCACTCGGCCCCGGACGCCCACAAGGATCCCATCACCACGTCCCTACAAAAAGCGAGCGCCGGAAGAGCAAAACCGGAATGAGCCAGAGCGGGCCGAGAGCGCATCGGTCGTAAGAGGGGAGCACTCCGTCTCAAGCGCTGGAAGAGCAGAGGCAAACAGCACGATTCCTCCAGCGAGAGAAGCGTGAACGCACTTTATCTGAAAGGAGGGGCGTATGATACATTTCGAGCGACTGACGGAGAAAGCGCGTGAAGCGCTGAGTCCGGCGCACGAGCTGGCACAACACGACCATAACAGCCAGGTCGAGGGCGCAAACGGGCACGAGCCAGCTTCAGACGATGGCGTGAAGAGCCAGATCAAGAGCAGGATCATGCGCTATGTGCATGGGCCACAACCAGGGCGAGCTATCGGCAAGCTACGAGCTGTTTTCGCTCTCGCAGTCGCCGTCATGGGTGTCATCAACGACCTGACGGTCCTGCTGCCAACACGCCCAGGGCGGCTCGCGCTGCTGGGGAGCCTGCTGAACCGGCTGGCACCGTTTTCCCCTTCGATCTTGCCCGTCCTTGACACAGGGCGGACGCTGGCGCTCATCCTGGGCTTCTTTTTGCTCGTGGTCGCCTTCGGGCTGGCTCGTGGGAAACGGCGCGCGTGGCAGTTCGCCCTCCTCCTGCTGCCGCTGTCCGCCGTGGCTCACCTGGCCAAAGGGCTGGCGGTGGAAGAAGCCCTGCTGGCACTCCTGCTGTGGCTTGGACTGCTGAGAAGCGCTTCCTTCTTCCGTGTTGCCAGTGATCCGTGGCGTCTGCGGCAGGGCGTGGTTCTGCTAGTCTTCGGCGCGCTGCTGCTGGCGATCTACACGGTGAGTGGGCTCTCCCTCCTCCAGGCGCAGTTCCTGCTGCCGAGCACCGCCCTCGGCCTCGTGTGCTCCTTCCTGCTCCGCCTGGTCCATAGCCCTGCTGGTGAGATTATCCCACTGAGCAGGCATGCAGACTGGTTCCTGGGCTCCCTTGCGTGGCTGGGAGGCACCGTGCTGCTGACAGGCCTGGTGTTGCTGCTGCGGCCGGTCAGCGCCCGCTGGTGGGTGGCCTACCAAAAAGAACGTGCAGCGCAGATGCGCCACCGGGCGCGAGAACTGGTGCGCCGTTATGGGAACCAGACCCTGTCCTTCTTTGCGCTGGCTCCCGAGAACTTGCGCTATCTGGCCCCCAACGGCGAGGGGCTGGTGAGCTACCGACTCACCGGGAATGTAGCGGTCGTCCTGGGCGATCCGATTTGCCCGCCAGAGGCGATCGAGCGAGTGGCGCGGGGGTTCCTTGATCTGTGCGCATCCAATGACTGGCAGGTGGCGTTCTACCAGGTGCATCCCGAACACCTCCCCACCTACCGGGCCCTCGGTCTGCACGTCTTCAAAATCGGAGAGGAGGCCCTGCTATCTCCGCAGACGTTTACCCTCTCTGGTTCGGCCATGGCCAATGTGCGCACCAGTTGCCGACGTGCCGAACGGGAGGGCGTGGCCATCCAGTGGTACGACGGGGTGCCTCCCAAAGCGGTGCTGGAGCAGTTGGACCCCCTTTCAAGCGCCTGGTTGGAGCGCAAGGCAGGCAAACACGCGGCGGAGATGGGCTTCAGCATGGGGCGGCTCGATGAGTTGGCGGAGGCTGCCGCCCGCGCTGACGCTCTTGCCGAAACGCAACTCGCTGGAGAAGACCTTCCGCACGATGCGGTGCCGCGCCTGGTGACAGGTGTGGCCATCGAGCGGACGGGACGCCCATGTGCCTTTGTCACCTTTACCCCGATTTATGGGTCGGCGCGTAGCTGGGGGTGGGCAGTAGATCTGATGCGACGGGTGCCGGATGCCCCTCGGGGAGTGATGGAACTGTTGCTGGTACGAGCAGTGGAGCGCTTCCGAGAGCGTGGAGCGAACGTCGTAAGTCTGGGACTGGCGGCGATGGCTGATACGAGGCAGGAGATGCCGACGATGCAATGGCAGTTCGCCAGTCTGGTGTCTGAACAGATGCGACTGCTGAAGACCCACCGCTCACTGTTTCACTTTAAACAGAAGTTTCAGCCCTGCTGGGAGAGTCGGTATATCGTGATCAGCAGCACCCTGGCGTTGCCCAGGACCGCGCTCGCTCTGCTGCGTGTGCATCAATCTGCGGGTCAGCCTGGACTCACCGGTCTCTTTGTCGATCTCCACTGCGCAGATATACGTGCCAAACGCCAAGACGTTCGCCGCCGGCTCGAAGAAGACGGTGGTCAGCTATCGCATCACGAGTCGAGCTGACCTACGCAGCAACTCTCTTCGTTGCCCTCGCTGCTCAGCAAGCAGAGCGACCCAATCTTCTTCTTTCGCCCAGGCGAGTCCTCGCCCATCGTTGGGAGGGACTCGCTGGTGAGGAAATGCCCTGATCTCTGTCAAGGGATCAGCTCGCTGGTCATGAAGCAAGGATTACAGCATGGGCGAGATCATAATCCGGTTATCAACCTCGCTGACACCTGGCGCTGACCAGGCAGTATCCTCCGCCGCCTGCTTCTCAGCATAGGAACGCACCGTCCCACGCAGGATGACCTTGCCGCCCTGCACTTCGACCGTGATCTGCCTGGCATCCGTCTCCGCATTGCGCACCAGCGCTCGCTCGATCTGCTGCTTCAGATCGGTTGGCGACACAAGAGGCTTGACCGTGATGAGATTGGTGACGCCTTTGACCCCTGATAGGCGCTGTACGGCACGTTCGGCGTCTCTCTTCTGGAAGCCAAATTCGACCTCGCCTTTGAGCGTCACCCAGCCCTGGCTGACCGTCACGTCCAGTTTGCCAGCCGGAATATTTGCTTCCCACTTGAGGGCGTTGAGCACAGCTTTGGCAAGGTCGGCGTCGGTGCGTTCGGCAGAGCCGGGCAAGCGCACCTCGATGTCGTTGGCGACCGCCTTGACGCCACGAACGCGGTGAGCGGCTTCCTCGGCAGCCATCTTTTTCATATACGAATCGACCCAGCCAGTCAGCGTGACGACCCCATCCTTGACAGCGACACCGATTTCGTTGGGCCGGACGCGCGTATCCCACTTCAATTCTTCCAGGACGTCTGCCTGGATCTCTTCATCAGTACGGATGCTAATTGCCATAGTATGTATTTCCTTTCCATACGTTGCTCATTTGATGTATGCTCTCTGCCAGGCTCATTGCCTGACAGGCTAATCACCGTAGTGATAGACAGTGCTCTTGTAGCATCTGCCATCTCGCGCTCTCGTTGGAGATGAGTATAAGCGTGTGCCTGCGGCCTACTTGACCTGCATGGGAATCTGTTTCGGTTTCGCTCCTTCAAGGAGTCGGTTGCGCATCAAAACACGATGGTGAAACAGGTACAGGCTTCAGGCGGACCGCTTCAGAGGGGGCGCTCCGGTTGAGACAAGCTGGGACAACCGAGCACACCGGTGAGGTGGTGCTGAAACTGCTACGAGAAACCCCCTGCAAGAAGACTGCCCGGTTGTGACAGCCGGGCTTCTTGTCTTTACTGTTCCAAGTATACGTCGTGGGGGATGTCTTGTCAAGTATTTATATTATCTCATCAACTATATTTATCTGATGAGATAATATAAATACTTGACAATGCAACAAATATGACATATACTTTGAGCGGTGAAAAAACCGCTGAATGGCAAACCTGCCTTGACAGCAGGTGTACGCTGAGGTGGAAAAGCTAACCTTTTTGCGAGCCTGAGCAAAGACGATGGCGAGACGAACCCCTCGACCCGAAGCGCAGCTCACAACCACCCTGACGCCGCTTCGGAAGACCTGTGAACAATGTGGAAACCGCTTGTGGGTGGCCTATCACTGTCGACGGAAGGTGATGACCTTGGAGGGTCTCTGGCAGCTCAGGGTGGTCATGTGTCAGTGTCCCACCCCCACCTGCTCGCGGTATCACGTGAGCTATCATCCCGAAGAGGCAGGCAGCTTCGCGCTCCCCCATGGCGAATTTGGCCTGGATGTGATTGCCAAGATTGGCGCCTGGCGGTTCACGGAGCATCGTAGTGTCCCGGAGATGCATCAACGCTTGCTTACCAGAGGCCTTGCGATCTCGGAACGAGAAGTCACGCATTTGATGCAGCGCTATGAAGAACTGGTGACTGATGCCGCGTCACGGATCGGGAGCGCATCAAGGCACGGCTCCAGAAGCAAGGACACGTGATCCTGGCCCTCGACGGGTTGCAGCCCGATGTGGGGCTGAGGTTGACCCACTTTTGTGGAACCCCGAAACGTTAGGGATAGTACATCAATCGCTCATAAACAACCGGACTCATAGGGCTAGGAAGCATGATCATGTCATACTGCTTCTGATGAGCAGGTGTTCGTCCCGCAGAAGTTTCCTGGATGATCTCAGGCTCCGTACAAGCTGATCTCTTTCTGCCGAGCATAGCGCTGGATTTCATGCACGTCTGTCATGCCCTTGACGATGGCTTCCTGAATCCATTCGTACATTTCATATTTATTTTGATAGAGTCGGTTACTGCAAAAGATGTTGCGGCGAGCAAACGCTGGTGGTGTAATTGTACGGAGGTATTCTTGTGCGTCCGCATCATGTGGTCGCAGCATATTCCACCAAGGCACTTCCAGCATATAGTAGGGATCATGCGCCCACTTCGGGCAGGGTTGATGAAAGAGCTCACAAAGATACTCGACAGAAGCAGCGCAGAAAGCTCCCCAATGGCGGGTCCGTTCGGTTTCCCGCTCCGGCCTGGTCAGAGGATCTTTGATCAGGTCGGGACGGATGTGCTTGGCGTAGCCATACCAGGCGTTAGAAAAATCCCCAAGGGCGGTCCAGGGGTCTTCTCCCTGG
>WNFJ01079949.1_pt1 | contig 14228 bp, 7 predicted proteins | sample 5400461 | NCBI WGS metagenome assembly WNFJ01 (sample SAMN13153349, study PRJNA577476) | soil metagenome | isolation source: 115 cm saprolite on Douglas fir-dominated hillslope | place: USA:California | collected 2013-09-17 | reverse complement strand
GCATCAAGACACACTTTCCGTCAAGCCCGGTCGCTATTTGCAGGGGCCGCCTGCGGTGAAGTATCGCGGAATTTTCTTGAACGATGAAGCGCCCTCACTCACCGGATGGGTGAATGAAAAATTCGGAACTTACAACCACGAGTTTTACCCCAAAGTATTTGAACTGCTCCTTCGACTAAAGGCCAACTACCTCTGGCCCGCGATGTGGAACAGCGCCTTCAACGAGGACGATCACCTGAATCCCCGGCTCGCCGACGAATACGGCATCGTGATGGGCACTTCTCACCACGAACCGATGCTGCGCGCACAGCAGGAGTGGAAGCGCCACGGGCGCGGACCGTGGGATTACTCAAAGAATGCGGATGTCCTTCACGAATTCTGGGATCAAGGCATCCAGCGCAACAAGAATTACGAGAGCATTATTACGCTTGGCATGCGTGGAGACGGGGACCTTCCCATGACCGAAGGCGCAAATATCGCCTTACTGGAGAAAATTGTAACGGACCAGCGCAAGCTGATCGGCGAGCGCGTGAATCCCGATCTCGTCAAAGTGCCGCAGGACTGGGCTCTCTACAAGGAAGTGCAGGAATACTACGAGAAGGGTATGCGCGTTCCTGACGACGTGACCCTGCTGTGGTGCGACGACAATTGGGGCAATATCCGCCGCTTGCCGACCGCCGAGGAACGCAAACGCACCGGTGGCGCCGGAATTTACTACCATTTCGATTACGTCGGAGACCCGCGTTCTTATAAATGGCTGAACACGATTCCGATTGCCAAGGTCTGGGAGCAGATGAATCTGGCCTATCACTATGGCGCCGATCGCATCTGGATCGTGAACGTGGGCGACCTGAAGCCAATGGAGCTTCCTATCGATTTCTTTCTGAACATGGCGTGGAATCCCAAAAAGTGGCCCAAGGAGAAAATCTCAGAATTTACCAGGTTGTGGGCGGAGCGGCAATTCGGGTCGCAGTACGCGCCGGAAATCGCCGAAATCCTTGCGAAATACACGAAGTACAACGGCAGGCGCAAACCGGAATTGATCGAACCCGGCACCTACTCTCTCGTGGATTACGGTGAAGCGGAAACGGTGTTCGCCGATTTTCAAGCGCTTGTAGCGAAGGCCGAGGAGATTTACAGCAAATTACCTGAGAACCATCGCGATGCTTTCTTCGAGCTTGTATTCTACCCAACAAAAGCTTCCGCCATTGTGACCGAACTCTATATCACCGCTGCCAAAAACGAGTTGTACGCCCATCAAGGCCGCGCAAGCGCCAACGATCTGGCCGTGCAGGCGCGCGCCTTATTTCAGGCCGACGCCGATCTCACCGCCTATTACAATCACACGCTGGCGCACGGCAAATGGGACCACATGATGGATCAGACGCACCTCGGCTATACCTTCTGGAATCAGCCGCCCGCCAACGTCATGCCTGCCGTTTCGGAGATCCAGGTGGCGCCCGCAGGCCAGATGGGTGTTGCCGTCGAGGGCTCATCGTGGGGTTGGCCCGGCCCTCCGGTCGAACCGGTTCTGCCGGCGTTTGACGTATTCAATCAACAACGCCGTTACATCGACGTGTTCAATCGGGGGCGCGCGTCCTTCGACTTTTCAGCCACGGCCAGCGCCCCATGGATGATACTGAGCGAATCGAAAGGAACGATTAATAAGGAACGGCGCGTTTGGGTCAGTGTGGATTGGAGCAAGGTCTCGGAAGTTTCCACGAACGGCCAGGTGAAAATCTCGGGGACCGGCGGCCCGGATGTCATCGTGAAGCTGCACGCCTTCCGTCCAAAGGCGCTCGCGCGAGATTCGCTGGATGGATTCGTCGAGGGTGACGGGTACGTCTCCATCGAAGCAGCGCACTATACCAGGAAAATCGATGGAGCTGCAGCGCGTTGGGAAACGATTAACGACCTCGGACGAACTCTTTCGTCGATGAGCGTTTTCCCTGTGACCGCGGACAGCGTGACGCTCGCTCAGGATTCTCCTCATCTCGAGTACAAAATGTATTTATTTGATCCAGGTGCGGTCGAAGTAGAGGGGATCCTCGCTCCCACCCTGAACTTCGTGCCTGGCCGTGGCCTCCGATATGGTGTTTCATTCGACGACCAGCCGCCCCAGATCATCGATGCTCTTGCACACAACTCGCAGAAAGACTGGGAAGAGTCGGTGAGAGACAGCGTCCGCAAGGTGAAATCCAAGCATACCGTGGCCGAGCCGGGTTATCACACTCTGAAGTTTTGGATGGTGGATCCGGGCGTGGTTCTCCAGAAACTCGTCGTAAATCTTGGTGGCGTGAAACCAAGCTACCTGGGCCCGCCGGAGAGCTACCACCACGCTACGTTGGTAACCCCGCCACACTGAAAAACTACCCCATTCGGCGAAGCGCGGGTATACTCCCTCTGGGAAAATCGCCGTAAAAATAAGGATTATCCGGATTCAAATCCTACTGGAAGGGCGTACGGATGACACACGTTGCCACTTTGTTTCTGCTTGCAGGCGGAGAGTCCCGCATCACGAGTCTGGATTGGGTAGTCATCGCGTTTTATTTCAGCATTCTGCTCTGCGTCGCCTGGTGGGTGGTCAAGAGAGGTAAAGACTCGGCCGCGGACTATTTCCTCGCTGGGCGCAACCTGAGCTGGTGGATCATCGGCGCATCGATCTTTGCCTCAAACATCGGATCCGAGCATGTGGTCGGTCTGGCTGGCGCCGGTGCGACCAGTGGAATGGCGCTCGCTCACTATGAATTGCACGCCTGGGCGCTTCTGGTCCTGGGATGGGTGTTCGTGCCCTTCTATATGCGCTCCATGGTTTTCACCATGCCGGAGTTTCTCGAGCGCCGCTACAGCACAAATTCCCGCTACGTTCTCTCCATCGTGTCGCTCATCACTTTCATTGTCTCTAAAATCGCGGTAGGCATTTTTGCCGGTGGCGTGGTCTTTGGCACTTTGCTGCCCGAACTGCAGTTGCGCATCGGTGGAACTGTAATTGACAGCTTCTGGATCGGCTCGGCTCTTGTCATCGCGCTCACAGGGCTCTACACGGTCTTGGGTGGCATGCGTGCCGTGGCTTACAACGACGCCGTCCAGGTTTTTGTCCTCATACTTGGCTCGGCCTCTCTGACCTTCTATGGCTTGCACCAACTCGGCGGCTGGAGCGAGCTTCGCCACTGGTGCGGGTCGGACATGTTCAATCTTTGGAAACCGCTGATCCCCGCAGGAGTGCAAGGCACATGGTCCCCAGTGCTCGAAACGAATGCTGCCGGCCACGTCGTAAAACAAGCTTGGTATTTCAACGACTATTTCCCGTGGGCGGGGATGCTGCTCTGCGCGCCGATCATTGGGCTGTGGTACTGGTGCACTGACCAATATATCGTTCAACGGGCCCTCGGCGCTCCGAACGAGAAAGTGGCCCGCCGCGGCACGATCTTTGCTGCATTCCTCAAACTGAGTCCCGTTTATTTGTTCATCATCCCGGGCTTGGTCTGCTTCGCTTTGGCACGCAGCGGCAAGATCCCCGAGTTGGCTCGCATGATTGGACCGGACGGCCATGCCATCCCTTCCGTCGCCCAGGGAGCTTTTCCGATGCTGGTGCAATATCTTCTGCCTCCAGGCCTCCGAGGTCTCGTCGTGGCCGGGCTTCTTTCCGCCTTAATGGGTTCGCTGGCTGGCGTCTTCAACGCCTGCTCGACGCTCTTTACCGTAGATCTCTATCAAAAGTGGAAGCCAGACGCTTCACAGCATGACCTTGTACGCACCGGACGCCTGGCCACAACGGTGATGGTATTCATCGCTTTCGCGTGGATCCCGGTCATCAAGAATGCCCAAGGACTTTACGGCTACTTGCAAGCCGTACAGGGTTATCTGGCTCCGCCCATTTTCGTGGTGTTTTTCCTGGGCGTGTTTTTCAAGCGCATGAATGCCCAAGGCGCGCTCTGGTCCATGATCGTGGGCTTCGTTCTTGGCGTTTCCCGGATGCTCGTAGACACGCCTGTAACCCTGGGCCTGAGCGGGCTGCAGAACGGTTATCCGCATGGCTCGTTCCTGTGGATCGTCAACAACATCTATTTCCAATATTGGAGTTTGCTGATTACGGTTATATCGGCAATCGTTATGGTCGTCGTCAGCTACATGACTGCCGAGCCGAACTACGCCACGTTGCAAAACCTTACGTTTGCAACCAAAACGACGGAAGACAAGGCAGCCACGCGCGCCAGTTGGGATTGGCGCGAAGTAGCGGCTTCGGGGCTGGTCCTGGCGTGCATCCTCGGAGCTTATTTATACTTCCGGGGCTAAGACAATGCGCGCTTATTTCGCACGGATGACTTTCTAACCTTTTCCATGCTGTGAACGGAAATTCTGCAGGCACCGCTGCGCCGTTTCCAGTTCGGAGAATCGGCTGCCTTCTTGTTCCAACAAATAGTATTCAACGCCGCCGCCGTTTTCGGCTGCCGCGAAAATGTTTTTCCAGTCCGCACTCCCTTCGCCAAACAGTACCGAGTACCCCTTCGCAGGATCCGGCGACCAGTCTTTGAGGTGGAGGGAGCGAATTCTCCCCGGGTTCGCGCGAATCCAGGCTACAGGATCTGAACCCGCCTCCAGGCACGTGCCCACATCGAGCTGCAACATGACCGATGGCTTCGTATTCTTCGCCAGGATTTCCATGGGGCGCTGGCCCTCAACCGCGGTGAACTCCGGCTGGTGATTGTGATATCCGGCCTTCAAGCCCGATGGTTCCAGGCGATCGGCCGCGGCATTCAGGGATTCGGCAACCGCTTTCCAGCCATCCAAGCCGGGTTTCGGATTCGATGAGGCTATGACCAAATATTTGCTGCCTAGAATCAGATTCATGTCGCGCGCCTTGCCGATGTTCTCCGCGCTCACGTACGAATAGCTGTTGTGCGTTGAGAAGCAGCGAATGCCGAGATCATCCAGAAGCTTCCTCATCTGTTTGGTTTGACTCTCGGACCATTCGAAATAAGGCGCATAGAATTCCACGCACTGGTATCCCATCCGCGCAACGGCGCGCACCGTGGCCTCAGGGTCTTTCTTGAATTCCTCACGGACAGAGTAAAGTTCCAGACCAATGGGAATCGTTTTCGCTAGCGGCGCCTGAAGAGCCCACGGCAGCGTTGCGGAAAAGGCGAGAAACGAGCGTCGCGAAATAGTATGTTTTGTCATGGCGGAATCCTACCGGAGATTCAGGGGAAATTCATTCCATTTCGTGCAGAGCTCATTGCCCCTGCTGGATGGGCCGCACATCGCGCCCAGGAACAACGCTGCGCACGATCACGTACAGCACGGGAATGAATAGCAGGTTCAGCGTGGTCGCCGCAATCATTCCGCCGAAGACCGTTGTGCCCACAGAAATTCGTCCAGCGCGGCCCGCCCCTTGCGCGAGCACGAGCGGCACCACCCCCAGGATGAACGCGAGTGACGTCATCAGAATGGGCCGCAGACGGATGCGCGCCGCTTCCACCGCAGCATCCACGACCGTCATGCCTTGGGCGCGCAGTTGCTCCGCGAATTCGACAATCAAAATCGCATTCTTGCTCGCAAGCCCGATCAGCATCACCAGGCCAATCTGGCAGTAAACGTCATTCTGCAATCCTCGCAGCGCCTGCGCCCCAATTGCACCCAGAATGGCGACCGGTACAGCCAGCAACACGATGAATGGCAGGACGTAGCTCTCGTATTGCGCCGCCAGCGTCAGGTACACGACCACCAGGCCCAGCGCAAAAAGGATCAGCGCTTTTCCGCCGGACTCGATCTCTTCCAGGGACAATCCACTCCATTCGAACGTCATCCCGTTGGGCAGCTCTTTCTTGGCCAGCGCTTCCATGGCCGCAATTCCTTCGCCGGAGCTGTGGCCCTGCGCGGGCGCCCCGTTGATTTCCGCGGAGCGAAACAAATTGTAATGCGGGATGACCTGGGGATTTGCGGTTTGCTCGACAGCCACGAGGTTGTCGAGCGAAATCATCTTCCCGGTGTTCGAGCGCAAATAATATTGGCGAATGTCCTTTGGCTCCGAGCGGAATTTACTGTCGGCCTGCACGTAGACACGGTAGGACCGGTTATTGAAGTCAAAATCGTTCACATAGACCGACCCCATGTAGACCTGCAAGGCGTCCGTGATCTGGCTAAACGGCACCTGCAAGCTCTTCGCCTTTTCGCGGTCAATGCGGACCAAGTATTGCGGGTCGTTTGCCGTGAAGCTTGTGAATAGACCCACGATATCTTTGCTGGCATTCCCTTGCGCAGCCAGCTTGTTCGCCGTTGCCGCGATACTTTGCAACGAGTTGCGTCCCAGATCCTCCAACTCAAACTGGAATCCTCCAAACTGCCCCAGCCCAAACACCGCCGGCGGATTGAACGGGACTACGATCGCGCCGGATACCGCCGAGAGAGAGCCGCGCAAACGCCCAATCGCCGCCGCTGCCGAGTGTACCGTTCCCTTGCGATTCTCAAAAGGCCGCAAATTGGCATAGAGCATGGCCTGATTGGAAGCCGAGCCCGCGGCTCCGAACCCGACAATCGTGAATACTCCGTCCACTTCCGGATCGCGCGAAATCACTTCCTCCGCCTGGCCGCAGACATCACGCGTGTAGGAAAGAGAAGCCCCCTGTGGCGCCTGCACGATGAACATCAGGTAGCCCTGATCGTCCTCAGGGATAAAGGCGCGCGGAACACGCTGATAAAGCCAGTACGTGCAGCCCAGCAACGCAAAAAAAAGCAGCAAGGACGCCAGTCGCCAGTCCATTGCCCGGCGTACCGTGCTTCGATAGAAACTTGCACCACTGTTAAAGACGTCATTGAACAATTTGAAGAAACGGCCCTTCGCGCGCTCCCGATGTTTCCCTAGGAAAATAGCCGATAACGCGGGAGTCAGCGTGAGCGCGTTGAAGGCCGAGATCGACACCGAAAAAGCAATTGTCAAAGCGAATTGCCGGAAGAGAATTCCCGTCGTCCCCGGGAACAGCGCCACCGGCACGAACACCGCCACCAGCACGAGTGAGGTTGCGACGACCGCTCCAGCCACTTCCTTCATCGCTACGGACGCGGCGTTGTGCGGCTCGGTAATTCCTTCGACGATGTGCCGCTCCACGTTCTCAATCACCACAATCGCGTCATCCACGACCAGCCCTGTCGCCAGGGTGATCCCAAACAGCGTCAGAGTATTGATCGAGAAGCCCAGCAATTTTACAAAAACGAAAGTGCCGATCAGCGAAACGGGGATGGTAATCGCCGGAATGAATGTGCTCCGCCAGTCCTGCAAAAACACGTAAATGACAATGATGACCAGGACGATGGCCTGTAGCAGGGTGATGAGCACGTCGCGGATGGATTCCCCGATGACCGTCGTGGTATCAAAGGCCACCGCCGCCTTAAGCCCAGGAGGGAAATTCTTGGAGAGCCGCAGCAACTCCTCCTTTGCAGCCTTGTCCACATCCAGCGCATTCGCGCCAGGAAGTTGCGTGACCGCCAGGCCCACGGCGTCGTGGCCGTTGAATCGAAGAAGCGTGCCGTAATTCTCGGCCCCTAACTCCGCCTGGCCGACATCTTTCAATCGCACGAGCGTCCCGTCCGTTCCCGTTTTCAAAATGATGTTGTCGAACTGCGAAGCTTCACTGAGCCGCCCCACTGCTCGCACGCTAATCTGGAAAGACCGACCTTCCTGCGACGGTGGCTGCCCGATTTGTCCGGCCGCCACTTGCACATTCTGCTCTTGCAGGGCGCTAAGCACGTTTGTCGCCGTCAACCCGCGCTGCGCCAATTTCGCCGGATCGAGCCACAGGCGCATGGCGTACTTGCGCTCGCCGAAAATGATCGCGTCTCCAACTCCTTTCACGCGCTTGAGGGCGTCTTTGACGTAAACGTCCATATAGTTGCTCAGAAACAGGCTGTCGTACTGCCCTTCCGAATAAACGCCCGCGCCAAACACGAAGCCGCCGATCCGTTTGGTGATGATGATCCCCGTGTTTTTCACTTCATTCGGCAGCCGCCCAAGCGCTTGGTTTACCCGGTTCTGAACGTCCACTGCTGCCAGGTCCACGTTTCTCGTTACGTCAAATACCACCGTGATCTGGCTCGTTCCGTCGTTGCCGCTCGTCGAGCTCATGTACTTCATGCCCTGCACGCCGTTGATGGCTTGTTCCAGCGGAATAGTCACCGCAGATTCCACCGTCTGCGCATTCGCACCGATGTAGCCGCTGCTGACGATGACTTGTGGCGGCGCCAGGTCTGGCAATTGTGCGATCGGAAGCGTGGGGATAGAGATCGCGCCCGCAAGAATGATGAACAGGGCGCAGACTGTGGCAAAGACCGGCCGCTGAATGAAGAAATCAACGAACAAGACTGGAGCCCGCCTTCGCTGGGAATGGAGTAGCGCCGCTCATGAGTTCGAAGTGGCTACCGGCCGGAATTGCTCTGGCCTTTACTCTGAATTTGTTCCGTGACCGGCGTGCCGTCCTGCAAAAATTGCGTCCCGGAAATGATCAAGTGATCTCCCGGCTTCAGCCCATCGAGAACCGCAAAGTCATTGCCGATTGTGTCGCCAAGCTTTAGTGGTTTTTGTCTCGCCACGTTGCCTTTGCCTTCGTTCACGGAAACGAATGCGAAGAATTGGCCGTTGATGCGCAGTACGGCGAGCACAGGAATCACGGGGCCCTCGTGAACGCCCCAGGTAATCTGCGCGCGCACTTGTTGCGCGATGCGCAGCTTGCCCTGCGTATTCCCGACCGTGGCTTTGGCCAGAACGCTCTGCGTATCCGTATCCACTTGCGGCGACACAAACGTGATGCGCGTCTCGCTGACGGGATTCCCCGCGCCATCCAGCAGCCGCACCGGCAGCCCAACCTTCAAGTTTCTTGCGCGTTCCGCGGGAACGTAAATATACGCTTCCAGCGCCCCCGGCTCATCAATGGTGGTCAGCATCGTCGCAACCGTCACGCGATCCCCCATCCGCACCGGGATATCGCCCACGATTCCATCCATCGGCGACTTTACGCCATAGTAGTGAAGCTCCACTCTCTGCTGCTTTACCTGCTCCTCCAGCGACGTCACCTGCGCCAGCGCGGCGTCGTAGCCGGTCTGTGCGTTATCGAGCTCATGCTTGCTGATTACTCCCGAATCGAATAACTTCTGCGCGCGTTCCAGAGAAATTTTTGCAAAACGCAGATTGGCTTCCTGGGCGGCGCGCGCTGCCTCCTGGCTGTTAACGGTCGCTTCCTGCTTTAACGGATCGATCTGCAGGAGTAGTGTTCCCGCTTGCACATGGTCGCCGGACTTCACGAAAATCCGCGTAATCTGCCCTTCCACTTGAGGATTGATCGCCGCGGAATGCCGCGATTTCAGGATGGATAGATACTCGGTGGTATCTGGTATTTTCACCGCGGGCGCAATCTGAACTTGCACGGGCACGGCAGGTGCTCCGGCTCCGGGAGCGTTGTCAGCCGCACTCTTCTGGCAGCCATAAGCAAAGCTGGCTGCCGTCACCGCCAGCAGCAGGGCAGCCGCTTGCATCTTCGGCGCTTGCCGTCGCGTCCGCTGATTGACCAATCCAATTGGGCGCATGTCTCTTTACCTGACCTGAAATCTTACGATACTGGCGAGCAAGAACAAAATAGCTAGAGGGGACCGTCATCTCTTGGACGCGGCGGAAAGCTGTTGGTTATATGGAAGTCTTCGTGGCAGGCTAGTAGAAATCGCGGGAATCGATGCGCTTGCCGGAGAGTCCTAACTGCAGAACGTCCATCTGTTCGGGCCGGTCAAAAACTTTGCCCGGGAAGAATATCTTTGACACCACGCGCATGCCGCCAAACGCTACGCCTAGGGCCACGGCTACTCCCATGAATAGGCCCGTAACGAGGAAAATTCTTGTGAGAATTGTGACCCACGGCGGGTCGGTAAGTGTTTGCCTCGGCTCGTGCCAGGTGATTTCCGTTTCGTAGGTCACAGACTTCTGTAGCGAATCGCCATACGCCGCCGAGGATGGCCTCAACACCAGCGAAAGCAGGGAAGCCTTGCGTTCAATTGTGGTTCCTGCTTGCTTTGCCGCGGGAGAAAGCGCTTGGCCCAGATGATGCAAGTATTGTTCCGCTAGCTGCGGCGTCGGATATTCGATCAGCAGCAACACCGCCTCATCTTTTCCTGCCCGGTAGTGCGCGAACATGGCCTCCGCACTCAAATTGAACCCCGCCTCGTCCACCAAGTTCGCAAATTCGTCTTGCTTCAGGGAAGTAATGGCATTCCGGAACCCTGCCGGCCCTCTCGCGTATCTCTGCGATCCGTCAATAAATCCGGGCGGCAAATACGCTCGGATCGGAGGCAGTGGTGTCTGATCCGAATGGGCGCGTAAGCTCGCTATCAATTGCCGCAGTTCTTCTGTCGATGGATTCTGCACCGGCGAAACTCTGACCACCAGATTGCCAACCAGCGCTAGGAGCGTCTCACGGTCAACCGCCGTGTTGGTTCCCACGGTAGAAGGCCACATGCCGGTATTAATCTCCGCCGTGTAGATCCCGTAGGCGCTGCTCGGGTCGCGAAATTGCGATAGCTCAACCGTCAGAGTCCGCCCCGCGTTCGAATAAGTTCGAATCTGTGAGCTCGCTAGCCCTGCTTCTGTTAGCTGATCTTGCGGCGGGCCACTGGGTTTTCCGGCTTGTGCTGGCGAGGCGGCTGACCACGCCCCAAAGCGATCCGGCAGCACCGCCTGCTGCGCAGACCAGCACGGCGCGGCGACCAACGCCAGCAATAACACGGCAATGAGGCAAAGCTTTCGCATCCCGGCCTCTATTAGACACCAACTGCCTACTTTTGGTTGCGAGATTGTTCAACTACCGGGGCAGGACGCCCTGCGCCTGGTTTGGCCGGCAGATTCAACGTTACGCTGTTCATACTCTGCAGGTAGCTGGCCACGCCCTGATACAGCCCTTCGGCCACTTTCTGCCGCTGCTCCGGCTTCTTCAGGAGTTGCTCGTCCGCTGGATTGCTCAGGAACGAAATCTCCGTCAGGATCGACGGCATGTCCGCCCCAATCAGCACGATAAACGGCGCTTTCCTCACGCCGCGGTTCCTCACCGTCTTGCTTGATTTTTGCACCCGCTTCGACAGCGAATCCTGAACGTCCTCGGCCAGCTCCTTCGATTCGTCGATCTTTTCCGTCCGCGCAATTTGCTTCACCAGGTCCTGCAGGTCGTGCACGCCTTCCTGCGCGGTCGCGTTTTCGCGCGCCGCCACTTCCATCGCTTCCGCCGAGCCCTTCAGGTTCAGGTAGTACGTCTCGATGCCACGTGCTGCGTGGTCGCGGCTTGAATTCGCGTGAATCGAAATAAACAGATCGGCCTTAGCCTGGTTCGCGATGCTTGTTCGCTCTTCCAGCGGGACAAATGTGTCATCCGAGCGTGTGTAGACTACGTCCGCGCCGGGAAGCCGCTGCTCGATTATTTTTCCCAGCCGCAGCGCCACATCCAGGCACAAATCCTTTTCCATCAGACCGGTTGGCCCGATCGTTCCCGTATCGTGTCCGCCGTGGCCCGGGTCGATCACGATTCTTCCAATCTTTAATCCCAAGGTGCGCGTCAGCGTGGACTGTCCATCGCGAGTAGGCTGTGGTGCGCTCGCAGGTAGAACCAAATCAGGCTTCGAGCTCGTACTAGTCGCTTTGACCGATCTTGGCTTGGCGTTTTTCGTATTGGGCGGCGAATTGCGCGCCACCGCGGTTGAACCTCTCCCCGCACCTGCGCCGCCAGTCGCGCTCTCACCAATCGCGCCCCCATTATTTGCGGCATTGATCGCGCTCTTCGAGTTTGCCGCCGGCCGCTCCGCGCCGGAATCCGCCTCCGCTCCCGAAGTCCTGGCCGTCCGCACCGTTGTGGCTGCGGAGTTCCCGTACAGGTCAATCAAAAGCTGTGGCGGATTGCCGGTCAGGGAAGCGGTGTACTCTTTCACTCCGTTCACGTCCAGCACAACGCGCACCACGCCTCTATTATTCTGCGCGACGCGCACCGCCGTCAGCAGTTCGCCTTCGGTGTGAATATTGGCTCGCGCCATTTCCGGCGTCAGTCGCGTGGCCTGTAAATCGAAAAAAATCCTGTCGGGATTCGCGATTCGTCCGGACGTGAATTGCACGCTATTTTCGAGATCGATCGTCACTCGTGTGGCGTCACCGTTCGCAGCCGCTCGAATCTGCCGCACTCGCGGAATTTCCGGCGATTCCTTCGCCGTGACAGACTTGCCGCCCGAATGGACCGGCGCGTTCGAACGCGTTTCTTCTTTGGTGGTTTCTTCTGTCCCGGCATTCGATGGCGCGTTGTTCGCCACAGCGGACGGCGCTTCTGCGTCCTGCAGCAGCGCCAATTCCGCCAGCGCTTCCTGCGCTTCACGTTTCTTCGGTGAGCGCGGATAGCGCTTCAAGAAATCTTCATAAGTTTTTTTCGCCAGCCCTGCGTCTCCAAGCTGATCGCGTTGCAGCTTCCCCACGCGCAAAATCGCATCCTGGCAGTGCTTGCTCGTCGGATATTCATGAACCAGCAATTGATACGTTTCAGCCGCCGCTTGGTAGTAGCTTCGTCCAAACCGGTCGCCCATCTCCGTGTAAAGTTCTGCCACCGCCAGCAGGGAATCGGGCACTTCACTCGCGCGTGGTGTAATCAGCCCCACGCGCCGGTAACTCATCACCACTTGTTTATAATCCGCGAGCGTACGTTTTTCGGGTGGCTTGCTGTTCAGCGCTTCGCGCTGTTCCTGTGCTCGAGCGTATTGCGACGAAGCGGACTGCCGCTTTACCGCTGCGGTGGCTGCGGCCTCAGCATTCGTTTTCGCCGGCGCTGGCGCTGCCATCGCCAGTACCGCGGCCAGCGAGACAAAAACTGGCGAAAGACGGGCGAAGCCCTTGTGCAAATTTTTTTGCACTGGAAAACTCAAGGTACATCCCCCAAACACGCCTTCGTTCATTGCCGCAAACACAGCACTTACTGTAACAAAGAACTCAAATCTTCAAGCCCTCAATTCTGCCTTCTCGCACAACTAATAACCACCGACGAGCAGAGCCCCACCACTTATTTAGATGCAAATCCATCAAGAAAGAAATAGGAATTGAAACTGAGAACCGGGAGTAATAGGGAAGGAACTGAAAACCGAGAAGTGAAAACGTTTTTTTATTCGTTGCTGTAAACGGTGCGGCCGTCCGCGGTGACGTCTCTGTGGATCGCATGTGGATTGACGAACGCATCTGCCATGCGCCCCGAACCAGGCCGGAAGTAGGCGTTCTGCACGCGCTGCACGTAATTCCGCGTTTCCCGATACGCGGGCACGCCGTGAACCCTGTCAACTGCACCTTCTCCTGCATTGTACGCCGCCAGGGCCAGGTCGAGGTTGCCGTTGTATCGTTCCAGCAACCACTTTAAATGTTTAACCCCCGCGTCGATATTTTGTTGCGGGTCGAACAAATCGTAAGCCCCATATTTCTGCGCTGTCGTGGGAATCAGCTGCATCAAACCGCCGGCGCCCTTGTGCGAATACGCTTTGGGATTCCAGTTCGATTCCGTCTCGATCACCGCGCGAACAAGCGCTGGGTCCATGCGGTGCTTGTCCGCCGTTTCTCGTACCAATCTTTCGACGCCGTCGCGGCCAATTTCCATGTTCGCGCGGCTGTGTCCCGTCAAAGAGGATTCGGCTGCCATATAGATGCTGGAGCGCGGCTTCGTAGCCGTCAGCTTGGCGGACATGGGCGGTTCGGCATTGACGAAAAAACGCCGTCCCGAGTCGTCAACTACTTTGGCGATCTGTGCGCTCGCGCGCGGCGCAAAAAGTGTCGCGAAGGCTGACGCAATAAAAACTGCGCAAAGGACCAGCGTCCCTCGCAGAGTCCATCCCTTGATTGCCGCCCGTCTCATCATTCGATTCTTGCCCCGGAAAGGCCAATTTCCCGATTGGCGTCGTCTCAACCACCCGACGGTTTCTCGCCACCCCAACTTCGACGGTCATTGATACCGCGCCGAGCTGATCGGGGTCAATGTCCCAATAGTACTACCGCCTTAGCCGGGCAGTTTACTCCCAGAAAAACCGTCTGGCGAGTGCCGCCTTCCTTCTAGCATACCGGCCTGGCAGGGGCCCCCCTGGCCGGGAAGCTCACTTCCGCCCTACCCCAATTATAACAACGCCTCTATCAGGGAGGGGACGCTCTGCAAGGCCGTTTTTAGGCCAGTTGTGTCTTTTCCGCCAGCCTC
>WNFJ01055605.1_pt1 | contig 14228 bp, 13 predicted proteins | sample 5400461 | NCBI WGS metagenome assembly WNFJ01 (sample SAMN13153349, study PRJNA577476) | soil metagenome | isolation source: 115 cm saprolite on Douglas fir-dominated hillslope | place: USA:California | collected 2013-09-17 | reverse complement strand
GGTGCTCACCGGCGGCGTGGACGCCAATGCGCTGCAGCGCCCGAAGCGGTTTTTCGGCGCGGCGCGCAACATCGAAGAGGGCGGAAGCCTCACCATTCTGGCCACCGCGCTGGTCGATACCGGCTCGAAGATGGACGATGTCATTTTCGAAGAGTTCAAGGGCACCGGCAATTCGGAAATCCATCTGGATCGCCGCATCGCCGAGAAGCGCACCTTCCCGTCGATCAACATCAACCGCTCGGGCACGCGCAAGGAAGAGCTCATCACCGAACCCTCGGAGCTCTCCAAGATGTGGATACTGCGCAAGCTCCTGCATCCCATGGACGAGCTGGCCGCGATCGAGTTCTTGCTCGACAAGATGAAGGATACCAAGACCAATCCGGACTTCTTCGACGCAATGAAACGGTAGCAGCGCGTGTAGCGGGGCGCCAAATCCGCTAGGAGCTTGTCATGCATTGGTGGGCATGGATCGCGGTCGGCGCCATACTCTTGGGGTCGGAGTTGGCCTTCATCGACGCTCAGTTCTACCTGGTGTTCGTCGGAGCCGGCGCCTTCGTCGTCGGAATGTTGCAGCTGGCGGGCCTGGGGATGTCGGTGTGGCTGCAGTGGCTGATTTTCGCCGTGCTTGCCGCGACGTCCATGCTCACATTCCGGCGGCGGATCTACGAGCGCATGCGCCGCGGGCTGCCGGCCATGAAGAGCGGCCCGGCCGGCGACACGCTGACATTGCCGGCCGCTCTGCCGCCCGGCGAAACCTGCCGCGTGGAATATCGCGGCTGTTCGTGGAGCGCAGTCAACGCCGGCCTGGGCGTGATTGCCGCGGGATCGCGGGCGCGCATCGAGCGCGTCGATGGATTGACGCTCGTCTTGCGCGCCGACGCGTAGGCCTGCAAGCCGCGCAATTAGGGAGGAGAACTTTCTTGGATATTTCGTTCAGCTACGCGTTCATCGTGATTGCCGTGGTCGTGGTGATCGTGTTGGCCAAGACCGCCACCGTGGTTCCGCAGCAAAGCGCCTTCGTCATCGAGAACCTCGGCAAGTACAGCCGTACCTTGCAGGCCGGGTTTCACATCCTGATTCCATTCGTCGAAAGGGTGGCCTACCGGCACAGCCTCAAGGAAATCGCGATCGATATCGCGGAACAGATCTGCATCACCCGCGACAACGTGCAGGTGGGCGTCGACGCGGTGCTCTACATGCAAGTGCTCGATCCGCACCTCGCTTCCTACGGCATCACGAATTTCGGCTTTGCCATCTCGCAGCTGGCGCAGACCACGCTGCGCAGCGAAATCGGCAAGATCGAGCTCGACCGCACCTTCGAGGCGCGCGGCCAGATCAACACCAATGTCGTGAGTGAGCTGGACAAGGCGTCGGCGCCGTGGGGCGTCAAGGTCCTGCGCTACGAGATCAAGAACATCACGCCGCCGAAGGACGTGCTGTCGGCGATGGAGAAGCAGATGCGCGCCGAGCGCGAGAAGCGCGCCGTGGTGCTGACCTCCGAGGGCGAGCGCGATGCCAAGATCAACGCCGCCGAGGGCGACAAGCAACGCGTGATCAAGCAATCCGAGGCCAACAAGCAGCAGCAGATCAACGAGGCCGAGGGCCAGGCGCAGGCCATCCTAGGTCGGCATCGCGCTCTCGGATCGCGGCGGCATCGAGGCCATGCAGCTGCGCATCGGCGAGGAATACGTGAAGCAATTCGGCAAGCTGGCGCAAGCCGGGACGACACTGGTGGTGCCGGCCAACCTGACCGACCTGGCGTCCATCGTGACCATGGCCACCAGCATCGCAAGGAAGGCTCCCGCGAACCCGGCGGGTTAGGGCATGTCGGAGAAGCGTGAAGCCGCCAAGATCGGCTTCGTGGAATTCGTCGTGCTCGCGGCGGCCACGATGTCGACCCAGGCCATCGCCATCGACGCCATGCTGCCGGCGTTCCCGGTCATCGTTCGCGCTCTCAACGTCGCCAACGAGAATCACATTCAATGGATCGTCACGGCGTACATGGCGGGTCTGGGGTGCGGTCAGCTGTTTTGGGGGCTGATGTCCGACCGCTTCGGCCGGCGTCCGATATTGACCGGAGGCCTCGGGCTTTATGTCGCGGCGGCGCTGCTCTGCGGCCTCACCGGGAGTTTCCACGCGCTTCTCGCCTGGCGCTTCGTCCATGGCCTCGCGGCGGCGAGCGTGGTCGTGACCCGCTCGGTCATCCGCGATCTGTATTCGGGCCGGCATATGGCCCGGGTCATGTCGCTGACCTTCATGGTGTTCTTGACGGTTCCCATCCTTGCACCGAGCCTGGGTCAGCTCATCCTCGCGCTGGCGCCGTGGCGCTACATATTCATCGTGTGCGGTATCTTTGCCGCCTTCGTTTGCACATGGGCTCTCTTGCGGCTGCCTGAGACTCTGCATCCGGAATACCGCTTGACCTTGAACTATTCCCACATCGTGGGCGCGGTCCGATTGGTGCTTTTCAACCGCTGCTCGCTGTTCTACACCCTCGCGATGTCCGTCATGTTCGGCGGAATCATGGCGTATGTGGGCATGGTGCAGCAGACATTCGGTGAGGTGTTTCACCGCGGGAATCTGATGCCTGCGATGTTCGCGCTGTGCGCGACGACCATGGGAGTCGCCGCATTTCTGAACTCGAGAATCGTAGAACGCTTCGGCATGCGCCGGATATCGCATACCGCGCTGCTGGTCTACCTCGCGATTACGGGACTGCACACGGCGGTCGCGGCCCTTGGGTTCGAGCAGCTTTGGATTTTCGTCACCTTTCAGTCCGCCACCATGGCGTGCTTCGCGCTGTCGATTTCCAATTTCGGCGCGATGGCGATGGACCCTGTCGCCTCGGTTGCCGGCATCGGCGCGTCTTTGCAGGGTTTCGTGTCGACGCTGGGCGGCGCGCTCGTCGGCGCCCTCATCGGGCGGCAGTTCAACGGCACGGCCGTGCCGCTCGCGGCCGGATCGCTGTGTTGCGGACTGGCGAGTCTCCTATTCGTACTGCTGGCGGAGAAGGGCAGGCTGTTCAGAGGCCATCACTCGGCCGGCGAGATGCCGGCCGCGGCGCAGGCGGAAGGCGCAGGGTTGCACTGAGAATTTCGCGACGTTGGGTTTGTTCCCTTGCCTGTCAGCCTCGGAAAAACTCGTCGAGTTCCTTTCCGGACGCCGCATCGGTGAAACCGTCGAATTTGCCTTGCTCGATGATCAGCTTGGCGGCCCGCATGAAGCCGCCCCAGGCGGCACGGGCGAGCGCGCCGCCGACGCTGACCCGGCGCACGCCGAGCGCCGCAATGTCGCTCAGGGTGAGATTTCCAGGCCAGCCCATGAGGAGGTTCACCGGCTTCGGCGCCACGCCGGCGACCACGGCGCTGATGTGCTCGGGGGTGCGGATGCCGGGTGCATAGAGGCAGTCGGCGCCGGCGTTGGCATAGGCCTTGAGGCGGTGCACGGTGTGCTCGATGTCGGGCCGTCCGTGCAGGAAACCCTCGGCGCGGCCGACCAGCAGAGTATCGCCGCCGGCCTTGTCGATGGCTTTGCGCGCCGCGCGAATCCTGTCGACGGCCGTCTCGACGTCGTAGAGCGGCTGCGACGCATTGCCGGTCGAATCCTCGATCGACAGTCCGGCGACGCCCGATTCGACGGCAAGCCGCACGCTTTCGGCGACGCCGGCCGCATCCGGCGCGAAACCGTGTTCGAAGTCGGCGTTGACCGGCAAATCGGTCGCCTCGACCATGTCGGTCAGATGATCGAGCACCCGGTCGCGCGACATGCCGCCGTCCCGGTGACCATGCGACCATGCGAATCCGGAGCTGGTGGTGGCGAGCGCCTTGAAGCCGAGACCCTGCAGGTAGCGTGCGCTTCCCACGTCCCATGGGTTGGGAATGACGAAGCATCCTGCCTCGTGCAATTTGTGAAATGCGCGGCGCTTGTCGGCAATGCTGGGACGGACGTGGGGCATGCGTTACTCCTCGAGGAGATGTTCGGCGGCTATTGTGCGCGCGGCGGAGAAGTTCTGCACGCGATGGAGAACCTGCGCACGCGCCGGGAACCGGTGCACACGAACCGGTGCACGCGGCGGAGAACTCGCACACCTCAGGGCTTTCCATGTACCTTATTGCGGATGAAGATCCAACCCACGCTGCGCACCGGGGTCACGGCGATGTCTTCGGTGGCGATCGCCTTGCTGCAATGGTGAAACGTAGACGCAGCCCGCTATCGCTCGAGGAAATTGTCGAAGGCGGACTTTGCATCGGCTGCGGATTATGCAAGAGCGTTGCCGGAGCGGACCGGATCCAAATCGTACTGACCCCCGAAGGCCGCGAGCGGCCCGTGGCTCGCCAGCCTCTCGACGAATCGACTCTGGGGCGCATCAACGCCATTTGCCCGGGAACGCGGATCGAAGGGGCCGAGAGTGCTCGCGCGCCTGCAATACATGATCTTGTGTGGGGACCCGCGGAACTCTTGTCCATCGGCTATGCGGGCGACCCAGAGGTGCGCTACCGGGGCGCGACGGGCGGGGTGTTGACGGCGCTGGGGCAGTTCTTGCTGGCGAGCGGCCGTGCAAAATTCATTTTGCACGTGGCGGCTTCGCGCAAGGAGCCGATGCGCAGCGAGCGCGCCTTGAGTTTCGACGCGGCGTCGATACTCGAGGGTGCGGGCTCGCGCTACGGGCCCGCGGCGCCGCTCATCGATTTCACGGCACTGCTCGACCGCGCCGAACCGTTCGCGCTGATCGCGAAGCCTTGCGACATCGCGGCCGTGCGCAATCTGGCGCGGATCGATCCGCGGGTGGACCGATATCTGCGGTACGCGCTGACCTTCGTCTGCGGGGGCGCGTCGGATCTCACGAAGTCGGAAGAGGTCGTGAGCGGATTGGGAATCCGGCCGGATGAGCTGTCCCTATTTCGCTATCGCGGCAACGGGTGTCCGGGTCCCACGCGTTTGGAGACCAAGGATGGGCGGAGCTTCGAGCTGACCTATCAGGAGATGTGGGAGGATGAGGCGACGTGGCGCATTCAGCCGCGCTGCAAGATATGTCCCGATGCCATCGGCGAGAGCGCGGATCTCGCTGCCTCGGACGTCTGGCCGGGCGGCGGCCCCACCGGAGAGGACGCGGGATTCAACGGCATCATCGTGCGCACGCAGCGCGGTCTCGAACTCTACCGTGCGGCGGTTGCGGCCGGCGCCATCGTCATCGAACCGCGGGAGGTGAGCTTCCGCGACTTCGATGAATTCCAACCGCACCAGGTGCGCAAGAAGCGCGCGGTCTGGGCGCGCTTGGCGGGGATGCGGGCAGCGGGCCAACCAGTTCCTGAAACACAGGGATTGCGGTTGGCGGAATGCGCTCGAATGAACACGCTGGCGGAAAACCTGGATGAGGCGCGCGGCGCGCGGCGCCGCGCGAGACAGGGGAGGCTCGGCGAACCGCCCGCGGTCCAGCGATAACACGCTGCGATCGAGCGATGGCCAGTGCTTCGATTGAGCGACGGTCCGCGCCGCGATCGAGCTATTTTTGTTCGCGCGCGATGGCGCGATAGCCGATGTCGCGGCGGTATTGCACCAAGTTCCAGTGAATCGCGTGCACGAGCTCGTACGCCTGAGTTTGCGCGGCGGCGACGGTGTCGCCCAAACCGACTGCGCAGAGTACCCGCCCGCCGGCGGTGACGATTTGCGCGCCTTCGCTGCGGGTGCCGGCGTGAAATACTTTTCCGGGCAGACGCGCTGCGGCATCGAGGCCGCTGATCGGATCACCTTGACGGTAACGGTCGGGGTAGCCGCCCGCCGCCATCACGACGCCGAGCGCCGCGCGCGGGTCCCAGCGGGCGTGGGCGGGGACCAGAGTGCCGGAGAGCGCCGACTCGCAGAGGTCGACCAGATCGCTTTGCAGCCGCATCAGGATCGGCTGGGTTTCCGGATCGCCGAATCGACAATTGAACTCGAGCACATTGGGCGTGCCGTCCGCGGCGATCATCAATCCGGCATAGAGAAATCCCAGGTAGGGGTTGCCGTCCGCGCGCAGTCCGCGCAAGGTCGGCTCGATCACTTCGTGCATGATGCGCGCGTGCAACGCGGGCGTGACGATGGGTGCGGGCGAGTAGGCGCCCATGCCGCCGGTATTGGGCCCGCGATCGCCGTCGTCGCGGCGCTTGTGGTCCTGTGAGGTTGCAAGCGGCAATACGCTTTGATCGCTGGCGATGACGATGAAGCTGACTTCTTCGCCGGTCAGAAATTCCTCGATGACTATGGTTTGACCGGCGCTGCCGAAACTGCCGCCGAGCATACCGGTGGCGGCTTCGACGGCCGACTCGTGGGTCTCGCAGATGATGACGCCCTTGCCGGCCGCGAGCCCGTCGGCCTTGACGACCACGGGCAGGCGCTGCGCCCGGATATAGTCGGGATCGAAGGTCTCTTTGGTAAAGGCGGCGTAGCTCGCGGTTGGTATGCGGTGGCGCTTCAGGAAGTCCTTGGTGTACGCCTTCGACCCTTCCAGGCGCGCCGAGGCGCGGGAGGGGCCGAAGCAAGCGCGGCCTCCCGCGGCGAAACGATCGGCGATGCCTGCGACCAGCGGACCTTCGGGGCCGATGATGGTGAGTCCGATGTCCTCGCGCGTGGCGAATGCAAGCAGGGCGTCGATATCGTCGGCGGGGATGGCAACGTTGCGGACCTTGGGCTCGAGCGCGGTGCCCGCATTTCCTGGCGCGACGAATACTTGATCCACGCGCGACGATTGCGCGCACTTCCAGGCCAGCGCGTGCTCGCGGCCGCCGCCGCCGACGATCAACACTTTCATGCGAATGAATCTCGGAACGGAGAGCGGTTCGAGTACCGCTCGCCCGGTAGGGTAGGGAGCCAGCGGGCAACGAAGAACGCAGTTGCCCGCTGGCTCCCTACCCTACCGGGCGAACGCTGGACTCGGCCGACACTCGGTGCCGACGCTACGGTCGCGTGTTGGACACCTGGTTTTCGCGCCGACGGGCGCGCGTGAGGCCGCGGAGCGCAGACGACCGCTCGAAGCCCCTCATCCTGCACCGTGATGTTCCGCGGCCCAGCGTGAAGGGCCTGGGGGGAGGGCGAGCCGGCGGGCAACTGCGTCCTTCGTTGCCCGCCGGCTCGCCCTCCCCCCAGGCCTTGCGCGCTGCTGAACATCACTGTGCTATTAGTGCCGGAAGTGCCGCATGCCGGTGAACACCATCGCGATGCCATGCTCGTCGGCCGCCGCGATGACTTCCGCGTCTCGCTTCGAGCCGCCGGGCTGAATCACCGATTTGACGCCGAGCTCGGCGACCGCGTCCAGCCCATCGCGAAACGGAAAGAAGGCGTCGGATGCAATGCTCGCGCACTGCATGTCGAGCCCCGCATCCCTGGCCTTCAGGGCGGCGATTTTGCTGCTGTCCACCCGGCTCATCTGCCCGGCACCGATGCCCACCGTCGTTGGATTTGACATATTTCGCAACCCGCCAGGCGAAAATCAAATCGTCGAGCTCGGCGAGAGTGGGAACGCGCTTGGTCACCGCGCGCAATTCCTGGGCCCGGATCGCACCGCTGTCGCGGGTTTGCACCAGGAGACCCCCGGCAACGCTCTTGTATTCGAGCAGCTGGGTTACGGGCAAGCCCAAATCGCCGACTTGCAGCACGCGCACCGCATCCTTGAGTGACAGCAGGGCCTTCGCGGCATCCGACACGCTCGGCGCGAGAATGACTTCGACGAATTGCTGATCCATGATCGCCCGCGCCGTGACCGCATCCAACTCGCGATTGAAGGCAATGACGCCGCCATAGGCCGAGGTGGGGTCGGTGCGATAGGCTCGCGCGTAAGCTTCCGCCACGGTGTGGGCGCGGGCCGCGCCGCAGGGATTGGCGTGCTTGACGATGACGCATCCCGCCGTATCGAATTGGCGCACGCATTCTAGAGCCGTGTCGCTGTCCGCGATGTTGTTGTACGAGAGTTCCTTGCCCTGAATCTGCCTGGCTTGGGTCACGGACGCGCCGATGGCGCGCGGGTCCGTGTAGAAGGCGGCTTGCTGATGCGGATTTTCACCGTAGCGCAAATCCCAGTGCTTGCGAAACGACAGATTCAGGTCGTCGGGGAACGTCGGTGCCCCGCCGCCGATGGCGCCGGTGAAGTAGGCGGACACCATGGCATCGTACTGCGCCGTGTGCGCGAATGCCTTGGCGGCGAGCTTCTGGCGCATGGCGATATTCGTGGCGCCCTGATTGGCGGCCAACTCGTCGAGCAATGCGCGGTAATCGCCCGGATCGACGACCACGGTCACCGAGGCATGGTTCTTTGCGGCGGCACGCACCATGGCCGGACCGCCGATATCGATATTGTCGACGGCGTCGTCATAGGTGCAGTCGGGCCGCGCCACCGTGGCGGCGAACGGATAGAGATTGACGGCCAACAGGTCGATGGGTTCGATGCCGTGCGCGCGCATCACCGCTTCATCGAGGCCCCGCCTTCCCAGGAGGCCGCCGTGAATCTTCGGATGCAGTGTCTTGACGCGGCCGCCCATGATTTCCGGAAAGCCGGTGTGTTCGGCCACTTCCTTGACCGTAATGCCGTGGCTCACCAGGAGCTTGGCGGTTCCACCCGTCGAGAGGAGCTCGATGCCGCGTTCCTTCAACTCGCGTGCGAACTCGACGATGCCGGTCTTATCGGAGACGCTGAGTAACGCGCGGCGGACGGGCGTGAGCAAGGGCTGACCTACTCGCTGATGCCGAACTCTTTGAGTTTCTTGCGCAATGTGCCGCGGTTGATGCCGAGAATCGTCGCCGCACGGCTCTGATTGCCCTGCACGTGGCCCATGACTACCTTGAACAAAGGCTCTTCCACCTCGCGCATCACGAGGTCGTACAAATGCGCGGGCTTGTGGCCGTTCAGTGTCTCAAAATAACACTGCAACGCCTCTTCGGCCTGCGAACGCAAGGGCACGCCCTTGCCATTCACCTTGATATCGCGGCCGTTGAAGGCCGGCGAAATATCTTTGCGTGATCTAGATTTCTTTTTAGCGACCATGGTCCGTCCGAATCCCTGTCGATCGTTTTATTATGTCAGTGTGCGCTCATGCAGCGCGACACACACCCGTGCCGTAATGTTCCAGCAGCGTCGACAGTTGCTCTTCCGGCCTGTCGATTCGCACGAGACGATTCCGCAAAGCGTCTTGTCCGGGGTGCTGCCGAAAATACCAACTCAAATGCTTACGCGCCACACGAACACCCGTCTCATCGCCGTAAAAGGCATACAGGTCTTCGAGGTGGGCGCGCATAATATCACGTACTTTTTCCAGCGCCAGCGCCGCGCGCGATTCGCCCGTCGAGAGAAAAAAATTGACTTCGTCGAAGATCCATGGCCGGCCTTGCGCCGCCCTGCCGATCATGATGCCGTCGCATCCGGTGGCTTCGAGAACAGCCTTGGCGTGTTGCGGAGAATCGACGTCGCCGTTTGCAAACACGGGAATCTTGATCGTCGCTTTAATGGCGGCCACGGTTTCGTGCTCGGCGTTACCCTGATATAGATCGGAACGCGTGCGCCCATGGATCGCAAGTGCTTGAATACCGTTGTCTTCCGCGATCACCGCAATGCGGACGCCGTTCTTGTGGCCGGGATCCCACCCGGTGCGCGTTTTCAGCGTGACCGGGACTTCGACGGCGCGCACGACGCTGTGTAAAATTCGCGCAACCAGCTCCTCATCCCGAAGCAGGGCGGAGCCCGCCGCTCGATTGCAGACTTTCTTCGCGGGACAACCCATGTTGATATCGATGATCTGCGCGCCGGCATCGACGTTGCGGCGCGCCGCCTCGGCCATCATCGCCGGATCGAAGCCGGCGATCTGCACCACGCGGGGGCTGGGTTCGCCCGCATGGTCCATGCGCCGCCGCGATTTCGGCGTGTCCCACAACCGCACGTCGGCGCTGAGCATTTCCGATGCAGCAAGTCCCGCGCCAAACCGCCGGCATAGAATGCGAAAGGGACGGTCGGTAACGCCCGCCATAGGTGCAAGCAGCACATTGGACGGCAGGCTGTACGGGCCGATCTTGACGCTGCGAGGGGGCACGGTCGTCATCGCTTGGCCTGCGGCGCAACATCGTTGGCGCATGTAATTCGGTGATCGGCGCTGCGCAGGCAGACATCGATTTCGAACCCTTCTGCGTTCTTGCCGGGGTCCAAAATTTGCAAGGTCGCGTCGACGCGCTCGCCGGGCGCGAGCAGCCGCGCGGTCGGCTTGCCCACATATTCGGTGGGCTCGAAATCGCGCGCGCCAATGCCTTTGCCGAAGCGATCCGCGAGCGTCACGCGGAGCAGCGGATAGGGTTGCAGCTGAGCGGCCGTGTTGAGGATGCTGGCGCGCACTTTCAATGTACCGTTCGCATCCGGATCGCCGGTCACGCCCCACTGGCGAAGTTGATAGGCGGACAGATTCGCGGGCACGGTCAGCGGCGCTCCCATGGCTCCGTACAGCGCGCGCATGCCGGCGCCGAAGGGTCCGTGTGCCAGCCATTCTCGATTCTGATGCACGACCTGAACCACCAGCAGTAGCGCCGAGACCACGGCGGCGCCGAGCCACAAGATGAATCGGCGCTGCGCGCCGCCGAGTCCGCTGTCTCTTGCCGCGCGCCGCGGCCGCGGGCGTAGATCGAATTCTTCCAGTATGTCCCGGCGCACGTCATCGGGCACTTCCAAGCCGCTGACGCGGCTATGCTCGGCCGCGGCATCGGCTGCTGCACTCTCCGGGTGCAACGGGAGCTCCGCATCCGGTTCGGCGTCCGGCGCAGGCTCAGTGCGGGCCTCCGGATGCGCGGGCTTCTGGGCGCCCGGTTGCGCCGATTGTTGTGCCGGCGTTTGCGCGAGCGGTTGTGCCGGCTGTTGCGGTTGTCCCGGCGGCGCTATCGGCGGCAGTGTGCTTTTTTTGGATTCGACGAAGATTCGATCCAGTTCTCCGGGGGGAAGCGTGAATTCCATCGAGCGGTCGGCGTCCTCGACTGAGCGATCGGTGTCCTCGACGTCTTCGAAGTCCAAAATTTCGAGGTGCGCGATCTCGACCCCGGGCGGAGCGAATTCCTCGTTGTCCTTCGCCGCCGTTTGGGCCGTCTGCACGGTGGTTACCGACTCCAGAATGCTGTCGGCGCGCGTTTCCAGTTCGAGCGGCGATTCTCCGGTCGAGAAGCCGGCTGAATCTTCGGCAAGCCGCGCCAAGGCGTTGAATACCTCGCCGCACCGTCCGCAGCGGACCTGGCCGCCCGCGACGCGCAGCACTTCCGCCGACAATTTGAAGACGGTCTCGCATTTTGAGCATTGCGTGTACACCGCTCAAGCGCCTCTTCGAGCGTAGATGCAGCACCAGTCATCGCGTTCGACGACTTGCACCCGATCAAAAGCGCAGCCGTAGGCGGCTTTCACCTCGTAGGCCTGTGTCTTCAACAGTCCCGACAGAAGCAAGTATCCTCCCGGCTCGCAGGCTTCCGTCAGTGTCGGCGCCAATTCGACCAACGGGCCCGCAAGAATATTGGCCATGACACAATACGCCGGCCTCAAGCCGACTTCGATGCCCTGCACGTCGATGCTCGAGGAAACGCCGTTTCGGATCGCGTTGTCGCGCGTTGCGAGCAGCGCCTGGGGGTCCAGATCGACCGCGCACACGTGGGCGGCGCCCAGCTTCAAGGCGGCAACACCCAAGATACCGGAGCCGCAGCCGTAATCGATCACGCTGCGGCCCGCGACGGGCAACGAATCCAAAATCTGCAGACAGAGCGCCGTGGTGGGATGCGTGCCGGTGCCGAACGCAAGCCCCGGATCGAGCCGCACGACCACGGCATTCGGGTCGTCCGGGGGCTCGGCGGCCGTGGGGCACACCCAGAGCCTGCGTCCGAAGCGCATCGATTTCCAGTCGGTGAGCCACACGCGCTCCCATTCTTGGTTCTCGACGCGTCTTACGCGCGCGGTCTCCGTGATGTGCGGCCCCAAGGCGGCGGCCAGTCGGCCGAGATTGCGTGCCGCGTCCGTGGATGCGGACTCCGAGGATCCGGACCCGCTGCCGCAGGATGCCTCGAACAGGGCGCGAACCAGCGTGTCGCTCCACAGTCTGACCTCGCCGGGCTTGGGCTCGAGCACGGGCTCATCGCCGCGATCGACGAAGGTGATCGAACTCGCGCCGATCTCGAGAAGTGCAGCTTCGACCGCTTCCGGACTCAAGGCCGCGAGCGGAAATTCGATTTCGTAGAAGGTCATCGATGCACCCGTTGGATGCTACTTCAATCCCAGCCGCCGCTCTAGATAGTGGATGTCGGTGCCGCCCTGACGAAAAGCGGAGTGATTGAATATCTCTTGGTGCAGAGGAATATTGGTCTTGATGCCTTCCACGACCATCTCCGCCAATGCGTTGCGCATGCGCGCGATGGCCGTGTCGCGCGTGTCGCCGTAGGAGATGACCTTGCCGATCATGGAGTCATAGAACGGCGGCACGTTGTAACCGGTGTAGACATGGCTGTCGACCCGAATGCCGGGACCGCCGGGTGCGTGCCACAGACGGACGGGCCCCGGCGAGGGCGCGAAGGTCTTGGGGTCCTCGGCGTTGATGCGGCATTCGACCGCGTGGCCGCGAATCTGGATGTCGCTCTGGCTGTAGGGCAATGGCTCGCCCGCGGCGATGAGCAGCTGCGCTTTGACGATGTCGATACCGGTCACGAGCTCGGTCACGGGATGTTCGACTTGCACGCGCGTGTTCATTTCGATGAAGTAGAACTCGTTGTCCTGGTACAGGAACTCGAGCGTGCCCGCGTTGCGATAGCCGACTTCCCGGCACGCTCTGGCGCAGCGTTCGCCCATGGTCTTGCGCTGCTTGGCCGTCAAGCCCGGTGCGGGAGCTTCTTCGATGACTTTCTGGTGGCGGCGCTGCATGGAACAGTCGCGCTCTCCCAGGTGAACCACATTGCCGTAGTTGTCGGCGAGCACCTGGAACTCGATGTGCCGCGGCTTCTCGAGGAACTTCTCCATGTAGACCTGAGGGTTGCCGAAGGCGGCGAGGGCCTCTGTCTGGGTGACGCTGATGGCGTTCAGCAGCGATGCGTCGGTGTGCACCACGCGCATGCCGCGGCCGCCGCCGCCGCCGGAGGCCTTGATGATGACCGGATAGCCGATGTCCTTGGCGATGCGGAAGTTTTCGTCGACGTCATTGCCGAGCGGCCCATCCGAGCCGGGCACGCAGGGGACGCCCGAGGCCTTCATGACCTTGATGGCGGACACTTTGTCGCCCATCAAACGGATGGTCTCGGCACGGGGACCCACGAAGATGAAGCCGCTCTTCTCGACGCGTTCGGCGAAGTCCGCGTTCTCCGACAGGAAACCGTAGCCCGGATGAATCGCGACCGAGTCGGTCACCTCGGCGGCGCTGATGATGGCGGGCATATTCAAATAAGACAGGGCCGACTGCGGCGGTCCGATACAGACGGTCTCGTCCGCGAGCAGCACGTGCTTCGTATTGAAGTCGGCGGTCGAGTGCACGGCCACGGTCTTGATGCCGAGCTCGCGGCAGGCACGCAAGATGCGGAGAGCGATCTCGCCGCGATTGGCGATGACGACTTTTTCGATCATCGCGGTTATTCGATGATGAACAGCGGCTGGCCAAACTCGACNNNNTCGCCGTTCTTGGCGAGTAGGGCGGTGACCCGACCCGCCTTGTCGGATTCGATTTGATTCATCATCTTCATGGCTTCGATGATGCAGAGTATCTGGCCGACTTTGATTTCGGTGCCGATCTCGACGAACGCCTTGGCGCCGGGGGATGCGGCGGAGTAGTACGTGCCCACCATCGGCGACGTGACCGTGTGCTCGTCGTTGCGCGGCTTATGTTCGCCGGCCGAGGTGGCCGGCATGGCCGGCGCGATCGGCGCCGCTTGAAGCATGGGGCTTGCCATCGCCATCGGCGCCTGCATGGCCATCCGCGGATGGCGGCTGATGCGCACCGATTCCTCGCCCTCGGAAATCTCCAATTCCGAGATACCGGATTCTTCCAGCAGCTCGATCAATTTCTTTACCTTGCGAATGTCCATCCGCGAACCCCTTGAAAAATCTTTGGTTTTACGTATTGGTCAGACGGGCGCATGCGGCATCGAGCGCGAGCTCATAGCCGATGGGTCCCAATCCGACGATGCAGCCGACCGCGATGTCGGACAAATAAGAGTGGTGGCGAAAAGCTTCGCGTGCGAACACGTTGCTGAGATGCACCTCGATGAAC
>WNFJ01603793.1_pt1 | contig 14230 bp, 16 predicted proteins | sample 5400461 | NCBI WGS metagenome assembly WNFJ01 (sample SAMN13153349, study PRJNA577476) | soil metagenome | isolation source: 115 cm saprolite on Douglas fir-dominated hillslope | place: USA:California | collected 2013-09-17 | reverse complement strand
GTCGTGTCCGGCAACGTCTCGCTCTACAACGAGACCAACGGCAGCGGCATCCTGCCGACGCCTTCGATCGGGGGCGTCGGGCTGCTCGACGATTTCACCAAATCCGCGACCCTGGCGTTCAAGGCCGAGGACGAGGCGATCCTGCTGATCGGCGAAACCCATGGCTGGCTCGGTCAGTCGGTTTACTTGCGCGACATCTGCGGCCGCGAAGAGGGCGCGCCGCCGCCGGTCGATCTCGCGGCTGAAAAACGCAACGGCGACGTGGTGCGCGGCATGATCCACGCCGGCACTGCGACTGCGGCGCACGATGTTTCCGACGGCGGGCTGTTGATCGCACTGGCGGAGATGGCAATGGCGGGCGGAATCGGTGCGCGGCTGCTGCCGGCCCCGGAATCGATTGTGCCGCATGCGTATTGGTTCGGCGAAGATCAGGCGCGTTACATCGTGACGGTGCCTGCGGAGCAGGCCGGTCTGGTGCTGGCGAAGATGCAGGGCTGCGGCGTGCCATGTGCGCGTATCGGTACCACCGGCGGCGACGCGATCGTCATCTCGGGCGAGGCGCCGGTTTCGGTTACCTCACTTAAGACCGGCTTCGAGGGCTGGTTTCCGGCCTATATGAGCGGCAGCGCGTCCTGAAGCCTCTCACAGCACGCGCGTCGCGCCCGGAATTTTGCGGAGCGCTACAGTCGCAGCCCAGCTCAAGGCGACGGTGAGCACGAACGCGACCAGCGCCTTGACGATGGCAGGGAGATCGAAATCGAACAGCCAGTATTGCAGCCAGAGCACGATTGGGTAATGCACCAGAAAGATGCCGTAGGCGTCACTCTGCATCGGATCGAGCACGCTCCAGCCCGATCGTTCGAACCTTAGGAAAAACGCCAGGATCGCAAACAAGATGGCCGCGCTGAAGGCGACGAAGAAGAAGCCGTAGCTCGCCTCATACCAATGCGGCAGCACGCTTGGATTCCCCAATATTTCGCGCTTGATAGTGATCAGCACCCACAACAGGCAATACGGAATCAGCGTCGCGACCACCCAGCCCCAACTGCTCTTCGCCAACCGTCCGTCCGCACTCAGCACGCCGCGATCGAAATTCGCCGCGCCGACCCCGGCCCCGACGAAGAAGTAGGCCGCATATAACAGCACACGACTGGCCTGAACGTCGAACGGTCCGAATTCGAACCAGTGGCTCGGTCCAAAGTAGAGCCGCGCCGGAATATACACGACGGCGGTGACCGCCACGAGAAACAGGAAGAATTCGGCAGGCCGGTCGTAGCCGCGCAGCGACAGGCGATTGATCGGATCGAGCAGCGTGGGTGAGATCCGATACAGCAGGCTGGCCGAAAGGTCGAAAGCCAGCAACACCCAGACGAACCAGATCGGGCCGCTTGGCCAGGGGCCCACGGTGATCGTCTTCCACCAGAATGCTGCGAAGCTGAGATCGGGCTGCTGCCGCAGCGCGATGGCGTAATAGGCGATCGGTATGATGGTGAACGCGGCGATCACGAAAGGCAGGCCGAGCCGGAGCAAGCGGTCGCGAAGAAAGATCTGCGGCGCTTTATGGGCAAGGCTTAGCCACACGAACAGTCCGGAGAGAAAAAAGAACATCGCCATGAAGAAGCTGTCGGTGGCGAGAACGACGGCGTCAAAGCCAAGCCACGACTTGGGATCGGTATGACCGAAATAAGTATAGGGAATGACGGCATGGTGGATGACCACCACCAGGGTCAGGAAGGTGCGGGTGCGATCCAGCGCAGCATTGCGCGTGGTGGCCTTTGGCACCGCTCGAATTTCCGCGGACGCCACTGAGTCGGAAATCGATGTCATGCGTGCCTCGGCAGGGTGGTCGTTTCAGATGTTGCCGCCGGGAACCCGATTCAGCAAGGGCCAATTATCACGCGACAAAACGCCAATGTGATTCCGGCTTCTACCCCGGGTATCATCAGTACCGGAGCTTTCCCGAGCGGCCTGCCGGGCGACGATCCGAACCATCCGGGTTTCCCCGGAAAAGTCGGCCAACAGTTGAGATCGGTCAACGGGCGGCGATCAAACCGCCGCCCATCTCTCACCTGTTGCCGGAACCAGCCCCATCGCCCGAAGTTAGATCACCGACTTCGACGGCGCCGCCGATTCCGGCGGCGCGCTCGCTGGAGGAATGGGCGATGACAATTCTGAAATGGGCGCTGATCTTCTTTCTGGTGTCGGTCGTCGCCGGCATCCTCGGCTTCACCGACATATCGGCCGCAACAGCGGATATCGCCCGCTTCCTGTTTTATGTCTTCGTGGTGATCTTCCTGGTCCTGCTTATCCTTGGCCTCACCATCTTCAGGGTGTGAGGCGGGGGCAAACAGGCGTCTTTCCGTCATTGCGAGGAGCATAGCGACGAAGCAATCCAGCTTCCTTTGTGGCTCTGGATCGCTTCGCGGAGCCTGTCATCGGGCGGCGCCTTGCGCCGACCCGTTGGCTCGCAATGACGTTACGGCACCTCCTCGATCTTGACCTTGTCCGGATAGAACGCCAAATGGCCGGAGATTTCCGCCATCGCCGGAAATGGCGTCTCATAGGTCCAGATCGCGTTTTCGATTGCTCTGCCGTCGGCAACGACGCTGAAATAATTCGCATCCCCCTTGTAGGGGCAGTGCGTCACCCGGTCGGTACGCGCCAGGAGTGCCAGATTGGCGTCCTTGCGGGGCACATAGTGCACGGCCGGGTAGCCTGCTTCCTTCAGCGTCAGGGCATGGGTGGAGTCGGCGATGACGACGCCGCCTGCGGACACGCGGACGCGCTTCGGGTTCGCCGTAATGGTGATGGGGTGGTCGGGACCGGGGAGTTTCATGGTCGTCAGCCTCTTTCGGTCAGCCGTTGTGATCGCGCGGGTACGATCCAGCGGCTTTGCAATGATTGGATCGCGAATATAGTGCGACAAGGCGTGACGTAGAAGGGTAGCCGCGCTAAGTTCGGGCACAGCCGCGGGCCGAACGCCGGCCGCGATTCGAACCGCCGGATTGGAGAAATACTGGGATGCCGATGGACGCCCGCGATATCGAATCGATGATCAAGGCGGCTATACCCGACGCCGAGGTGACGATCCGCGATCTGGCCGGCGATGGCGACCACTATGCGGCGACCGTGATCTCGGAGTCGTTCCGCGGCAAATCCCGCGTCCAGCAACACCAGATCGTCTATCAATCGCTGCAAGGCCAGATGGGCGGCGTGCTTCATGCACTGGCGCTGCAGACCGGGGTACCTGGCGGACCCGGGGTGCCGGAGGGCTAGCGGGGCAGGGACTCCATGGCGGGGGACAACCAACGCGGCGCGCTGTTTCGTCAATATGTGCCGCATCAGCGTAGCCGCGTCACCTACGCCGAACTGTTTTTCGATCTGGTATTCGTTTTCGCGGTCACGCAGATATCGCACACGCTGCTCGGCCGGTTCACCCCGCTCGGGGCGTTGCAGACAACCCTGTTGTTCCTCGGTGTCTGGTGGGTGTGGGTTTACACCTCGTGGGTTACCAACTGGCTCAATCCTGAACTCACGCCGGTTCGTGTGCTGCTATTCTTGATGATGCTCGGCGGGCTTGTGCTCTCGACCTCGATACCAAAAGCCTTTGAATCGAGGGGGCTTTGGTTCGCTATTGCCTACGCCGCGATGCAGGTCGGCCGGACGGCCTTTCTCTTGGCATCGATACCGGCGACCCAGCCTTCGGTGCGAAGGAATGCGATCCGCATCCTGGTCTGGCTATCGATATCGGCAGTATTCTGGATCGCCGGCGGCATCGCGGAAGGACATTCGCGGCTGGTCCTCTGGGCCGTGGCGCTGGGAATTGAATATATCTCGGCGGCGGTCCGGTTCTGGATTCCGAAATACGGCGCGTCTTCGATCGAGGACTGGGCCGTCGAAGGCGGCCATATGGCGGAGCGCTGCGCGGGATTCATCATCATCGCGCTCGGTGAATCCATTGTCGTGACCGGTGCGGCATTTGCCGATCTGGCCTGGACTACTGAAACTGTCAGTGCTTTCGCGTCGGCCTTCATCGGCAGCCTCGCGATGTGGTGGATCTATTTCCACAAGGGTGCCGAAGCAGGGTCCGAACTGATTTCAAATTCCAGCGAGCCGGGGCGACTGGCGAGGTTAGCCTATACCTATCTGCATCTGCCGATCGTGGCCGGCATCATTCTCTCGGCGGTCGGTGCTGCAGCATGCAGGCGGCCATTCCGATCTGAAGACGGTGCTGAGCGCGATCGGCGGACCGTTGCTTTTTCTGCTCGGAACGATCCTCTTCAAGCACACCGTTCGCGGCTGGCTTCAACTCTCCCATGGCGTCGGCATCGTTGCGCTCGGCATGCTGGCCTGGTTTGCAAGCGAGCTATCGCCGTTGATGCTGTCGCTCCTGACCACCGCGATCATGGTCCTGGTTGCAGCCTGGGAATCGATCTCGCTGAAATCCAGCGCGGCCAAAGCGTTTTCGAGCGAAGTGGATGCCGGTTCGCGTTAAGAAAACGCGTCAAAGCAAAAACAGAGCCTCAGTCCGAGGCCACCAGCGCGTGAACCGAGAACATGCCGGCCGCGTCGGTCCACGACGAGCGAGGCGTCCAGCCCGAGCCGCGCGCCAACGCGGTGAATCGCTCGAGGCTGTATTTGTAGCTGCTCTCGGTGTGGATGCTTTCGCCAGCGCGGAATGAGAAACTCCGGCCAAGCACGCGCACGGTCTGCGCCTTGCGGCTGATCAGGTGCATTTCGATCCGGTGACGCTCGCGATTGTAGATCGCGCGATGGGTGAACGCGCTGGTGTCGAAATTGCCGTCCAATTCGCGGTTGATGCGGTTGAGTACGTTGAGATTGAAGCGCGCGGTGACACCGGCGCCATCGTTGTAGGCCTGATACAGCACGCGCTCGTCCTTTTCGAGATCGACGCCGATCACCATCTGCGCGCCCTTACCGAGAATGTCGCGGGCGCTGCGCAGGAAACCGCAGGCTTCATGCGGCTCGAAATTTCCGAGCGTCGATCCCGGGAAAAACCCGACCTTCGGCATCGCGCCGATAGCCTCGGGCAATGCGAACGGCGCGGTAAAATCCGCCGTGACCGGATAGACGTCGAGACCGGGGAAATCCTTGCGCAAGGCGTCGGCCTGCGCTTTCAGGAAGTCGCCGGAAATATCCACCGGAACGTAGGCGCCGAACGCGCATTCGTTCAATAACAGCCGGACCTTTGTGGTCGCGCCCGCGCCGAATTCCACCAGCGCTGAGCCTTTCGGGATAATCGCTGATATCTCGCGGCCGCGATCACCCAAGATCCCGAGTTCGGTGCGTGTCGGGTAATATTCCGGCAGCAGCGTTATCTGTTCGAACAGCTCCGAACCTGTGGCGTCATAGAAATATTTTGGCGACAGCCGTTTCGGATGCTGCGACAAATCGTCGATCACGTCGCCGGCAAACGCCGTGGTTTTTTCATCGAAACGATGCGCTTTGGCCAAAGCGGCGGCATGCACATTCATAATAGTCTCCCGAACGCGCTTTCCGGCGCGGTTGAATTGGAACGAAATCAGGTGGCGTAATCGGCGAGGCGCAGTCCCGTGAATTGCCAACGATGGTGTGGATAAAAGAAGTTGCGATAGGTAATGCGGCTATGCCCGCCTGGAGTTGCAAGCGAGGAGCCGCGCAGCACCAGCTGGTTGATCATGAACTTGCCGTTGTATTCGCCGAGCGCCGCGCCCTCAACGGCACGGTAGCCGGGATAGGGGGCGTAGGCGCTGCGGGTCCATTGCCATACGATCCCGAACGCGTCGTTGAGATGGCCGGCTCGCCCTGCGACTTCCCACTCCATTTCGGTCGGCAAATGCTTGCCGCTCCAGCGCGCGAAGGCGTCGGCTTCGTAATAGCTGACGTGGCAGACGGGGGCGGCAGCGTCGACCGGCTTCAGTCCGCCAAGCGTCATCACCTGCCATTCGCCGTCGATCTCGCGCCAGTGGCCGGGCGCCTGCCATTGTTCGTTGCTGACGGCCGCGAAGCCGTCCATCAGCCACAGCGTCGGCGTAGAGTAGCCGCCGTCTTTCATGAACGCGAGCCACTCGGCGTTGGTGACGAGGTTGCGCGCCAGCCTGACCGGACCTACCAGCGCGCGGTGCGCGGGCTTCTCATTGTCGAAATGGAATGTTTCGCTCGCATGCCCAATGGTGTGGATGCCCTCGTTGAGAGTGACCCATTCGTCGCCGGCGCGAGTATCGTCGCTGGTTCGCGTTGAAGCGGGGAATTTCCACGTCCGATCGTAAGCCGGCGGGATCGGATTTTGCGCGAAGGCGTGCAGGATGTCGGTCAGCATCAATTCCTGATGCTGCTGCTCGTGATTGAGACCGACTTCCACGAGCGGTGCGATCGCGGCGAGCGCGTCCTCTTTAGCCGCGTGAAAGAATTTCACCACGGCGGCATCGACATGCCGGCGGTAGGCCGTGACTTCGTCTGCGCCGGGACGGGTCAGATGGCCGCGCTGGTGGCGGGCGTGCCGCGGTCCGGCGCTGACATAGTAGGAATTGAACAGATACGCATAATCCGGGTGAAAGGGCTTGTAGCCTTCGCAGTGTTCGCTGAGCAGGAATTGCTCGAAGAACCAGGTGGTATGGGCACGGTGCCATTTCGCCGGGCTCGCGTCCGGCATCGACTGGATCAACTGATCCTCTGGCGTCAGGGGCGCGGCGCGGCGCTCGGTCTCGTTTCGGACGTTAAGGAAGGCTTCCACCAAATCTTGGGCCAGGCTTCCGGACTCGGAGAATAATGACGGGCAAGGGGCGGCGAGCGTGGCCGCAGCGGATGCTGTTTTCGTCACGATAGTCTCCGTTTGGGGAGAGAACGTTGCTCTGGCGGACGGGTTCCCCGAGAATAGTCTGTCCTAGATAGGGGCTTCCGTCCGGGATAAAAGCCTCCCCAGGCGATCATCAAGGCTACGATAATGCTGCCTGCCGGCTATGGCCCGGCCTTCGGGACAGGCATGCGGTCCGGGCCCGCGCATACCAGTTCCCTGCCATTTTACTTTGGATGCACAACGGTTTGGGATACATATATGACAGTATGGGTTTAACGGGCTGATGGCGGCCCGAAAGGCTGTGCCGCAAAGGACGCGAATATGAGCATCGAACAATTTATCGACAACGAAGTGAAGTCGAACGACGTCGTGCTGTTTATGAAGGGGACACCCCAATTTCCGCAGTGCGGTTTTTCCGGGCAGGTGGTGCAGATCCTCGATCACGTCGGGGTCGGCTATAAGGGCCTGAATGTCCTGGAATCGGCCGAACTGCGCAACGGCATCAAGACCTACTCCAACTGGCCGACCATTCCGCAGCTTTACGTCAAGGGCGAGTTCGTCGGCGGTTGCGACATCATCCGCGAGATGTTCCAGGCCGGTGAGTTGCAACAGCTCCTTGCCGACAAGGGTGTCACGGTCAGCGCGGCGGCCTCCGCCTGAGTTTGGCCGCGCGCCAGATCGGCACGGCGCGGCTGGAAGTCATCGTCGCCGACATCACGAGCTTAAGCGTTGACGCCATCGTCAACGCCGCGAACACCTCGCTGCTCGGCGGTGGTGGCGTGGATGGTGCGATCCATCGCGCGGCCGGGCCTGAGCTTCTCGCCGAATGCCGCACGCTCCATGGCTGCGAGACCGGCGGCGCCAAAATCACTTTGGGTTATCGGCTACCCGCGCGGCATGTGATCCATGCCGTCGGCCCGGTCTGGAACGGCGGAAACCGCGGCGAAGATGAAGCGCTGGCGTCGTGCTATCGCCGCGCGATCGAACTGTGCCAGACCCACGGCCTTGCTTCGATTGCTTTTCCTGCCATTTCCACCGGCATCTATCATTTCCCCGCCGATCGCGCGGCGCGGATAGCGGTCTCGACGACAGTAGATGCGCTGGCTGACAGCGCCCGACTGCATGGGCAGGCGCTGGCCGAATTCGGCAGCCCTTGTGCCGATTGAGCCGGCGGCTACACTCCGCGGAAGAATTTCCGGGAGGGGGCAATGAATTCAGGTCATGTGTTGCGCGCGCTGGTCTGTGGCGCGCTGCTGACGATTGCGGCCGCACCATCGGCCAGCGCGGAAGGTACCTTCGATATTCCCGCGGGCGCGCATTTCAATCGAGAGAAGCTTGCAAAGATAGGTGAGTTCTTCCGTAACGAAGTGACGACGGGCAAAATCCCGGGCGCGATCCTGCTAATCCAGCAGCACGGCAAGCCGGTCTATCATGAGTTCTTCGGCGTGCAGGATGTCGTCTCAAGGCAGCCGATGACGGACCAAACCATCTTCCGGCTGTTCTCGATGACCAAGGCCATCACCAGCGTGGCCGCGATGATGTTGGTCGATGAGGGCAAGCTCGCACTCGAGGATCCCATCGCGAAGTACATTCCTTCCTTTGCGAATGTGAAGGTTGGCGTTGAGAAGAAGAACGAGGACGGCACCAAGACGCTCGAGCTAGTGCCGCCGAACCGGCCGCCGACCGTTCTCGACCTGATGCGTCACACGTCTGGAATCACCTATGGGTTTTATGGCGATAGCTTGGTCCGCAAAGCCTATGCAGCCGCAAATCTCTATGCGGGCGATTTCGACCTTGCCGAATTCGCCGAGCGGATCGCAAAGCTGCCGCTGCACGACCAGCCGGGCTCGCTCTGGCAATACGGCCATTCCACCGACGTTCTGGCACGGATCATGGAAATCGTATCTGGAAGAACCCTGCTTGAAATTGAAAGGGAAAAGCTGCTCGATCCGCTCGGCATGAAGGACACCCGTTTCTTCGTCACCGATCCGGTGAAGCAGAAGCTGATAGCCCAGCCGATGCCGAACGACAGCGATTTCCGGGTCGGCCGCGAGAACAGGCCCGATGTTCCGAAGAAGTGGGAATCCGCCAGCGGCGGCATGGTTTCGACCTTGTCGGACTTCGCGCGCTTTGCGCAGATGCTGCTCGATGGCGGCAAGTTCGAGGGCACAACCTATCTAAGCCCCAAGGCTTTCGAACTGATGACCACGGACCATATTGGCCCCGGGTCCGGCGTCGGGCGCGACTACTTCTATTTCCCCGGCGATGGCTTCGGCTTCGGGCTCGGTCTCGCGGTTCGCACCGATCCCGGCAACGCCAAGCCGCCGCCGGCGGGCTCGCTCGGCGAACTGAAATGGGACGGCGCCAGTGGCTGCTATTTCGTGATCGACCGCAAGCAGGACATGTTTTTCGTGTTGCTCGAGCAGACTCCTTCAGAGCGCCAGCGCATTCAGAAGGCAGTAAAGCAGCTGATCTATGAAGCGATGGAGAACTGACAGCTTCACGCGCCGGTGCAGCGCCCGACTATTTCTATTTTCCAGGCGCTTCCAGCGGGTTCGGTCTTGGCTTTGCCGTGCGTACCGCGCAGCCTCCAAATACATCGTGGCCGACAGGCGAATATCGCTGGGACGGCATCGCCGGTACCTTCTTTTTCATCGATCCGAAGGACGATATGTTCGTAATCTTCATGGTGCAGACACCGTCGCAGCGCGGACGGATTCAACTGGCGCTGAAGACGCTGATCTATGAGCCGCTCAAGAACTGATCGTGCCGCGAGGGAAAGACCATGCGGGATCATGAAAATCGCGTGCGGGATGAATTTGCCCGGCAGGCCGAAACGTTTTCGGCGTCGGCGGTGATTACCGACACCGCGTTGACGCAACGTTTCATCACAGCGTTAGGCGAGCCGGCGCACGGATCGGTGCTCGACGTCGCCTGCGGTCCGGGCATCCTGAGTGCAGCGCTTGCGAAAACCGCCCGCGATGTGGTGGCGTTCGATCTCACCCCGCAGATGCTAACGAAAGCGGCGCAGCGCTGCTCCGAGGCCGGACTCAACAACGTCACTTTTCGCGAGGGCAATGCCGCGGAGCTGCCATTTGCGAATGCGGCTTTCGATGCCGTGGTGACGCGGCTCTCGGTGCACCATTTCGACCGGCCAAAGCGCGTGATCGAGGAGATATTCCGCGTTCTGCGGCCTGGCGGCACGTTCGTCGTCGCCGACGTCATCTCCTCGGAGGTACCGGCAGAAGCGGAACTGCAGAACGCGATCGAAATCCTGCGTGATCCATCCCATGTGCGGATGCTGCCGGGTTCCGAGCTGACCTCCCTGGTGAAGGAAGCCGGCTTTGCCATCGAATCCCTGCTGACATGGGACACGCCGCGCGAATTCGAGGAGTGGATGGGCATTGTCAACGACGCCTCGCGAGTCCCACCGCTTCGCGCGGTGGTGCGGGCGCTGGCGAACGCCGGTGCGTCGGCCGGAATGGGATTGTCGGTCGAAGGCAAGGAGATCAGGTTCTTCCACCGCTGGAATTTGATCGCCGCGCGGAAGCCTTCGCAACGCTAGTCATTCCCTTTGCTCTCGCAATTGTATCGAGAGCGGCGCAAATATAGGCTGTGTCCTCGGTTGCGAATGCTTCGTTTAGATAGGCAGCGATTGCTTTCGGGGTCCTGAGATAATCTGCCGCATCGAATTTTGAAATTTTTGCCATTTGCTTTCGTTCTATAATTCGGCGGCATCGTAGGCCGGATAAGCGAAGCGATATCCGGGAAAGAACGTGACACCGACCCGGATTTGCTTCGCTTATCTGGGCTACGCTTGCTGGCTCAACCGTCATTGCGAGCGAAGCGAAGCAATCCAGAGTATGGAACGACAGTTCTGGATTGCTTCCTCGCTTCGCTCCTCGCAGCAATGACGACAAATTCAAGCTTCTACGCGCCCCGCACAATTTCCCGCGCCAGTCCGACCGTCTCCTCGATCATATCAGCGGTGACATCCAGATGCGTGCAGGCGCGAATCCGGCCGTCCATCATGGCGAGCAGCACGCCGCGCTGACGTAAGCGCCCGACCATGTCAGCACCGGTGATGCCGGCGCCATCGGGCTTGAAGAAAACGAGGTTGGTTTCGGGCTGCTGCACCTCGAACCCTGCGCCAGCGCCCGGGCGTTGGCGTGGTCGTCCGCAAGGCGGTCGACGTGGTGGTCGAGCGCATAGACGCAAGCCGCAGCGCAAATGCCGGCCTGGCGCATCGAACCGCCAAGGCGTTGCTTCCAGCGCCAGACCTCGTCGATGAAATCGCGCGAGCCGGCGATGACAGCGCCGACCGGTGCGCCGAGCCCCTTTGAGAAATCGAGCCAGGCCGAATCCCATCCCGCGGCCATGTCGCTTGCGCTGATGCCGGTGGCGACGCAGGCGTTCAGGAGCCGCCCGCCGTCCATGTGGGTGGCTATGCCGTTGGATTTTGCGATTTTCGTGATCTCATCGAGAGCTGCCTTCTTCCAGATCGTGCCGCCGCCGATATTGGCTGACTGTTCGACGCTGACCACCGTCTGCGGCGGCTGGTAGCGGGTGCGCGGGTGAAGCGCTGCACGAAAAGTGTCGGGTGTGAATTGTCCGTCGGCGCCCGTCAGTGGTGTGATCTGGAATCCGCCGAGCGCAGCGTGGGCGCCGCCTTCGCGGGCGATGATATGCGCGGTCTCATGCGCCAGAATTTCGTCGCCGGGCCTGCAATGCACCAGCGTCGCCGCGACGTTGCACATGGTCCCGGAGGGCATGAACACGGCGGCTTGTTTGCCGAGCAAATCGGCCACGCGCTCGCACAGCAAATTCACGGTGGGATCGTCACCGATCTGCTCGTCGCCGACCTCGGCCCGCGCTATTGCCTCGCGCATGGCCGGCGTCGGGCGGGTCTGCGTATCCGACAGCAGGTTGATGCGGACCGGCGGCTGTTTTGGATCGCGGGGGGGAGGGGTATAGATCATGGCGGGTACTCTCGTCACTCACGACGTCATGGCCGGGCATTAGCGCGAAGCGCGTCTTCGCGCTAGACGTCCCGGCCATCCACGTCTTGCTTGCTGATTTGCGACCATAAAGACGTGGATGCCCGGCACAAGGCCGGGCATGACGAATCAATGTTCTGAGAGACATACAAAAAGGCCCCGGCAAAACCGGAGCCTTCGATCTTGGGAAACGCCAATAACAAAGATCAGCGCGAATAGAATTCGACGATCAGATGCGGCTCCATCTGCACCGCGAACGGCACATCGGACAGATTCGGGATGCGGGCGAACTTCGCCGTCATCTTGGAATGATCGACTTCGAGGAAGTCGGGCACGTCGCGCTCGGCGAGCTGAATGGCCTCCAGCACGACGGTGAGCTGCTTTGAGGATTCCTTGACCTCGACCACGTCGCCGACCTTCACCTTGAAGCTCGAGATGTTGACGCGGCGGCCGTTCACCTTGACGTGACCGTGATTGATAAACTGGCGCGCGGCGAACATGGTGGCGACGAACTTGGCGCGATAGACCACGGTGTCGAGACGGCGCTCGAGCAGGCCGATCAGGTTTTCACCGGTGTCGCCCTTCATCCGGCCGGCCTCGACATAGATGCCGTGGAACTGGCGCTCGGAAATGTTGGCGTAGTAGCCCTTGAGCTTCTGCTTGGCGCGCAGCTGCACGCCGAAGTCGGACAGCTTGCCCTTGCGGCGCTGGCCGTGCTGACCGGGGCCGTATTCTCTGCGGTTCACGGGGCTCTTCGGGCGGCCCCAGATATTCTGGCCCATACGGCGATCGATCTTGTATTTCGCCTCACTGCGCTTTGTCATCGCGTCCTCTTTTTTGAGTTCGAGTCTTGAGGAAACGCGCCCTCCTGTGCGCCGGGAAATTCCCGGAGCCGACAGGTCCAACCCCCTTAAGCTTGAAGGGACGGGCCACGGGTCGCGAAACGCATCGCGGGCCGAAACCGGCCCGCGAGCAGGCGGTTTCTAGGGAGAAACCGCCGTCCTGTCAAATGAAAGGCCCGGTTTTGCGGCGCCTAACTGTCATTCCGGGATGCGCCGCCAGGCGCAGACCTCAGATGTGCATTTGCACATTGGGGGAATCTCGAGATTCCGGGTTCGTCGCTGCGCGACGCCCCGGAATGATGGTTGGGAAGGCCGCCGGTCAGGTCGCGACCGCCCGGACCGGCTTTGGCTCGTTCTGCTGCCTATGGCTACGCAATTCAGCTGATATCTCGGTGTTCAGCACCTGTTCCAGCCGGGTCAGGGCCTTTGCGACCAAGGCCGCGTCGGTAATCCGGTGATCCCAGCGGATCACGACATCGATGGTCAGGTCCTGCTCCACCACGCCATAGCTGAGGATAAACGGCCCCGGACTGAGCGCATGAAGCTCGCCGGCCCCGTAGGCCGCAACCGAGGTCACCCCGAAGCTGCCGAAATAGTTGGCGCGCTGGCGTCCGAAATTCAGCCCAATCAGCCAGATCAGGCGGCGAAGCGGCAGCGGCAGCCTGGTCGCCAGCAGTATTTTCCTGAAAGCCGGCACCTGATCGATCGGCGCATCCTTCGCGTGCCGGATCTGCGCATCGATCTCGGTCAACGGCAACGTATCAGCCGCGGTGACCTTTTGCGGCAGCACGCAATCCTGGCCGTCTTCGACACGCGCGATCGCAATCATCGCGACGCTGCGCGGCAGTTCATAGAAACTGGGCCATGGCCACTTGGCGTATAGCGTGCGCAGGACAGGCTCGTCTTTCGCGACCAGAGAGAACGCCTTGACGAAGATCGCAGCCCAGCCGGGCGGCTGCGCGGCAAGCGCGCGGGCCTCTAACAGTTGGCGGACGCTAAGGGTTCGCGTGAGCGAAACAAAGGGCACGCGGATCGATGCGTGCATGAGGTCGGCGACAAGACGGCGCGGCATTGAGATTTTTCGAACCGTTCCGCGCATCGTTCCACTCAAGTTCCCGCAACAGCAAGCCGGCGAGTCCGATTGCCCGTCCGCCAGTCCTTCATCTAGCACGAACCAGCGGACCTGACGCCAGATGGTTCTGCATTATGGCGCCGGCGAGGCGACCGGCTTGGCCGGGTCCACTATATAAATCCCATATATTTTCAGTGCCTTGCTTCCACGGCACGGCTCGTTTCAGCGCTTGATCCCTTCGAAACTCGCCGCGATGCCGCGTTGGAACAGCGACCAGTCGAAGCCGAGAGCCAGCGCCACATAGCCGCGTTCGATCATCTGATTGGCTTGTTCTGACGTGCGCGCCACGCCCCCGATCGGGACGCCGTTTTTCAGGATGCCGGCCTCGGCGCGGGCCATCAGCGCCAGCACTTCGGGGTCATCGGCGCGGCCGCGTTTGTTGATGCTGGTTGCGAGGTCGCCGGGTCCGATCACCGCGACGTCGATGCCGGGCGTCGCCATGATCTCGTCGATGCGGTTGACC
>WNFJ01261445.1_pt3 | contig 14230 bp, 13 predicted proteins | sample 5400461 | NCBI WGS metagenome assembly WNFJ01 (sample SAMN13153349, study PRJNA577476) | soil metagenome | isolation source: 115 cm saprolite on Douglas fir-dominated hillslope | place: USA:California | collected 2013-09-17 | reverse complement strand
GCGCTGGTCGGCGCGACTACGCAAACGAGACCTCCACACGTCAGCAAGATAAAGCCATAATGGGCGAGATAATTTCTGCGTTTCATACCGTTATGTACCTCCTGAATGACGAATGTGGCCTTTGGAGTGGGCCACAGGAAAAGAGGTGCAAGGTGGAGGCCAATACCGCGAAAATATGCTTATCTCGTTGGGGGTAAGAGCCTTGCAGCGAGCCGAGAAAGGCCTAAAGAAGTTTTGTAGGGGATGCAAATTCGACACTAAGCGGGAAAATCGCTATACAGCCGAGACCTGAGATAGATTTCGCCAGGCAAAACCGAACCCAACCCTTCGCAAAGAGAAGGCGAAGGGTGGCGGAACATGCCTTGTGGGCTTGGATTCAGCCCATCGAACCGAGGCGGTATTCCCAACCTACTGTGCTTTCGCGTCTCGCCGAATCAGAGCGTGATCGACAAAGAAGCCAAGTCCTATCGCCAGAGGAATCACCCCAAACGCAGCCGCAATCATCGCATCGGCTTCAACGCGTCCAATAAGAGTGAAAGTCACGATGTACCCCAGTGCGCCCGCCACCAGCAAAATTCCAGACCTCCTGGATCGTGCCGCCTCCGAGAGCTCCGGCTGCATCGGCACTTCCACACCACGGGCAATCGCCGCCAACCGCTCCTCGCTGCGCAGCTTGCGCACCCGAAAGAACGTGTACATCGCCGCCATCGGAATCCCAAACACCATAACCACCGCCGCCAGTCCCACAAAGTTGCCATCCATAAATGCCTCCCGGCTCGGGTGCCAAGTCTTGGCTCTGACGCCCTGACATCATTTACGAAGGTCGGCAAAAAAAGTTCCATGGATTCCCTCATTGTCTTAACATCAGTGCTATAGGTGCATAAGGAGCTTTGCATGAGACTGGAATCGCTTCCCCGCACACCCGCGCGTTGGATCTTTTTCGCTTTTCTGGTGACAGCGCTCTTCACTTCTTTTTCAAACGCGCAAGACACTCCGCAGGCGCAGGAAAATCAGCAACCGCAGGATGCACACCCAGCGCGCCAAGAACAGGACTCCGCCCAGCCACCGGCATCCACGCAGAGACGAGATGCACAAGAAGAAGTCCAGGTCGACGACCGCAACCGCACCTTCGTCGTGCATCTACCGCAAGGCTACGATTCTCAGCGGCACTATCCCGTCGTAATTTTGCTGCATGGTTTCGAACAGGACGCCGCCGAAATGGCCCGGCTCACGCACTTCAACGAATTCGCCGACCGGGATAGCGTTATCGCCGTCTATCCGAATGCTGTCGCCGGCCGCTGGATTGTCGGTGGCGGCGAGCCGCGTCCTTACCGCAGAGGTCCTTATCGTCGTCCCGGAGTTTGGGGCCCTGGCTATCCTCCACGAGGGCCACGCCCCGAACCCGGCGATCGCCGCGAGGGCGCGGTTCGCAATCAGGACATGCAGTTTCTTCATCGCATGCTCGACCGGCTCACCACTCATTACGCTGTGGACACCCGCCGCATTTATGCTACGGGCCTTGGCGAGGGCGGCTTCGTGGCCCTGCGCATGGGCTGCAATATGGCGGACCGCATCGCTGCCATCGCGGTGATGGCCGCTGCCATGCCCCGCACCCTCACCTGCGTCCCCTCGCGGCCGGTTCCCGCTCTGCTGATGAACGGCACCGACGACCCGATCGTTCACTACGATGGCGGCCGCTATAAAAACGGCATGTTGCACCTGCTTTCCGCCGAAGATAGCGCCAAGGAATGGGCTCGCTTAAACCACTGCTCGGACAAGCCCTCAGAGAGCAAGCTGCCCTCGCTGCAAAAAGGCGGAAAGGACACTAAGGTTTATTTGTTCGATGGCTGCCACGAAAATGCCCAGGTTGTGCTCTACGCCGTGAAAAACGGCGGCCATACCTGGCCCGGCGGCGAGCAGTACATGACCGAAAAAGAAGTCGGCAAAACCAGCAACGCCCTCAACGCCAACGAAACCATCTGGAGCTTCCTGGTTACCAAAAAAATTACCGGCGAAAGCGCGAAAGAACAACAATAAAAACCCCGTTCACACCAGGCGCGATTGCGCGTCCGGATAAAACTTGGCGATCATCCGCCCCGTCATCAGTCCGCCTTCGTACTCTGGAATGATCACCTCATCCGCGCCCGAATTGCGCATGGCCTGTGCGTAGCGTGACTGCCCTGCCCGCGTGATGATGCGGGCCTTAGGGTTGAGCGCCTTCGCGGTCACGGTGATGTACAGATTGTCCGCGTCATTGTCGATTACAATGCACACTCCGCGCGCCCGCTCAATCCCCGCCGATTGCAGCACGTCGTGCCGCTTGGCATCGCCCTGGATGCTGAGAACTTTTTCCTTCAACAGCTCGCGGCACAATCCTTCGTTGGTCTCAATCAACACAAAAGGAATCTTCAGGCGGTTGAGCTGATCGACCACCGTCCGCCCCACCTGCCCGTAGCCGCAGATAATAAAGTGATCGCGCAATTTTTCGATGCTCACGTCATTCACCATGGTTCTCCAGGCCTCCACCCCTTGCCGCTTGAAAATCGTGACCGCCACGCGCTCCGCCACCCAGATCTGAAATCCAAACACGCCCGCGTACACAAAAATCGAGAACAGCTTGGTCGCATTGCGCACTCGTTTTGCATCGATTGCGTGCGGTTGAATCATCCAGAACAACGCATCCTGCCAGCTCAACCCTTCCAGCCTCCGGTACACCAGCACGCACATAAGGCTGAACCCGGCAAACATCACCAACGGCAGCCACAGCCGGCGCAGGAACAGCAGCAGGATTCGGAACATGAGGCAGAGATACTACAGCAAGTCGACCCCTAGAACAACGGGAATGCGGATTCCCGAAACCGATACCGCGAATCGTTTTCTTGCATTCAGAAAAAACCCACCCTCCGCAGGCGCACGCGGAGGATGGGCACTTGCGGTGCGAGAGTGAAATCAGTCGTCCCCGCCGCAATCGTCGCAGAAAGGCGGCGTCAGTCCGGTGTAGTCGCCCACGACTTTGGCATCGTAGGGCGCATTGAGCAGGTCGAACGTGTTGCCCGAGACGGCGATGGTCCCCTGGCTGAATACTATGTTTTGATTCGCATCGATTTCAATCACCTGCTGGTTGAACTGGTCACTGATAAGCGTGTTGCCATTCTTCAGGCGGACCGCGCGAGTCGGCAATGGTGCCGCGATGCTGCCCGAACGGGTGTTGGTGGAATAGGTGGAAACCACGTTGCCGGAAGCATCCACTTCGAGGATCCGATTATTGTTTGAATCGGTAATGAGCGTATCGCCATTCCGCAGGCGGCTGGCAAAGGCCGCACCGCTAAGCTGCGTGCACGTAGCACAGCCATAGCTCCAGACAATGTTCTTGTGCCGGTCGACTTCGATCACACGGTTGTTATTTTCGTCGGCAATCAGGATGTGGCCGTTGGCCAGCAGTTCGGCGCTGTTGGGATTGTTGAGCTCATCAGGCGCATCTCCGCTAACGCCCGTCTGGCCGTATTGCCAAACGATTTTCTTGTTAAGCGTGACTTCAATGACGCGTTCGTTGGCCTGGTCGGTGATGAGTACATGTGTATTCGGCAGCCAGGTATTCTGCACCGGTGTATTAAGTTCGTCAGGACCAGAGCCGGTCACGCCCGCTTTACCGTACTGCCAGACAATCTGTCCCTGGGGATTAACTAACATCACTCGGTTGTCAGGACACCCGTTGGGGCAGGTGGGTTCACTTCCCGCAGGCGCGCCTGTGCCGGCGATCAGCGTGAAGACACCCACCCGCTGGGCGTCATTCACTCCTACCACAGAATGGGGTCCAGCCACGCTCGACTGATTTCCGAAATGCCAAACGATCCGGTGATTGTTGGGATTCACTTCGATCACGCGATTGTTGAACTGGTCGGAAATCAGAATGTTGCCGCGCGTGTTAAATGCATTCCCTTGGGCATAAGCGGTAAGGCTGGCAGCGGCGATCAGAACCACTACAGCGACACAGGACTTTATTTTTAATAGTTTCATGGGGATCCTCCTGAGAGTGCATGCTTTGGGTGAGGCTTGGAACGATTGCAGCATCACGACACCTACGGAAGTTAGTGTGGAATCACCCCATGAGGGGTTTGTCAAAGGATTGTCAGCGAATTGTCAAATCGATGTCACTTCCGGCGACTCTGCCTACAAAACCCGGTATTGCGCCAGTTCACCGAATCAACTGCCGCAGCTCCCGCCGCAGAATCTTACCCGAAGCCGTTTTGGGAACGACTTCAACAAAATGCACCTCGCGCGGCTGCTTGTAGCGTGTCAGCCGCTCGGCGACGAATGCGCACAACTCCTCTTCCATCTTCTTGCACGTCGTAAACCCATCGCGCAGTGCAACGAATGCCACCGGAATCTCGCCCGCCGCCGCATCAGGACGCCCCACCACTCCACACTCCCGCACCGCCGGATGCTCCAGCAGCACCGCCTCCACCTCCGCCGGAGCCACCGGGAATCCTTTGTACTTGATCATCTCCTTGCGGCGGTCAACAACTCGATAAAAACCTTCACTGTCACGCGTCACAACGTCCCCCGACCAATACCATCCGTCACGCAACACAGCGGCAGTCGCGTCCGGCTCTTTCCAGTAACCCTGCATGAACTGCGGACCGCGCATCACCAGTTCTCCCGGCTCGCCCTCTACAGCCTCCGCCGCGCTCCCCGCGGAAGCCGCCAACTCTTGCCCCAGCACTTTGCACTCCGTCTGCGCCAGAGGATGCCCGATCGAATCGGGCCGGTAAAGTTCCGGTTCCAGATAGCCCGCATGCGTCACCGGAGACGCCTCCGTCATGCCGTAACCCTGACGCACGAGGATGCCAGTCAACGCCGTGAATCTTCGCGGCAGATCGGGCGCCAGCGGCGCCGCCCCAGACTTCACCCACTGCACCGTGTGATTCTTCGGAAACTCGCCCGCCTCCGCCGCCAGGCAAAGCGCATTCATCGCCGGCGGCACCAGCGGCATCATGGTGATCGCTTCCTCGGTGATCAGCGACGCCAGTTGCGGAATATTAAAGCGCGGCATCAACACCAGGGTCGCGCCCATCATCAGCGCCGGATTGAGCATCACGTTCAGCCCGTAGATGTGATACAGCGGCAGAAAGCAAAGAATATTGTCCGAGGTTCGAAACGTCACTGCGCCCGGCCCCAGCAACTGATAAACGTTCGCCACCAGATTGTGATGCGAAAGCATCACGCCCTTCGGCATCCCCGTCGTGCCGCTCGAATAAGGCAGCGCCCCCAACGTCTTCTGCGACGACAGGCCCGGCAAAGGCAGCAGCGTGGCGCTCACCGGCCTCAGGAGATCAGAGAAATTCTCAGCGCCAGTTCCCCTCTCGCGCGTGCAATAAACGCGCCGCAGATTCGGCAGCCCCGAAAGATCAATCCCCTCAATGTTCGCTCGGTCTGTAATCAACCCCACCGCGCCCGAATTCCCTAACTGATGCCGCACCTCCCGCTCGCGATACATCGGATTCAGCAGCGTCGGAATGGCCCCCGCCAGCGTGGCCGCGTGATAAGCCGCGCAGAACTCCCAGGAGTTACGAAGGAAAATGCCAACCACTTCTCCCGGCTTCAACCCGGCCGCAACCAAGCCACGCGCCAGCGCTTCCACCGTCTCTCCATATTCGGCATAGCTGAGCCGCCGCCCGCACGAAGCATCCACCAGCGCCGTCTTTTCTCCATGCCGCCGGCAAGACGCCAGAATCGCATCATGTACAAACACGTTGTCAGGATCAGCGTAGAGTTGGGTGCGCAACATGGCGGGATGATTGTAGCGGAAAGAACAGGTTTCGGATCTTGGGAAAGGCTGTATAGCCTCCGTGGGCTGTAACTTTTCTGGTTGCGATTTTGTAACAGTTCGTATCTCCACGAGGTCGGGCTATTTGGCCGCGAGCGGTTCAAGTTGGATATCCCAAGTCAACCGAGCTCCCGAGTGAACGAAGAGTGACTTTCCCTTTCCTGCGCTCTCATCCCACTCATGAAATCCCGCCGATGACACGTGCACGAGGAGTTGTTTGTCGGGAGGAACCGGAATGGCGCAGTCGGAATAGAAGATGCAACTTGAACTGTCAGCCCATCCCTCAGACCAGATCGAGTTCGGATCGTCAGCGACCGCCACCTTTACGAGGGCTCGCGGAATGATCGTTCCCGTTGTTCCGTCAGTCAGATGGACCATGAGAATGCCTGTCTTCGGAGGGAGATCTATGCGAAGGTCCGCGTCTGGGTGGTCAGGAGTGAGTTCAACAACTCCGGCGGGAGTTCTGAACAGCGGATACCCCGCTCTGGTGTTATTGGGGAAAACAGAGTACTTCTCAAGGGGCACATGTTGAAAGCGATATTCTCCGGCTCGATTTGTGATTGTGTCCTCCATCCACAATCCACATGCGCTCGGGCATTGCATGATAGCGATCACCCTCATTCCCTTCGCAGGTTGTCCGTCTGCCTCGATGACAACTCCGTGGATTTCCCCTGCGGGTTGGGCGTTTGAGCCGATGAGAACCCCAAGGCGGGCAGGTGGACTTGCTGCGCGGGTCTTCACGTTCGGTGGCTGCTTAGGATCCTGACCAGACGCACCAACCGTCAGACATAACACAGCGCACGCGAAGGTAATTTTCATACGCCAAAACCGTATCAACATTGTGAGTGGTTAATCACTGTCAGAGATTTGTCATGCGCAATCTGCCGCTCCCTGCAGTTCGAATTTATGGTTTAGCAGTTCAACTAACCAGCTTCCGTAAAAACTCCCGCTCATCCATCCGGTACTTGAAAGCCTTGCGCCCATCGATGAACACAACTGGCACCTCGTCATTGAACTGACGCCTCAGCTCGCTGTCGCTATCCACATCCACATCGCGCCACGTAAACCCGCCACGGCGCGAGAGTTTCGTCAGGCTCTCCTTCACCACTTCGCAAAGATGACACCCCTTGCGCGAGTAGACGACGACCTGGCGCGACTCCAGCACGGCAGGATTGTAACCTTCCCGCCCCGCCGATTCCACCGTGAAATTGTCAGAAAGCGCAAAGAAATGTAGAAGGGTTCGAACCTTCGTGAACCTTCGTGCCCTTAGCCTGCCCTGAGCGGAGTCGAAGGGTGGTTAATGATTTTGCGATCCTCTTTCGCGGTAGAATTCCGCATGCACCCAGACCCCGCCAAACCCCTGCGCGGCAAAACCTGCCTCATCACCGGCGCCGCCCGCCGTCTCGGACGCGCCTCCGCCCTCGCTCTCGCCCAGGCTGGCGCCGACGTCGCCATCACCTTTCGCAATTCCGCCCGCGAAGCCCAGCAGACCGTAGTCGATCTCTCCAGCCATGGCGTGCGCGCCTTCGCCCTGCGCTGCGACATCACCGACGAAGCCAGCGTCAAAGCCATGATGAAAGACGCTGGACGCGAACTCGGCCGCATCGATATCCTCGTCAACAACGCCGCCAACTACGACACTGCCGATTTCGAGCGCCTCACCCTCCGCCAGTGGGACGCCATCTTCGCCTCCAACACCCGCGGACCATTCCTGGTCTCTCGCGAGGCCCTGAAATGGATGCGCCGCAAGCCGCGCGGCAGCTCACAAAAGATCGAAGCGAAAATCATCCACATGGGTTCGCTCGGCGGCCTTCGCCCCTGGCCCACCCATGCACATTACTGCTCCTCGAAAGCCGCCCTTCACATGCTGACTAAAGTGATGGCCAAAGCGCTCGCCCCGGACATCGCCGTGAACGCAGTCGCCCCCGGCATGATCGATCTCGGAGAAAAGTCTGCCGCAGCCTTCATGAAGCGTATGGCGAAACAGACTCCCATGCAGCGCAACGGCCGCGCCGAAGAAATCGCCGCCGCCGTCCTGTTCTTCGCCACCGCCCCGCAATTCATCACCGGCCAGGTTCTCGCCGTGGACGGAGGGCTGGGCCTCTAATCCTTCAGGCTTCCGCCGAGGTCGGATCAATCATCCGCTTCACTTCCGAAACCCGATTCGCCGGAAACCCGCCCTGCTTGGCGTGCTCCCGCACCATCGCTTCATTGGGCGCAATATAAACGCAATAGATTTTGTCCTGAGTAACGAAGCTTTCGACCCACTGAATTTGCGGCCCCAGATTCCTTAGCACGCTGCAGGATTTTTGCGAAATCGCCGTAATCTGCTCCTGCGTAAACTTTCCTGCATCCGGAATCTCGCGCTCAATGACGTATTTTGGCATCGCTTCCTCCATTTCATGGCGGTGTGACTAGGCGCCGGGCGAACCGCGCCCGCAAGATTTTATTCTGTAGCGCAAGAAATAGCTACGGTCAGAAACCAGCCGATGTCCGGCTATCTCCGCGTGTCCGCGGAATTCCTCCGCGTCCTCCGCGATTCAAGGTTCTGGTTCGGCGGGCTGACCAGAAGCTTGCGCCGGAGTCCCGTATCCCTCTCCTGTACAATTCCGGCTCAAGGTATAGTTGGGCGAATGAAGAAATCCATGAACCCACCATCTTCGAAAACTACGGCGGCCTCTGTCCCCCGCATAGCCGTCGCCATCATGGCCGCCGGCAAAGGCACCCGCCTGAAGTCGCAGCTTCCTAAAGTCCTGCATGAAGTTGGCGGCAAACCCCTGCTGGCCCACGTTATCGCCTCTGCCACCCACGTCGTTCCCGCCAGCGACGTCTTTGCCATCATCGGCCACGAAGCCGATCGCGTCCGCGACGCCCTCGCCCACACCGGCGTCAACTTCGTCCGGCAGTCCGAGCAGCGCGGCACCGGCCACGCCCTCATGGTTGCGAAGTCCGCGCTCGCGGCTTACGACCATGTCATCGTTCTCTCCGGCGACGCCCCCCAGATCACGCCCCAAACCATCGCGCAACTGCTCAACTTCCATCTCGACGAGCAGTCTGCCATGACCCTGCTCACCGCCAATCTCGACCACCCCACAGGCTATGGTCGCGTCATTCGAAAGAACGCCCGCAGCGCTGAAGTCCAGTCCATCGTCGAAGAAAAATCCGCCACCCCCGCCCAAAAAAAGATTCGCGAGGTCAACGCCGGCTTCTATGCCTTTTCCGTCCCGCAATTGTTCGCTCATATCCAGAGCCTCTCCACCGCCAATCCTCACGCGGAGTATTACCTGACAGACATGGCCGCAGTTTTGCGGCAAGCCAGGCAAAAAGTTGTAGTTTGGAAAACAGAGAACGTTGTAGAAGTTCTCGGCGCCAACACCCGCGCCGAACTCTCTTTCCTCGATCATCAAATCCGCATGCGCAAATGCCGGCAACTTATGGCAGAAGGCGTCTCCATCTTCTATCCTGCGACCTGCGTAATCGATGAGGATGTCGAAATCGCCGCCGACACCGTCATCGAGCCCTTCGTCCAGATTCTCGGCCGCTCGCGGATCGGCGCCAGCTGCCGCATTCGCTCCTACTCTGTAATTCTCGATTCCGAAATCGCCGACGGCGTCCTCATTCGTCCCGGATGCATTCTCGAGGAAGCCCGCATCGGCCCCAGCGCCGTCCTTGGACCTTACTCCCACCTGCGCCCCGGTAGCGACATCGGTGAAGGCGCGCACGTCGGCAACTTTGTCGAGACCAAAAAAATCAAACTGGGCAAGGGATCGAAGGCCAACCACCTTACCTATCTGGGTGACGCCGAAATCGGCGCGGGCGTCAACATCGGCGCTGGGACCATCACCTGCAACTACGATGGAGTTCACAAGCACACAACGATCATTGAAGACGGTGTCTTCATCGGCAGCGACAGCACGCTTGTCGCCCCCGTCCGCGTGGGCAAAGGCGCCTACGTTGCCGCCGCCTCCTGCATCACCAGCGACGTCCCCGAAGATGCCCTCGCCATCGGCCGCGCACACCAGATCGTAAAACCAGGCTGGGCCAGCTCCAAGCGCGCCGCCCGCAAGCCCAAGTAATCCAGCTTTGCGCAGATTCGTACGAAGGATGCTCATGTGGGGACAGCCGCCCTCGGCTGTCCGGTCGAGCGAAGCTCGATGGTCTCTGGATCAGGTCCGGCAACCTGACACACCGGCGATTGCGTCTCGCCGAATTACGGACTCGCCCCAAAAAAACAAAAGCACCAAGACCCGGTTTCCCTCCGTGTCTCAGTGCCTCCGTGGTGAACTAGCCTTGTCCTTAGTGCGAAACCGCCGCGAACAACTCCGAGTGCATCAGCGACTGAAACTGCTGGTCGCTCGATTTGAAATGGAATTGCACATTCGAACCATCCGACTCCACGCTGGTATTATCCATCGCCACTTTTTCCGGAGCGCTGGCGCTCATCTTCTTATAGAGCAGCCCAGCCTTCACCAGTGACGACAGCGTGGCGGCGCTCAGAGCATCGGAAGCCACCACCGTAAGGTCGAAATTCACACCGCTGGTGAAATTCATGGTATAGCGCGACCCCAGCAGGCGCTTCTTGATGGTGTCGTAGTCCGCGATCTTGGCCGCATCGCCAAGAGCGGAGCGCATCACATTCTGCGTTCCCAGTTGATCCAGAATGCTCCACACCGGCGCCGAATCCACGCTCGACATCATATCCGCCATGGTCGCGTTCGTATCCACATTCAGGATCTCGCCATCGCGCGTGTCCAGCGCCATCTTCACCGCCGAACTGTCGCCGAACAGCAGCGTGCTCTCGTCCAGAAAACTCATTACCATGCCGCCGTCCATGGCATAAATACTCGAGGTGCGGTACTTCGTCGGCTTGATCTTCTGCGCCGTCATCTTCTTCAGGACAGTCTTCATGGAAAATGATCCCGCCGCCACACCCACCGCCTTCACCGCCTGCTTCGGCGTGCGGAACGAGGCGAACGACAACGTATCCACATCCTTCTCCGGATCGATGCCGATCCCTTTCAGCGCGCTCTCAAACTGCTTCAGATTCTCGGGCAGCACTTGCTCCTTCAACTTCATCGCGGTGGTCGAGTCTTTCAGCGCCCGGTAATCCACCGAGATCAACTGCTGCAGATCGGCGGGAACCACCGCCCGCGCCGACGAATTGAGCGGCATGGCATTCGCGCTCACGCAAACCAAAGCCAGCATTGCGGAGCCCAGCACTGAGACTAGACAAGACTTAACGGTTTTCATGACAACCTCGGTCCTCATAATTCCTTTTCCTGGACAATGAACGGGGAATAGCCAGCGTCTTGCGGATTAGATGCCGGTTTTCGCCTCCCGTTAACTGCGGGTGATCATATTCTAAGCCTGCCGCCTCAAGGCATGCCAAATCCGAAAGTACTAGCCCTGTAACCAATTCGGAACTGCCTCCGACCGACCAGCAGCAATTTGACTATCCAAGCCAGCGGTATTCACGTAAGATGCTCCCAGTCTTCTGTACGCTACCGCACCCACATCCTTCACGTCTTGGGTGCGCGAGAAATCAGGGAAATATTGAAAATCCTACTGTACAACCCCGACAATGGGGTTACGCGCAATTTCATGCCTCACCTCTGGATGTTCCTCCTGCAATCTCTCACTCCTTCAGAACATGAAGTCGTTTTGATCGACGGCAACGCTCAACCGATGGACGAAGCCGGGATCGCCCGCTACGTACGCGAACAGAAAATTGATCTGGTTGGCATCGGCGCCATGACTCGTATGATCGCCAAAGCCTATCGCATGGCAGACGCCGTACGAGCCGTCGGAGTACCTGTAGTGATGGGCGGTCCTCACGTCACCGAGATGGCGGACGAAGCCTTGGGCCGCGATGGCGGCCCACGCCACGCCGACGCAGTCGCGCTCGGCGAAGCCGACGATACCTGGCCCCGCATCGTGGAAGATGCCGCGCACGGTCACTTGCAGGATATTTACGCACCTCTCGATGCCGCGGGAAAAGAACTCAAACCATCTCTTAAGCAATATCCCATCATCCCCTGGGACACGATTGATCTGCATCAATTCAACCTTGTTCCTAAGTCGGCCAAGAAATGGCTGCAAAAGCTGGGCGATGGCTGGGGAACTTTTCGCATCATTCCCGTCGAGTCAGGCCGCGGTTGTCCCTACGGTTGCGAGTTCTGCACCGTCACCGGATTCTTCGGCGACTCTATCCGGTTTCGCACCAACGAAAGCGTCGTGAACGAACTCCTGCTGCTGAAGGCGCGCGCCCGCAAAGAACGCGGCCAGATCGCGGTCTTTTTTATCGACGACAACTTTGCTATCAATCTCAAGCGCACCAAATCTTTACTGCGCGACATCATCGCCGCCGGCGCGCAGGTGAACTGGGTGGCCCAGATCAGCGCCAATCTCCTGCGCGATCAGGAACTGGTCGACCTGATCGCCGCCTCAGGCGGCAAATGGGTCTTCATCGGCATGGAATCGATCGATCCCGCCAACCTCAAAGACGTCAACAAGGGCTTCAACAAGCCCGAGGAGTACGCCGGCGTGCTCGAACGCCTGGCGCAACGCAACGTCTACGCCATCACTTCCTTCATCTTCGGCATGGATAACGACACAGTGGGCTCAGCCGAGCGCACACTCGCGCAGATCCGCACCTGGCCCCCCGGCCTCCCGATCTTCGGCCTGCTCACTCCCTTGCCGGGCACCCCACTCTACAAACGTCTCGACGTCGCTGGCCGCTTAACCCGTCCAAAGCACTGGCAGGAGTTCATTCCCTTTGCCATGGCACATACTCCGCTTAAGATGACCATCAATGAGGCTCACGCCGAAGTGAACTACGGCTGGTCCCATGCCTACGGCCCGGAGGCCATTGCCCAAGCCGTGGATTCCCTCGACGACCAGCCCCTCGGTTACCGCATCAACATCTTCATCGCACGTATGTGTTTCCGCGGAATCTACTTCCCCATGCTCGACCGCTTCGCCTGGTGGAAAGTGATTTCGGAAAATCGGCGAACCATCTTCAAGTTGGCGAAGGAAGGGGTCGAAGCATGGTGGGACTCTCGAACCAAACGGGAACCAGAGCCGGCCGTCAGCGCGGGAGATTAAAGCTCGGAACTCATTTTCTCTTTGTCGTTGGCGGCGCTTTGGTTGACGCGGATTTACACTCTTTTTCTTCCTCGTCTGCGAGCCGTTTTAGAACCTCCACGGCCTTCACCGCTCGAACTACAGTCTCGCCCGTAACCTTCACACTCTCTTTGCTCGGGAGTTGGTCACCACTACGTGTGGGCGGGCCGGAAGCCTGCGAGGCATCAATTACCAAGTAAGTTTCCCCGAGAAGTCCTGCGGTCGCTGTCGATGCCACGCTGTCTTGAGGTACCTTCAATTCGTAAGGAGTTTGGATCTCCATCTCGACGGCGGCTGGACACGCTTTGTTGTCTGGTTGAGCTTTTACCTCTCGGACTTTTCCAATATCGACGCCAGCAAACCGCACCTTCGCACTGGGACGAAGGTCACTCACGTCTTGAAAACACGTTCTCAACCGCAGGGAGGGACCGGCCAACAATTTCAAGAACGAGAAACCAGCGAGCGCCAACAGACCGATCGAAACGATCAGGACTGTCACCCATCGGCCCTTGCGCGGTGCGGCCGCTTGAGGCTTTGCCTGTGGGAGTTCACCCGGCATCCTGGCCTCCAACGCGTACATTATAGCTTTATCGCTGCCGCCCTCTTCCTCGCTTCTTCCGCAAACGCCCGATCCTTCAACGAGCTCAAATTAATTTCCACATTGGCCAACGCGCCGGTAATCGCTGCTCGGGCCAAAGCCTGCGCCGTCGTTAAGTCTGACTTCATGTTGGGATTGCTGATGGCAAACAGACTCTCCGCGATCTGCGCAACCTCATGCGCCTTCTCAGCCACACCCAGCGGAACACTGGCCGCTTGCTTCAAGCCAGCCGCAATCAATGCCTCACCTTCTCGCTCGCTCACCGTTCTCGCCTGCTTGTAAGCCTTCATCACAGAGTTGTAAGACTCCGCATCCGCATCCACCGCTGTCTTCAGCTCCTCCCGTAGCGGCCCCAACCGCCCGATCGCCGCGCTTAACTCCGCTTCATATTGCAGATAAGCCTTCTTCCCGCGCGACATCGAAGCCACCATGACCGCCAGCCCCGCCGCCATCGCTCCCGCCGCCGCCGCCGCACTCCCGCCTCCTGGCGTAGCCGTGGGCGCCGCAAGCTGTTCGACAAAACGCTCCACTCCCGCCCGCAGCCCACCTACCGCCGTCTTCCCGCTCATCACCGCCATGAGCCGATTCTCAAGAATTAACGATGAATCAAAATTCTCCACCTGCAAGAACCACTCCGCCGCCTGCTCCAGCGCCTTCTTCGGAATCAGTCCCACAATCTCGCT
>WNFJ01655347.1_pt6 | contig 14236 bp, 15 predicted proteins | sample 5400461 | NCBI WGS metagenome assembly WNFJ01 (sample SAMN13153349, study PRJNA577476) | soil metagenome | isolation source: 115 cm saprolite on Douglas fir-dominated hillslope | place: USA:California | collected 2013-09-17 | reverse complement strand
CGACACCCACGGCGCGCCGATGGCGAACATGCCGCATACCGGCTTTCAACGGCTCGATGCCGGCGCCATGACCGTGATCATGGACACCGGCCCGCCGCCGCCGCCGAGCGTCAGCCACGACGCCCACGCCGGCTGCCTTTCGTTTGAATTGTCGTCCGGACCAAGCCGGATCGTCATCAATTGCGGTATGCCCTCTACCGGCCGCGACAACTGGCGTAGCTTTGCGCGCGGCACGGCGGCGCATTCGACGCTGACCTATCACGATACGTCGTCCTGTCAGTTCGTCGAGCTCTCGGCGATGAAGCGACTGTTGCAGGGCGCGCCTGTCGTCAGCGGCCCGGCCAATGTGGAAAGCTATCGCGAGGTGGTCGCTAATGGCGTGCTGCTGACCACGTCGCACGACGGTTATCTGGCGCGGTTCGGCGTGGTGCATCGCCGGGTGCTGATGGTCGCGCATGATGGCTCCAGGCTCGACGGCGAGGATACCGTGTCGCCGGCGCCGGGCGCGCGCATCAAGGGCAACGAGACCGATTACGCGTTGCGGTTTCATCTGCATCCGTCGGTCAAGGCAAGCCGGCTCAGCGACGCGCGCGGCGTGATGCTGGTGCTGCCGAACCGCGACGTCTGGACCTTCGAGGCGCTTGACGACAAGGTCGAGCTGGAAGACAGCGTGTTCCTGGCGGGAAACGACGGGCCCCGCCGCACCGCCCAGATCGTGATCCGGCAGGATTCGCGGCACGCCCCCTCGATCCGCTGGAGCTTTGTGCGCTCGACGTCTTCGGCCTCGACGACGGCGGCAAAACGCAACGCCCGCCGTGAGCCGGAATTGCCGTTGTAGGCGGACTCATTCCCCCCTTGCGGGGGGCGAGCACCCCCCCCATCCCAATCCTCCCCCGCAAGGGGGGAGGGAGATTTCCACACGCGACTTTCGCCGGTTTCATGACTTGCAAAACCATGCTACGCGGCGGGCTTATTCTCCAGGGCTGAAGTATGATCGACCATCCGCGCCGCGTAACCCGCGCTCTATTGTCCGTGTCCGATAAATCCGGACTGATCGAATTCGCCCGCGCGCTGGCCGGCCACGGCATCGATCTCGTCTCCACCGGCGGCACCGCCTCGGCGATTGCCGCGGCGGGGCTGAAAGTCACCGATGTTTCGGAACTGACGGGTTTTCCGGAAATGATGGACGGCAGGGTCAAGACCCTGCATCCCAAGGTGCATGGCGGATTGCTCGCGATCAGGGACAACGCCGAACATGCGCAGGCGATGAAGGCGCACGACATCGCGCCGATCGACCTTTTGGTGGTCAACCTCTACCCATTCGAGGCGACCGTCGAGAAGGGCGCGGGCTTCGAGGAATGCATCGAGAATATCGACATCGGCGGCCCCGCGATGATCCGCGCCGCGGCGAAGAACCACGACGACGTCGCTGTCGTCGTCGAACCGCAGGATTATCAGGCCGTGCTCGACGAACTCGCCGCCAACAAGGGCGCAACATCGCTGACGCTGCGCCGCCGTCTCGCCGCCAAGGCCTACGCCCGCACCGCCGCCTATGACGCCGCGATCTCGAACTGGTTCGCAGGCGAGCTCGAGACCGCGGCGCCGGATTATCGCGCCTTCGGCGGCCGGCTGATCCAGGCGCTGCGCTATGGCGAGAACCCGCATCAAAATGCGGCGTTCTATCGCACCCCCGACAAACGCCCGGGTGTCGCCACCGCGCGGCAGCTGCAGGGCCGGGAACTTTCGTACAACAATATCAACGACACCGACGCGGCCTACGAATGTATCGCCGAGTTCGACGCCGCGCGCACCGCCGCCTGCGTCATCGTCAAGCACGCCAACCCTTGCGGGGTTGCCGAAGGCGCCGAGATCGTCAGCGCCTACCGCAAGGCGCTGGCGTGCGATTCGACCTCGGCCTATGGCGGCATTGTCGCGCTCAACCGGACGCTGGATGCGGAAGCCGCGCGCGCCATCACCGAAATCTTCACCGAGGTGATTATCGCGCCGGATGCGACGGAAGAGGCCATTGCCATCGTCGCCGCAAGGAGAAATCTGCGGCTGTTGCTGGCCGGCGGGTTGCCGGATCCGCGCACGGCGGGCCTGACTGCAAAAACCGTCGCCGGCGGCTTGCTGGTGCAAAGCCGCGACAACGCGGTGGTCGACGACATGACGCTGAAGGTTGTGACCAAACGGGCGCCGACCGACGTCGAACTGCGCGATCTCAAATTCGCGTTCCGCGTCGCCAAGCACGTCAAATCCAACACCATCGTCTACGCCAAGGATCTCGCCACCGTCGGCATCGGTGCCGGCCAGATGAGCCGGGTCGATTCCGCGCGCATCGCCGCGCGCAAGGCGCAGGATGCCGCCGATGAATTGAAGCTTGCCGCACCGATGACCAGGGGTTCGGTGGTGGCGTCGGACGCCTTCTTTCCGTTTGCCGATGGATTGCTGGTCACGGTCGAAGCCGGCGCCACCGCGGTGATCCAGCCCGGCGGTTCGGTGCGCGACGATGAAGTCATCAAGGCCGCCGACGACGCCGGCATCGCCATGGTGTTCACCGGCGTCAGGCATTTCAGGCATTGACGACAGCCGTCATTGCCGGGCTTGACGAGGGGGATCAATCCCGCACCCGCGCCAGCAGCGCCAGTCCCGCCACGAAAAACAGCACCAGCACCGCCATCCCCGCCTTCTGGCTTTCCGTCACCGCCGTGATCGCGCCGATCAGCAGCGGCCCGACGAAGGAGGTGACCTTTCCGGTCAGCGCGAACAGTCCGAAATACTGCGCGATGCGGTCTTGCGGCGCCAACCGTATCAGCAGCGTCCGCGACGCCGCCTGCAGCGGGCCGCCGGCCGCGCCGATCAAACATCCGAGCACGAGATAGGCGCGTTCGGCGGCGCCGGAAAACAGCGCGCCACCAGGCTCCGGAGGTGCGACCTTGACGAACAGTATAGAATCCTTGTCCACCAGCAGGATCGCAACGATCGACAGCAGCAGGATCAGCGTGCTGCCGGCGATCACACGTTTCGGTCCGAGCGAATCGTCGAGCTTGCCGCCGAGCCACGCCCCGAAAGTGCCGGCGATGGCCAGCAAAATGCCAAAACTGCCGATCTGGATGGTGTGCCAGCCGAAGGTGCCGGCGGCATAGATGCCGCCGAACGCAAACAGCGATACCAGGCCGTCGGTGTAGATCATGTTGGCGAGCAGGAACGCGGCAAGCGATTTCCGCTGCGGCAATTCGCCGAGCGTTTGCCTTAACTCCGTCAATCCCTCACGCAGCGCTTCGCGCAACCGTCGCTTGGCGGGATAATCCGGCGTCAGCAGGAACATCGGCAGCACGAAGACGGTGAACCAGATGCCGGTCAGCGGGCCGGTGATGCGGTCGCCCTGATGGGTTAAGGGATCGAGACCGAACAGCGGTACGAATCCGAACAGCGTGCGCCCGGTGCCCGGATCCGCGGCGAGAAAGCCGAGCACCAGGATGAGACTCAAGATGCCGCCGACGTAGCCGGTGGCCCAACCGGTGCCGGACAATCGTCCGATCTTGTCCGGCGGCACAAGCGACGGCATCATGGCGTTGTTGAAGACGGTGGCGAATTCGACGCCGATGGTGGCGATCCCATACGCCAACAGCAGCGGTGGAATGACGTCAGGCAGGAGCCGATCACGAGCAGCGCCCCGAAGCCCGCGATCCACGGCTTGCGGCGGCCGTTGGCATCCGCGATCGCACCCAGCACCGGTGACATCAGCGCGATCATCGACCCGGCGGCGGCGGTCGCAAAACCCCACAGCGCCTGTCCGCTCGCGGGATCGGACGCCACATGGGTGGCGAAATAGGGCGCGAACACAAAGGTTGTGATCAGTGTGAAATAAGGCTGCGCCGCCCAATCGAAGAAAATCCAGCTGACAACCGCGGAGCGTGGAGGATAAGCCGGCTGCATACCAGCAATGCGTACGTCCGAAACTGCCGTCACCGCCATACTCGAAATGTCCTTGTCAATCACGAGGAGGCGTTTTGCCTGCAGCATCGGAACCCGTATAGCATTCATGGCTGCGACGACGCTTCCCGTATTCTTGTGAACTCCACGGCGGAATTTTGATGGACTGGTTGAAAGCCGAACGGCGCCGGATATTCGCAGGCCTCGTACTGGTGGCCGCGTGCTGCGTGCCCGCAGGCGCGCAGGAGCAGCGCCGCGGCTTTTACACGCCTCCAGCTGCCGACACCATTCATGCGGTTGTCGCCGAACATGGCATGGTGGTCGCGCAGGAAAAGATGGCGGCCCAGATCGGCGCCGACGTATTGAGGCGCGGCGGCAATGCGGTCGATGCGGCGGTGGCTACCGGTTTTGCGATGGCCGTGACCTATCCGCGCGCGGGAAATATCGGCGGCGGCGGCTTCATGATCATCCACTCGAGCGAGCGCGGCGAGGACGTCGCCATCGATTATCGCGAGACCGCGCCGGCTGCGACCACCCCGGAGATTTTTCTGGGGCCCGACGGCAAGCCCGATATCGCGAAGTCACGCGATTCCGCGCTCGGCATCGGCGTGCCCGGCACCGTTGCGGGGCTCGCCCTCGCGCTTGATAAATACGGCTCGGGAAATTTCACACTTGCCGAACTGATCAAGCCCGGGATTGCGCTTGCCAGCGCCGGCACTGAAATCACCGACGACAGCGCCGACACGCTGCCCGATTGGCATCGGTGGCTGGCGCGCTGGCCGTCGTCGGCAAAGATCTTTTCCCGCGCCGACGGTAGCTCGCTGCGCGAAGGCGACAAATTGATCCAGACCGACCTGGCGGCGACGCTTTCGGCGATTGCCGAACAGGGCCCACGCGGTTTTTACCAAGGCCCAGTCGCTGAAAGACTGGTGAAGGCGGTTCGTGACGCCGGCGGTATCATGACGCTGGACGATCTCAAATCGTATCAGGCGGTCATCCGGGCGCCGGTGCGCGGCACATATCGCGGTTACGACGTAGTCTCGATGCCGCAGCCGTCGTCCGGCGGCGTGGTGCTGCTGGAGACGTTGAACATCCTCGAAGGCTTTCCGATGGGTGAGATGAAGCAGGGCTCGGCGCCCTCGCTGCATGTCATGATCGAGGCGATGAAGCGCGCCTATGCCGATCGCGCGCGCTATCTCGGCGATCCCGCCTTCGTCAATGCACCGGTTGCAACCCTGGTTTCGAAGGATTACGCGGCGAGGCAGCGCGCCAGCATCGATCTCGACCGCGCGACGCCATGGACCGATGCGCTTTCGGCGACGCCGCCGCGCGAAGGCAGCAACACCACGCATTTTTCCGTGGTCGATAGCCGCGGCAATGCGGTCAGCAATACCTATACGCTGAACTTCAGCTACGGCGTCGGGCTCGTCGCTGATGGCACCGGCGTGCTGCTCAACAACGAACTCGACGATTTCACCGCGGCGCCCGGCGCGTCCAATGCCTATGGCCTCGTGGGATTTGAGGCCAACCTGCCCGGCCCCGGCAAACGGCCGTTGTCCTCGATGTCGCCGACCATCGTGCTGAAAGACGGCAAGCCGGTTCTGGTCACCGGCTCGCCCGGCGGCAGCCGCATCATTTCCACGGTGCTGCAGGTGATCGTCAACGTGCTCGATTACGGCATGGACGTCGCGGCCGCGGTGGCGGCGCCGCGCCTGCACCATCAATGGCTGCCGGATGAGGTGCGGATCGAGCGCGGCTTCGCCGGCGAGACGGTTGCCGCGCTGAAGGCCAAAGGCCATCATGTGGCCGAACCGCTGAGCCAGACCTCGGCCAATTCGATCGCCGTGACCGCGAATGGATTGCTCGGCGCGCCCGATCCGCGTACCCGTGGCGCGGAGGCGGCGGGACAATAGCCAGGTTGGGGAGTTGGGAACGATACCTGAAGCCTCGCTCCATCGTTCCCTCCCCCCAAGGGGGAGGGAGCAGAAAGAAACCGCTACGTGCACTCGCTGAACCCTTTGTGTTAACCCAACCGGAGTTCACCCGATGACATCGCTCAACGGCAAGACGCTGTTCGTATCCGGCGGTAGCCGCGGCATTGGGCTGGCGATCGCGTTGCGCGCCGCGCGCGACGGCGCCAATGTGGCGCTCGCCGCCAAAACCGCGGAGCCGCACCCCAAACTCAAGGGCACCATCTACACCGCCGCCGACGAGGTTCGCGCCGCCGGCGGCAAGGCGTTGCCGATCCTGTGCGATATCCGCGAGGAAGCTCAGGTGGTGGCGGCGATCGACAAGACGGTCGCCGAATTCGGCGGCATCGATATCTGCGTCAACAATGCCAGCGCCATCAGCCTCACCGATTCATGATGGGCATCAACACCCGCGGCACCTTCATGGTTTCGAAATACTGCATCCCGCATCTGAAGAAGGCGGAAAATCCCCATATCCTGATGCTGTCGCCGCCGCTCGACATGAAGGCGAAATGGTTCGAGCACTCCACCGCCTACACCCTGGCGAAATTCGGCATGAGCATGTGCGTGCTCGGGCTCTCGGCCGAACTGAAAGCCTCAGGCGTCGCGGTCAACGCGCTGTGGCCGCGCACCACCATTGCCACGGCCGCGGTCGGCAATCTCCTGGGCGGTGATGCCATGATGCGCGCCAGCCGCACGCCGGAGATCATGGGCGACGCCGCCTATGTGATTTTCACGAGAGCATCGCGTGAGTTCACCGGGCAGTTCTGCATCGACGACAAGGTGCTCCATGAAAGCGGCGTGCGCGACTTTGAGCGCTACCGCGTCGATCCGAAGGTCGCCCTGATGTCGGATTTCTTTGTGCCCGACGATGACGTGCCGCCGCCTGGCGTCACCGTGAGGGCGCTGCCTTCCGCCGGCGAGGTTCAGAAGTCGCGCTAGAGGCACGCCGCAATGGTTTCGCGAAAGCTTGTCGCAGGTACGGTAGTCCTGGCCGTGCTGATTGCGGTATGCGCCACCTACCGCCCCGATCGCGCCATTCGCGTCGCCACCGGATTTGTGGCTGACACCGTCTGCGCGAAGATCTTTGTCTCCGGGCTCGATCCGCAAACGGTGTTCGCAGAAACCACGGATCGTGCCGGCATTCGCCGGTTGCGCCCGCTTCTGGGATATCATCTCGATCGCGTCGGCAAAACTATCGATGCGTCAGTGGCAGGATTATTCGGCAGCCGCGCCGCGTTTCACGACGGGTTCGGCTGCGTCCTTTTGCACGGGCGCGATGAACCCTACCTGCTCAAGAGCGACATTGACGCGTTGAAGGCGCCAAAAAATCCGCCGCTGCTGGCGGAGATTGCCGGCGCGGCCATTGTCGAGCCGTCCGATCCCGGATTGAAGGCCGCGCTCGATCATGCCTTCGAGGAGCCCGCAACGCCGCCGTTTCGAAGAACCAAGGCGGTGGTTGTGGTGCATGACGGCACCGTGATTGCCGAGCGCTATGCCGATGGCGTCGGCGTCGATACGCCGCTGCTTGGTTTCTCCATGACCAAATCCGTGGTCAACGCCCTGCTCGGCATTCTGACCCAGCAAGGCCGCATCTCCCCGTCGCTGCCGGCGCCGATTGCGGAATGGCGCGGCGCCAGCGACCCGCGGCGCGAGATCGAGGTCGAGCACCTGATGCGGATGACCACAGGCCTCGCGCTCGATGAAACCAACAGTGGTTTCGATCCCTCGAGCCAGATGGTGTACCTGCACAACGACATGGCCGGATTCGCGGTCAAGGCTGCCGTCGTTGCTCCGCCGGGAACGAGGTGGGCTTACTCCAGCCCGACCACGCAGCTATTGGCGCGGATCATCCGCGACATCACCGGCGGCCCGGAGCAAACGCTGGCATTCGCCTGGCGCGAACTGTTCAATCCGCTGGGGATGCGGAACGTAACGCTGCAGTTTGATGCCACTGGCACGCTGCAGGGATCCTCCTCCATGCTGGCGAGCGCCAGGGACTGGGCGCGATTCGGATTGCTCTGTCTGAACGACGGCATCATCGGCGGCCGACGCATCTTGCACGAAGACTGGGTGGATTTTTCAGCCGCCGCAACGCTCGATACCGACTACGGCGCCGGTTTCTGGACCAATCGCTGCGAACATGAACGTGCAAAGGGGCGCGTCAAGATGGGAATCCCGCGCGACGCGTTTTTTGCGTTTGGCGATCAAGGCCAGCGAATCGTCGTTCTGCCGTCGCAGCATATGGTCATCGTTCGTCTCGGCGATTCCGTCGATCCCACCGGCGACATCCGCGGTCTCGGACGCCTGGTCAAGGAAGTGATCGCAGCGGTGCAGAATTGATAAATGTTTGTTGGACGCGTCGTACGCTGTAGCCGTCACCCTGAGGTGCGCGCTCTTTCTCGCGCGCCTCGAAGGGCGACGGCGATGACGTGGCCTATCCTTCCAGGCTCGCCGAAGGCGGCGAGCACCTCACGATGACGCACCTACCTCTACCGTCCCACCATATACGGTCCGCCCTTCTCGAGCGCGCGGGCATAGGCCGGGCGGGCGTGAATGCGATCGAGGAACGCCATCGCTTTGGGGTGACCCTGCTCCAGCCCGCCGCGCGCCGCGGCGGCCTCCAGCGGAAAGCTCATCTGGATGTCGGCGGCGGTGAATTCATTGCCGGCGAACCATTCGCTTTTGCCGAGTTCGCCTTCCCAGTACGCCATGTGCTGCTTGAGCTGCGGATTGACCAGCGTGGTTAGCGCCTGGTTGGCGACCTTGCGCACCAGCGGGCGCAGCAGCGCCGGCGCGCGCTTCGGCATCAGCGTGAACAGGAGTTTCAGCAACAGCGGCGGCATCGCCGACCCCTCGGCGTAGTGCAGCCAATAGGTGTAGCGCAGCCGCTCCGGCGTTTTGGGCGGCGGGATCAGCCGCCCCTCACCATAGGTGTCGATGATGTATTCGGCGATCGCGCCTGATTCCGCGATGGTGTTGCCGTTGTCGGTGATGACGGGCGATTTTCCGAGCGGATGCACGGCGCGCAGTTCCGCCGGCGCGCGCATGTCCGGCTGACGCTGATAGCGGACGATCTCGTAAGGAAGCCCAAGCTCTTCCAGCAACCACAGCACGCGCTGGGAGCGGGAATTGTTGAGATGATGGACGGTAAGCATGGCGATCCCCCGGACTTGGCGCTGCTACGGCGCGCTTGGTCGTGCCAGCCGGGCGCTGGAAAGTCGAGATGCACTGGCGCGCTCGATATTACCCGGATGTTATTGACAAAACCAATTTACCCGGGTAATATCTACGTAGGAACCAAGAGTTTTGCAATGAACCCGGCGTCTGAAACCGCTTACATCGCCTTCGACGGCGACCGCCGCATCGCGTCCGGCAATCTCCGCGAGGTTATCGGCGCGGCCAAGGAAACGCTCGACCGGCGCAGGGATGCGTCGGTCCTCGTTTTCGACGGCATGACCAGCGGCCCGATCGAGATCGATTTTCGCGGCAGTATCGACGATGTTCTGGCGCGACTGCCGGCCGCGCCCGCCGCAGTGGAGGAGACGGCGCAGGCCGCGCCGCGCGGTCCCGGCCGTCCGAAACTCGGCGTAGTCGCGCGTGAAGTCACGCTGCTGCCGCGGCATTGGGAATGGCTGGCGCAGCAGAGCGGCGGCGCCTCGGTCGCACTGCGCAGACTGGTCGACGAGGCACGGCGCGCCAACAAGGACAAGGACCGGATCAGGCAGGCGCAGGAAGCGGCCTATCGCTTCATAGCGGCGATGGCGGAAAACAAGCCGCACTACGAGGAAGTGGCGCGCGCGCTGTTTGCAGGCGATGCCGAGCGATTCGCGGCGTGGACGGAAACCTGGCCCGCCGACGTGCGCGATCACGCGCGCCGGCTCGCAGCAATGGCGTTCGAGCCCGTGGCCTCGCAGCAGAGCGCAGCCGGTTGATCCCGTGGACGCCGGCCGATAGGCTGGTTGAAATGACAGCGATCATATAAGAACCCGTCACATCAGGGAGACCGCCGTGAGCTCAACCGCCCCGCAATTCATGTTCGATTTCGGCAGCCCCAATGCCTTCCTCAGTCACGAGGCAATCCCTGCTATCGAACAACGGACCGGCGTGAAGTTCGAATATGTGCCGATCTTGCTCGGCGGCATCTTCAAGGCCACCAACAACAAATCCCCCGCCGAATCCCTTGCCGGCATCAAGAACAAGCGCGAGTTTCACGCGCTGGAGACCGAGCGCTTCGTGAAGCGCTTTCACGTCAAGCCCTACACATGGAATCCGTTCTTTCCGGTCAACACCCTCAATTTGATGCGCGCCGCCGTTGCCGCGCAGCTCGAGGGCGTGTTCGAGAGATACGTCGACGCGGCGTTTCACCACATGTGGGGCGAGCCCAGGAAAATGGACGATCCCGAAGTAGCGCTCAAGGCCTTCATGGCGTCCGGCCTCGATGCGGCAAAACTGTTCGCGCGCGCACAAGAGCCAGAGGTCAAGGCGAAGCTGATCGAGAACACGCAGGCAGCCGTCGAGCGCGGCGCGTTCGGCTCGCCCACCTTCTTCGTCGGCAAGGAGATGTTTTTCGGCAAGGAACAGTTGCGCGAGGTCGAGGAACTGGTGTCGGGCAAGTAATTCGCTGAACGCGCCTCGAGAATACGGGAGATTCCTCTTGGAAAAACGCAACGCGACGGCCGCGGTGATCGGCGCCGGCGACTATATCGGCGCCGAGATCGCCAAGAAATTCGCCGCCGAGGGGTTCACCGTATTCGCAGGAAGGCGCGACGGCGCCAAGCTCGAGCCGCTGGTCAGGGAGATCGAGGCATCCGGCGGGTCGATCGTCGCGCGGGCGCTTGACGCGCGGAAGGAGGATGAGACCGCGGCATTCCTGAATGATGCGGACAAACACGCGCCGCTCGAAGTCAGCATTTTCAACGTCGGCGCCAACGTCAACTTCCCGATTCTGGAGACCACCGACCGCGTGTTCCGAAAAGTGTGGGAAATGGCCTGCTGGGCCGGCTTTATCGCCGGGCGCGAATCGGCGCGGCTGATGGTGCCCCGCGGCCAGGGCAACATCTTCTTTACCGGCGCCACCGCCTCCTTGCGCGGCGGCAGTGGCTATGCGGCGTTCGCCAGCGCCAAATTCGGACTTCGCGCGGTGGCGCAGTCGATGGCGCGCGAGCTCGGACCGAAGAACATTCACGTCGCGCATCTGATCATCGATTCCGGCGTCGACACTGCGTGGGTTCGGCAGCGCCGCGAACAGCTCTGGGGCAAGGAAGCGCTCGACAATCCCGATTTGCTGATGCCTCCGGCGTCGGTTGCGGCGTCCTACTGGCAGCTTTACCAGCAGCCGCGCAGCGCCTGGAGTTTTGAATTGGAAATCCGCCCGTTCGGGGAAAAGTGGTAAGAGGCGAGTGGCCAGTGGGGAATAGCGAATAGACCTTTCCCTATTCGCCATTCGCCACTCCCTATTCGCCCTCTAAGAACAACAACAAAAGGAATCAAACCATGCGAATTCTCGTGGTCGGTGCCGGCGCCATCGGCGGATATTTCGGCGGCAGGCTGCTTCAGGCCGGGCGCGATGTGACGTTTCTGGTCCGCCCCAAGCGCGCTACCGAGCTGGCGAGCGCCGGCCTCGTGATCAAAAGTCCCAATGGCGACGTAACGCTGAAAAATCCCCCGACCGTGCAGGCGGACAAGCTTGACGAAAAATTCGACGTGGTGCTGTTGAGCTGCAAGGCGTTCGATCTCGATGACGCGATCAAGTCGTTTGCACCGGCGGTCGGGCCGCAGACGGCGATCGTCCCGCTGCTCAACGGCATGCTGCACATGGATGTGCTGGACAATAAGTTCGGACGCGAGCGCGTGCTCGGCGGCCTCTGTGCGATCGCGGTGACGCTCAACGACAAGCGCGAGGTGGTTCAGCTCGCGCCGATGCAGTCGCTGAATTTCGGCGAGCGCGACGGCAAGATGTCGGACCGGGTTCGCGCCATCGCCGAGGTTTTCGCCAGCGGCAATTTTGGCTCGGTGGCCAGCGAACGCATTACCCAGGAGATGTGGGAGAAATGGGTGTTCCTGGCTTCGCTGGCGGCCTCGACCTGCCTGATGCGCACTTCAGTGGGCAATATCCTGACCGCACCCGGCGGCAAGGATTTCATGCTGGGCATGCTCGATGAATGCAGCGCGGTCGCCTCGGCCGAAGGCTACGCGCCGAGCGGCCCGTTCTTCGAGCGTGTGCGCGGCATGCTGACCACGGAGGGATCGCAGATGACCGCCTCGATGTTCCGCGACATCAAGGCGGGCGCTCCCGTCGAAGCCGATCACGTGATCGGCGATCTGATCGCGCGCGGCGATGCCGCCAAGGTGCCGGTGCCGCGACTGCGCACCGCCTACACGCACCTCAAGGCCTACGAGAAGCAGCGGGGGTGAGAATTTATTCAGTGTCGTCCCCGCGAAAGCAGGGACCCACACGCCGCGGCCTCTCGATGTTAGGCGGTGCGGGCTAATACTTTGCGAAACAATTGCCGCTTGTGGCTATGGGTCCCCGCTTTCGCGGGGACGACGATTAGAGATGCGCGAGATAATGCGCGAGTGCTTCGATTTCCTCGTCGCTCAGGGGATAGGCGACGTCCGTCATCGCCGATCCGGCGCCGCCGGATCGAACGCCGGATTTGTAGTCGTGTAGCGCCTTGAGCAGGTATTCCTCGCGCTGGCCGGCGAGGCGCGCAACCGCCTTGGTCCCGGCATAGCTATCGGTGTGGCACGACGCGCAGCGCCGCCCCACCGCCGCCTGCGCACCTTTCTCGGAGAGATCGGGATTGTCATCGGGTTGCGAAGCTTTGGGCGGCGCCAGCGAAGCGAAGTAGGCGCCGAGAGTGCGAATGTCCTCGTTGGTGATTTGCTCGACGATCGGCTGCATCTGTTCGTTCTTGCGCGAGCCGCTGCGGAAGAAAACCAGCTGCCACTGGATGAACTGATCGGGCTGGCCTGCGAGCGAGGGAATGTTCTCGGTTTGCGAAATGCCGGCTTCGCCGTGACAGCTTGTGCACAGCTCGGCCTTTTCCTTGGCCGCCGCGGCGTCGGCGGCGTGGGCGGGAGCACTGAGGAGTGCCGATAGTCCGAGCGCAAGGCTGTACATTATACGCTGTACGAGTTGACGGCGCATGATCGACATTCCCATTCCCAGTGCGTCATTCCGGGATGGTCCGAAGGACCAGACCCGGAATCTCGAGATTCCGGGTTCGCTTCGCGTCCCGGAATGACGGTTCTTAGAAAACGCGAAGCTGCGGCCACTCGTTCCCGAGCAGCCGCAGCCCCTGATTTTTCAAGCCTTACTTCTTGTAGCTGATGCGATAGATCGCGCCGGCCCAATCGTCGGCAACGAGGATCGAACCGTCCTTGGCCAGAACAATATCGGCCGGCCGGCCGAGATAGCCCTGGTCGCCTTCGAGCCAGCCGGACGCGAAGATCTCCTGCTTGGCGTTCTTGCCATCGGGATCGACGATGACGCGTTTGATCCGCGCGCCCTGGTATTTGTGCCGATTCCAGGATCCGTGTTCGGCAATGAAGATGTTGTTCTTGTGCTCGGCGGGGAATTGATCGCCGGTATAGAACTTCATGCCGAGCGGGGCCACATGCGCGCCGAGATTGAGCACCGGCGGGGTGAATTCCGAACATTTGTGACCCATCGCAAATTTCGGATCCGGCAGGTCGCCCTGGTGGCAATAGGGATAGCCGAAAGATCGTCGCTGACCCAGTCGCGCGCATTCTCGGTGAACCAGTATTTGCCGGTGCGCGGATCGACGTCGCCGCCGACGCTGTTGCGAACGCCGAGCGCCCAAACTTCCGCGTTGCCGGTCTGGGGATCGACGCGGCGGATCTGCGACACGTTGGTCGGCGGAACCCCGATGTTGAAGGGAGGACCGAACGGTACGTAGAACCAGCCGTCCTTGTCGGCAGCCAGATATTTCCAGCCATGGGCCGCGTAGGAGGGCATGTCGTCATAGACCACCTTGCCGTCGCCGAGCTTGTCGAGGTTGGCTTCGGCGTTGTCGTATTTGATCAGCTTGTCGACCGCGATGACGTAAAGCGCACCATTGCGGAACGCGAGCCCGGTCGGCATGTTGAGGCCCTTCAGGATGGTCTTGACCTCCTTCTTGCCGCCGGTGTCGGTGATGGCATAGACGTTGCCGAGGCCGAAGGAGCCTACGAACAGCGTGCCCTTGTCGCCCCAGGCCATCTGCCGCGCGGCCAGCACGCCGGGCGCGTAGACTTCGATCTGGAAGCCCTGCGGCAACTTGATCTTCTTCATCAGCGCGGCGAGTTCTGCTTCCGATGCGCCG
>WNFJ01079145.1_pt1 | contig 14237 bp, 16 predicted proteins | sample 5400461 | NCBI WGS metagenome assembly WNFJ01 (sample SAMN13153349, study PRJNA577476) | soil metagenome | isolation source: 115 cm saprolite on Douglas fir-dominated hillslope | place: USA:California | collected 2013-09-17 | reverse complement strand
GACCTCGACGTAGCCGCGCTCGGAGAGATGGCCGCGGATCGCCGCTACCGCCCGGCTGCGCCGGAGCAGCGTGTCGCGGCTCTGCGGGTTCATGATCAGATCGAGATAGCGCTGGCGATAGCGCAGCTCGACATCGGCCAACCCATGATATTTCTCGGGCAAGGGGCGCAGCGCCTTCGCGAGAACCGTAACATCAGAGGCGTTGACCGTAAGCTCGCCGCGCGGCGTCCGCCGAACCAAGCCTTCGACGCCGATCAAATCACCGATGTCGAGCAGCCGCACCGTTCCGAGCGCCTCGGAACCGAGAAAATCCCTGTGGCAAAATATCTGTATCTTGCCGGAGGCATCGTGCAGGTCGATGAACATGCCGCTGTTGCGCATCGCCCTGATGCGGCCCGCGATGCGCACTCGATCTTCGGTCTCGGCGCCCGCTCCGAGCCCGGTGTAACGCCGCTCGAGCTGGCCTGCCTCATGCGTTCGCTCGAAGCTGTAGGGGTAGGGGTCGATCCCGAGCGCCTCGAGGCTGTCGCGCTTGCCTATCCGGATAGAGCGCAGCGGGTCCTCCGCGTCTCGCGGCTGGCGCTCGCTGTCGGTCATCGCTCGGCTCCTCCACTCCGCAGCATGGCTGATTCCGTAGACTAGCCGACGGCGACCCGCGAGATCGGGCTGCGCGCGAGATCGACGACCGCATCATGGAAACGTCGCAGGGTGCCGTGATGGCCGACGCTGACGATCGTTGGTCTCCACGGTGCTTCCCGCAGCAGCCGGTATAACGAGATCTCCGCAGCCTCGTCGAGCGCCGAAGTCGCCTCGTCGAGAAAGACGATCTCCGGGCGGGCCAGCAGGACCCGGGCGAAGGCCAGCCGCTGCTGCTCGCCGATCGAGAGCCGCTGGGCCCAATTAGCCTCCTCGTCCAGCAGCTCGACGAGCTCGGGCAGCCCGACGGCACGCAGCGCCTCGGCAAGACTATCACGCGGCAACTCGGCGGCTGCACGTGGATAGACGAGGGCGTCCGCCAGGGTGCCGAGAGGCAGATAGGGCCGCTGCGGCAGAAACAAGCAGCGCCCGTCGCCCACCCGGACGCGCCCCCGCCCAAACGGCCAAAGACCGGCGATGGCGCGCAGCAAGGTGCTTTTGCCGAGCCCGGAGGCACCGGTGATCAGAAGCGCTTCTCCGCGGCCGGCCGCCAGCGAAATGTTCGGCCGCAGCAACCGGCCATCCGGCAGGTTGAGATCGAGCATGTCGACCTCAACACCCGTACCACCGCGCTGGATGTCGATCGGTTGCGGCGCTCTCCTTTCCGCCGCAATCTCGTTCATTTTCTCGCTGAACCCCCCGAGGCGCTGTACTACCGCCTGGTATTCGGCGATTTCCGTGTAGGAGCTGATGATGAACGACAGTGACTCCTGGACTTGCCGAAAGGCCGAGGCGATCTGCATCAACCCGCCCAGCTGGATTACCTTGTCGAAATAACGGGGGGCTGCCACCAGAAACGGAAAAACGATCGCGAGCTGGTCATAACCGTAAGTGAACCAGGTCAGTTTCTTGCGACGCTTGATGATCCCCCACCAATTCGCTACGACACGCACGAAACGCCTGTCGAACGTGGCGAGCTCCCGGGCTTCGCCGCCGTAGAAGGCAACGTTCTCCGCGTTCTCGCGCAACCGGACCATGCTGAAACGAAAATCGGCCTCGTAGCGCTGCTGGTCGAACGAGAGCTTGATCAGCGGTTGCCCAATCCACCGGGTCAGCATCGTGCCGGCGACGGCATAGATCAACGCAGCGAACACCATATACCCAGGGATATCGATCGATGCACCGCCGCCAAGCGGGATCGTCAGGGCTCCAGACAATGTCCACAAGATCGACAGGAACGAGAAGAGGGTAACGAAGGAGCTCAAAAGGCCCAGCGACAGGGCAAGACTGATTGTGGCGAAACGATCGAGGTCCTCTGAGATCCGCTGATCGGGGTTGTCGGTTGCCACCTGGTTCAATTGCATCCGGTAATACGCCTGGTCCTCGAGCCAGTTGCGCGAGAAGCGCTCGGTCAACCAGCGGCGCCAGCGAATATGCAATATTCCCCGCAAATAGGAGGAATAGACACCAACGACGATAAAGGCCAGCGCGAGAGCCCCGAAGATCGCGAACTGTCGCCAGAATTCGGGCCACTCATACTGCTGGAGTGCATTATAGAAGTCATTGTTCCAATAATTGAAGCGAACGTTCAGCCAAACAGTGATCAGGTTGAGCGCGATGACAGCCGCGAGCAACCCGATGGCCGACCACTTCTCCTCCGACCTCCAATACGGCCAGGCAAGGGCCCAGGCCTGATGCAGGAACCCCCGCTTGGTCACCACCGCCATCATTACCTCCGTCGGTCTCGCCCTGCCTGATGATACGTCTTATGATCCTGCCCTTATCATGATTGCGTCCGCCGCCGAGCTGACCGGTGCCGCCCTTCTGGCGCGCGGCGTCTGCCGTACCTTGGAGCAGCTGGGTTATGTGAGCCTGGTGGAATTCCCGCTCGCCAATGGCCGGCGCGCCGATATTCTCGCTCTCGGCAAGACGGGCGACCTTATGATCGTCGAGATCAAAAGCTCCGTGGCCGATTTTCGTGCCGACCGCAAATGGAGCACCTACCGTGACTTCTCGGACCGCCTTTACTTCGCCGTGCCAAACGACTTTCCGCGCGCGCTGATCCCCGATGAATGTGGCCTGATGGTGGCAGATTCGTTCAGCGCCGTCGTGCTTCGCGACGGCAGCACAATGAGGCTCGATGCCAGCCGACGCCGCGCCTTGACGATGCGTTTTGCGCGCCTCGCGGCGACGAGGCTGCGCCGTCTTCTCGACCCCGAAGCGGGACGGTTGGACGGAATGTGATGTTCGCGGCGGCGCTTAGCTGCCATTGATCCGGGAACCATTCTTTCGATTGATCCGACTACGATCAAAGCCTTCATATGCTCGGGCTGTCGACGCAAAACCAGGGGCACCCAGCAGATTAGATTTCAACCGGATTTGAACCGCCCCCTCGGCAAGCTTGGCGATGGCTGCTCGATCGCGAGGACAGCCCCTGGCCTTCGACGATGTGCCTGGTGCGCCAAATCACCCCAGGCGGTTGGATTTCCGTTGTGGCCGGGTTCGGCGAGCGGTTCACGGGAATGGCTCGCGCAAACGGTCTCGCCGCTAAGCGTTTCAGCTGGCGAGGCGCGCGATGGTTGCCGTCGTGCTGTAACCCGGCACTACTTTGACGAGAAGCACCTCGCCACCGGCGTGCTTGACGAAGTCGGCCCCGACGACCTCATCGAGGCGGTAGTTGTCGCCTTTGACGAGGAGTTGCGGACGGATGTCCCGGATCAGCTCCATCGGCGTATCCTCCTCGAACATGACGATCAGGTCGACCGCCGCGAGCGAGGCCAGCACAGCCGCACGCTCAGTTTCGCTCTGGATCGGACGCCGGGGCCCTTTGAGCCGTGTCGTTGAGGCATCACTGTTGAGCCCGACGATCAGCCGATCGCATCCCGCCTTGGCTTGCCCGAGCAATGCCACATGCCCGGGGTGGAGCAAATCGAAGCAGCCGTTGGTAAAGCCGACTTTGAGCCCGTGGCGGCGCCAGCGCGCCACCAAATCGAGCGCGTGCGAGCGTGGCACTACCTTGTCCGCGTCGTGGCGATCACGGCCATTGAGAGCGGCGGTGAGCTCGCTCGCATACACCACTGCGGTGCCTATCTTGCCGACGACGATGCCGGCTGCAAAATTTCCGAGGCGAGCCGCATCGGTCAAGCCGACACCGACCGCGAGCGCCGCGGCGACCGTCGCCACGACAGTATCGCCGGCGCCGGAAACATCGAAGACCTCGCGGACTTCGGCGCGTTGAATGTTGGCCGCGCCGTCGGCCGCAATGAGCAGCGACCCTTCCGCGCCGAGCGAGGCGAGAACCGCGTTAAAACCGCAACGCTCGATCAGCGCGCGGGAGGCCGCAATGATCTCGTCGTCGGTCGCCACGGGCATTCCCGTGGCGTGGGCCAGTTCGCGCCGGTTGGGCTTTACCAGATCGGCGCCGCGATATCGTATGTGATCGCCGCCCTTCGGGTCGACGATGACACAGGCGCCGGCCTCGCGCGCCGCCCGGATGATCTCGAGCGCCACCCCTTCGGTCAGCACGCCCTTGGCGTAATCCGAGATAACGACGACCGAATGGTCGGCCACAAGCTCGCGCGCCAGCCGCAACAAATCTTCGCGGATATACGGATCGAGTGGGATCGAGCTTTCGCGGTCCGCCCGCAAGAGCTGCTGATTGCCCGCGATATAGCGCGTCTTGACCGTGGTCGTGCGCTGTGGCTGGACGAGGACATGCGCCTCTGCGCCGTCCTGCGCCTCCACCAAACGCCCGATCTCGCGGCCGGCTTCGTCGTTGCCGACAACGGAAATAAACGATGCGGCCGCGCCAAGCGCCCGCAGATTGCGCAGCACGTTTCCCGCGCCGCCCAACGTCTTCATTTCGCGTTCGATCCACAGTACCGGGATCGGTGCTTCGGGCGACACTCGCTCGACTTGGCCATAAACGTAGTGATCAAGCATTACATCGCCGATGCACAACACGCGCGCCGTTTTCAGGCGGTCGATGTAGGGTAGGAGCTCGCTGTCGTCGGCCATTGGCAATTCGTGAGGTGGAAGCTACGCGGTCTTGTGACGGTACCGGCAGATCCCCGCAAGAAAAATGCCGCGGCATTCTTACCGTTCTCGCGTGAAATGCGACTATTCGTCTCGTTTTGATTCAGCGGCGGCGCAGCAGCAGATAAGTGGCGCCGGGACCGCCGTGATGGGGCTGCGCTTGGGCGATCGCGAGGATGCGTCGCCGCAGCTCCGGTTCCTCAAGCCAGCGCGGAACCGAAGTCTTGAGGACGCCCGGCCCACTCTGCCCGAGCCCCCGCCCGGTGATCACGAGCACGCAACGCCGTCCTGCGGCCCGCGACGCCGCGATGAAAGCAAAGAGGGCTCCATGCGCCTCGGCTTGGGTCATTCCGTGCAGATCGAGGCGTGCCTCTATCCTGTGCAGACCGCGCTTCAGTCGTTCAGCGTTAGCGCGGTCGATCCCGGCAAAACGATCGAGCGGCGGCATGTGGGGTGGGGGCGTACGGCTTCGCTCGACCCGCGCCGAGGCAACCACCACCTCGCGGGGCGACCCTTCTGAATTGGCCGGCCTAGCGCCGCGCAACCGCCGAACGTCGCGAACCGCTTCTTGCCACAGTCCATGATCACCCCGCGGGCGCGGTGTACCCCTCGTCCCGTTCACTTCTCACCGCCTGACCATCCCCGACGAGAACGATATGGAGACGCCTGGGCCCGTGCGCACCCACTTCGATGTGCTGCTCAATATCCGCCGTGCGCGACGGACCGGTGACGAAGTTGATGGCCCGCGGCAACCCTTCCGCTGTTTTGCCCGCCTTAAGGCGGTCCCAGCCATCCTCGTACGTCGCGACGACCTGGTCGCGGCGGACCACTGCGATATGGGTCTCGGGCAGAAAATTGAGCGTCGTTGGGGTCTGCGCTCCGGAAATCAGCATCAAAGTCCCGGTTTCGGCAATTGCGGCATGACAGGGGGTGAGGCTGACCCGGTCTTCCGCCTCAGCCCGGCCACGGCGGATCTGCAGCAAAGGCCAGGTGTTCCACGGTATGTCGTCGAGGCTTGGGTCGGGTGCCATGACGAACTCGGCCGGAAGGTTCTCTGCGGCGAGATAGCGCGCGATCGCCTCAGGCACCGCCGCGGGTGAGCCCACCCTTGTTACCGTCGCCTGCACCTCCTCGGCCATTGCAATAAACAACTCGACCCGCCCCCGCTCGTCGATTGCCATCGCCCGGGCGGGAACCAGATTTCGGCGATGCGCCGCGATGCGGGCACGCAATTCCGCTTCCCCATCAGAATCGAGCCGACCGCGACCGAGGGAGTTCCGAACGGCGGCGAGAATCCTTTCGCGCGCCTCGCTCACCTCGCAGCTCCATTCTTCTGCTGCTGCGCCCAAAGGCTGTGAAAGCTGCGGCCCTCCGGCGCCGGCATATCGCGCACCCCGGTCCAGCCAGCGGCCAGCGGCAGAGCGCGGAACCGGCCGCGCCGGCCGCCCGCCCAGCCGAGCGCACGGCTGCCTAACTCCGTAAGCGCGTGATAGAGCGCCGGGCGGCGCGCCACCCATGCCCACGCCGCAAGGCCGCTGCGGTAGGCCGGCGGGCTCAGTTTTTTGGCGTATTCACGTTCGCGCCAATGACGCATCATCTTGGGCAACGGGATCTTGACTGGGCAGACGCTTTCGCAACGCCCGCAAAACGTCGAGGCGTTCGGCAGGTGTCCGGCTTGCTCGATGCCGATCAGGCTCGGTGTCAATACCGCGCCCATCGGCCCCGGATAGACCCAGCCATAGGCATGGCCGCCGACTGCGGCGTAGACCGGGCAGTGATTCATGCACGCCGAACACCGGATACAGCGCAACATATCCTGGAATTCCGTGCCGATCATAGCGCTGCGGCCATTGTCGAGCAGAATCACGTGGTACTGCTCGGGGCCATCGAGATCATTCGGCCGGCGTGGCCCAGTCGAAATCGTCGTGTAGCTCGAGAATTCCTGACCCGTTGCCGAGCGCGCCAGCAGCCGCAGCAACGTCGCGGCATCCTCAAAAGTCGGGACCAGCTTTTCGATGCTGGTCATGACGATATGGATGCGCGGCAGGGTCTGCGTCAGATCCCCGTTGCCCTCATTGGTCACGATGATGCTCGAACCGGTCTCGGCGATGAGAAAATTGGCGCCGGTGATGCCGACATCGGCAGCGAGGAACCGCGGTCGCAGCACCGAACGCGCCTCGTCACACATCTCGCGTGGTTCGACCAATAAGCGGTTCGGGTCGAGGGAGCGATGTTCGGCCCGGAATGTCTCGGCGACCTGTTCCTTAACCAGATGGATCGCCGGTGCGATGATATGGCTGGGCGGCTCATGCCGCAGCTGGATGATGTATTCGCCCAGATCGGTCTCGACCGGGGTAATACCGTTCGCCTCGAGGAAATCGTTGAGCCCCACCTCCTCGGCGACCATCGATTTGCCCTTCGCGACGAGTTTGGCGCCCGCCGAGCGGCAGATCTGCAACACCGCGGCGCAGGCCTCCTCCGCGGTGCGCGCCCAATGCACCTTGCCGCCGGAAGCCTCGACCTTGCCTTCGTACAGCTCGAGGTAGAAGTCGAGGTGCTGGAGAGTGTGATCCTTGATCGACCGGCCGGTCTCGCGCAGCGCCTCGAACTCCGGTAGACGCTCGACAGCCAAACGACGCCGCAGTGGAAATCCGGTTCGCGCCAGACCCAGCGCGCGCTGCAAATTTTGGTTAGCCAAACCAGCCTGGGCTGCGGCCTCGAAATTGCGGCTGGTCGCAAGCATCCCCGTTACCGCGGCGCGCCGATCGGCGGGACATTATCAGTCATGCCGGCGAGAACCTCGGCCAAGTGGCGAACTTCGACCCCCCGGCCTTGCCGGTAGAGTTTGCCCGCCATGTTGAGCAGACAGCCGAGATCTCCGGCCAAGACCGCATCGGCGCCGGTTGCGGCAATGTCGGCTGCCTTGTCGGTGACCATCTTGTCGGAAATTTCCGGGTATTTGACGCAGAAGGTGCCGCCAAATCCGCAGCACACTTCGGCGCCCGGCAATTCCTCCATGCTCAGACCGCTAACGGATGCGAGAAGCTGGCGCGGCTGGAGCTTGACCCCGAGCTCGCGCAGACCGGAGCAGGCGTCATGGTAGGTGACTCGACGCTTCCAGTTCGCGGCGACCGCCTGCATTCCGCAGACATCGACGAGGAAAGAAACGAGCTCCCAACTCCGCTCGGCGAGTTCCCGCGCGCGCGGCAGGTTCTCGGAATCGTCGGCGAAGAGCTCGGGGTAGTGAACCCGCAGCATCCCGGCACATGACCCGGAGGGGGCAATGACATAGTCATACCCGGCAAAGGCATCGAATACCTGCAAGGCGATTGCCTTGGCGTCGGCCCGGTCGCCGGAGTTGTAAGCGGGCTGGCCGCAACAGGTCTGTCGACGCGGAACCTCGACCAGACACCCCGCGTCTTCGAGAAGCTTGACGGCCGCAAAGCCGACTGTCGGGCGGAACAAATCGACCAGACACGTGACGAACAGCGCTACGCGCATTCAACTCAGCCCGCCTCATAGGGTCTAAGGAAGCGTACCGAAGTTAGGCTCGATCCCGCCGGCAAATCAATCCGGCCGCGCCAGGGTGCCGGGAGCGAGACGGCGCGCTACTGCGTGCGGCAGCAACAGGTAATAACTGCCGCTGGCATTCATGATGCCGGCACGGCTGCCCGCCGCCTCTCCGGTGCCCCAGAAGACATCGCCGCGCACCGGGCCCTTGATCGCACCCCCGGTGTCCTGAGCGACCATCAGACGACGCACACTCTCCGCGGCGGCGAACCGCTCATCCGATTCGAGCCAGACCGGGATACCGAGAGCCACGAACGCGCGGTCGACTGCCATGCTGCGCTCTGCGCTGACCGGGACCCCTTCGGCCCCGATTGGCCCATCGCCCTTGACTTCCCGAAAGAAGACATACGACGGGTTCTCGCGGCGCAGGGCAGCTCCAGCTTCAGGATCCCGTTTCATCCACGACCTGATCGCCGCCATCGTCAGCTTGTCTCGCGGGATCACTCCGTGTTCGATCAGCAGTCGCCCGACCGGCACGTAGGGACGGCCGTTCTGGCCGTCGTAGCCGACCCGGACGGTGCCGCCCCCCTTCAGCCGCACGCGCCCCGACCCCTGGATCTGCAGAAAGAATGCGTCAATCGGATCGTCGACCCAGAGGAGTTCCAGCCCGCGCCCGGCAAGCGCTCCATCCTCGATCTCGGCACGCGTCGGCGGCTCAGCACCGAGATCTGGGGGCTTGCGGTAAAGCGGGGTTTGATACCGGCCATGGCGTTGCCGCGAGCCGTCGAGCTCGATCTCGTAATATCCGGTGAAGAGCCCTTCCGCATTGCCGTAGTCCGCTACGGCGAACGGAGTAAAACCTTTCTCGAAAAATTCACGGGCAGCCCCATCGTCCCCGGACGGCAATGCCTGCGCCGCGTCACACAATGACCGCCAATCTCCCACCCGCCCGAAATCGACGCTCATGGCAACCGCATCGAGCGGAGCCGAATCTGCCCGGGTCAAGAACCGCGCACAGGATTTCAGGAAAACTGGAACCGCCGCTGAGATGCGGTCCTGCATCCAGCCCGATAACTGGTCAAAGCCAACCGGCTCGAGGCTAAATCGCCGCGGTCCGGTGTCATGTGCGAGGGCAATCGCCAAAATACCGACGAGCAGGCTCGCCGCGGCAGGGCCGGCCCAACCGGCCCGCGTTCGAGGGTCAGCCGCTGCTCGTCGCGACGAGAACCCAGTTTGGATCGGTCGATCGCGTGTCGCGCGCAAAGGTCCAGTGATCGGTCTTTTCGGTCGGGTGCTCCGGGTCGCCGTCGACGATGCTCCCGTCCATCGCGCGCGTCACGTTGATTTGCTGCGACGTCAGCTTAACCGTTACCTGCGCGTTGCGCCCCAACAATTCGGCCTCGACGATATCCGCGCTGTCCAAACGCAGGATTCGCGTCTCCAACGTCTCCTTGGCAGCTGCACGCTCGTCGATCGCAGTGGCAAATTGCTGGAAAACCTCATCGCTCAGCAAAGGCCGCAACGCCGCCTTGTCAGCGATCGCAAACGCAGTAACGATCATCTCAAATGCGGTGCGAGCGCCTTCGAGAAATTGGGAGGCGTCGAGGCTCGGGTCGGCGCGATGGATCTGGTTCAATCCTTCCGCGACCGCATCGGCCCGCGGGGCGGCTGCTGCAGTAGGAGCAGCGCTGGGACTGGGCTCGATCAAAGTCGGTGCCTTTTCCGGCGCAGGCCGGGTGCGCCGCACAAATAATTCGCGCCGCCGCTCGTTTCCGGTCCGCCGTCCAAGGACGCTGCGCAGGCGCAGCACCAAAAAGCCGGCAACCATCGCAAACAGGATGATATCGAAGTATTGTTGAAACTCGCCCATCTCCCTTCCGCGCCCTGCCGCCGTAGAGAAATACCGGGCTCCGGGCCTCGGCTGGAGTTGACTACATGGGGCGCAGGTGGCACCACGGCAAGCGCGTTGGTGCGAGGATACGCCGCTTCTCTGTCTGCCTGCCGCTCCGATCGGGAGAGTTCGGGTTTCCCTCGGCTCCCCCCGGAATTGAGGAAAACCCGAGTGATTTTGATCCGCCATGGGCAAACCGAATTTAACCGGGTGTTCTCCGTCACCCGCCGGGATCCCGGCATCCGCGACCCGCATTTAACCGGTCAGGGACGCCGCCAAGGACAAGCCGTGGCCAGGGTTCTAGTGCCTTTCAATCTCGGGCGGCTCGTCACGAGTCCTTATGCGCGCGCACTCGAAACCGCCGGCACCCATAGCGGAGCATCTGAGCGTGCCGATCACGGGGGAGCCATTGATTGCCGAACGCTTCTCGTTCATTTGCAGCATCGGCTCACCCTTGGCCGAGCTTCGTGCCTGCTGGCCCGATCTATCATTCGACCTTCTACCGGACCCATGGTGGCCCCAGGCGGAGGAAACGGAGGAGATGATCTGGCATCGATCTCAGAGCTTCCGTCGACGGATCGCCGGCGAGCAATGGACTGGGGCTTTATCCGCGCGCTGACCGGGCTGAAGGTGCCGAACGGTGCCGTCCTGTGGATCGATCCGACCCGACCGGTGGCGAGCCTGAGCTTCTTTTTGTGCCGGATGCCGGCTAGGGCCGGGACCGACCGTTGATGCGCCTTCCCGATCCGTGTTAGGCCAGCACACTCCGGTCTTCGGGAGGGGGCGATGGCGGAAGAGGCGAGAGGCAACGGCCAAAGCGACATGCCACCGGCAATCTCCGACGGATCGCAGCAGCAGCTGATCGTCAATGCGCAATACATCAAGGATTTGTCGTTCGAAAATCCGCGAGCCCCGCAGAGCCTGATTCAGCAAACGACGCAGCCCTCCGTCGACATCAACGTTGATGTCAAAGCACAGAATTTGGGACCGGAGGTTTTCGAAGTCGTTCTGACGATAAACGCGACCGCCCGGATCCAGGAAGATCCGGTCTTCCTCGTCGAGCTCGCGTATGGGACAGTGGTAACAGTAAAGAACGCGCCGCAGGAGATGCTGGCTCCACTGATTCTGGTCGAGACACCGCGGATCGTCTTCCCATTTGCCCGCGCGATCATTGCGAATGCGACCCGTGACGGCGGCTTTCCACCTCTGATGATCAATCCGATCGATTTTGCCGAGTTGTTGCGGCGCCAGCAGGCAGACGCCCAAATCGCCGCTGACCCCGGCAACCCGGTCGTGTGAGGCTTACCCCTCCACGAGCCAGATGGGCTCGACGATCAGCCTTAGCATCGCCTGGTGAGCGATCACTTCGTCTGCCGAGGGCGAATGCGGGCGCGGAGGCCGCATGATTCTCTCCGCAATGGCCACCTCATCGGCGGGCGTCGCCAAATCGAGACCGGGTTGCCGGCCGCCGAGCAATTCGAGATAGACCGCGGCGAGCAATCTGCAATCAATCTCAGCCCCATGCTCGACTCGGTCTGACAGATCGATCTCGAAACGCCGGCACAAGGCGTCGAGGCTTGCCGGCGCGCCGGGAAACCGTACCCGCGCCAGCCCTAGAGTATCGACGAAGGCGCAGCCGATCGGATCCCGTTTCAGGCGACCCAGCTCGGCGTTCAGAAACGAGAGGTCGAACTCGGAGTTGTGAATCACTAGCCGGTCCGAACCGATAAAGGCCAGCAACTCGTCCGCGATCGCGGCAAAGGGCGACTGCTTCGCCAGAAACTCTGCGGTGATACCATGGACCGCGAGAGCCTCTTCGGGCATATCGCGTTCGGGATTGACGTAACGGTGAAATTTTCGGCCGGTCGGGACGTGGTGGATCAGCTCGATGCAGGCGACCTCGACGATGCGATGACCTTCGCCTGGATCCAGACCAGTCGTTTCGGTGTCGAGCACGATTTCGCGCAATTACCGTCTCCCCCTTTTGCGGAGGAGCCTGACGATCGACTTCAATCGGCGCAAGGTCAGGCCACGGCCCGCCCCCGTTTGCACTACGAAATCCGCGCGTTGCCGCTTCCGATGATCCGGCAGTTGTTTTCGCAGGATGGCGTTTAGGCGAATCTCGGTCATCCCCGGCCGCCGCATGACACGCTGCCGCTGCACGAGGGCGGAGGCCGAAACGACAAGTACATAGTCGCACCGGCGTTCGGCACCGGTTTCGAACAACAGAGGTATGTCGAGCACGGCCAGCGGTACCCGCCGGGCTCGTAACCGAGCAAGAAACCGCCTTTCCTCGGCAGCCACCATTGGGTGAAGGATTGCTTCGAGCCGCCTCAGCGCCGCGGGATCAGTGAAAACCCGTCGCCCGAGCAGCCCTCGATCGACTCCGCCGGCCTCCGTCTCGAGACCAGGAAACGCGGCAGAAACGGCCGGAACGGCGGCCCCAGACGGCGCCAGCAAACGGTGAACCACCAGATCCGCATCAAACAGCGGCACTCCGAGGCGCCGCAGCATCGCTGCTGCGGTACTCTTGCCCATGCCGATCGAGCCGGTAAGGCCGAGAACAATCAAGGCGGCGCCAGGGTCGCGACGATCGTCGCGCGCAGCTTCGGGGTCACCCGCACCGATGCGCCAAACCAGGCTTCAAATCCGGGACGGCCCTGATGCAGCAACATGCCGAGGCCATCGACGACGGGGTTTCCCCGCCGACGAGCGGCGCTCAGCAGATCCGTTTCGAGCGGCACATATACGATATCAACGACCGGGGCCGTAGGCGGCAACAACAGATCGAGATTAAGCGGCGGTTCACCGATCATGCCGAGGCTCGTCGTATTCACGAGCAGCCCGGCATGCCGCTGGACATTGCTCACCTCGCTCCAGGGATGGACCGTGATCCGCGTCGCCGATGTCTCGAGATCGCTCGCCACGATCTCGGCGCGAGAGAGCGTGCGATTGACGATCCGGATCTCGCTGACCCCGGCGTCGGTCAACGCTGCTACCACCGCCCTCGCCGATCCGCCAGCCCCGAGGATTACCGCCGGCCCCGCCGCCGGCCCCCAATGCGGCACCGCTTCTCGGAGGTTCTCACGAAACCCGAACATATCGGTGTTGCGCGCCTCGAGCGTGCCGTCGGGCGCGACGACGATCGTATTCACCGCACCGATGCGCCGCGCCGAGGGTTCGACCCGGTCGGCGATATGGAGCGCCGTCTGTTTGTGCGGTATCGTCAGATTACAGCCGCGAAAGCCTAGGATCGGCAGCGCGCGCAACGCCGGCTCAATGTGCTCCGGCCTCACCGGCAACGGCACATAGGCGCCATCGGTCCTGGTCTCATTTAGCCAGAACCCATGCAGCAACGGTGATCGGGAATGGGCGACAGGCCACCCCATGATGCCCGCCAGCCGGGTCGTCCCGACGATTTTCATCGGCGATGCCTCACCCTCAAAATGCTTCCCACCCGAAAGGTAATTCCCGCCTTAGGATTGGATCATGCCCTTCGTTCGCAGAAAACCGAGGAGCTCCAGGAGCGGCAACCCAAGACAACCCAAGGATAGCGAAATAATCTCCTTCGATACGTTCAAACAGCTGTACCCCTTTGCGCTCGAACCGGAAAGCACCGACCGATCCGAGAATGTCGGCTCCCTCGGCGGGAATATAGTCATCGAGGAACGCGTCGGCGAAATGTCGCATAGTCAGCCGCGGGTTGCTCACGGCATGCCATAATCTCGATCCATCCTGAATTGCGCACACCGCCGTGACAAGCTCGTGGGTCCGGCCGCGCAGGGCCTGAAGCTGAGTACGGGCCTGTCCGAGATCCGCGGGCTTGTCGAACCATACCTCGCCACAGACCAGCAGCTGGTCGGCGCCGATGACAATGGCTCGACCACAACGCGCTGCCACTCGGCGCGCTTTCGCCTCGGCAAGAGCAAGCGCGCAGTCGGTGGCACCGCGCCCCTGTTCTCGGCAGACCTGTTTGAGGAAGAAGTCTTCGTCCAACTCAGCCGGTTCGACCCGGAAATCGCCGCCGGCGGCGGCGAGCAGCCCCGCGCGCACGGTACTGGCCGAAGCGAGAACCAAACCCTCAGTCATTCATGCCGTGACGGCGGGCGAGCAATTTCATCACCGACGCCGCTGTCTCCTCGATCGAGCGGCGTGTCACGTCGAT
>WNFJ01323020.1_pt2 | contig 14238 bp, 13 predicted proteins | sample 5400461 | NCBI WGS metagenome assembly WNFJ01 (sample SAMN13153349, study PRJNA577476) | soil metagenome | isolation source: 115 cm saprolite on Douglas fir-dominated hillslope | place: USA:California | collected 2013-09-17 | reverse complement strand
CGGGGTAGGACTGGATGCTTCGCAGTTGTTACTTCCTCCACTTCTTCTCCACCTACTTCCCTGTGCCGGCTTTGCACCGGCGCACTGAGCACCGAAACGTCGCTCGCCGAGCGTGCGCCCACCCGCGTTCGGGCGTGAACTGGGTCCCGGCTGGGGTCCCGGCTAGGGCACCAGCCTTCCGTCTGGCGCCACGGCGAAGTGAAACCCCGGGTCGACTTCGCCGGTCAGCCAATTGACCATGTCGACCACGATGGCGCCGTCGCTTCGCTGCTTGAACACTCCGAAGCCGTAATCCTTGCTCGCCAACGGTGCGCCCCCGTTGCCGATGATGACTTCTCGCGGCGTCTCGGCGAAGTGTTCGTAGGTGTGGCGATGGCCCACGATAGACAACGTGAAGGGATGCCTCGCCATGATGGCCTCTGAAGGCAAGACGCCGGGGGCCGTGGTTGCCGCTGCAGGCTCGTGTCGGATCACGAAAGTGTACGTCGTTGACTGCGCAAGTTCTGAGTCAAGCCAGCTTTCTTGTTTGCGAGACCACGCGTTGGCAGCCACGACGACGAACTTCGCGGTCCACGATCCATCGAGCGCATCGATGCGCACCGAGTAGTAGGGCTCCCGCTTTCGAAGTGGCGACAGCATCCTCTCTACGAATGCGACGTAGTTCGCGCTCATCCCATCCACGGAGTCTGGACCGCAGTTGGAACTGGTCGGGCCGGTGCACTCGTGGTTTCCCATCGCGGGAAGGAGCACCCCCGAGTAGCGTTGCCGCGCCAGGAGATAGAGATCGATTTGCGCTGCGGCGGCGTCGCTGCCCGGACGGCCGGAAGCAAATACGTAGTCTCCCGTGGACACGACCAGCGGGGGCCTCGGCTTCATGGCCTCGATGTCCGTGAAGATGCGAGTGATGACCGGCGTCGGGTACTCGGAAAGATCGTCAAGGGTCGGGGGGCGAGTATCACCGATGCAGGCAAAAAGAAGCCGTGACAGGTGGCCCCCGTTCGGCCCTACCGTGTCGGAAGGCTGCGATCCCCCTGCGTCGAGCCGAACGTGCTGGCCGTGCTGGCCAGGAACGCGGTTCGCGTCCGCGCCCCCGACCGCGACCATGCACGCGTGACAGACGGCGGACTGCCGAAGCCAAAGAAAACCGGAGCTCATCGCCGATACCAAGCCTCAAGACCAAGTCGACTGAGCGCCGCTTTTGGTTGCGACGGTCTGATTCTTCTAAAGAGGAATAATCTTGCGCGGCTGTTTTCCCATTCTTTTCCTGCTGCGAGCGCGTGCGAGACACTCGCCTATTTGGCATCCTAGGTCCTCGAGCGTGGAGGCCAGCCGATGAGCAATGCCGATCTCTGGTACGTGAAGCTCGCCGATGGGGACGTGCATCGGGTCACACTGGACCAGCTGGACCAGGCGTTTCAGGCTGGTCACATCGACGAAGACACTATGGTTCTCGCAGCCGGTGCCACGCAGTGGACGAAGCTTGGCGAGTTGGCCGGCCTCGACGAGGCGCCAGCCGTGCAGGTGGTCCCCCCGCGCGCCGCGGCAGCGCGCGCGCCGTACACACCAACCCCGGCACCGTATCTAGCCGCTCCGTCGCCCTACGTGCCCGCGACCCACAGCTTCCGGCCCGTGAGCGTGGACCTGACCGATGTCGATGTCGACGATCTCCGAGGAGTTCCCTATCGTAGAGCCTCGGGCAAGCGATGGGTCCTGGCGGCACTTGGTGTCGCCGTTCTGTACATTGCGCAGGCGACCACGTATTTGAACCGAGCCGGACTTCACGGGAGCAGCCCACAGTCCTTTGGGGGTGCGGCTGCACAGCCGCCACCGCCGGTTGTGACTGAAGCCGTCTCGCCTCCGAGCTCCCCGGTGCCAGCTCCTGTCACGGCCCCTGCGGCAATCAAACAGCCGTCGTCCGCTGGTTCACCGCTCAGTCCGCAATTTACGGATCAGTCGAATCCAGAGGCCAAGCTCACACCCGACCAGAAGCAGAAACTGCTCGACGCAGACAGGGAACGCGCGCAAAAGGCCAAGAGTCGAGCGCGGGGCTCTGCGCCTCCGGCTTCGCATGGCACGCCCAAGGTCAAGTCGACGGTATTCACTACGGGCGGCAGCAAGTTCGACCCGTTGAACACCAGCATCTAGCGCATAGCGCAACCCGCGGGAACCCGATGCGCCCTGCGACCCGCGGTCGTTAGCTAAGGCAAAGAACCGAAGCCACGACGCGGGTGGCGGGTAGGCTACGAGCCGCTAGCAGGATCATGACTCGCCTCCGGCCACCGAGTGATCCCGTCACGATCCTACTCGACGGCCGGCGCCTCATTGCGGGACGAGGCGAGCCCGCAGCGGTCGCGCTGATCGCCGAGGGAAATGTGGCCCTGGCGAGAAGCCCGAAGTTTCACCGACCGCGAGGACCCTCCTGTTTGCGCGCCGCCTGCGACGGCTGCCTGGCCAGGGTCAATGGTGTGCCGAACGTGATGACGTGTCGTGTGCCGGCCACGGAGGGGATGCTTATCGAGACGCAAAACGTCGTCGGTTCGCGAGACGTTGATCTGTTTCGGATGGCCGATTGGTTTTTTCCGGAGGGAATGAACCACCATGAGCTCTTTGCAGGAGTGCCGGGCGTGGAGCGCGTCATGCAGGCGCTCGCGCGGCGCGTGGCTGGACTTGGACGACTTCCCGCGGAAGCAGGCGACCCTCGTCCGACAGAGGCATCGCGTCGCGAGGTCGACGTCCTTGTCGTAGGCACAGGACCCGCCGGAATGGCAGCCGCCATCGAGCTTGCGTCGAGGGGACGGCATGTCGAGCTGCTGGATGATGACTTGGACTGGGGCGGAAGCCTTCGCGCCCTGCCGGGCGAGAGCGGGCGGCCCTGGGGACGGATGCTCGACGCTTTTGCTGCCGCGCTTCGCGTGTCACGTGTCACCGTGCGCCTGCGGACCACGGCGGCGGGTATCTACAATCGCGATGTCCTCGTCGCCCACGAAGGCGGCGTCGAGGTGGTGACAGCACGCACTCTTGTCCTTGCACCGGGAGCCCACGACGGGGTCATCGCCTTTGAGGGCAACGACGTCCCGGGAGTAATGAGCGCGCGTGCCGCGTGCCGGCTACTCGGGCATGGAGTCGCTCCCGGACGCCGCGTGGTCGTTGTGGTGACGAAGGATAGCGGTCCCTTCGGGCAGGCGTTCGCGCACGCATACCCCACGGCAACGGTCCTGCGGGGTGTCCCCGTGCGCGTCCGAGGCGCCACGCGCGTCAAGAACGTGACGGTCAAGGCCGATGAAGGCGAGCGGCAGCTCGAATGCGACGCGTTGCTCGTCGACGCGCCTCGCGCGCCCGCTTACGAGCTCTGCGCGCAAGCGGGAGCCGAATTGAGACACGGACCGACGGGGTTCACCGTTCGAACGGGACCGAGCGGAATCGTCTCACCGGGCGTCTTCGCCATCGGCGAGGTCGCCGGAACGCTCTTCGAGCCGGGCGCCATGACAAGCGCGGCCAAAGAGATGGCAGACTGCGCTCAGAGCGTCCTTCAAATGCCTTGACGACGGTTCGGCTGGGTGTGTGAAGAGCGCACTAGTCATCCAGCAACAGCCCAAACATCGCCAGGGCGCCGAAAATGGAGACTGTGTCAAAGACGCCCAAAAAAACGAAGTAGTCACGGATTTCACCCATATCGAGGACCTGGCCACTGGCGGCGGCGTAAAACATCTCGCGCGTGGCCGCCACGCTCGACACAAGAACGGGCGACAAGAGAGGAAACAGGACGGCCGCAAGCAAGAGCTCGCGTGCACGGGTGCGCACGGTCATGGCCCCAAAGAGGGTCCCGGTCGCTGCCACCCCGACCGTGCCCAAAAAGAGGACGAGCACCAGCGGGCGCGCAATTCGGGCCAAATCCACCTGAAAAAATAGACCGACAATCGGCACCACAACCACTTCGACAAGCGCGAGGAAGAAAAAGACCCCTACCGCCTTGCCACACCAAATCGCCGCGCGCGGGACTGGCGAGACGAGCAGGCCCAAGAGAGCAGACTCTTCCCGCTCACGCTGCCAGCTTCGACCGAAGACGATGGCGAGCCAAAGTGCCCCCGGGGCAACCCGTGTGGTTGCCTCCACGCCGGCCGTAAACGCCACGCTTGCCATGACAGCAACAAGAACCGCGAAAAAACCAGCCGTCGTGACGATTTCGCGCGTCGCGACCTCAATGCGAAGGTCCTTCGAGAGAACGGCCAGCGTGCCTCGAACGAAGCGGGCAAGCGTGGTGGGGTCAGTCATCAAGGGAGACTCTAGAGCGTTCTTCGAATGCAATGAGCCTCTTCCGTCAAAGGTTGTCGGAGCGCTGTTTTGGGGCCGGGGACCCAAACCTCAAACCTGGGTTGGGACGGGACCCAAACCTCAAACCTGGGTTTGGGTCGGGACCCAAACCTCAAACCTAGGGGAACGACCCAAACCTCAAACCTAGGGGAACGACCCAAACCTCAAACCTGTTTTGGGGCCGGCGCCCCAAAACACAGACCTGGGGAACGACCCAAACCTCAAACCTGGGGAACGAGCAATCGTAACTTTCTTGCACGATCTCATCTTGACCAAGATGAGGGCGACGGTAGATTCGACAAAGAGGGCGCGTCCACTCTCATTGACGTCGCACGCAGCAAGGACACCACGGAGAACATGACGGTCGAGGCACTGCCAGCCGCAACGACGCAGACGTCGTCCGAGCGGCGGCCCCCATCGAGACGCAGTACAGGCAAACGGATCGCCGTTCTCTACAACGTCGATTACGAAGATGCGCCCCCCGAAGTCGACACGGGCTGGGCTGCACGCGCCGAAGTGGGGCTTGTCGCCACGGGTGTGGCGGCAGCGCTCATGGAAGCCGGCAACGAAGCGGTGCTCTGCCCGGTCGACGGGGATCTGGCAACGCTGCGCACCCGGCTGACGGAGCTGGATCCGGACTGCGCCTTCAACCTCTGCGAGTCGCTTGCCGGTGACGCAAGGCTCGAGAGCGCCATCCCGCTGCTTCTGGAGCTTCTGGGCATCCCGTTTACGGGATCGCCTCCCGAGGTCCTCAGCTTCGGGTTGCGCAAGGACAGGGTGAAACAGCGGCTTGAGGAGGCCGGCATCCCGACACCGGCGGGGCGCGTGCTCATGCGGCCAGACGACATGTGCGACCTGCCGTTTCCGCTCATCGCGAAGCCCGTCCGCGAGGACGGTTCAGTGGGTATTGTACGCACAAGCGTCGTCCACGATGCAAAGCAGCTTGCGCATGCCGTGAAGGCCGTGGTGACGACATTGCGGCAGCCCTGTCTCGTCGAGCAGTTCATCGAGGGGCGCGAGTTCAACGTCGCTCTCTTGGGCCATCCGACGCCGCGTGTCCTGCCCCTGAGCGAAATCGACTTCAGCGCCTTGCCTCCGGATGCGCCCCATATCGTCTCGTACGACGCCAAATGGAAGAGCGGGTCCGAGGACGATCTGGGGACCAATCCGGTTCTCCACCCGCAGCTCCCCAGCACTGTCGCTGCCCGTGTGAGACGTGCCGCGGCCGACGCGTTTCGCGCGGTGGGCGTCCGAGACTACGGCCGCGTCGATGTGCGCCTTGACGCAAGCGGGATTCCCTACGTTGTAGACGTCAACCCCAACTGCGACCTCTCCCCGCATGCCGGATTGGCGCGGGCGGCAGGTGCGGTGGGAATCGATTTCGGGGCCCTCGTCGGTCTGCTCGTTCGCTACGCGCTGCGTCGCCGCCGCGCGGGTCAAATCACCTCCGCGCCGGCCGCGGCTCGCTCGAGCGGGAGGCGATCGCTATAATTCTAGGCGGAATGACCCTGGATGAGGCGATTCGGATTCTTCGCAGCCCGGAAGGAAAAGACGAAACCAAGCGTGTCTATCTGCTTCGACGGGCTGTCGACTGGGCGGAAATCACGATTCGCGCCGGTGATGTCACCCGCGATGATGCCGAGGCCATCGTAGACGCCGTCGCCGCACGCGCTGAGGAATTGTTCCCCGGGAGCCAAAACACGTTTTCGATTGTCTACGGGGTCCGCCTGAAACGCGTGATCGACGAAGTCTACGGCCTCGCGGACTAGAAAATGAACACGCCGCAAGCAATGACCGTCGACCACACTGCCTTTGGGTGCCCCTCGGCACTCTGAACGATGTTTCTGGTCTTGAGGATTGTTTTCTCAAGTCGAAACACCTGTTCGCGCTCGTTCCAGGCCTTTTCCGGGTCGAATTCAACCCCCAGCGTGGTGGCAAGCATCGTCGCCGCCAAGTCCTCGGCGTAGTCTCCGGCCTTCCGCGCCGTTTCGCCGTAGCTGTGGTGCTCGGAGAGGTACCCGTATCTGTCTTTATCCGCGGGTCGCGCAAGGCCAATGGCTGCTGCGATTAGGCGGTTGGGCTCGTTGGTGTCCTGGCGAGCCATTACGCAGTGCACGATCTGGCCCGGCATGATGAGCTTCTCCCCCTCTTTGCGGCTCATCTCTCTGCATCGGGGCGGAAAGATCGAGCTAACGGTGACGAGGTTGGCCTTCTCAATGCCAGCATCTCGCAGCGCGAGCTCGAACGACGAGAGTCGATCCTTGTGAACACCCACGCCGTTTGTGAAAAAAATCGCCTTGGGCACGAACAGTTCGTGCATCACCGGATAGCCGCTGTCGCCCAGGACGATCTTGTGTTTCTCCGCTTTCTCCGCCTTCATCGCGTTGCTTCCTCCGTGTCAGCGCGAGGGCTCGAAGTACGCTGCGCTTCCAAGCGGGGCCAGGTTACTCGGTTCGGTCGCGACCATAAGCGAAAAAACGCGGACGGTGCCCCGAACTAGCCCTTCTTGGGAGCGCCCTTGGGCGGCGACTTCGGCGGAGACTTCGGCCGGGTGGCGGGTTTGGCGCTTGCGGCCTTGACGCCCGCAGGCTTGGCGCCCTGACGGGCGGCACCATGGCGCTTGCTGGCCGATTTGTACGTGTCGAAAAGACGTGGAACGGGCCACGCCGCAAGCTTCTTGCGAAAGTCGGTGTCCTTGATGCGCTTTTCGAATTCGAGAATCACGTCGATCAGCTTGTCGCGCGTTCCGAATTTGGCCTTCACCTCGGTGAACGTCGCGTGCAGGCGCAGGAGCTTGGCATTCGACACATGAGCGAGCCCCTTCGCGCTGTTCGTACGCGAGACCCAGAGTTCCTCCCCGGCGAGCTTCTCAATCGCCTCAACGAGCTTGGCCTTCTCGCCGAACTTCTCCTTCATTACTGCAAGCGGTGTCTTGGCTGCCATGGTGCGCGATCCTCTCGAGGTGCGCGAGATGACTCGCGCGGAAAACGGGCGCGGAACCTAGCAAGGTCGCACCCGCCCGGCAAGGCGGCACATGAGAGGCGCGTTCTTGAACACGGTGGCCGCCGTCGTAGCGACCGTCCACAGCGCCATCGTTCCCACGCGGCGTCGACCGCCGATTGGACGGCGTCGCTCACGCGCGCTTCGACGGCACTCAGCGCTCCGAGAGACACCCGAACGCCGAGGATATCGGACAGCATGCCCACCGCCTTGCGGCGGCTCAGGTGGTAGACGCCGGTGACCAACGCCATGATGGCCATCAATCGCGGACCGAACGGCGATGAGGGGATCTTGTCTTCGTCGTAGGCAGCGCGCGTCTTGTAACCGCAGAGAGGGCAGGTCACCGCATGCCGGCGGCGCCATTCCGTGGTGTACGGCTCGACGGGAGGAATGGAATGATCTCGATCACTTACGGGTGCCAGACACCCAGGCTGAACGGTTACGTTTTCTAAAAGGCCATTGAATCCAGTGGCTTGAACAATCCTGAGCGCGGCCTTCGGAGTCCGTGACGCTTGCGATCATCGATGATCACCATTGGGGTCAGCCGCAGATCGCATGGGTGATCGGCACATGACACCCATGCGATCGGCAGCGATCGCCTATGCCCTTGTCGCCTGACACCATGGTGATCTCCTCGAATCACCCATGCGATCATCGATGATGACCTTGGCGATGCCTGCTGATCGCACAGGCGCCAGGTCGTTATCGCCGATGCCATCGGCAATGATCGCATGGGCGATCCCCGCTCACCACCACGGCGATCGGTGCTGAGCACCGTCGCGATCAGCAGTGATCACAATCGCGATCGGTGGTGATCACCATCGCGATCGGTGGTGATCGCCCTTGCGATCGCCGCGGATCACCATCGCGATCGGCACCGATCCCTCTTGCGATGAGCGCTGATCGCCAAGGTGATCATGGCCGATCGCCACGGTGATCAGAGCCGATCCCCCATGCCATTGTCGCCTAGCATCATGGTGATCTCGCCGATCACCAATGCGTCAGGGCGCTACCGCCACGGTGATCTCCTCCGAACGCCAATACGTCAGGGCGTCATCGCCGTGGTGTCACGTCTCGATCGCGGTCGACAAGGGCGCTGATGACCATCGACAAGTCTCGCGATCGCACGGCCGAATGCTGGGCAAGCCGAAGGCACCTTGTCCCTGAGAGCACCGCCATCTTGTCCCACCATTCGTGACAACTATCGGTGCGTCGTGTTCGACACGGCTGCGCCGTCGTCCCAGAGAGTGCTCCTGGAGCTGAAGAAGCCCTGGGGGATGGGACCAGCTGGAAGCCGGTACGCCGTCCCACCATCTTCGAATACGACCTCGCCTGTTCTTTGAGAAGTGATTGGAACTGGTCCTTCACACGATAAGACTTGAGTGCCGAGTCGGAACTGCACATCGTCCGGATGGACCTGCGGCTCGAGCACGCAGAAGTAATTGCAGTTTTGGTAAGTATCTCCAGAGTCGGGAGGATACTCAAACGTTATGCCGCCATCCGATTCGCTCATCACGTCAGTCACAACGTAGATGATGTCGCGAGTTTGGGGCTGACTTGGGGTTCCGCCGCAACTCATCGAGAGCGCCCAGGTCGTAAAGACAGCACGCCTCCTACGCATCGGAAAGAGAAAACTCTCGCCGGTCAGCGAGCCTTGCGTCACGAACAGATCCTTGGCCTGGACGATGCGCACGTCGCCCGGGATCATGTCGCCCGCGGCCAATTGAACTACATCGCCGACCACGAGATGGGCGACCGGGATCTCTTGCGGCGCACCGCCGCGGCGAGCCGTGGCCGTCACCGAGCGACAAGGAAGCCCAAGGGGAGCAGCGCGCCGAAGACTTGGATGGGAGCGCAAGTTCACAGAATCGCCCTTATCGGATTTTCCTCGGGCTGTAATGGCCTACCCATCTGAGCCTACGGACCGCCACCCCGCGGGCGCCGCTAACCGACCACGAATGAACGGTTTTACGTGAACTTGGTCGCTTCTGTTCGGTCTTGACGTCTCGAGCCCCTTTGGAGGTCCTTTGTCGCCTGGCGTTACGGAGTGCGGGCGCAACGAAACCCGCAACCGTCAGTGCGATCGCCCGGGGAAGAGTTGGCAACGACCGACGGAACCAGTTCCCAGGTGGAGGCGGTATAGCCGCCGCCGGCGTACCGCTTGAAGTCGTGCCAACTGAGCTCGGCACAATCTGTACATGGATTCTCGTAGGCGTAGGAATAATCCAGGTTCCACTCCGTGACATTGCCTGCCAAATCGAGTTGACCCCAGCGGCCTGCTCCCAGCATCGCCGTTCCCACCGGCGCGATGTTCACCGTTCCGAGGGCCACGGGCGAAGGGCAAGTAAACAACGAGGAATCCGGGGTGCCCGGCAGCCCGGGCGGGTAGAAGCAACCATAGATGGCGTACTGGTTGTCGATCCCAGGATCCGTCGATCCCCATGGATACTCGCGTTGCTGGCTTCCGCCTGCCGCGGCGAACTCCCACTCAGCGCTGCTCGGAAGAAAACCTCCGTCCCAGATGCAGAACGCATACGCCTCCCACCAGGTCACGCAATTGATCGGCAGGTTCTCGTTACTGCCGGGCGAAGGCGTCCAGGTCTGCCGGAAGTCACACAGGTCATTTGCCAGGTTGGCGTCCGTCGGCGCGATATTGATGTTGTCCGATGTGCTCCATCCAGGCTCGTAGTCGATGCGGGTAAAATAACTGGCCTCGGTCGCGATCAATGCAGGCATGTCGCCGCCCGGGACCAAGCCTTTGCCATTGTTCAGGTGCACGTGCTTGCCCGAGCCTTCCGATGGAGTCCACCCGCCTCTCCACGCGGTCACGAATTGACGAAATCGTCCGACCGTGACCTCGTACTTATCCAAGCGGAAGTTGCTTACCGTCGCGGGGTCCGCCTCCCCGACAGGTCGACCATTGTCGCCGACGAGAACGCGCTCGGGCGTAGTCCCCGGGGGGGCCCCATCCACGGAAACGATGGGATCGTAAGTCCGGTAGAAGGTGCCACCAGTAACTTCCTGGCTCGTGCAGCAGCTCTCGGTCCCGCTGCCTCCAGCGCCGCAGTTGGTCATCCCTTGACCGCCTGCTGCGCAGCTCGGCGGATTGCCGCAGGTTCCGTTCTGGCATACCTGTCCCACGGGGCACGTCAGCCCGCAGCCTCCGCAGTTGCCCGGGTCGACTTGCACGTTGAAGCAAGCCGCGCCGCACTTCTGGCACGGCGTGACGGTTGCCGTTGTATCGGAGCGGCTGACTTGGCAGCCGACCGCTGCGCCCACCGCAAAGACGAAGACGGTTCGAAGAGCCCCCATTGCTAGTGGACAAAGAATACGACACGTCACATCCGGAAGCACGGCGAGAGGCACACGGCAGCAATACCGCGGAGGGACCTCTTGGGCAGGAGCGCAGCTTCTTTGGGCCCTAGAACGGATGCGCTTTGCGGGCTTCGGTCACTGCGTCGACTACCGCGCCCGGCGTTGAGTGCCGTCACCGCCGCGGCACCGGCTCGCCATCGACGAGCGCAGCGGGTCCGCCCTCCTCGTAGCGCGCTAGCCACTTGTGGCCCGTCTTACGTCTGATCTCGAAAGCGCTTGCAGACGACTGCGAACGGCTCCTCGGCCTCCCGCAGCGCTGCGATGAAACGTACTCGCTCGTCCACGACGCAGGTCTCCCTCCACGGCATCGAGAGACCTTGCCCCAATCGCCGCACGTCAAGACCGCGAGTGTCACCCAGGTCCCCGGTCTAAACTGTTACCGGTGTACCCGGTCCGTACCCAGGATGCGCTCCGTGCGGAGGGTCCGAGAGCGCGAACGATCATCTCGAGAACCGGCTTCCGTTGTACGTTGGCGCCGTGCCGTCCCGCGCACTCCACCGTTGGAACAGCGACGCGCAGGACGCGCTCGATGAAATTCAGGAGGCTCACCGTGCCGTCGGTGGTCTCGGGCGTGGGCGCCGGTACGCCACGCTCCAAGTGAACCACGCCTACGTAACCTTGCTCTCGTCGCAGTTTCAGGGCTTCTGCCGCGACCTCCATACGGAGGCCGTCGCCGTGTTCGTCGGCGCGATCACGCCTGCGGTGCATCGGCCGATCGTTAGGAACCTGCTCGTCCAGGGCCGCAAGCTGGACTCGGGCAACCCGAACCCTGGGAACCTCGGCTCGGATTTCGGCCGCCTCGGCCTTGCCTTTTGGCCGACGGTGACCGCGCTCGACCGCCGCAATTCTACTCGTCAGGCCGCCTTGGAAGTGCTGAACACGTGGCGTAATGCTGTCGCTCATCAAGACTGGAGCAACGTAGGACCCGCTCTGCGGCTCAACCAGGTTCAAGCGTGGCGAGCGGCATGCCTTGCGTTGGCGACGCATTTCGACGCTGCCGTCGTCGCGTACTTGGCCGGACTCGTCGGGGCAGCGCCCTGATGATAAAGTAAGGTTGTGTCGAGCCGTGAAGCTAAGAGCAAGGGCACGAAGCCCAAAAGCCGCGTCCCCACCGTGGGATCAAGGGTGAAGTTCGTCTTCGGGCTCGGTGAGGTGACGGGCACGGTCATCGAGGATCGGGGCAACCTGGGGGTCGGCGGCCAACGCCTGCTTCGCGTCCGCTTCCAGATCGAAGGCGCCGGTGAGCCGTTCGAGACCGAGATCCCCGCTGACGACGTGAGGCTCGCGGCCTGACCTCCACAAGGCGTCGGTCGATGTCACGCGGCTCGCGGACGCGGCACCTCGTCCGCGTCCTCAAGCGTCCTGTGATGGCTCCTTTGGTCGTTCCGCCGTCCTCATGCGGCGACGCGATAAGTCATGATGGAGGCCTTCGAGTACGGGGATAACCGTGACCGAGCCGGCACGGTCGCCGTGGGCATGTCGGAGCGGCTCCAGGAATGCGGACAGGACGCGCCTCGATTCCAGCCGAAATCGGATAGCGCAGAGACGCCATCGACGCCTCTGTGCACGATCACCAACTCGCCGAAATCTTTGTCCAGTTCACTGAAGCTGCCCCGATTTGCCGGACAGGTTGTTAAGGCTTGTGCCGCATTCTTCTTTTCAACGCAATCTTCAAATGCATTTGGTGTTTCGTAGTCAAGTAGAGAATGTTCTTCGTGATCGAGAGCGCGTTGCCTCGCCAGCGGGCGCGAGCGGGGAGGCGAGCGCGATGCGCATTACCAATGATCGTACGCGTACGTCACCAAGAGGACGGAAAGGATGGCGGACGTCATACACAGCGCGATCACAGGCACGCCTGCACGGACCAGCAACCGCGCAAGAAAGGTGCCACCGACAGCAAAAATGGGAGCCGCGATGATCGCCGAGGCGACGCCAAAGACGAAGGTGAGGGCGTTGAGGGCACCGTCGCCACCGTGGGACTGCGACATCACTTGGAACGCGAGGATCGCTCCGCCAATCGCGGCGGTTCCGCCCGTACCGATTGCGGCCGCGGGCCAGCCGATACTTCGGCGGTCCAAAAGAACAATGCCGACGTAAAGGAGGGCGAGTGCGGCGCTTACGAGCACGAACGTTCTCCGGCTCTTCCGGGCCTTGTCTAGGCTCCAGGTCTCCTCGAGCTTGGCGGGAAAGGTGTCGCAAACCGTCGCCGATCGTGCGGGTTCGCGCGCGCAAAGAGTCGCGTAAAGGGCGTCGCGGCCTGCGATATGCTCCGTGGTCGCTGTCTGGAGGAGCGGCAGGAGCTGAACGAGCGCCTCTGGTGGAAGGTCGCTCGCCATGTAGTACGCCAAGTCGTCTATCGAGCGGCGCCCCTCGGCGTCCATCGGGCGGATCACAAATCGGGTCGCAGCGACCTGGGCGAATGCCTCTGGCGCGCGCTTGAACAACATCAGCGCGCAGGCTCGCCCATAGGACGCCTCGGCGTAGTCGACCGTGAGCCAGTGAAGCGCGGGAGCGATCGCCTCGGGAGGGGCCAACGCACAGAGGGCCTCAAATGTGGCGCCCGACGACCACACGGCCATTCGAGGGTCCGCCGTTAGCGTGTGCGTTAGCTCCGGCCATTGACCACCATCGATGGCTCGTCGGCAATCGGGTGAGGGAAGTTGGGAAATCTGTGCCGCAGTCAGTGGGCTCGTCGTCCGCCCTTGGGTAAAGTTCCGCGTAAGCGCGTCGCGGACCTGGCTGCACACCGGGGGGATTGGTTCGAAGAGAGCGGCGGTTGGTACCGCGGCCACTTGCGCCGCGACTGCGGCCGCGAGCAAAGCTGCAAGGCATCCGGCCGGCACTCGCTCAGTCTACACGTCGCATGAGCGCGCGATCGCGTCGACATACGCCTTCATGACGCGTTGCGAGCCCGTGATCGGGTCGACAGAGGTCTTCGCGAGCGGACAGGAGCTCGTGATCGGGTCGACGGACGTCTTCAGAGGGTGACAGGAAGCGACCTGAGGGTGCATTGCGTGCGTGAACGCGTCACAAGAGCGATCTTGCACGCGACGAGTGCCCCTTTGCACGTCTTTGGTACGCTTTCGTGCGTCGAAAGAGCCGACTGGCACGTGACAAGGCGTGCGTTGCGCGTCGCGAGAGCTCGTCTCGCAGACACGAGAGTCGACTCTTGGGCCAAGAGAGTCGACCTTTGGGTCAAGAGAGTCAGCGATCGAGCCACCAACGACGACTGTCGGCTCTCGAACGTGCTCTTGCGCGGCGAAAGAGAGCGCGCGCACGCGCAGAATGCGCGTTTGCGAGCGACTGGGTCTCCCTTGTCGACGAAAAGTGGCCGCTTGCGCGTGCCCGACGTCCGCTTGTCACTTGCAAAGGCGCTTTGGTCGTTCGAACACGAGCTCTGTTGGCGTGGTGACGAGTCTGTTGACCCGATGTGGGCCCGGGTGACCCGATCACGAGTTCTGTGGACCGGATCGCGAGCGCCGGTGAGACTACTTTGGTCGTTCGCCCGCCGCACGGATGATGCTCTTTGCGGCGTGGTCGTTCACTTCGGCG
>WNFJ01675065.1_pt2 | contig 14239 bp, 15 predicted proteins | sample 5400461 | NCBI WGS metagenome assembly WNFJ01 (sample SAMN13153349, study PRJNA577476) | soil metagenome | isolation source: 115 cm saprolite on Douglas fir-dominated hillslope | place: USA:California | collected 2013-09-17 | reverse complement strand
CGCGTTGCAGTCGCGGATGAAGTTTGATCATGCGTCTTCCTTCTTTGATGCCGATAACCGGTTATACGCTAGCAAAAAACTCCCCGGCAGGCCGGGGTTGCAAACCGGCGAGTTTACCTGCTTCCGGCGCGACGCGTTCGCGAAGGTCTTTGGCGACCCATGAAAGCTCGGGAGCAACTCAGCCGTGAACGCTACTTGCGGTCGTCGTGCTCACATTCATTCCAGCGCCACCGTCATAGCGTTTTCACGTTGATATCGTCGTAGCGCCTTAGCTTGTAGATGGCTATGGAGACGATCCAGCTCACAATGAATACGCCAATGACGACGTAGCCCAGCAGCCCGAAGTGCTCGTTGAGGCTGCCGATCGCATCCCAGAAGACGCCCTTCAGCCCCAAGCGGTCTTGAAGCAAACCCAGCACCTCGATACCGCCGATCAGCACCGCGACCACCACCGATACGAACGTGATCGTGATGTTGTAGTAGAGCTTGCGCATGGGCCGGACGAAGGCCCAGCGATAAGCGCCGAGCATCAGGATGCCATCGGTGGTATCGACCAGCGACATGCCCGCGGTGAACAAAATGGGCAACACGAGCACCGACCAGAACGACACGCCGTGCGACGCCTGCGCAGCCGAAATGCCGAACAACGCCACCTCGGTCGCAGTGTCGAATCCGAGTCCGAACAGGAAACCAACCGGATAAAGATGCCAGCTGCGCGATACCAGATTGAACAACGGCCGAAGCAAACGCGAGAGGAACCCGCGATTGTTCAGCAGGAGGTCGAGGTCCGTTTCGACCAGCGGCTCGCCTCGGCGAACGGCGCGAAACGTCCTGATCACGGACGCCAGCACAACCAGGTTCGCGAAGGCGAGGACGAACAGGAACATCGCCGAAATACTGGTGCCGATGAGGCCGCCGATGCCTCTGAGGGCATCGAAATGCGTGGTCAGCGCAGTGGCCGCGAAGGCGACGGCAACGGTCAGCGCGACTACGACCGTCGAGTGTCCGAGCGAGAAGAACAAGCCGGCGGTGAGCGGACTGCGGCCGATGTGGAGCAGCTTGCGGGTGACGTTATCGATAGCCGCTATGTGGTCCGCATCCACGGCGTGGCGCAGCCCGAACGTGTAGGCGAGAAGCGCCGTGCCGAGCAGTGCCGGCTGCCCGTGAAAAGCCGTCAGCGCCCAAGCCCACGCCACTACATTCAGCACGAGCAGAAACGCGTAGATGCCGGTAATTTTGTGCCGCAGACTCGTCGGCCGGTCGTTGAAAAGCTGAGATATATTTTTTAGCATCATGAGCCCCGCACTCATATCCTTCACGTTTCGATTGCCCGGTTCACACTTTAACGCACTGTTTCCCCGACTTCGGCTAACGCTGTCGCTTGCAACCACGCATACCACACCTCCATCCCTGCCCCGGTTTCAGCCGATACCTGCAGTACCTCGATTGCAGGATTCACCTGCCGCGCATACGCAATGCAACGCTCGACATCGAAACGCAAGTGCGGCAGCAGGTCGATCTTGTTCAGCAGCATCAGGCGGCTTGCACGAAACATGTGCGGATACTTGAGCGGCTTGTCTTCGCCCTCGGTGACGGACAGGATCACGACCTTCGCCTGCTCGCCGAGCTCCAACAGCGCCGGGCACACAAGATTGCCGACGTTCGCGATCATCAGCCACGAATGAGGCGGCGGGTCGAGTTGCTCCAGCGCACGCGACACCATGCCGGCATCAAGATGACAGCCAGTGCCGGTATTGATCTGGACCACGCGGCAACCGGTCGCGCGGATTCGCTCGGCGTCGTTGAGGGTCGCCTGGTCGCCTTCGATTACCTGGATCGGTTGTGTGTCGTGTAGATCGTGCAGATCGCGGATAGTGCGTTCAAGCAGCGTGGTCTTGCCCGCCCCCGGCGAACTGACCAGATTCAGAGCGGTGATCCGGCGGCTTGCCAGCCAGCCGCGATTGCGTTCGGCTATGGACTGGTTTTTCGCAAGCACGTCCTGTTCGAGTGCGATCGTCGTGCCGTGAGTGGCAGCAGCGATAGCGGCTTCGGTGATGGGCGCATGTTCGGTGTGCGGGTGATTTTTCACGAGGGCGGCGTCGGCTTCGGGCGCATGCATATCGTGGTCATGAACGTGCTCATGTCCGCCATGAGCATGCGCGTGAGCATGACCATGCTGATGCGCCCGCGCGTGCAGATGCGCGGCCACGCTCCCGCCGGCCGACCCGCCGGCAAGCTTCCGCCAGGAACCCCGCTCGCGCGCAGCACCGCTTTCCCCTTGCGCCGGCGTTTCAATCCGCTCGCCGGTCTCAGGGTCTGTCATGACCGTGCCTGCGCCTTTCGAGCAACCGCATGTGGTACACATCAGACCACCTCCATCTGTTTTATCTTCAGCTCGCTGCCGGCCAGCAGTTCGAGGTTGACGCTTCCGCACTCGCAGCGATCCAGCAGGTCGGTCATGGCCACACTGCCGCCGCAGTCGAGGCAGCGAGCGCGCCCCGGCGTCTCCACGATCTCCAGCGCAGCGCCTTCCACCACCGTGTCTTTCGCGCAGACGTCGAAGCAAAAGCGGATCGCATCCGGCATCACAGCCGACAGCCTGCCGATCTCCAGCGTCACGCGCAGCACCCGTGCGCCCATCGCGCGTTCGGCGCACAGCTCGACGACACTATTCGCGATGCTCAGTTCATGCATGACGCTACGCCCCTTATGCCCGAAGCTCGCTAACAGATCCGGGGCAATTGCTCGCCCGTCAGCATGTCGACGATGCGCTGGCCGCCGAACACCGTATGCAGCACCACGATGCCCGCGGGCTGCGCTACCACTTCGCCGATAACCGCCGCCCGCGTGCCGGCCGGGTGCGCATGCATCGCTGCGAGCACCCGTGCTGCGGCATACGCGGGGACCAGCGCAACCAGCTTGCCTTCATTCGCCAGATATAGCGGATCGAGGCCGAGGATCTCGCAGGCGCCCTTTACTTCCTCGCGAATGGGCAGCTCGTTTTCCTGAATGCGGATCGCCACACCCGACGACACCGCGAACTCGTTCAGCACGGTAGCAACGCCACCGCGCGTCGCATCGCGCATGCAATGGATGTCCTTGCATGCGCCCAGCATCGCATCGACCAGCGAACCGAGCGGCGCGCAATCGCTTGCAATATCGGCTTGCAGTGCAAGCTGCTGCCGCGCGACCAAAATTGCCGCGCCGTGATCGCCGAGAAAGCCGTTCACGATCACCACGTCGCCCGCTTGTGCACGGCCCGCAGATATATTCACGCCCGGTGGAACGACACCCACACCCGCAGTATTGATGAACAGTTTGTCCGCGCAGCCACGCTCGACGACCTTGGTGTCGCCGGTGACAATCGACACGCCTGCTTCTATCGCGACACGCTGCATGCTGGCTGCCACGCGACGCAGAACATCCACTGCAAGCCCCTCTTCGATCACCATCCCGCACGATAGAAATATCGGTTTTGCACCAGACATAGCGAGGTCGTTGACCGTGCCCGATACCGCCAGCGTGCCGATGTCACCACCCGGAAAAAACAACGGGTCGACGACATAGCTATCGGTGGTGAACGCAAGCCGGTCGCCCAACCGCGCGAGGTCCGCGAGCGGAAATACCGCCTGGTCTTCGAGCGCGGCGAGCGCGGGGTTATCGAAGGCGGTGACGAACACGTCCTCGATCAGATCGCGCATCGCCCGGCCGCCGCCGCCGTGCGCGAGATTGATCGTGACATCGCGTAGCCTGCCGATCCGGTCGTTCATGCGTGTACTCCCTGCTTTACCGTATTCGATGCAGCGCCATGCGCATACAACGCCGATGTATCGATGCGTGCATAACGGTAATGCGCCGCGCACGCGCCTTCGCTCGACACCATCAGCGAGCCCAGCGGCGTCTCCGGCGTGCACGCAGTGCCGAACACCTTGCACTGCTGCGGCTTGATGACGCCTTTGAGCACTTCCCCGCATTGGCAGGATTTCGGATCAGCGATCTTCAGGTTGGCGACGGGGAACTTGCGCTCGGCATCGAATGCGGCGAACCGCTCGCGTATCCGCACGCCTGAATGATCGATCGATCCCAGGCCACGCCATTCGAAGAACTCGCGTAACTCGAACACCTGCTCGATCGCCGACAGCGCCTGCGCATTGCCGTCTTCCGGCACGATCCTGCCGTACTGGTTCTCCACTTCGCAGCGGCCTTCGGCGATCTGCCGCAGCACCATCCACACCGATTGCAGCACATCGAGCGGTTCGAACCCGGCGACGGTGATTGGCCGCCGATAATGCTCGGCAATAAAACGATAGGGCCGCGTACCGATCACCATGCTGACGTGTCCCGGCCCAAGGAAACCGTCGAGGTGCAGATCGGGCGAATCGAGGATGGCCTTGATCGTCGGGATGATCGTGATGTGGTTGCAGAACAGCGAGAAGTTATTGATGTGTTGGGCGTGAGCTTGCAGCACGGTCATCGCGGTGCTCGGCATGGTGGTCTCGAAACCGAGTCCGAAGAAGATCACCTCGCGATGCGGATTTGCAGACGCAATCGCCAGCGCGTCGAGCGGCGAATAGACCATCCGTACATCTGCTCCATCGGCTTTCGCTTTCAGCAGGCTCTTGCGCGAACCGGGTACCCGCATCGCGTCGCCGAAGGTCGTGAAGATCACTTCGGACCGCTCGGCGAGCGCGACGCAATCGTCCACGCGGCCCATCGGCAAGACGCAAACTGGGCATCCGGGGCCGTGGACGAACTCGACCTCGGGCGGCAGCATCTGGTGAATCCCGTACCTGAAAATGGAGTGTGTATGACCGCCGCAGACCTCCATGATCTGCAAGGGCCGTTTCAACCCGCCACGGTCGCGCACGATCCGCTCAACCAGCTTATGAATCGCTTGCGTAAGCGTGCGTGCTTTCTCGGGATCTCGGAATTCATCGACGTATTTCATGACGCGCGCTCCGCTGCGTCGGGAACACTCAGGCTGCCGCGCTCATCGGCGAGCAGCGTATGGACGAGGTCCCACAGGATGTGATAAATCGCGACGTGCGTTTCCTGGATGCGATGAATGCTGTCGCTCGGCACCACGAGGCAATGATCGAGCGCACCTGGCGCTGCCATCTTGCCGCCGTCGTGCCCGGCCAGACCGATGGTCACCACGCCCATCTCGCGCGCCTTGGCGAACGCGGCGAGCAGGTTGTCGGAATTGCCGCTCGTCGATACGCCGATCAACCCGTCGCCGCGACGTGCCTGCGCCACCAGTTGCCGCACATAGATATGCGCGAAACCGACGTCGTTGCCCACGGCTGTCATCATCGCGGTATCGGCGACAAGATTGACTGCGGTGAGCGCCGGACGCCCGGCGGTCACGGGATGCAGAAACTCCACTGCGATGTGCGCGGCATCGCAACTCGAGCCACCGTTGCCCATTGAAAATAGCCTGCCGTCACGACGATAAACATCTGCGATCGCATGCGCCACAGCGACCACGGCAGCGGCGTTATCCGCGAAAAACGTACGCTTCGCGTCGATGCTCGCCTGCGCCTTCTGCGCGATCGATCGAAATGCCGAACAGCGCAACCTCGGTGGCGGTATCGAAACCGAGTGCGAACAGGAAGCCGATGGGATAAAGATGCCAGCTACGCGACACCAGTCGCAGCAACGGCCTAAGCAATCGCGAGAGGAAGCCCCGATTGTTCAGCAGAAGATCGAGATCGGTTTCGACCAGCGGTTGTCCGCGGCGAACGGCGCGAAACGTCCGGATCACCGACGCACGCAGCCGGCGGCCGGTCATCATCCACTACAAACGCGATGTTGATGACCCGCTGCACCCCGCCTACATCGACTAATGCGAGATTATTGTCAGCGTCGCGGATCTCGACGATCTGTCCCGGAATGCCTAAGCACATGACGTACTCCGTGGTTCAACATACGCGCACGCAAGGGCACGCGCGGCGGTTATTGCCGCTTGCCCCAGCGCGATGCCACCGTCGTTAGACGGCACCTGGCGATGTGCCAGAACATTCAGGCCGTGCGCGGCGAGACGCACGGTGAGTTGTTCGAACAGCACGCGGTTCTGCATGACGCCGCCGGAAAGTACGACGGTATTGACCTTCGTGGATGCAAGCAAACGGCTGGTCATCCGCACGATGGCGATCGCGAGGCCCTTATGAAAACGTGCGGCCATTACCGGCACCAACGTGGCACGCAGCAAGTCATCGAGCAGCGCGATCCACATCGGCTTCGGGTCGATCACAATCGGCCCATTCGTTTCCACGATGCCGAACGGATACGCCAGCGCATCGTCTTCGTCATGGAGAGTGCGTGTATCGATCAGCGCTTCGAGTTCGATCGCGGCCTGCCCTTCGTATTGCACACGTTCGCGGCAGACGCCTAGCGCCGCGGCGACAGCATCGAACAGACGGCCCGCCGAGCTTGTAGCCGGACTATTGATCCCGCCGTCGATCATCTGATCGAGGACCGTCAGCGGCCGGTCGGCGAGAAAACGATGGAGCTCCAGCTTCGCGTACTGCTTCGCGAAACGCCGCCATCCGAGGCTGGCACGCAGATGTGCATAGGTGTTGCGCCACGGCTCGTAGATCGCGTGCGCACCTCCGGGCAACGCGACCGGTGTGAAGCTCGCGAGACGCTTGAAATCCACGTATCCACCGAGCAAAAATTCGCCGCCCCAAAACGCGTTGTGCAAGCCCATTCCAAGCCCGTCGAGCACGATGCCAAGAACCTCCGTGCCCAAGCCGATATCGTTTTCCGCAAGACACGCTGCGAAATGCGCGTGATGATGCTGAATCTCGGCCAGCGGTAAATGCCGTTGCCGCGCGATATTGATGCCGAGCTTGCGCGACAGATACTCGGGATGCAGGTCGACCGCGACAAAACGCGCGTCGTGTTCGAACAGATGCTGATAACGCGCGAGCGACACCATGTAGTCGCGATACGTCTCGCCGTTCTCCAGTTCGCCGATGTGATGCGAGACGACTGCTTCGCCATCGCGCAGCAGGCAGAACGTGTTTTTCTGCTGCGCGCCCATCGCAAGAATCGCGGGTGCGCTAGAAAAATCGCGCGGCAAACGCAGCGGCGCGGGTGCATAACCGCGCGAGCGGCGCAGCAACCGCGGTACGCCGCCGACGACCCGCGCGACGGAATCGTCCACTCGCCGCGCGATATCGCGGTCGTGCATCAGCAGCGCATCGGCCATGCCTGCGAGACGTGTGCGAGCTTCGTCGTTGTCGATGCATTGCGGTTCGTCGGCGAGATTGCCGCTGGTCAGCACGACCGGGCCGTCGAGCGATTGCATCATCAGATGATGCAGCGGCGTTGAAGGCAGCATGAAACCAAGCGTGGCGATGCCCGGCGCTACCCCCGGAAACGGATCATTTGTGCCGCTATCGATAATCGGCATGATGACGATCGGCCCGGCTGCGCTTGCAAGCAAGACCCTGTCCGCGTCGTCCACCACGCAGTAACGTTCGATCATCGCCACGTCGCGCGCCAGCAGTGCGAACGGCTTGCGCTCGCGATGTTTCAGCGCGCGCAATTTCGCAACTGCCGCATGATCCGCCGCGTCGCACGCAAGCTGAAAACCGCCAAGCCCTTTGATCGCGACGATCTCGCCGCGCTCGATCAAGCAGCGCGTGGCATCCAGCGGATCACCCTGTTCGAGCGAACCATCGGCTCGCTCCAGCCATAGGTGCGGACCGCAAGCCGGACATGCAACCGGTTGCGCATGAAAGCGCCGGTCGGCTGGATCGTCATACTCGCTTCTGCACGCGGCACATGTATTCGGGCGGTCATAGGGGATCGCCTGAACGATCGACAAGCGCGGCCCGCAATGCGTGCAGTTTGTGAACGCGTAACCGTATCGACGGCTCGACGGATCGAAGGTCTCGTCGATACAAGCACGGCACGTTACCGCGTCCGGCACCACGCCGGTATGCGCATGTCCGCCTTCGCTCGCGACAATCCGAAACCCGCCGGAAGGCGGCGGTGTTTCGTGGAGCGCGTAACGCTCGATGGCATCGATCCGCCCAAGCGGCGGACAGAGGCTGCGCAAGCCCGCGACAAAATCATCCAGCGTGGTTGCGTCGGCCCATGCATGGATCAGCACGCCTTCACTGTCGTTGCATACATCGCCAATCACATCGCAATCGCGCGCAAGGCGCCATACTGTGGGCCTGAAACCCACACCCTGCACCAGTCCACGCACACGAATAACCGCACCGACCCGCGATATCGCGGGCGGCTCGTCGCGAACCGGTGGCCGGCACAGGCTCATGGCCTTGCCCGTCACATGTTGCGGATGCGGATATAGCGGCGGATATCCTTCAAGTTCGCCGCAATGCCGACAATCAACGCCGGCAATAACAAGTACTTCATCAAGAGCTTCATCATGCTCTCCAGTGGTCCTGCGACACGCTCCCGGCGTTGGCCGCGATGGTCTGCGCCTGCGTGTTTTCGATCATCGTTTCAATGGTTTCTACCGCTTCATTCACTGCCGCCGCGACGGGTTCGCTCAGTCCCATGCGGCCTTCCTGCCCCTCCTCCGTGCCTAGACTTTCCGGCTCACAAGCAACCAGTACGATACGTCCCACTTCGCCGCCCATCGCCTCCACGGCCTGAAGGACTTTCGCCGGATCTAGATCGTGCGGTGATAACAGAACGGGCGAAGCATCGCCTTTGAAACCTTCACTAGCGTTCTTTGTGGAAGGTTCGATCACGTACAGTGTGCCAGGCGGTCCGTCGCGATGCGTTGCATCGACGAGGATGGCAAGGTCCACGCCATCCAGCAGCGCGTAATACAGATCGATCCCCCGGATTCCATAGTCGATCACACGGACATCCGGGGGCCACGCTTCGCTTCGTCTTGCGTGCAGACGTCGCACGACTTCGACGCCGAATCCATCATCGCCCAGGAAAACGTTGCCGATTCCAGCCACCAGGATCGAGGTCATGACGGCCGCTCCTCGCGCAACGGTTCTATCTCGTCGGGCGAAAAAAAGAAGCGATGACCCGGCATGCGCGCCAGTCCGAAGTCGCGCCCGGGATCGCAGTCAATCGTCACCGCCACATGCACGTGGTCCTCGAAATCGCGCTCGATCGATTCTATGGTCGCTATCTGGTCGCGCAAGGCCAGGTCGAAGATATCGGCGCGTGCGTGGGGATGCAGCACGACGCGTGAACCTACCTGCAACGCCACGCCGTCGACGTTGACGCAAACGAGCCGCGGCTTGGCGTCGAGCTCGGCCCACGGAGCGGCGTCGTTGGGTTGATCTCCTGATTCCTCCGATACATCCGGCCAGCCCCTCGTATCCATCCGTACTTCGCGCAAGGTCCCGTGCAGGCGTTGCAAGTCGCTCGCTGACAGGTTTTCCGTGCGTTCGAGCAGCGCGCGCGAACGTTCATCGCCCGCGGCCATCTCGCGTTTCTCGGCGTCCGTCATCGTGAGGATCCGCAGTGTCAGGATCTCGTCGATCTCGGTGGCATCGAAGAGATCGCCGGCGCTTTCCGGCGCGACCTGGGGAAAGTCGTAGAGGATGATCGGCGCCGCGAGCATGGTGTCGCGCCGCTCGCCGGAGCCGACCAGCACCGGCCACAAGCCGATGTTCGTGCAAGCGGCAACTGCTTCTGCGAGCTCGTCCGGCGGCTCGATCGACGAGACGAACGCAGCGCCCTCCACCGCAAGTACCGCGTGGCATGACAGCAAGGCGAACGACGAAGCCGCATCGCGATTCAAGCGCTGCGGTTCGTCAACCGGCGTGACGTTGACTATGCGTACCGTGAGGCGGAAGGTGCGTTCGGCGAGTCGTGTTGCATAGCATTCGACACGGCCGTCGATAGCCGCCCGTGTGCGCACGAGCACGCCGCGCACGCGGCCGTCCGTTTCCATCAACGGTTCGACAACACGGCTTCCGGGCAGTGAAAACGGCAGGCGCAGCCCCGCGATACACAATTCATCCAGCGTCAGCGCCGGAACCTCGACGTGCTGTTCACCGGCTTCCTGCCACGCATCGAAACGCCGCCCGCCCACTTCCAGCGATGCCACCGGCCGCGACGACAATTCATCTACGCCGGTCCATGCCGCCGCAGGCTCGTTCAACTCACGCACGTCCCGTTCGATCAGATGCAGGAAACACGGACGCACCGTTACACGCGTTTCGTCGTCACCCTCGATCACGCATTCGGTCTGCATCATCGAAGCATCGCTGCCGGACCAGTCGGCCCATGCCCGCGGATACACGCTGCCGAAGGTCCAGCGCTGCCGGTTCTTGACCGAGGACGCGCGGTACGGATACAGCATGTACCCCTCGTACAGCACGGCCTGAACAATCCCGTCGATGGGGTTCATTGCAAACCTCCCTGCGCGGGCCACGCCTGTTCGCTGCGGGTCTCATCCATCAAGGCGGTCAGCGCCTCGTCCCAGCCGGTTAATCCCCGCTCGATACGGTAGCGCTCCAGCCGCTCGAACACTCCGCGCTGCACGCACATCCATGCGCTGTTCGGGTAGTAGTAATCGCGCATCGCGCGCCATGTCGCGACCGGCAGGCGAAACGCTGCTTCCTTGTGCCACGGAACACGGGCGACTTGCAGCGTGCCGTCGCTCTCGCGATAAAAAATAGTGCCGCTGAATTGCAGCATCAACGGAATCTCTCCGTCTCCCAGCGCATCGAAATACTTCGCCGCCGCGACATTGAAGTCGAACGTGCACGGCACCGGCAGGTCGATCGTGCAGGTATCGGTGAAAGAAGGAACAGAGGCGGTCGCATGTGTCCACAACAGTGTCCGCAATGTCTGCGACCAGCGCTGCGGGACGCCGAACAATTCGGTAAGCCGCGCCTGATCGACCGGCTCATAACTACGCCGGGTCGCTTCTATCTGGATCTGGCAATGCAGCGCGAGGCTCACGATCTCGTCGGCTGCATTTTGCGTGTTCGGTGTTTTCGTATTGCTCACCCGCAGCTTGAACAACAGCAGCGGCGACACCGAATGCAGCGCGACCTCCGCACCCTCGACGACGAAGTCAAGATCAGGCATTCGGCACTCCCTCGGGCAAACGCTCGCCCGCTTTCAGCGCAGCGAAACAGGCGTGGATCGCACGCCATGCATCCACACCGCCCGACAAGCCGCGCCAGCGCGCACGAATCACGCCGGTCAGCGCATAACACTGGTCGATAGGCACGCGATAATGCTCACGCGCGCCTTCCACGCGGTTCACCAACAGCGCTTCAACGTCGGGTTCGAGGGTATCGAGGATGGGGTTATCGGCGACCAGACGATGCCACGCGCTCAGGTCGAGCGAGGATTGCATCGCGCCGGCCGCACCGGGGTACATCGCGATCACGCGTTGTGCCGCCGAATCGCGATAGAAGAACGCGATGCCGATCGGGATCGCCAGCGCGTCCCATTGTTCGTCGCTGATATGAAAGCCGCTGAGCCAGGTGCCGCGTTCCGGCACCCGCTTGTATCGCGCATTCTGCTGATTGCCGAACAGCAGCGCGCACGCGCGGCAACAGCAACGCAGCGCGTGCTGCTCCAGTTCGACCAGATGCGGATGGGCATTGTCGAGCGGTTCGCCACACAGTTCGCATAGCGTCGTCACCGGTGGCCGGGCAAACGTGCGCAACGCGGCAACCCAGCCGCGTTGCCCGGGTCGCCCGGGTTTCCCCGCCTCGCGCGCGTTCATGATGTTGGCAGCGTTGCAACAAACCGCAGCTCGTGGACATTGACGTCCGGCATCCCGTCTATTTCAATGTGCGCTACGTCGGGCGCCTGTTCGAAAATCGCCCGCTCGATATCGTTCTGCACATCGGCAGGTGTGACGTGCTTGCCAGTCAGCACGCCCGCCAGACGAACGCGTACCAGGTCCTCCCGCGCATCGAGCAGTTCTATCCCCATGCCTTGCGCACCGAGCGGCGCGCGCAGCCCTTCGACCGCGTGATGCACCCGGCTTGCCAGATCCTGCGGATGCAGTCCATGCAGCAACAACAATGCGCTGACCTGCTTGTCCTGCATCAGCCGGGCGACAATCGGCCCGTCGGCACCGTCTGCCTCCGTCACGATTTCGGCCAGCCGGGCGAGACCGCTTGCATGCAGATCAAGCACCACCTGCAGCAACGCCTGCGCAATGTCCCGCGCATGCTTGTTGTCCAGTGCCGCCAGTGCTGCAATCAGTTCGTCGATGCGCCGTTGTTGTTCTTCAAGCACGCGCGCGCCGCTCATAAGTGCCCTCCCGGCTTCATGCCTGGCGGAACGCCGAAGGTCGGCGAATGCGCGACATCGACGGTCTTGCCATCTCCCACGTACATATGGACACCGCACGGCAGGCACGGATCGAAGCTGCGCACCGCGCGCATGATGTCGATGCCCTTGAACTTGTCCGGCCCGTTCTCTTCGAAGATCGGCGTGTTCTGCACTGCGTCTTCGTACGGTCCAGGCGTGCCGTAGATATCGCGCGGACTCGCATTCCAAGGGGTCGGCGGATACGGATGGTAGTTCGCAATCTTGCCGCCCTTGATCACGAGGTGATGCGACAGCACCCCACGCACCGCTTCATGAAAACCGCAGCCGATGGCTTCATCGGGCACCTGGAATGGCGTGAAGGTGCGCGTGCGGCCCGCATGCAATTCGGCCAGCGCCTTCTCCGCGAAATGCAGCGCGCAAGCTGCCGCATACGCCTGGAAGTAAGTGCGCGCGCGGTCGCGTTCGATCGCGTTGCTCCACTTCGGAATCTTCCATTCGAACTCGACTTCGGGTTTGAGCGCCGTCTTCGGCAAATAGATCTTCACGCTGTGGCCCGTCGACTTCACATAGCCGATATCCACCAGGCCTGCGAGCGCGGTCGTCCACAAGCGTGCGATCGGACCGCCGCCGGTATCGAGCGCAAGATAATCGCCGGTGCGTTTGTCGTACCAGCGCGGCGACATCACCCACGTATAGTTGCCGTCGAACTTGCGTTTCTGCGGCCGTGGCAAGGTGGTCTGGTTCCAGGGGTGTTTGCGATCGATCGGGTTGCCCAACGGGTCCTGACGAACAAACGTTTCCTCGTGATCCCAGTCCTCATAGAACGAGCTGCCGAGCAGAATGCGGATGTTCAGGTTGATCTCGACCAGATCGGTTGTCACCAGCTCGCCGTCTACCACTACGCCCGGCGTGACGAACATGCTGCGGCCCCAGTCGGTCATCGTCTTGTAGTTGTAGTCGCACACGTCCGGGTCCTGGAACGATCCCCAGCACCCCAGCAGAATCCTCCGGCGACCCACTTCCTCGTAACCCGGCAGCGCTTCATAAAAGAAGTCGAACAGGTCGTCGTGCAGTGGCACGACTTTCTTCATGAACTCCACATACTTCATCAGCCGCGTGATGTAGTCGGTGAACAACTGCACGGTCGGCACCGTCCCCACGCCTCCGGGATACAGCGTCGACGGATGCACGTGACGGCCTTCCATCAGGCAGAACATCTCGCGTGTATAACGGCTGACATGCAGCGTCTCGCGATAGAACTCGCCGGTGAACGGATTCAACGCGGTCATGATGTCCGCGATGGTCTTGTAGCCGTGGATCTCCGCATGCGGCGCGGCGGCCTTCTGCGCCTTCGCCCAGACACCCGGGTTCGTTTCCTTGACCATCTGCTCGCAGAAGTCCACGCCCACCAGGTTGTCCTGGAAGATGTTGTGGTCGAACATGTACTCGGCCGCTTCGCCGAGATTGACGATCCACTCCGCCATGTTCGGCGGTTTCACGCCGTACGCCATGTTCTGCGCATACACCGAGCAGGTCGCGTGGTTATCGCCGCAGATGCCGCAGATTCGGCTGGTAATGAAGTGCGCGTCGCGCGGATCCTTGCCCTTCATGAAGATGCTGTAGCCGCGAAAAATCGACGACGTGCTGTAGCACTCAGCGACCTTGCGCTGCTCGAAATCGATCTTCGTATAGATGCCGAGACTGCCGACGATCCGCGTGATCGGGTCCCAGTTCATCTCGACCAGTTTGGCAGGCTGTGATGCCTTGCCCGACTTTAGTTCAGGTGCCGCAATGTCCGCCATGACGCCCTCCTGGACACTTCTGTCTCTCGCTGGGACCGCCGTTATGTTCGTTACCCTTCATCCAGCGGCGGTTTCCATGTGTTCCGCGCAGCTGTTCAGCGACGATAGCCAGTCGTCAGCTCAGGACGGTTATGCCCCCATTTCGGTTCATCGTTGATGGCCGTATTGGTGAGCTTGCGCAAACT
>WNFJ01559778.1_pt2 | contig 14239 bp, 11 predicted proteins | sample 5400461 | NCBI WGS metagenome assembly WNFJ01 (sample SAMN13153349, study PRJNA577476) | soil metagenome | isolation source: 115 cm saprolite on Douglas fir-dominated hillslope | place: USA:California | collected 2013-09-17 | reverse complement strand
TCGAAGAAAATAACGCCGTCGCGAGCCTCGCTTCGCTCGCGTAGAATTTCAATCGATCGGCGGTGCCGTTCGAGCAGCGGCCCAAGATGCTTGGCCACCAGCGGCAGCTTCACCATTTCACTGAACGGGCGGTACGCCAGTTCGGGAATGATGCTGGCCGGGAGGCCATTTTCCGGCGCCGCTTCAATCACCAAGGCAAGCTGCGTCGCCGGCTCGGCGAGTTCGACGGCCGACTGCGGCGTCGGATACTGCGCTCCGTCGATAATGTCGCCCCAATGAATCAAATCTGCGAGCGGCTTGGTATCGAAGCCGAACTTCTCCCTCGCGATCGTGGCAATCAGTTTTGTGCACGACTTGTACTCCGGCTGGTAAAACATGTGCGGGCCGGGCCGGCTGCGAAATTGCTCGGCATCGGCGGGCGTAAGAAACGCGCTCTGGTGATGGTCGAACCACCAGGTTACTTTCGGCGAATTGGAAAATTTGAAGTCCACGATGACGTTTTCGTCGCCATCGAACAGCCCCGCTTCCCAGGGCTGCGCGGCGCGGTGCGTCATCCCGGTGAAGCCGAACTTCGTCGTTTGATCAAAGCGTTCGCGATAAAAGCGGTAAAAGAGAGCAGCGGAAGCGGTGCCATCAAAACAGCGATCGTGGAAACAGAGCCGGACCTTGGTCATAAGTGAGCGAGTTCGCCTCTTCGCCTCCAGAGTATTTGACAGGAAGGGCGGCAAAGCCAACCAAGATGTACGTGGGCGGCGGGATTGTCAAGAAGAAAGGGTCGCCTCCATTGGATTGGGAATCTTCGGGTCTTCCTCGCAACATGTGCGTGAATAAAGCATTGCGGCTCGGACTTTACTTGACTTCTGACACGGAATAGCTTTACTAAATCTATTGCCCCAGCGATCAAAATCGATTTGTGTGCTTAGGAGGCCACATGGCCGATGAAAAGAACTTCTTTGCGGGCCTTTTCGACTTCTCGTTCCACCACCAGCTCACTCGCCGCATTGTAAAGCTGTTGTACATTATCGGCATCCTCTTAGGCGGAATCATGGTCGTGGTTCGCGTCGTGCTCGCTTATCAACAATCTCCCGCGGACGGAATAATCAACTTGGTCGTGGGAATCGTATCTCTCTTCGTCGGGATTCTCGTCACGCGAGTCCTGCTCGAGCTCGCACTCGTGATCCTGCGCATCGCGGAAAGTATAGAGCACGCCACTCGTCCCGGAAATTGACAGCGCGAAACAGAATTCAGGACACGCGGGGCGCCAGTTTGCTTGCTCAGACGCCGGCAACTCGCGCGCGCATCTGTGTGCCTCCCCCCCGCAATGTGAATTTCTGTCCGAAATAGGGCGCCTGAGCCAGCGCTTTCCGAAAGTCGACGTCATCCGCATAATGCCGCTTCGGGATTCTTCGCGCCAGGATGCTGATTTCGAGCGGGTCGCGGCGGAACGGATAGGGCTCCAGCGTGGCTCCGTTGTTCTCCTCCGGTTGCAGATTCCAATCCGCTTCCGCGCCCTGATAGTCGGTCGGCACGGCGTCGATGGTGGCGGGTTCCAGCGGGCCGAGGCAGAAATAAAGGGAGAGGCGGTCTAGCGCTTCAAGGCGTTGCGCATTGGCCTGCATCCATTTTTCGTCCGAATAATTCTTTGTCCCGGGATCCCCGCGCAGTTCCACTTTCAGTCGTAACTGCTGAAGTCGCAGTCTTTGCAGAAAATCGCTTACGACCGGAGCATCCTGGGCCTTCACGTACTTGGCGGAAAACCCCGGCATCGTGGCGCGGGTTCGATCGTAAAGGCCGGCGCAGTGCATGCTCACGAGGAGGCCGGCGTAGCGGTCCACTTTGACAACGCGATCGATTCCCCGCTGGTACAGATCGATGTGCTCCCATGTGGGCAGGGACATGAAGCTGTACGGCAAGAACGTGACGGGGTCGATGCGCGGCTGGAGTTCCCACTCGTTCCAGCCATTGTCGTGCTCGGTGGTAGCGAGTTGAAACGATTCCCCAGGTTCGGGCCGGGCGAAGTTTTCATTCCCGGATTCGCGTGCAAAATAGCCCGACAGAACGGCATGGTCCGTCTGGCGAATCAAGATCAGATGATCGCCGTGCTCTTGAATGATCATGGCGCTGCCCTCATTAGCAGCGTGGGCCTGGAATATGCGCCCTCAGGATCGGGCGCTTCGGCCTGGCGGGAGACTGGGCCAAGCAATTCTCTTCGGGACAATGGTATTATGCCCTTGCCCCTTTTTTGAATCCAGTACCATCGCGCCCTCCATCGCCCAGCGGGCGACTCCGCTCGATATGTCTCCTAAAATCCCAGTGGAGCGGCACTTCCTAAGCTTGTAGAATAGAGTCACCACTGCGGGATGCGGGAGTGGCGGAACTGGCAGACGCGCAAGACTTAGGATCTTGTGGCCGAAAGGCCGTGGGGGTTCAACTCCCTCCTTCCGCACCAACCTTTCCGATATGTATCTCATGACGGTTTCTTGTTGCGGTCGGGCTCCGAGAGAGAGGGGTCCCAAGTATTGGCGGAGTCGGGATCCTGGTCCGTCTCCGTGTCCGCGTCTGTGTCAGAGTCGGTCTCTGTGTCTTGGTCAGAGTCCGAATCGGGATCGAGGTCGGAGTCCTCCTCCTCGTCGCAGGCGGCGTGTTCGTCTGGGACGGGGACGGAGATGCTTATGGGCACAGGTTTGGTGGGGTCGAAGATTCCGGCGGCCTTATCGGCGTCAATTTGCGGGAGCGTGCGGAGGAGTAAGCCGCAGATGTGGGAAAGAACGGCGGCGCGGCGGGGGGAAATGCGGTTCTGGGCCAGGAGAGCGTAGAGGTTGTGGAGGGAATGGTTGATGCCCTGAGCGGTTTGGAAGCATTGGTAATTATGGCTGAGGAAGAGGTAGTGATCAGCGGCTTCCTCCTCCAAATGTTCGGAGCGATGCTGGGGACAGAAAACGGAACGAGGATCGGAGACCGAGAGGCGGCATCGGCGGCCGCCTGCAGAGCGATGGGCGCAGCGAACGGATAAAACAACGGCATTAGGAGTTTGTGGTTTCATTTTGGTCCTTTAGTCCGGGTGGGCGAAGGCCGGGCAGTTGTGTTTTTTGACGCAGAGTGTGGAAACGATTGAAAACAAGAGGGTTGAGTTTTTTGTGAGTGCAAAAAAGTGCAGCGGAGTGCGCAACAGTGTGAAAGGAAAAGACTTCGTGACCCCGACCGGGTCGGGGCAGGCGCGGCAGGCCGGTGACTCGAGACTGGTGGCTGGCGTTTCGTCGTGGCTGTGGACGTGGTTGAGGCAAGCGGCATGGCGGAGTAGGAGTCGAGCACTTTTCGGCAAGGCCGGAATCTGCGATCGACGATGCTCAGGGTGAACACTTCAGCGAAGCTCAGTGCGAGAACTCACGACTCACGATACCATATATTATACGATTTGTCAAGTAACAAATAAAGTATTTAAATTGAGCAAGTTACGGCGCCGTTCGAATGGGCGTGTAAGAGAAAGAAAACAATGGGGTAGAGCTCACTGGTGGCGGGGGAAATGCTGGAAGGCGGACTGAGGGCGCGAGCCGGGAGCCGATTTTCAAACTGTCAAGATTAAGTCACTCGCCGGTGGAAAAGTCAAAAGTTCCAGGCGCCCCGACCGGGTCGGCGTAAACGCCCCCGGCGCACGGGGCACGCGGCGTTTGATCTCCCTTTTCTTGCCCGAGTTGCCGCTCGATTCAGATGCTTTAGGGGTGGGCTTTCTTGAAGGCTGCCAGGACAGCACCCCAGGGGTCGGAAGCGGCAAGCGAGGCACTAGTCGAAGCCGTTCCAGCTAATGCCTGTATTTGATCCACTGCGATCAGCTTTGTGTTCGGTTCGGCGGGAACTTGCTCTCTCATAACGATCCCAGCTGGCACGCTAAAGTTTGCGGGATCGGCTGTCGCAATGGCACCGAGCAGCAAGTCTCCGCTCGCTGTGGTCGTCGCCTTCCCGCTGTTCGGCGATCTCCCGGTTCCTTGCGCCGATGCGGTTACATCCGGCGAGTTTGCCGTCACCACGCCCGTATATTCCAGGATTGCAAAACGGAGAGTGTTAGAGATGGTGTCGGAGACGGTAATCGTGTTGGCGCCAGCACGGACGTTTTCGGCGTAGAAGATCGCGAGGGTGTTTCCGTATGGGGTGTCTAGTGTGTCGTTAATTTGAACTGCTTGGCGATACTTGTTTCCAATGGAATCCGCCACGGTAAATTTTTGGCCCGAAACTCCAGCCCTTATGCAAACCCCAATCCAGTTGCCAGCGCTGTTACTCGAATTGAATGCAAGAGAAGCGGAGGTAGTCTGTCCGATGTCCTTGCCCACATGTTGAACAAGGAAGATTCCGGCGGTTGTACCCTGGACGGTGAAGTTCAATCCATTGCTGGGCGTCCCGCCAACGGTCACCACGACGTTGCCGGTGGTCGCACCGCTCGGCACCGGGACCACGATGCTGGTCGAGCTCCAACTGGTTGGCGTTCCGGGGGTTCCGTTGAAGGTCACCGTGCTGGTTCCTTGCGTCGTGCCGAAGTTCGTCCCAATGAGGGTCAGAGAAGTGCCAAGCGCTCCGGACATCGGACTTACGGCGGCGAGGCCCGGCCCCGACGTGGAGGAGACCGCGAGACGCCTCGTTGAAGCCAGGACCGTGAACTGCCGGCCGCCATATTGAACCAAGATGGGAGTGTTCCCGAATTTTCCGACGCCGACCGCCGTGACGAGCCCGTTGCTGCTGACCGTCACCGCCGTCGTGTCTGCGGAGGTGTAAGTCGTCCCAGTAGACTGGCTGATATCTATGGTCGAGCCATCGGCAAATGTCCCGAATACGCTAAGAGTCCCAACCTCACCTGGCTGGCTGAAGGGGATTGTAACTGGTTGTACCCGGATCTTTGTGATTGCCGCGGCCGGTTCGACATCCAAGATGATAGGGTTCGACGTGCCAAATGTTTGGCCTTGTCTGCCCCCGATTGCCTCAATCCGGTATTTACCAGCGGCGATGTTCTGGGGAACGGTGAGGGAGAATTGATAAGGTGCAGAATACAAGGGCGCAGAGAAAACAAATGGCCCCGCCAACATGACCCCAGTGAACACATTCCCGGACACGGGAGCGACGGTTACAGCAACCGTTTGTCCCGGGTGCACCACCGTGCCGTCGGTCGGCGAGGTGATTTGGAGGATGCCAACGGGGTAGTCCTGAGCAAGACACTTCGTCCCAGCCAACAGAAGGAGCATCCAGACTGCCAGCCCGCGGGCGATTGTAGCAACGGCCCTTCGAGAAAGTTGGTTCATCGTCGTCCTCGCTTTTCTTGCGCCGCACGGCACCCTATGGCGTCAATTGCTTGAATGAGGTAAGGTTCGTCACTGGAGTATTCAGAAGGAGGATGACCTGAGCCGGGATTCCACTGCCCGGGTCTAATTCTCCGTAGCCAGCAAACCCGAGCCTGGCAAGTTGTGCGGAATGGATCACTCCATTTTGTTGTATTCCAGATTGCCCATCCCATTGGCTCGTTAATGGCACAACTGCGTCGCTATTGTTGGAGACAATTGTGGGCCAGCCCGTCGATGTCAGGTGGTTGGCAAGATAATCGGTAGGACATATGATGTTTCTGATCGCCGATGATGCGGCGCTATTGTCCAAACTGCTCAGGTCTGGCTGGACTCCCGCGATCATTGCCGCAGGAATGAGCTGGGCCTGTCCCTGAAAGAAAATGTTTAGAAGGGCCTGACTCAGCGCGCCGCCGGATCCGTCCCCGGAAAGGTCAAACATGGCGCCGTTCGCGATGTATCCAGAGGCGAATGTAACCGACGAAAACGAAGGCAGTCCATAGCTGGGACGGGCGAGGAGATTTCGAATACAGGTGTTGGCATTTTGCGCCAATTGCGTCGCGAGAGGACTACCGAGATGTGGCGTGCCGATTGTGATTAGCTTGTGAATTTGCCCCTGTCCGAAGGTGTACTCATTATAAAAATTTGACCCTAAGAAAAAGGGCATGGTCCGAACAATATCACCACCCATGCTATGTGCGACGAAATCCGCCTGGACAGCCGCAACCGGAATCTGAAGGGCGTTTTGCCCATTCTTGAAATCGTTGATGAACTGATTCGTTTCCGCGAAGACGGCATAGGTATTGAACGCGAAACCCAAAGCGCTCGAATCGGCAGCCTGGAGCACGCCGGCGTCGGCGTATGGGGGCGTGCTGGCAACGATAGGCGGAGACACGAGCGCCGATTGGAACTGGCTGTAATCCGCCGTCTGGACTGCGAAACATGGATCGGCTCCATTTGAAGTGAAGAGAGGTGAGAAATTATTCCACGCAGCCTTGTTCGACCACAGTCCATGCACCAACACAAGGGGGGGCCGCATAATGGTAATGTCAATACTTGTTGTCGCTGTTGTAGACGTTCCCTTCGGCGTAATCTGCACCTGAATGGTTTCGACCCGCGTTGCGCAGGCTACTCCCTGCACACTAGTCTGGGCAAAGTCCTTCGGGGCCCGGTACAGCGCAAAGGCCATCGCGCCCTGGCTGGTGTTTACTGCGGTAACGGTCACATTGCTCTGGGTGGGACCGGAAGCCGGAAGGTTCAGCGGATCCCCGAAAGCACCATCGTCATTGGTCGATGCGAAATTCTTTAAGCTGAGGGCAAACTGGTCCCCGGCGTTTCCGGCTGGGATTCTCAGGAGCACCTCAGTTACTCCATCCGTAGCGGCACCCTGCACCAAGCGGCCTTTCGTCGCCAGGGCGTTAGGGTCTGCAGTGAGAGGCGTGGTTGGGGGGTTTGAAGAGTTTATAAGATCGGGAACTGGGTCCAACAGGGTGATGCCGCCGGGCACCACCATTTGAAATGGCGGCAAGGGCACTCCGCTGCTATCGACGGCGAATGAGCCGGTGAGCACGCGGGGAGGAGCTTTTGAAATAAAGCCAAAGACTGCGGTGCTGTTCGCAACTCCTGGGGGAACGGGCAAGGGAAAGGGAGGAACCAGGCTTGGAGCAAGAGAAGCAAACAGTTGGAAGGTAATCTGGGAGGGTGACGAGGGATTGCCAGCGAGAACTGCTCCGGTGACTGGATCCTCGAGAGGAATTACCCCGTAAAACGAATATGATGCATATTGAAGGAAGGGTGCGAACACTTGAGTATATGTCGGATAAGGTTGTGAGGCTCCTCCGATCCAAAAGGCGCCGGTGGTGACCAGTCCGGTGGGAACTGTGGAATTGCCGCCCAGAGGGACGATCAGTTGGGTTACGTCGAAAATGTAAATGCTGTAATTACTGTCGCAAATAAGCTCGTAGGCATAAAGGTAGAGACCGCCTCCCATGTAATAGGCGGCTGATACGATCCAACCAGCATTGCTCGATCCTAAGATGATGTAGTTGTTTCCACCCACCAAGTAGAGCGGCGTGGTTGAGCCGCCGGATATAAACAAAGCGGTAATATTGGCCTCGGTGATGTTGTCTTGGGCTCGAGCCAGTGGGACGCTCACCAGCAAAAAAGAGAAAAGGATCGCGAAACGAACGGCTCGGTGGCGAACACGATTCGCTAGTGCCAGCGAACGAGAGAAATCAGGGCTGACGCGCATGTAGCCTCCGTGGGGCAATAGAAAGTGTTGCTGAGCTTGTGCCTCTATACCAATTGTGTCAAGGTAAATCTTCTGGAATTATCAAATCATACTATGTGAAGAAGATGACAATGGGACGTCGGAAGGTTGGAGAGGCGGATCGCGATGCTGCGCGGTGTATTAAGAAGTTGAATTACCTGGCTGGCGATAGCAGAGGCCGGATCTAGCTCGCCCGGCCCGGTGAAACTCAGTTCCGCCAACCCCGGTGAATGGATGACCCCATTTACTATGGAGCTCGTGAGGCCGTCCAGTTGGCTCGACTCTGCGGTGACGAGGGGACGCTGCAGACAACTCTTTTGTTCTCAATCGATTCCGCACTCTTTGCACAAAACACGCGGCGTGGGGACGTATTGTCTCCGATGGCGGCTTATCTGCACTACGCCCCCCATTTTCTCCTCTGTCCGGGCCGCTCTTCGGAGCATCAAATAAACGCGGCATCTCCCCCGACGGGACTCCGGCGGAATTTCGGGAGAAATGTGCTCCACACACAAGCCGCAAGGCAGGCAGAACATGAATAGACGCCGTAATCTTCAAAGACTGGTGTTGCTTGGATTGGCTTTCTCCTTTGTGGCAGTCCTATTGGCGCAAGGCCCGTCCGATAAAAAATTGCTGGTTAACGGGAAAAACACGGGCGCGACAGTGCTCCAGGCGGAAGGCCGCTTCTATGTAGATATCGACACTTTGGCCCGAGTCACCAGCGGAACGGTGACAGTCGAGCCGACCCAGATCGTATTGACAATCCCCAGGGCGAACTCTGACGCTTCATCTCCGCAAACCACAGATGTATTGTCCAAGGAATTTGTCAGCGCAGCTATCGTCACCTTAGCGGAAATGAAAGAGTGGAAGGGAGCACTGAGGACAATGATTACCTACGGATTGGCGGTCGACGGGTCGTGGGCTCAAACGTATCGCGAGCAGGCGGAGACGAGCCTGGCGCAAGCAGCGGTGGAGGCGTCCACCAACGCGGACCGCAGCGCTTTGGAACTGCTCAGCAATCAGTTTGCCCGCTTGGCGAAATGGGAAAGCGATGTATTTGCGGATCGGGAAGCTCTCAATGGGGCCGAAACGGTGGACCCGATTGCCCTGCAGGATGATCCGGCGCTGACGAAAATCTCGAACTGCGGCAGGTTTCTGAATAACATGCTCGTCGGCCGTACGTTTGCCGATAATCCGAGTTGCGACTAGCCGCCGCAGTCCGGAACTTTTCGCGGCGTACCTGCCAATTTCTCTTCTCTTGAAACGCGTTTCGGGGTATGAAATGAGAACGACACCCCGTCTGACCCAGGGCGAGGATCATTGGCCCAGGAGCGTTTCATGGAGCGCGATATTCGAGACCTGCTTAATTTATACAATCCGAATGATCCGCTGGATCATGCCTGGACGATTCCTTCACCGTGGTACTTCGATCCCGGCATCCACGAACTCGAACAACAGAGTGTGTTTGCGAAAAGCTGGCAGGTCGTGGGGCGCGCCGATCAGGTGCGCGACAAGGGGAACTTCTTTACCGCTGACCTCGCGGGAGAGCCCATTGTGGTCGCACGGGGCGACGATGAGCGGTTGCGCGCGTTCTACAACGTTTGCCGGCATCATGCGGCGGCGGTGGTCACCGAAGCGCAGGGCTGCGCAAAGCAGTTTCGCTGCCCGTATCACGGCTGGACCTACGGCAACGACGGCGCGCTGAAAGGCATGGTGGAGTTCGAGGGCGTGTGCAATTTCGACCGCGCGAAAAACGGCTTGGTGCCGGTGAAGGTGGACACGTGGGGAAATTTTGTATTTGTCAACCTGGACGGCCGCGCCGCGCCGCTCCTGGAATTTCTTGGAAAAGTTCCGGAGCTGGCCGCGCCGCTGCAGCTCGCCAGGAAATTGAAATATTTCGACCGCCGCGTTTACAAGCTGGATTGCAACTGGAAAGTGTACGTGGACAACTATCTCGACGGCGGCTACCACGTTCCGCATGCGCACAAAGGATTGAGCAGCGTCATCGAATACACGAAATACACAATCGAGAATTTCGAGCGCACTTGTTTGCAATCCAGCCCGCTCTCCCCAGGCTCCAAGAAGGAATCTGGAGTTGCGGCTGCGCGGCAGGGACGAGCGTTTTATCTGTGGATCTATCCGAATTTCATGATCAACGCGTACGAAGGCGTGATGGACACGAATCTTGTTCTGCCGATGGGCGTGGACAAATGCGCGGTGGTATTTGACTACTACTTCGCGGACGTCAGCAAGAAAGCATTGAAAAAAAATCAAGCGAGCATCAAGGTGAGCGAAAAGGTGCAGGAGGAAGATGAGGCCATCTGCGACGCCGTGCAGCGCGGGCTCGGCTCACGCGCCTATGTGGCGGGACGACTCTCTGTGCGTCGCGAAGCCGGCGAACATCTGTTCCACCGTTTGCTCCACGCCGACTTGACGGGCGCTGCCAATCGTCCGGCCGCCGCGGACTAGAGAAGAGCCGGCCAAAAAGTATCACTCGAAAATGACCGTCTTGTTGCCGTACAGAAGAATGCGATTCTCGATGTGCCAGCGGACGGCGCGGGACAGAGTAACGCGCTCCATGTCGCGGCCTTTTTCAACAAGGTCTTCCAATCTGTCGCGGTGCGAGATGCGCGCCACGCCCTGCTCGATGATCGGCCCGTCGTCGAGAACTTCTGTGACGTAATGCGCGGTGGCGCCGATGAGCTTTACGCCACGCTCGTACGCCTGGTGGTGCGGCTTTGCGCCGAGGAACGCAGGCAAAAACGAATGGTGGATGTTGATGATCTGCTGCGGATACTGTTTGATGAAATCCGCGGAGAGCACCTGCATATAACGCGCGAGCACGATCAGCTCGATGTTGTTCTGGCGCAGTAGCGCGAGTTCCTGTTGCTCGGCTTCGGGCTTATTTTCCTTGGTGACCGGGACGAGGTGATACGGGACGCCGTGAAAATCGGCATGGCGCTTGGCGTCCGCGTGATTACTGACGATGAGGGGAATTTCGCATGCGAGTTCACCGATTCTCTGCCGGTAGAGAAGATCGACGAGGAACAAAGATGGCCACGCGGGGGCGATAGCTTGAGGTGGTGATGCGCCAGCGGATCGAGAATTGTTCCTCGATGGGAGCGAACCATTTCGGAAAATCTTTCAGATCGAATTCGAAGCCGGTGAGATCCCATTCAACGCGGGCAAGATAGAAACGCTCCTCACCCGCCTGATGTTGCTCGAAATGAAGAATGTTGCCGCCATGCCAGTGGATGAAATCCGCGATTGCCGCGTCCAGACCCCTGCGATCCGGGCACTGAACTAATAGGATGGCGCTGTTCTTCAAAGCAGCTCTCCGGCAATACGGCTGATTGTAGCCGAGTTCGGGCACCATCTCCTTTTTTACGAGTCCCTGGCCTTGTGGCCGCTGGGAATTCCTCCGCCTGAGAACGATCGCCCTCTTGCCATTGATATGGCTTTGTAATATATGTTACATGTTAAAGGCTCGTGTGATACATAGAACTTGAGGTGTAAATGGCCGTCAAGTCCCCCCACCCGCTTCCCCGGCGCTCGCCGGATTGGCTGCTACTCGTTTATCAGCTCCCGGCCCGACCTTCCAATATTCGCGTCCGCACGTGGCGCCGCTTGCAAAAGGTTGGCGCGGCTGGCCTGAAGAATTCCGCTTACGTGCTGCCCAACTCCGCGCAGGCGCGGGAAGACTTCGAATGGATCAAGGCGGAGATCACGGCGATGCGGGGAGTAGCCAACATCTTCGTCGCGGATCACATCGACCCGGCGACGCAGCAGGAGATCGTCGGCGAGTTTCGCCGGGCGCGTGCGGCGGATTTTGAGGCGCTGCGGCGCGCAGCGGAGCAATGGACAAGAAAGGCCAAGCGCGGCGCAGGCACTCCCTTGCGGCAGCGGCTGGGGCGCGCGGCAAGGTCTTTGCGAGACAGGTGGAATGAAGTTGCGGCCATCGACTTCTTCGAAGCGAACGGACGGGACGAGGCCCGCGCGACAGTGGAGCAACTCGAGCATTTCGCCTCCGGACATTCGCCGACGGCCAAGAAAAATGGCAAGGCAGGAGAGAAACTCATGACAGAAAAATATCGCTCGCGAACCTGGGTGACGCGTCCGCGGCCAGGAGTCGACCGCATGTCCTCGGCTTGGTTGATTCGGCGATTTATCGATCCAGATGCAAGGTTTGCCTTTGCCGAGAAAGCGGAAGTGCAGCCAAACGGAGTCCCCTTCGACATGTTCGGGGTGCTGTTCAGCCACGAAGGAGACTTGTGCACCTTCGAAACGCTGCTGAAACGATTCGGAATTGCGAATCCTGCGCTGGAGCGAATCGGACAAATCGTGCACAACCTGGACCTGAAAGAGGAGCGCTTCGACGTCCCGGAAGAGGCGGCAGTCGGGCGAATGGTCGAGGGGCTTCGCCAAATGCACTCGGAAGATTCGCAACTACTTGAGCATGGCATGCAAATGTTCGAAGCGCTCTATCGCTCGATGGTGAACACACCACCGAGCCAAAAGGCTTCCTCAAAGACACGGAAGCGGCCGCCGCGCTCGTATCTCGGCCTCACGTAAACGAAGGCAGTATTTGTTTCGGCCTCCAGGCGCCGCTCAGTTTGTCTGAACGAGGGAGGAAGAATCAATGAACTCGGGCCGACGGAATTTTTTGCGGGCCATTTCAAGCGCCGCGGTGGCTTCTGATGCGCTTTTTGGCGGGGATGGGAACTTCCCGCGGCTACGGCACACGCGCGCAGGCGTAGGCTCTGCTGAGTTCAACGTGCTCGCGGTGCGTGAAGAATTCCCGGTGCTAAGTCAGAAAATCAACGGACGGCCTCTCGTCTACCTGGATAGCGCCGCCACGACGCAGCGCCCGTGCGCGGTGATCGAAGCCATCGTTGATTACTACCGCAACGAAAATGCAAATCCATCTGCGTCTCTGCACACGCTCGCACGGCGCTCCGCCGCTCGCTACGAGGGCGCCAGGGAGATGGTGGCCCGTTTTGTAAACGCGCGTTCCCCTAGAGAAATCGTCTTTACCCGCGGTACTACCGAAGCGATCAACCTCGTTGCTACCTCATGGGGCGGCGCCAACCTTCATCCCGGCGACGAGATTCTGCTCACCACCACCGAACACTACTCAAATCTGGTTCCATGGCAATTCGCCGCGGAGCGCGCCGGTGCCCGTTTGAGATTTCTCGACATCGACGACTCCGGCCGTTTGCGGCTCGATCAGCTCAATTCCCTTCTCAGACCGCGAACAAGGCTCATGGCTTTCACGCACGTCTCAAACGTCCTCGGCGGCATAAATCCCGCAAAAGAGATCTGTGAAAAAGCCCACTGTGCCGGCGCACTCGTCCTGATCGACGCTGCGCAGTCCGTTCCGCACTTTCCCGTTGATGTGCAAGAACTTGGTTGCGACTTCCTGGCCTTTTCCAGCCACAAGATGTTGGGGCCCATGGGCGTCGGGGTCCTCTGGGCTCGACGCGAAATCCTGGAGAGCATGCCGCCCTATCAGTCCGGCGGCAATATGGCGCACGACGTAGAAATGGAAAACACTCCAAAGCGATTTGCCGAAGGCGGATTAAGATTTGAAGCTGGAACTCCGAATGTAGCTGGTGCGGTGGGGCTGGCAGCGGCCGTTCAGTTTCTCGAATCTCACGGACAAGCGGAACTCTGGAAGCGCGAGCAGGAACTCACGAAACATGCACTGGCGCAATTTCGTGAAGTCGAGGGTCTCCGGATTCTTGGCCCTACTCAGTCGACAGAGCGTATCTCGGTCTTTTCGTACGTCCTCGAAAATTCCGCAACTCTCGATCTCGTTCGTGGGCTGGACGAACAAGGCATCGCCGTTCGCGCCGGTGAACTTGCGGCCTTGCCCCTGCTCAAACGCTTGGGCGTCCCCGCCGCAATGAGAGCCTCTTGCTATGTGTATACCCGAACCTCTGAAATCGACGCTCTAGTGAGCGCGCTCAAGGCATCTCGCGTGTCACGAAAAGCCAATTGAATTGACGCTGTCCGGAGCGTCCCTTATACTGAGAATTCGAGAATGTAGGGTGAGTTCTCACCTGTCTGGCCTCGTCTGAAACGAAAGTCGGGTTTGTCCGTACCCTCAGACCGGGGCGCATGCCGTGGAGACCAGCGAAAATAAGCTCACTTAAGTGACTGTGGTCCAGGAAAGGACTTTTGCATGGCTGAAGCAAGCTGCCGCCGCGAGCTGGAATTGGAAATTCCCGCGGAGGAAGTAACCAAGAAGATGGAGAGCGTGGCGAAGGAATTTGCGCGCCTGGCGAACGTGCCGGGATTCCGGCGCGGCAAGGCGCCCGTGTCGCTCATCCGCAGGAAGTTCGCGGAGGACATCAAGGGAGAGGTGCTGCAATCGCTGGTGCCGGAGCGCGTCGAAAAGGCCGTGGCGGAGCAGAAACTGACGCCGGTCTCACAGCCCCAAGTGGAGAAGCTGGAGTTCAACGAGGGCCAGCCACTGAAGTTCCGCGCGGTCTTCGAGGTGCTCCCGGAATTCGAATTAGGCAATTACAAAGGGCTGGAGTTCGAGATGCCCACGATGGACATCACCGGCGAGGACGTGACGAAAACGCTGGAGGAGATGCGCGAGCGCGCGGCGACGTTTGCGCCCGTCGAGGGCCGGGCGATCGAAGAC
>WNFJ01078945.1_pt1 | contig 14240 bp, 13 predicted proteins | sample 5400461 | NCBI WGS metagenome assembly WNFJ01 (sample SAMN13153349, study PRJNA577476) | soil metagenome | isolation source: 115 cm saprolite on Douglas fir-dominated hillslope | place: USA:California | collected 2013-09-17 | reverse complement strand
CCGACCTCAGGTACGCTGAGCTTTGTGTTACCGGCACGGCAAGTCCAGCTAGCCTTACGGCTGGATTTCTAAGTTCAATGCCACGAGCTTGAGTCGAACCATGGCGATACCTACCGCGCCAAAACCGACAATTCCGCGAGTGATTGATAAGGTTGGCGTCCCTACTACTGACATTTTTGAACACGTAATGGAAACAATATCGGAAGCAACGCCGCTTTACGAACTGTGCGCCAGCGTTCTGAAGGGGTTTCATTGCCGGGGGGCCCGCAATCATTGAACGCACCGCAGTTTCGTTTTCTTGACGATGTACACCCGCAAGTCACCTGGAAGCGTAACAGTTTCGCTTTCTGTTTTGTGCGTCGTTCCCGAAAGCCATTTCGACCGGACGTTGATGTCCAACGATCTTTGCTTTCTTTTTTCACATGACACCGATGTGGAAAGTAACCTACATTTCGCCCACGGTTGATTGTAACCGTTTGACCAACACGCCTGTTCGACGAGCAGTGTCTGTGTTTAAGTGTCCGGATGAGCGAAGAACAGAAGGCTGTTGCACGCTGGCGACGTACGCACTCGGAAGTCCGGCATGCGACTAGATATTGAAAGTCAGAAGAATTGAACGCTCTTCATGCTCTCGGTGAGCTTCTTCAATTGCTCCGCAGAGTTCGCGACGAAGGCGAACGATAAGATCTCACTCTTGCGTATCGTAGTAAAGACTACGGCGCCCTTTTTCGTTCTCCCCTTTCGCATTTTAAATATAGATACGGAAAAGCTTTGACCGGAAAGGACAACCGATCGAGGCACGGCGTCCACATCCTTGCTACGTGCCACCCATGCGCTCATTCTTGCCTCGGCGCTGGCATCATCGAGGTCAGCCAGGGCCTTTCTTGAATATGTTTCGATGCTCAACAAACGCCAATCCCTAGCTGCATCATCTGTGTCGGCAGACATGGTAAGCAGGAGGTGAAGCGTGTTGGGATTATGGAGAGACTGCGCTCGTGCTTCGATATCAGCCCCAGTGCGCTCAGTCTTATCCTGCAAGCCAGTGGGCGGCGTATAGCGGAAGCCAAGAACCGCATTGCTGTAGCCGATTGCGGACGGTGGTGGTGAATCGTGCGTGCCTTGGCTAGTGGCCACGCTCCACGGGGCCAGCAAAACCAACCCCGCAATGAGAATCATTCTAACCCATTGCAGAAGAACCAAATCATCAGTATTGGAGCGCATGTTGTCTAGGCGGAGAGAAACACAGCAAGAAATCGCCTTTCATTGATCTCCGGGAAACACAGATGGTTTGATTAGTTCTACTCGACCATCGGCTGTTTGCCCAACTTTAAGCGGCTCGCATTCACGGCGGGCACGAAAGTCTCATTCCATTTAAGCCCCAACCGCTGCAGTTGATCAAAATACTCTTGGTTCGGCGGTCTTGGCCCCGCAACTAAAGCTCGAACGAATTCATCAGGAGGTCTGTAGTGGTGGGCAGAGATGTAGTGATAGAGAAGGGTTGGCGCTGCATAGATAACCCCATCTGTACCAAAGACACGAATCTCCGATGATCCCAGCGTTAGCCTTTCGCCATGCCGCTCAGCAAAAAACCAATCGCCGGGCGGACAAAATTCGCAATTATGCAGGCCCCTCGTTTGTGCGATAGAAATTTTACAGTATTCCCAGACCACATCTAGAAGGTCGTTTGTAGGCGTTGCTCTAGGAAATTTGTACCCAGGCTCTAACCACCCAACACTCTTCGTCCCAAGGCTACGGAATCGTGAACCACCGTAGATATAGTCCGATAGATCTTCAAAGTACGTCATAATTCACCGTTAGGGTATTAAAGCCAAACAGGCACCGCTCTCGCAGAATGCTCCAATTGTCGTTGCCGCTGACTCAAGGAGCGCTCTGACCTCAACTTCTGTCAACGTCGCGTAATTAAACACTGATACTCCGGGTAGGCTTCCAAATGCTTCCACGTCTTCTGCCAAAAACTGTGGGGCAGCGAACGTTTCGCCCAGCGGGGTGCCGTGAACTCCACTGAGGATGTTTACCTCACCGGTGCCTGTATACATTCCGCTATTAACCATGGTACCAACATCTTCCACCGTAATGCTACCTTCAGCGCTCCAAATAGTTCCCCCCGCCGGGTTTTGCGAAGAGCTAAAGATCCCCCCTTCCGAGCTCACGCCCCTTGCAACAGAGCTCCCTAAACTGTCGAGACTTGTGGAAAGACCACTTCCGGCACTAACGCCGGCCCCAACTGTTCCCGGAATTTGACTAATCTCTGAAGGGGCGCCCTCAACCGTGGCAGTCACATCTATGGATCCGCCATAACTAGGACCAACGTCAACCACGTCTGGATTTGGCGGACTTGGGGCCCATGACCCACCGGCTCCGCCTCCTCCAGTGCCGTATTCACCAGGGCCGTAGCTACCGAAAGACCCGCCTCCTCCAGTAGAGCCGCCGCCACGACCTAAAAACCCGCTGCCATCCTGTCCCTGTCCTGACGTGTCCTCGTTTTGTGGTTTCGCGTTGTCCTCCTGACAATCACAGAATATGCTCTGAAAACCGTTCCATAAATCGCTCCAGAAGCCCTTACCGGTTGGGTCCGTTGCATTGACCGGGTCGTTGAGAACATAGGTATAACGGTTCAGCGACTGCGGGTTGCTTACAGTTCCGTCCAACGGATCGGGCGACATGAACCGTCCCAATGTGCTGGCGTAGGATCGAGCCGAAGCATAATCCAGCCCGCTTTCCTGATCCCGTTCATACGTAATGAATACCCAACTGGTACAAGTCTTATACCAGGCCTCGCCAAACGGGTATGTGCCCTGCTCGCAAGTGTCATTGCCGTTGGCATCGGTATACAGTCGAGGGGAAAAATGGTCCCGGTGCTCGTAGGTGATCGTTCCACCGGCTCCGCTTACGCTCCCGACCACAGTTGCCAGCCGGTGATTTCCAAAGATATACTCGCGGGTTGGCGCCGTTACGGCCGCCCCGTTGTCATATTCCGCAATCACCTTGTCACCCGAGCGAATGTAGACCGTGGTCACTGCATTCGTGCCTGTGACCACCTTCTTGACCCGCATATTATTGCCATCGCATGTGTACGTTGCGCTGTTCCCGTTTCCGGTGAAGCCGGTCAAGCACTCTTCGCCGTCGTAGGTGTAGGTCGCGCTGATGGGTGACGGTTCGGCCATCACATTCCCGCGCGCATCGTAACTGAAAGCCGGGCTGGTAATCTGATTACTGTTGGGACTAATGATGAGCGACGAGGCGTATCCGCTGCCCGCGGTGACACTCTGCGCAGGACGATTCGCGTACCTGTCGTAGGTTTCGGACAGTCCCCACGCCTGGAACTGCGTCGATCCGGCGGTGTTCGCTGTGAGCAGACGCCCGAGCGAATCGTACGTATAGGCCAAACTGCGACCGAAATCTCCCGTGCCGGCGGAGAGATCCGCAATGCACTGGATCTGGCCGTTGTCACCGACTGTGCTACCAGTCGGACACTTGGTCGAGTCTTTCTGATAGTAGTAATTCAAGCCAAAGAGGGTTGTAGTGCCCTTGGCATAGCTCAGACTGGCAAGTTGCGAACGATTCGGATCGTAGACAGCTGTCGCTACTACGCCATTGCCATATGTGGCGCTCAGCGGTCGGCTGGCCGCATCGTAGTTCGCGCTGGCAACAGTGAGATAAGGAGACGTGGAACTACAGCTCGTAGAGGCAACCGCCGATACCAAGCACAAATGGCCCACGTCATCGTAGACATAGTAAACGTTTCGTCCCGACGGGTATGTGGTTTGCGTGAGCTGCCCGCCAGAATTGTACGCGTATGCCATAGTGTAAGTAGTGCTGCCGACTGTCTTCGCCAGCTGTCTGACGCGACCCATCTTGTTGTAGATATACGATTCGGACCCAGAGGGGTCCGTCATTCCTATGAGGCGACCTATGTTAAAGCTTGAAGCGCTTGTGCCATAGGTATAGACCTCGGTTCCAGTGGTATCGGAATGAGTCTTTTGCTTCAGCTGGTTAGCTGTATTGTAGGTGTAGGTAGTGGTAATGGTGGCCGTACCACTCTGATTGGGGGCTGGTGCCGTTCTAGAGCACGGGTTGGATGGATTGCCGTTGCACAAAGCACCGCCCGCTGCCGTAAAAGACCACGTCACGGGGTTTTGCACCGTTACGCCATTCGTTGTTGTGCTCACCTCAGGCGTTTTTTGCAACGTCAATCGACCCAAACCGTCGTATTGATAGGTTCGCGTCTGCACCCCTTGTGCGACAACTCTCAGATTGCCGAGTGCATCGTAAGTGTACGTCGTAGAATTCGGGGAGGATAACAGTCCGCCTGCTCCTCCGGTAAGTGTTCCTGATGTTGGACTGAACGTGAAGTCGTTGTATAGAAAAGTTTGCTGAAAGGAGATCGCGTACGCTCCGGGTCCGCCTGCAGTCATCGTAACTGCAGTCCCGTTCACCGCTGCTGTTACAGGTGACTCAGGGGAGTTAAGCGCGCCGGCCAAACTAGCTGCCACTGACGCAGCGGTCGACAACTTGCCCCAGTAGGCCGTCGCGACAAACCCATTCACCGTGACAGTGAGGTGCCCCGAGTCCCAAACTATGTGACAAATGTCAGGGTTTGCCGGGTCGCAACTCTGCGTCGAGCCCTCACTACCTGCAACCGTAATAGTGGCCGTCCCATGCGTGGTGATGTTGGAACTCGGCTCGTCTACTTCGATGACATGGCCGAAGCCATCAATCCATTGCTGCTTCTGCTTTCCGGCCTCATCTATTGAGACGATCGGAAAAGCGTACCCGTATGTCGCCGCGGAACTCTGCTGGTTTGATAGGCCGCCGAGAGCACCGACATTGGGCCCATAGGCCGACCGCGTCACTTGACCATCAGGGTGTTGCATTCCCAGATTGCGTCCCAGCCCGTCATAATATGTGCGTTCGGTTACCCCGCTAGTTCCGATGTAAGGGTGCGTGCTAGAAACAACACGGTTCAGGCCATCATAGCTGGAATTGACGCTGATCTCACCGGCGGGATTTCTGACGTTGTTCAGCGTCGCGACGCGTCCAAGTTGATCTAGTAAAGCTTGCGCATGCGTACAACTCGTGCAAGTCGCGGTTCCTGTGGGGTTGGTGTCGCCAACCGCGAAATATGAATCCGACTGAGTTGGAGATGTGTAGACGTTCAGGCCCCATCCGATCGGATAATCTGTCTTGGTCAAACGATCTAAAGGATCGGGATTGTTGTTTGAGTCGACGTAGTGGGAATATGTCGTTACGGAATTGTAGTCGGTCGTAAAAGCGGGCTTCCCGCCGCCATAGTAGTAGCCCTTCAAAGTTGTACCGATATTGTCAGTCACGGACGTAACGTAAGCGTTAGTCACGTTCGGCAGCGACGCGTGTCGACTTAACGAGTCAACTCCGTGATCATCGTAAAACATATCAGCGTATGAATAGAGGGTCGGGTTATTGCTGGAATCAAGAACTTTGACGAGCTGTCCCGTTGTGTCGTAGGAAAGGGCTGTTGTGAGATAAGTTGTCCCGCTCACCCATTTGCTAATTTGGGTGGGGTTGCCACGTGCCGTGAATGTAGTTCCAAAACCCGCATCGTCGTGATTCTGCACAGCACCCCCGGGAGGCACCGCGAGCGGCAAGGAGCCGTTGCTTCCATAAGCGTCGTATGTCGTCTTCGCCTGGGAAACTTTCGTCCCGCCTCCCAGACAATCCCCATCCGTACCTGTGTTATTACAGACTGTTTTTGTAAGCGGTCGATCAATGTTATTGCTGGTGCCGATTGTCGCATACGTGACGTATGTCGCCCTATCTGGAACAGAGGAAAATGTTGGCGAAGTCCCGCTCTGGTATTTCCATTCTTTGACGGCCGTAACATTGCCCGTTTGTGGTGTATCGTACGTGTATGTCGTCTGCTTCGTCAGGCTGCCGCCGGGGACTGGCACAGTTGTCGTGGTTGCTAGCTTCTCGGTGTCTTGGTACCCTATGCCACCACATTCATGGAGTTGGCAGGTATGCGTAAGATCCCAGGTATTGTTGACTGTAGACAGTAGCGTGACACCATCAGTATCGTATTCGTCCGTCTCAATGGGCCACGCACCATTCAGTGTGTAGTAAGTTGTAATGCTTTTTGACCCGTCTGGTCGACCCACAGTCACTTGCTGCTTCCCTTGGTATCCGCCTCCACCTCTAACCAACCCGACCGGCGAGTAGCTCCAAGATCCGGCTCCCGATTTGGAAGTGAGCCACCGAGACAGGTTATTTTGCGTGTCTTGCCACGTGAGGTATCCGTAGGTGATTGTCTGCCCCGTCGGCGATGTCATACTCGACAACGTGCCATAGTAAGCAGTTTGTCCTGCTGGAGAATTGCAGGCAGCGTTGCCCGTCGTGGAGTCACAGTCGTACAGAAACGAGTATTGGCTCCCGTCTGGCAGAACGATGCTGTGAATAACGCTGACGGTACAGTTGTTGGTGCATTCCGTGATTCCAGACTGTCCAAAAGCCGTCTTTAGAGGAATCGTGAGACTCTTTACTGTGTACTGTGACGTTCCGCCTTGCGAATTGGGAACTTTAAGATAAGTTGTGCCCGAGGGCCCTGAAGAAGGAGTAATTACTGTACGCCCAAGCGTATCGATCACGGGGTCAAGAATACCGGGATCTTGGCCGGCAGTCGTCAGCGATAGTCTATTGCCGTTGGAATCCTTAGCCGCATCAATCTTGGACGATGACCCAGAACCCTGGCCCACGAATGTCCCATCCGGTGCGTATACAGTGGCGCCTGACGTGTTAAACACCCCACACCCAGCACAGACGGGCGAGTACAGGTAATAGCCGGAGCCGTCTATAGCATATGTGCCGGCACCATCGCAGACGCTTCCAGTCCTCGCTCCTGGCAAAACGAAATACCGCTTTTTTCCAGTGCCATCCAACAAAAGGAAGTCCCGATTGCACCCGTTGTTGCCGTTATACGAAGGGACCTTTAGGGAGGTCGTGCCGCCTTCGATAAAACCCCAACTGCCAAAATCTTCTGGGTACAGATTTGTTCGAGGTGTCCAGACCAGAGCCGAGCCGTCAGTCGGGTAAGCCCAAATGTGGCTGTCGTAGATCAATTTTGGGGCAAGCGGTTTGCTCGTGCCCCTTTGCGGGAATGACCCCAGCGGAATCTCCAGATGAAGGTTTCCGGAAGACACATCAACCCAGCCCATCTCCGCAGGCGCTGCTGAATCGGGTTGGGGGCGCCCTGTGTTCGTCAGATAGTTCTCCTGCGCCTGAACAGGAGCAGGAGGCACAAGGAGACCGAGAGCCCCTAGAGTCGCGATCACAGCCCGGAGAGTAAAGCGGCGAATCGCCCATGCAGACCGTTCACGGACTTTCGGGGAACTCAAGATAATGCCAATGCTTGCGGGCTTCATTGTCATAAGCCTTCCGCTTTCTCAAGAATGATGAAGTGTGTACGCTAGTCTGCTGGGTTCCCCAAATCAACTTCACTCTTTGAAATCTTCGTCCGTCAGGTTGGTATTGAACGTGACCTTGCTCAACCGAATGCTCATCACCGCCTGCCCCTGAAGTTTCGTGTTAATCGAAAAAGGAACCTTAACGCCGTCCACAACCCGGAAATCTCCGTATTCGATCTCGCGTGGTGGGGTATCAGACAGTTTTCCGTTGCGTTGGTAGACCGGATAGGGGTAGTCCTCCACACTGACTATGGCAAAATCGAGGGCGTCAACGAGCACATCCTTTATGACGGATACACCGGCATTTGCCTTTCGAACGAGTCCGAGCTGCCCCTCGACACGCAACCGATAAACGGAGCGCCCTTCGCGCTTTTCAATTCCCATAAGAGACACGTCGCTGCTGGCATCCGCCAGCGCTACGGCCAAGTGCGCCACCGGTAGAGTGAGATTGCCGAAATTGATCGCGTTCTCGCCAGAAAGGGGACGGGCTTTCTGTTCGGCTTCCTTCTTGGTGCCGCTTCCATCTTTCACCACCCATGTGGTTTTCCCTTCCGGGAGGTCGGCCTCCATGCGAAAGCGATTCCCGCTGAGAGTCCGAATCGCAACCGGACCCTTGACGCCCTCACCCCAATGGAACGTGATCTCACCAGACTCCGTGAGGTCATGGACAGCTGCTAACGCCTGAGCGCCGCCCGCCGCATTTACGACCCGCGCAAGGACATCGAGCAACATGGGGTCGCGTCGAGGCGGCGTGGGTTGTTCCTGGCTCAATAGCGGCATACAACAGGCGACAGCTGTCAAGAAAACAAGTGAACGGATGATAGACATGTATCCTCCGGGACATCAGCGGCAATGTTAGCGCCACTCTGCATGCGATTTCTGCACAACTCGTCAGCAGAAGCAATTGTCAAAATCTGCCGTTTATTGTCAGAACGTGACTCGTTGTGGAAATCAAGCTGCCCGTTTGTTCGCGGGTGCGTTCTTTCAGGGAAGTGGGCCAACGTTGCCCAGATATGCGGGCTTCGGCGCAGAAACAATCTCGGTTGCACCGCGTAGCGGTTCCTCAGATTGGACGAGCAGATCCAACTGGCGTGCGCGTAAATCCTGCGGAGTCATCTCGTGCACTTTTCTGAAGTCTCGATAGAAGTTGCTCACATCATCGTAACCACACTGGTCGGCTACCTCCTTTATCGGGAGGTTGTAGTGCTCCACCAACTGTGCAGCCCAAGTCATCCTTGCGTCTCGCAGGTATTTGCTTAACGTCAACCCAATCATTAGTTTGAAGAGACGACGGAAGCGCTTCCGGGAAAGGCCCAGTAATTTGCATGTCGTCGTCAATGAAACCCGTCGACTGCCGTGCTGTTCTTCAATGATCCTGAGGGCGATTCGTATGCGAGGATCCAACGCGTGCCCCCTTTCTTCGGTTAAAGGTATGGCGGCAGCGGTTTATCGTGCGCCAAGATGGGAATTCGGGGATCGAACCCGTGCAAAGCTGGGTTCCGGGCAAGGGATCACAAATGAAGCGTCTTACATGGGGCGCACACGAACGAGCCATCAGCTCCTCCAGCAGTTCGCTTTGCCCCCTCAGGCGCGTCCGCAATCTACACGTGAGAACTCGATCTGTCAATGAATATACGTTAACAAGTGCGACGCCCGCTCTCTTGCCGGGGATTCTGCGGAAACCGATCCACCTGTATCGGGCTTCCTGGCAATTCCGATCAGTGATCGGCAACCGCAGAAAGTGTGATCGGGATGTGGCCCAAGCAGTGGGAGTAAGGGTTGGGAGGCTTCGGATTGGGAGATCAGAAAACCCGGGGAGCACCGCGCGGCCAGATAATCGCGTACAGAGATTGGTCAGCCGACGACAACTTTCCCACGACTGAGAGAATCGCTGCGACCTTTGGCCCCGCCTGTGGGCTGCCTATGTGTATCCAATTCTTTCGACCAAGAGCCACGGGGACGCATCGAGTTCTCCGCCAGGTTGCTGTGCGTCCTTCAACCATGACTAAACTTGGCTTTGTCTTTAAATTTAAAAAAAATTAAAATTCTTTGTCGGTGTTTTCCTCAATCATACACTAGCGTGTGTACGATCCAAGAACCACCGTTAATGTCGCAGTTACACGGTTTTGCTGGAATCTCAGCATGACAAAGGTACAAGTTCTAGCAATCTTTGCAGAAGCGAACCGCTATCTTAGACCCGACGATGTTCTCAGACGGCTTGGGCTGGTTCTTGACCGACGCTCCCTATACAGCTATCTCGGACGGCTCAAAGGGCAGGGCCTGCTCGAAAGCCATCCGAACTATAGACGAGGCCAGTTGGCCTACAAACTGACGGAAAGGGGGCGAGCTAGGCTGGAATACTTGCGCCGGAGCTCGGGAGACTGAACAGCAGTCCTCTGCTTCCTTTAAGAGTGTGTCGCCGCCCGATTCGCGAAGGACCGTCCGAGGACCGAGGCTCTAACGTTACGTATGTACGTAATGTTAGAGTCGCTTACCGGTTGAGATCGTCGGCATATTTCTGCAAAACTGCCGACTCATACTTTGTTTCTGGCGTCGTAGTGCCTGCGTTCCCCTTTGATAATCAGTGGATTCTCTGTCTGCTTGCCGTCCGTCATCGCACGTACTTCAGTGCGAGGCTGGCTTCTACGGCTTTCGGGGTAAGCACTGAAAACTCATTGTTAAATATCACATGGTACGTCCCCCCATCAGGGGGCAAGGTCACTCTGAGGGTCCCCTGCGTCACTCTCTGACTGCTGTAAATGGCCTGTAGCGGATGTTGATTCACCCAGTTCACAAACTGGTCGTCGTTCATCACCCAAACCTCTATGCTGTTGCGCGGCCCGCCGGTGGCAGTGAAGTGGCCCTCCAGTCTGACTGCGCTGGCCCCAGCGGGGACAACGAATTTGTATTGCTTCGCGCTGCGTGCGGCAACTGTGAAGGCGGATTCCCCTATGGGTATGTTAACGGCTGGGGGCACGTCTTGTGCGACTGCAACGATCCCAAACAGCAAGACGAAGCTCATGACGGTTTTCATCGAAATGTTCATGCGGCAAACTCCCTTCTTTGCGGGTTGTGATGGTACTAAAGGTACTAACAGTATCGTTGCTAGAAAAGAGTACGGAAGTAACGATGTAAAGGAATGGAAACCACTGGCAAGCGGACAGTTCAGGTCAATGTGAAAATGAGCGCTGGGGACTTCGACAATCTCCAGAAGGCAGCGAATGTATTGTGGCCGGACGCCATTCTCAGCAACTCCGGCATTATTCTCGGGCTCGCACGCCTGGCAGCGAAAGATGTCTTGAAGAAAAAGATACGCAAGCCCGGCAAGTAACTCAGGCTTGGCCTCTGGTCATTTGCGCGGAAACCGGGTTTGCTGGGACTAAAGAGATTTACTCGCGTTGAATCAGTTGTTTTCCTTCACACGCAAGTCCCAAGACAACTCCCCAGTGCCACAGTTTCGGCAAGCACCGTCGAGCGCTGGTCCTTCGTAGCCGCATGAGCACTCGATGTAGTATTCCCGCCGAACAATAACGTGCGTTTTTTTTGATCTTTCTTTTGCGCATATTTCTCGGGAACGGCGGGGCGTCACAAAACCCTGTCCTCCGAGAGAATCCGCTAGGAAGTGAATCTGTGATGCGGATCTGGCGCGGGGAAATCTTGGGTCATGCATGATCTTCAGGATTAGCTCCCCGAACGGAACAAGACTCCCGCTAATGCCCGCTGCATCTTCGCGAACAGCTCTGACGATCTCTTCGGGAGATTGCGCGGCCAACAGTCGCGGACCCAGTTTCGGCCAGAACTGGAGCAACACGGCGCGGTATTGGTCGGCCTGTCCGACCACGATTGAACGATCTATGTGGGGTGGCCTGCCTCTCCCCCTCTCTTTCTTCGGTTTCCCCAAAGATTTCTTCTTTGCCATGTAACTTTTTCCTCCGCTCGCCGTTTTCCGGGATTCTCCCCGTAAGCGACCTCACAATTATACGTATATTTATGCATTTGCTCCACTATTTATATGTACAGCGCTCTCGCTACTTCTACTAACTAACTGTTCGTAAATAACTTAACTGCATTTAGGCATTGCCAGACAACGACATGTAGCATTATTTATAAGGAGATATTGCCATGATTAGTAAAGATACACAGTGGTTTCCCTGCCCGGTCTGCTTAAAGCCGCTCGATGTCCGAACGAGCAAGCGAAAAAAGCCCTACGTTATCTGTTCGCCTTGCGGTGTGCAGATGTTCATTCGCGAGCGGGCCGGAATCGAGGCGTTCGGAAACTTAGTGAAACAAGGCTTGAAAGCGGACGTGCTGACGCGGATCGGCCAACTGGAACAGCGCTACAAGTTGCAATGTCCCCAGTGCGGAAAGTTTTTTTGGGCCAGTCCTGAATTGCTGGGAACGAACTGGTTCAACGGCAAAGCATCGGGCTACCGCTGCCCGGAAAAGAATTGCCAGGGCGTCGTTCCGATTGGAGAACAGTCTAGCGACGCCGACCGGTCTGTCGCCTAAAGGGGAAGTCAAACCAGTAAGCGACCGTTAGGCGGACTTGTTATCAGTTTTCCAATCTTATGCCAGTCACGTCTACAGTGAACGCGGTTCATGGGGTGAAGAAACCGCTGTTTCCAAGCGCCACGCTGGAAACCGTGAGCGCACGCATAGCTATGGAAACTGCTGACGCTGCCCAGCCGCTACCGACGGCCACTCCAGGGCAGCGCGTAGAGCAGATGTACCAGTTAGCCGACATCTTCGCCTCAATCTTTGAGGCATTGCCAAACGAGCACAAACATGCCATTGTCACCGCGCGTGAGGCCGCCTAACATCACACCATGAATATCGCCAAGATTAACAGCCCAGGATCAGAAGCTGTGATGTATTTGCGCGTGAGCACACCGGAACAGGCTGACCCATTGAATCTGAAGAACCAGGAGGACGGATGCCGAAGACTGGCGAACCAGCGCGGCATCGCTGTGTCTGAAGTCATTCTAGGGCCGGGCGAATCTGGGCGCACTGCGGACCGGCCTTCGTTTGTGCGGTTACTCTCCCACTGCAAGGCAAACCGCAAGAGAATCGGCTTTGTTATCGTCGAGTCGTTGAGCCGCTTTGCTCGCAATGTCGCCGATCAGGGTGCTGCCCTTGCAGAACTGCGGGAGAACGGCATAACTCTGCTCTCTGTGGCGGAACCAAATGTTGACAACACGGCGGCGGGCCGCATGGCGGCTGGTGTTCATGGCGTCTTCAATCAATATTTTTCAGACGCGCTGTCTGAGAAAATGAAAGATCGCTCGGCTGCCAGTGTCCGTGCGGGCCGTTGGCCGTGGGCCGCTCCGGTCGGCTACGTCAACGACCTGAAGCTGAGCAACGGCGCGAACATCAAGCCTGACCCGTCGTCCGCGCCACTTGTGCGCGAAGCCTTCGAGTTGTATGCGACCGGCCAATACACCAAGATTCAGGTTTTGAAAATCATCACCGCCAAGGGACTGAAGACGAAGCGTGGGCAGAAGCTGACGGCGCAAACGTTTGACGCCCTCTTGCGCAAGCCTATCTATGCAGGCTGGGTGTACTCGTCGAGTGTGCCGGAGCCGGTGAAGGGTTTGCACGCCCCAGTTGTGAGTCAGGAGCTATTCGACACCGTCCAGCGACTGCTGTCTGGTCGCAAGCTGTCGAGCGCACCGAAGCGCAAGCGGAACCCGGTGTTCCCTTTGAAACATTTCGTGAAGTGCGGCGTCTGTGGAACCCCGCTCACTGGTGGAATGAACAAGGGTAAGCTGAAGCACTATGCAAACTACTGGTGTCGGAACTCTGAGTGCCGAGCCGTAAGAGTCTCAAAATCTGTACTAGAATCTGATTTTGTTGAGCATCTCGGAACCCTGAGACCGGACACCGCTACTGTCGCCCAGTTCCCTGCCATTGCAGCCGAGGTGTGGGCACGAAGGCAGGGCGATACAAGTATGGCCACCAAACAACTCACAGCTCGATTAGAGGAACAGAAGAAGCTGAAGGCAGAACTTCTGCGGGCCAAGCTCCGTAGCGAAGTCAACCAAGCCGACTACGCTCAAGCCAATTCCGACTTCGACGATGAGATTGAGGCCATCACGCACGAGGTGTACGCCGCTCGCTCGCAGGGCGGAACGCTCGATGCCTTCCTTCGCTTCTCGAAGCTGATGCTTGTGGATGTAGCAGCCGCGTGGCAAAGAGCGGACGTTGAACAAAGGCTGCGTGTTCAAAATTTTCTCTTCCGAGGCGGTATCGCCTACCACCAACACCAGAAGTTTTTGAACACCGCTAACCCAACGTTGTTTCAACAACTAAGGAAGCTGACGCACTCCGAAAGAGTAGTTGGCGTCCCCGACGGGATTTGAACCCGTGTTACCGCCGTGAAAGGGCGATGTCCTAGGCCAGACTAGACGACGGGGACGTTCTGGGTGAGATGGTTGTTTGCCGCCGGACCTCATACTAACAGGGCGCTTTTTCCGCTGTCAAAACCAGCTGCGCCCTACAAAACTTGACCCTCGAACCGAATACGCCTGCCGTTTAGAATACATCCATGGCCGATTCGCTTTACTTGAGCTTGTGGTTTCCCAGCTTTGATCAGTCTGAGATTCTGCCACGAACGGTCGGCGTGTTCCGGCAACTTCCGTTTTCTCCCGCACGGGACGGAGTAACCTACGCGGCGATTCAACCGGTGTCGTGGAGCGAGCCGACCATTCTGGAGCGCCGCTTCCGTCCTGGCGTTTCGCCGGAAGAAGCAGCGGAAGTGGTCGCCGAACTTCTCCACGACGACTA